>Ga0187777_10002576_pt1 | contig 11544 bp, 13 predicted proteins | sample 1015_Q2_SP5_10_M_FD_132416 | JGI IMG/M metagenome (GOLD analysis project Ga0187777, IMG submission 132416) | Tropical peat soil microbial communities from peatlands in Department of Meta, Colombia - 1015_Q2_SP5_10_MG | ecosystem: Environmental > Terrestrial > Soil > Wetlands > Peat | place...
CAAAAGGCGGATGATCTCGAACGCCTCTGTGAACCGTGCGATGCGATCATCGAACGGGATCCCGAACGCGCGGAACTCCGTCCGGTTCCATCCCGCGCCCAATGCGACCACAAGCCGGCCGCCCGACAGCTCGTCCACGGCCGCTGCCGTGCGCGCGAGCACCCCGGGGCGACGGAACGCCGTGCAGGCAACCAATGGCCCCAACGTCGCCCGCTCAGTCGCCCCGGCGAGTCCCGCCAACAACGTCCACGCGTCCCACGGGCCACGCTCCGGACGCCCATCGCCGCGATACAACAAATGATCGCCGACCCAGATCGAGTCGAACCCAACCTCCTCCGCGGCCCGAGCCATCGCCACGTACTCCGGCCACCGGACGAGGCGCTCGACTTCCGGCAATTGAACGCCAATGCGAAGTGGGCGCATTAAGTTGCAGCCTCCGGGGCGCGACAAAGTACTAGATCCTGACCCGACCCTCTAGGGATAGCGGCGGTAGAACGCTACGCGCCACTCGATGCAGACGCCGCCGCTTGCGGTCGCGCGACACGCTCGGCGGCCCCCAGGCGTCCGCCACCGCCATCAACAGCAGCGGCCAGATCGTCGGGTTCGGGCAAACGAGCAGCGACGCCGATCACGGATTCCTGTACGGCGGGGCCAGGATGACCGACCTCGGGCTGAACGTGTTCCCTGACGCGATCAATGACCTCGGCGTGATCGTTGGCCAAGGACCCGGAGGCGCAGTCATCGACAGCGGCGGAACTGCTCAGAACTTGAACAACCTCATCCCGGCGGGCTCCGGCTTCACGCTGAACAACGCCGTCGGAATCAACAACAAAGGGCAGATCGTCGCCAATGGCGGCAGCGACGCCACCGGCCAGACTCACGCTTTCTTGCTGACCCCGAGCTGACCCCAATTCCACATATCGCGTGACTCGGGCGAGCCCGGGTTTGCTCGGCAGGACCGAGCCTGTTGAGCCCTGACCCGCCGCGCCGATTGGATCGTCCGCCGCCGGCTGGTTACGATCGCGGCAATCAGTTCCCGGATGAGAAAGGGGTCGGATGTGCCGACCAATCTGACGGTGATTCTCAGGGACGAGCCGGGCCAGCTGGCGAGTCTCGGGGAGGCGACCGGCGCAGCCGGCGTGAACATCGAGGGCTTGTGCGCGTTCACCGGGGAGGGCCGCGGCATCATCCACCTGCTGATCGCCGACGATGCCGTCGACCGCGCTGTTGTCGCGCTCGAGCAGGCCGGCATGGGGATCGCCGATCGCCGCGACGTACTCGTTGTCGATGTCGCTGACCAACCTGGATCGCTCGGGGAGCTCGCCCGCCAGTTGACCGCGGCCCACGTGAACATCGAGCTTCTCTACACGACCTTCGGTGGCGTCAAGATCGTGATTGCCACCGATGATCTGGACAGCGCCAGAGCCAGGCTGTACTAGTCAGGGGATCTTCGGATCAGTCACCTCCGGGCGCTTGAACTGAACGTGCCAGCGACGGGTGAAATCGGGATCACCGGACCTAGGTCCCGCCGCCCTCGTGTGCGGCGCGAGCGCGCGAGGCGGCCACCTCGGGGGACGGAACGACAACCACGGCGCGGTCGGCGTGCTGGACCACCTCGTGCGAGACGCTGCCCAGGAGCAGTGACTTGACCCCGGTGAGGCCGCGCGACCCCATCACGATCGCGTTCGCGCCGATCGCGTCCGCTTCGGCAAGGATTGCGCGAGCGGTTGTGCTCGCCTGCGAGGCGGTGGTGTGCTTCACGGTCATGCCGAGCCGGCCGGCGAGCGCCGCTCCTTCGGCCGCGGTCTGTTCGGCGGCTTTGGCGCTCGCTTCGTCGATCTCGTCGGAGTCCGCGGTGAACGGCACGAGCCCAAGACCCAGGGACGAGCGGGCCGCCATCTCAACGAACGGCTGCCATACGGTCAGCACCGTCGCCGGCTGGTCGCCGAACAGTTCCACCGCGTGCTCCACGGCCGCGCGGGAATCGGGCGAGCCGTCGTAGCAGATCAGGATCATCGCGTTGCTCCTTGATACCCCTTGACATGTCGGTTCATCCTCACTATTCGGATCAATCGTGACAGGCGTGATCGCTTGCGAACGACATGACAGGAGGAAGACTTGAGCACTCACCTTCCGGAACCGCGACTTACCCGGGTCTACCGTCTCGACGCCACGCTCGGCGAACCGCTCGAGCTCGGCGAAACGGCTCAGGGTCACCGGCGCATCGTGCCTCTGACCGGGGGAACCTTCGCCGGTCCTCTCATTGGCCACGGGAAGCTCGTACCCGGCGCTAGCGCGGACTGGCAGACAATCCTGCCCGACGGGACCGCCGTGGGTGACATCCGGTACACGCTCGAGACCGAGGGCGGCGCCGTCCTCTACGCCCAATCTCGGAGCGTACGCCACGGCAGCGCGGAGGTTCTGGAGCGCCTGGCGCGTGGCGAGGAGGTCGACCCGTCCGAGTACACGTTTCGCGCTGCCACCGAGATCCAGACGTCCGACGTCACGCTCGACTGGCTGAATAAGGGTGTGTTCATCGGCGTAGCCGCGCGCGCAGTCGCGGGTGTGATCTACGAGATCTACCTCGTCGCCTGAGATCGGTGACTTCGCGGTCCGTCAGTCATCGCGGTCTCCGACCGCTCACAAGATCTTCACAGGCCACGCTCATCCAAATCGGGTGATGCGCCTCGGTCGCCGGGCAGGATCGTTTCCGCACGTGAGCCCGACGTCGATGGACGACCCCAAGGCGACCGCGAGCTGGGTCGGCTCTCCGCGCGCGTTCATCGCGCCGCTCGCGCTTGCCCAGTTCATCTGCAGCTTTGCGGGCTCGAACATGAACGTGATGATCAACGACATCAGCCACGACCTGCACACGGACGTGAAGGGGGTGCAGACGTGCATCACACTGTTCCTGGTGATCATGGCCGTGCTGATGATCCCGTGCAGCAAGCTGACCGATCGCTACGGTCGCAAGCGGTGCTTCATCGGCGGGCTCGTGCTGTACGGGATCGGCACGGTGCTGAGCGCCGTCGCCCCAGGTCTCGGGATCCTGATCCTCGGCAACTCGGTGTTCCAGGGCGTCGGCACCGCCTTCCTCATTCCACCCGTCTACATCCTCACGACGATGGCGTTCACCTCGATCGAGTCACGGGCGAAGGCGTTCGGCGTGATCAGCGGGCTCGGAGGCATCGGTGCCGCAGCCGGACCGTTGATCGGCGGTCTGATCACGTCCGCGATCAGCTGGCGCGCCGCGTTCGTGTTCCAGGCCCTCGTCGTTGGCACGATCATCATCCTCGGGCGGCGAGTCGTCGATCCAGTCCCGCCCGACCCGAAGCGCCCGTTCGACACGGTCGGCGCGATCCTGTCGGCGGTCGGGATGTTCTGCCTGGTGGTCGGGATCCTCCAGGCTGGCGTCAACAACACGCTGCTCGTCGTGTTCCTCGTGCTCGGAGCGGCGTTCCTGGCCGCCTTCTTCCTATTCATTCGCTCTCGCGAGCGCGCGGGGAAGGAGGCGCTGCTGTCGCTCGACCTGTTCAAGAACCGTACGTCGAACCTCGGCCTGATCACCCAGAACCTACAGTGGTTCCTGCTGATGGGCGTGTCGTTCACCGTGTCGGTGTTTCTGCAGACCGAACGCCACTACAGCGCGATCAAGACCGGCGTGATCTTCACCGCCGCGACCGTGGGCGTTCTGGTCTCGTCGCTCGCCGCCGAACGGCTGGCGAAGAAGTGGCCCCAGAAGACGTTGATCGCGGCAGGGTTCGTGATGACCGCGGCGGGCATCGGGCTCCTGCTCGGCCTGGTCCACGCGGCCTCCTCAAGCGCGTGGGCGTTCGCGCCCGGCCTACTACTGATCGGGCTCGGCCTGGGCGTGATGCTGACCCCGTCGGTCAACCTCGTGCAGGGGGCCTTCCCCGAGAACAAGCAGGGCGAGATATCGGGGCTCTCGCGCAGCATCTCGAACCTCGGCTCGTCGTTCGGCACTGCGATCGCCGGCACGATCCTCGTCTCGAACCTGGCTTCCGGGAACGGCACGTACGTCGCGGCGATGATCGTGCTCGCCGTGCTCGCGGTCATCGGGCTCGGAGTCTCGGTTCTCCTTCCGACCAACCCGCTCAAGACCGCCGGCACCGCCGTAGCCCCCTCGGGCGCAAGCCAAGACGTGCTCGATCCCGCAGTGTGACGTCGGTAGCGCCGGCGGCGGCCGCGAGGACGCCCTCGCGTTCAGACCGCTGGGGTTACGGGAGCGAAAGTAGACTCGCCCAAACGTCGAGCGAGGAGAGGTCTTGGAATGATCCGCAGCCCATTTCCGGAGATCGAGATTCCGGATATGCCATTCAGCGACTTCGTCCTCGCGCGCGGCCGAGCGCACGGCGACAAGGCAGCCATCATCGACGGGCCGAGCGGCCGGACGATCACCTATTCGGAGTTGACCGAGTCCGTGCGCGGGCTCGCGGCGGGCCTGGCCGAGCGCGGCTTCGGCAAGGGGGACGTGTTCGCCCACTTGGCCCCGAACGTGCCCGAGTACGCGGTCGCATTCCACGGCGTCGCCACGGCCGGCGGCGTCAACACGACCGCAAACCCATTGCTGACCGAGGACGAGCTCGTCAAGCAGCTCGTGGACTCGGGCGCGCGGCTGCTCGTGACCGTGCCCGAGTTGCTCGAGAAGGCGACCGCGGCGGCAGCGCGCTCAGGTGTCGAGGAGATCTTCGTCTACGGCGAGGTCGCCGGCGCGACGCCATTCGCGTCCTTGGTTCGTGTCGGGCATGACCCGCCTCGGGTCGACATCGATCCCGCCAACGACCTGATCGCGCTTCCGTACTCGAGCGGCACCACCGGTCTCCACAAGGGCGTGATGCTGACGCACCGGAACCTCGTCGCGAACATCGCCCAGTGCACGCACCCGCATGCCACCGACAAGAGCGACGACGAGTTGGCGGCCGAGCACGCAATCGCTGTGCTGCCGTTCTTCCACATCTACGGGCTCGTCGTGCTGATGAACATTCCGCTGTTCCGCGGCGCGACGGTCGTGACGCTGCCGCGGTTCGAGCTCGCCGGGTTTCTCCGCACGATCCAGGACTACCGGATCACGCGCGCGTGGGTCGTGCCGCCGATCGTGCTCGCGCTCGCCAAGCATCCGCTCGTCGAGGAGTACGACCTGTCGAGCCTCGAGTACATGAACTCGGGCGCCGCGCCGCTGTCGGGCGAACTCGAGGTGGCGTGCGGCAAGCGACTGGGCTGTCACATGCAGCAGGGCTACGGACTCACTGAGACGAGCCCGGTCACGCATTGGGTCGTGGACAAGCTCGCCGGCACGATGCCTGGCTCGATCGGACCCGCGGTCCCCAACACCGAGTGCCGGATCGTGGACGTCGCCACCGAGCAGGACGTCGCCGCCGGCGAGGCGGGCGAGCTCTGGATCCGTGGACCCCAGGTGATGAAGGGATATCTCAACAACCCGCAGGCGACCGCCAACGTGATCGACGAAGACGGCTGGTTCCACTCCGGGGACGTCGCTCGCCTCGACGAGGACGGCTCGCTCTGGATCGTCGACCGCATCAAGGAGCTGATCAAGTACAAGGGCTTCCAGATCGCGCCCGCCGAACTCGAGGCGCTGCTCCTCACGCACCCCGCGATCGCCGATGCCGCCGTGATCCCGCTCCGCGACGAGGAGGCCGGCGAAGTCCCGAAGGCGTTCGTCGTCGCGAGCGGGCCGATCACCACCGACGAAGTCACCGCGTTCGTCGCCGAGCGCGTGGCCCCCTACAAGAAGGTGCGCGCGGTGGAGCTCATCGACGAGATCCCAAAGGCACCGTCGGGCAAGATTCTCCGGCGCGTGTTGCGCGAGCGCGAGCGCGAGCGGGCCGCCGCGGCGGCGGGCTAGGGAGAGGATCGGGTGAAGGCGATCCAGTACAGCCGGTTCGGCGGCCCGGAGGTGCTCGAGCTCGTCGAGCTCCCCGACCCGCATCCTGCCCCTGGCCAGATCCGGATGGCGGTTCGCGCTGTTGGTGTGAACCCGATCGACTGGAAGCTGCGCACCGGAATGAGGGGCGGCGACCTTCCGCAGAGAACCGGCGGCGAAGTCGCGCGCGTCGTCGATGAGCTCGGCGACGGGGTCACGGACGTGGCTGTCGGCGACAGGGTGTTCGGGTTCGCGGCGGGCTTCGACGGCGCGGCCGAGTTCGCCGTGTCGGCGGAGTACGCCCCGATCCCCCCGTCGCTCGACTTCGCCGGCGCCGCAGGCCTGCCGGTCGCGGTCGAGACCGCGGTTCGCACGCTGGACCTCGTGGGCGTCGGCGCCGGCACGACGGTTGTGGTTAACGGCGCCGCCGGCGCTGTCGGCAGCTCGGCCGTCCAGATCGCGGTCGCGCGCGGCGCCCGCGTGATCGGCACGGCCAGCCCCGGCAACCACGAGTACCTGCGCTCCATCGGTGCCGAGCCGACCACGTACGGCGACGGGCTGGCGGAGGGACTCCGCGGGCTCGCCCCCGACGGAATCGACGCCGCCGTGGACGCTGCCGGTGGCGGCGCCCTCTCCGCGCTCGTCGAGGTCGCCGGCAGCCCCGAACAGGTGGTCACGATCGCGGACTACGCCGGCGCCGAAGCGACCGGCCGGCGCTTCAGCGCCGGTGCGGACCCGAGCACCTCGCGAGCCATTCACGCGCTCGATGACATCGGCGAGCTGATCGAGGCCGGGAGGCTCACCCTCACGGTCGCGCAGACGTTTCCGCTCGACCAGATCGCCGAGGCCCACCGGCTGAGCGAGACCGGCCACGTCCGCGGCAAGCTCGTGCTGCTCGTCGGCTGAACCGGCCGCCGAAAGCGTTCAACGAGGCGGGAGCTGCTGCACGGCCCACGCGTTGCCGTCGGGATCGCTGAAGAACACGAAGGAACCCCACGGAAAGTCCTGAACCTCGCTGACCTCCACCCCACGCTCGGCCAGCTCTGAACGCGCCCGCTGAATGTCTGGGACCACCATCTGCAGCCCCTTCACCGAGCCTGGCTCGGCATCCGTGATGCCGTTGCCAAACGTGATCGAGCAGGCCGAGCCGGGAGGCGTCAGCTGGATGAAGCGGATCTCCTCGCTTACCTTGTGGTCGTGGTCGGGGTTGAATCCGACCTGGTCGACATAGAACGACTTCGCGCGGTCGACGTCGGACACGGGGACCGCGACGAGCTCGAGCTTCCACTCCACGAGAGCCTCCTTTGGTTAGCGCCGCTGCGCCCATACGGGTCGCACGGGACGCTACGCCCGATCGAGGTCCGTTTCGGTCCGCGGTGCCCGATCCGAGCCGCGGCACTACGCGAGCCGCGGCACTACGCGGCGCCGTCCACGAACGCCCGGAGCGCGTCGCGCGCGCCTCCGACGAGCGGGTCACCGTGCGCGAGCAGCAACAGATCGAAGTCGAGGTCGAGCAGCCGACGATAGGCGTCGCGCAGGCCCCGCTTGGTCTGCGCAGGTTCGTCCATGAGGAAGTCCGGCACGAACTGCAGCTCGTCACCGGCTCGCCAGCGCACGACGCCGTCGGCACAGGCGAGTGCGCGGTGGCGCGGGATGTGCAGCGCGGTCTCGTCTGGACAGATCGCGTCGACTTCGTGGACGGAGATCCCGCCGGGAAGCTGATCGCCGAACTCGAACGCCTCCACCGGGCCACGCCCGTCGAGCTCGTACATCCCGTTGCTGATGCAGTGAACGGTGCAGCCGAACGCGTCGCGCAGCCTCCAGGAGTGCCGGTCGTGGTGGCGGTTGCTGAGGATCGCGTGCTCGGGGGCGCCGTGCCGTTCGAGCCACCCGAGGCCCCCGGGCGGGATCATTGGGTCGATCAGCACGCGCTCGGACTCGAGGTAATAGGAGCTGACATCCATGCCGATCGACTCGCGCTGCGCCGTCCAATGCCACAGGCCGGGAGCGATCTCGATCATCTGGCGCTAGCGTACCCGCGCCCCCCCGAGCGCTGCCAAACGCCAGCATCCGTTGACCGGTCAACTACAATGAGCGCCATGGATATCAGGAACGCCACCCCGGACGGCAACGCCGGGGTCGCCGATGCGCCGGGCTCCGAGGGCGTCTCAACACCGGTGGTCGACGTTCCTGCGGGAGCGTGCGCGCCCAGCACCGCGGACGGCGCCTCGAGCCTCGAGGGGGTCGCACTCGAAGCGTGGCGCAGCTACCTCCAGAGCCACGCGTCGATCGTACGGCTGCTCGACGCCGAGCTAATCTCCGAGCACGGCATTACCACGCGCGACTATGAAGTTCTGCTGTACCTCGCCCAGTCGCCCGACCGCAAGCTGCCGATGTCGGCACTCGCTGAAAGCACGATGCTGACCCGATCCGGCATAACCCGGCTCGTGGACGGCCTCGTCGCCGGCGGCCTCATCGAGCGTGTTTCTTGTCCGAGCGACGCCCGCGTTTCCTATGCCCAGCTGACCGACGAGGGCTTCGACAAGCTCCGTCACGCCGGCTGTACGCACGTGGGCAGCATCCGCCGGCTGTTCCTCGAGCACTTCGATGCCGACGAGACCGGCCAACTCGCCGAGCTGCTGGGGAGGCTCCCGGGCGCGCAGCGCGGCGGCTCCTGCACAGTCGAGTAGACCGAAAGATACTTGACGCCGCAACTAACTGTGCTACGATGGTTGCAGACTCAATCAACCACGAAATTGGGAGCCCCCCTTTGTCCGTCACAAGCCTTTCCCTCGAGACTGTCCCCGCGGGCACGTACAACGTCGACCCCGCGCATTCGAACGTCGGCTTCGAGGTTCGCCACATGGGAATCGCGACCGTCCGCGGCGCCTTCCGTAAGTTCGAGGGCACGCTCGACGCCACCGGCGACGCGCCCGTTCTGTTCGGCACGGTCGAGGTCGCGAGCGTCGACACGAATGACCCGCAGCGCGACGGACACCTCGCGTCCCCCGACTTCTTTGATGCGGAGAAATATCCACAGATCACGTTCAACTCGACCGCCGGTGAGGCGCTCGACAGCGGCCAGGTCCGCCTGAACGGCGAGATCACGATCAGGGGCATCACCAAGCCCATCGAGCTGACCGGAGCCATCGTCGAGGGCGGCACCGACCCGTGGGGTAACGAGCGCATCGGCCTCGAGCTCTCGGGCGCGATCGACCGCCGCGAGTTCGACCTCAAGTGGAATCAGACGCTTCCGAACGGCAACCTGCTCGTGTCCAACGAGGTCAAACTGGTCCTGGGCGTGTCGGCGGTCAAGGCCGCGTAGCCGGATGCGGATCCTGGCAATCTCGGGAAGCCTGCGGGCAGCGTCGCATAACACGGCGCTGCTTCGCGCCGCGGCTGAGCTTGCTCCCTACGGGGTCGAGGTCCAGATGTTCGAAGGCCTCGACCGTCTTCCCCACTACAACGAGGACCACGACACCGATGATCCTCACGGCGAGGTGCAGCGCCTTCGCGAGCAGGTCGCGCGTGCCGACCTCGTGCTGATCTCGACGCCCGAGTACAACGGCAGCATGCCGGGTCATCTCAAGAACGCCGTCGACTGGGCCTCGCGGCCGTTCGGCCCGGGTTCGTCGCTCTGGGGAAAGCCGGTCGCGGTGATCGGCGCGAGCGTGACCGACTACGGCGCAGTTTGGGCACAGGACCATCTGCGCAAGTCGCTCGGCCTGGCCGGCGCCCGCGTGCTCGATCTGGAGCTGGCGGTTCCGAAGGCGGCGGACCGCTTCGGTCCTGACGGCGAGCTGACCGATCCCGAGACGCGCGAGAACCTGGCAGCGGTCATGAACGGCCTCGTCGCCCATCTCGAGCCAGCCACTACCGTGACGGCGTAGTTATGCCGACCGCGTCGCCTCACCTGGAGGGCCTCGCCGCTCGGCGGATCGACGCCGGCACCACGGTCGGTGCGGTGTCGCTGACGGTAACCGACCTCGATCGCTCGCGGTCGTTCTACGAGCGCGCGATCGGACTGCGGGCGAGCGAGCTCGACGACGGGACGCTCGCGCTCGGCGTCGCCGGCGAACGCCCGCTGATCGAGCTCCGCGGCGACAGCTCGGCGCCGCGTCTGAACCGCCGGGCGCCCGGCCTGTACCACCTGGCGATCCTCGTCCCGACCCGGCTCGACCTCGCGTTCGCGCTGGCCCGCCTCGCCGCAACGCGCTGGCCCCTCGATGGCGCCTCCGACCACCTGGTCAGCGAGGCGCTGTATCTGTCCGATCCAGACGGCAACGGGATCGAGATCTATCGCGACCGGCCGCGCGCCGACTGGCCGCGCTCCGGCGACCAGCTCCAGATGTCGACGGTGGCGCTTGACCTGAACGATGTCCTCGCCGAGCTTCGAGCCGCGTCCGAGCTACAAGCGACCGCCCCCTCCGGGACGACGATCGGGCACGTTCACCTCCAGGTCGCGAACCTGGGTGAGGCTGAGTCCTTTTACCACGGCGTGCTCGGCTTCGACGTGATGGTCCGGGGCTATCCGGGCGCGTTGTTCGTGTCAGCCGGCGGCTACCACCATCACATCGGGCTCAACACTTGGCACAGCGCCGGCGCCGCAGCCGCGCCTAGCGGCTCGGTTGGGCTTCGCTCGTTTGCGATCGACCTACCGGACGAGCGGGAGTTTGCGGCCGTGCTCGCGCGGGTGCGGGAGGCCTCGATCCCCAGCAGCCCAGCGCCGGGCGGCGTGCTCGTGCGCGACCCGTTCGGGAGCGGCGTGGTGTTGAGAACACTGACCGCCGACAGCTGACGCCGACCAGGTCCTCGTAGCTGCTGGCGCGCTCGAGCCGCGGAGCCTACGCGCGTCGCTACCCTACATCCGGCGGCGACGTGGCGGAGTGGCTACGCAGCGGCCTGCAAAGCCGTCTACACCGGTTCGATTCCGGTCGTCGCCTTTTGGCGGATCCGCTATCGAAGCGTCGCTCGGGCGCAGGTCGATGCAGCACTCGACGACCGTCCGGCCGCTTATCCCGGCGCCGGCATAGAGCATCGGCGACCGCGAGCCGTCAGCCCCGACCAGTCGGACCCGCGGAGATCGTCAGGGCCAATCGGGCTACCCCCTACGAGGCCCGAAAACGAACTCTCCAGGCCGACTCCGTGGGTCGCCTTGAAGCGCGTGCCCGGCCTTGTCGCCTTCCGAAGCTCGGCCGCGTCCCGCCAGCCCGTCGACCGAGGACGCGGACGCCTAGGGCAGAGGGTCCGGATCGTGCCCGCGAGCCTTGCTGACGGCCGCGGCGACCGAAAGCCCACCCTCCAGGCTATCCCGTAGGGCGATCACCTCTCGCTCGGCGTAGCGACGCTCGCGGTCGCCATATATCGGGTGTGGGTAGCCAAATTGCTGTTCCCACGCCCGCAGGGTGTCCGGACTCACGCAGAGCACCGCCGCTGCCTCGTCCTCCTGCAGATCGCGCATCTGCCTGCCGGCTGGTTTCACCGAATTCGCCTCATAGCTCGAGAAGGGATGCGGATTTGAGAGCCAGGCCACCCATGAGTCAGAACGCGCGACGGACCAGAAAGTCAGGCGGAAGTTGAAATAGTGGTGCTTGAGGAACCCGGGCGCGACGGATACACCGCCTAGATCGGCGACGTCTGGC
>Ga0187777_10002577_pt1 | contig 11543 bp, 12 predicted proteins | sample 1015_Q2_SP5_10_M_FD_132416 | JGI IMG/M metagenome (GOLD analysis project Ga0187777, IMG submission 132416) | Tropical peat soil microbial communities from peatlands in Department of Meta, Colombia - 1015_Q2_SP5_10_MG | ecosystem: Environmental > Terrestrial > Soil > Wetlands > Peat | place...
AGCGCACAGATGAACTCGAGCGTGTCCTCATCGGATATGACGTAGGTGGGCGACGCCGAGAGGCGCCCGAGCAGGTGATATACGACCGGGCGCTGCAGCTTCTCGCGCTCGGAAGGGAGGTCCGCCACGCGGTTCGGCGAATAGGCTATGACCTCGGTCGACTGCGCGCCCTGGAAGCGCTCGGCATTGATCGCCTGCTCGAGCAGCGTATCGAAGGTCGTGGTGACGAACAGATCGAAGTCGGTGATCTGCGCGAGCTGGCGCAGCGCGGGCGGCGGAGCGAAGTTGGCGTCGCGCAGAATGCTGCGCAGCCGCGTGTAGGCCTCCTCGCGCCGGCCGCGCGCGGCAAGGAACCAGCAGACGATGTCGTTGAGCGTGTGCGGATCGGGCAGCAGCGCAGTGTCGACTCCGAGCTTGGGGGCCAGCTTCTCGGCGAGCCAGTCGTAGAGCAGCCGCGGCCCCGCCTCGGTCTCGACCATGAGCAGCTCGGGCCCGACGATCGGGATGACGCGGCGCTCCTCGATGAAGTTGAGCAGGTCGTCCCACGCATCGTCGTCGAGCGTGGGGAGCGGCTGGCTGATTTGCGTGACGCTGCTCATGGGCGAGATGCGTTGGTCAGCGAGGCGTAAGCCTGGAGAGCAACCGGATCGATCGCTTCGATCCGGAGCGAAGTGTCCATGATTCCCCTACCCTGGTCAAACCGCGGCCTCCCTGGCCCGGCTCCGGGGCACCGCGGAGGCCGCGACCTCGGAGCGGGAGTCATTGTAGCCGAAGGATGTAGATGACGTTCTGTCCGCCCACAGTGCCGAACATGAACATCCTGAAGACGGCCCAGGCCGCGATTTTCGCCAAGTCGCCCAGCACACGCGGCGGAAGGAACGGCGCGTCATGAAACCGCCGCTCGAGCACCTGCACACCGTTTTCGGCAAAGATCTTCTCGAGCTGCCATGCGGTCAGAGGCGTGATATGCCCGGAAGCGGCGTAAGCCTCGTCGGTGAACATCGACATCTCGCCCGTGAAGAAGAAACGAAGGCGCGAGTACAGCCCGGAGGCGTTGGGCGTGGTGAGGAGAATGACGCCCCCCTTTCGCAGCAGCGATCTGATCTGACGGAAGAGGTGCCTGGGGTTTTCCAGATGCTCGATGACCTCGATGACGGACACCGCATCGAACTCGGAACGAGCGAACTTCTCGCCGAAATCCCCATCGAGGTCGACTCGAAGATAGGAAAACGGGAATTGACCTTCCGGGGGCTCGGCGTCGCAAGCGGCGACGGCGTACGAGGCATCGTGAAGTCGCTGCGCCCACGCGCCGGAGCCGCTGCCGAGATCGAGCACGCGGGCCCCCGCCGGGACGTGCCTGCGGAAGAGCTCGAACGCGCGGGCGTGCAGCCCTTCGGAGGTGAACTCGGGCAGGTCCTTGTACCTGCTCTGGATGCGCCTATGCGTTGACATCGATCCTGCCGCTTCCGGGCGAACCGGCCGCGGAGCGCAGCTTAACGGGGTTTCGACGCGGCCGCGACCTGTGGCAACAGGGCTTCCGCGATCAGCCTCGCGCCTTCCGCGTTCGGGTGGATAGGGTCGGAGGGAAGGAGATACTCGCGCCGGGCAGGGGCGCCGAGGATCGAAGACAGGTCGACGAATGCAACCTGGTGCTGTTGGCAGAGTTCTCTCAATCCCTTCGTCAGGACTGCGAACTGGGCTGCGTCCGGCCACGCGCTCGGCATGGCCGCGACGATCAACTTCGACCCGAGGGCGTCTGCGGTGACGCGGATTTCTTCGAGCTGGCCGGTCACTGCAGGAAGGCTCGCGAGGCTGAATGGCTCTGTGTCGCCATCGGGGGGCACGAGGCGCCAATACAGCAGAATGGCCGCCTGAAAGAGGGCCGATTTCGCGAGGATAGGTCGCCATTCGTCAGGATAGGGCGCATGCCGGCGGGGATCCGCCAGGGTTCCCACCGAAGTGATCCGAAAGTACTGGGCGACGGGTTGAAGATCGTTGAATAGCACGACGACGATGGTCACGTCTGGCCAGAGAAGAGGCGCGAGGCGAGCGTACTTCGCTTTTTCGTTGTAGGTGTTATAGCCAACGACGCCGAGATTCCAAGCGTCGAGTTGCAGGCCGGCGTCGGCACCCAGACGCTCGAGCGATGCGGGGATGGCGTCTTCCTCCGCGATGCCGTATCCCCACACAACCGAATCTCCCACTACGGCAACTCGGATGCGGCCGGGATTTCGACCGAGCGGTCGTTCGGCTCCGCGCAGACCCAGAGAATTCGTACGCTGGAGGACACCGAGAATGCTTCGCCCCGACACGTTGGGGTCCGGGGCGTACGCCTCGTCGCCGGGCACCGCATGGTATGTAAGCGGAATGTCGTCGGGAATGAGGTGAAACACGCGAATCGCAGCCTCGAGAATCCCGGCGGTGACGGCACCGGAAATCACGATGCCTGCAAGGATGCGCAGCCAGAGCTTCCTCATTGTTCAATCCGGCTCGAAGGCAGTGCCGTGCTCGCGTTTCAGCCGCGTGTCCTGCTCCGGCTTGATCAGGTACGCGTTCCCGATCGCGAGAGCTTCGATTTCGGTGCCCATGAAGCAACGGAAAGCATCGGCCGGCGAGCACACGATCGGCTCTCCCCGGACGTTGAACGACGTGTTCACGATGACGGGGCAACCAGTCAGACGCTTGAATTCGCGCAACAGAGCCTGATAGCGGGGATTTGTCTCGCCATGCACTGTCTGAATCCGCGCTGACCAGTCGACATGGGTCACCGCGGGGATATCCGAACGCACGACATTGAGCTTGTCGAGCCCGGGTAACGCATCGTCTGCTTCGGTCATCGGCCGGCGATGCAGCTTGGCGACATCGGCGACCAGCGCCATGTAAGGACTGTCACCGTCGAGCTCGAACCAATCGGCCACATCTTCGCGCAGCACCGAGGGGGCGAACGGGCGGAAGGACTCGCGGTACTTGACCTTCAGGTTGAGCGTCTTCTGCATCGTCGGCGACCTGGCGTCGCCGAGGATTGAGCGTGCACCGAGCGCGCGCGGGCCGAATTCCATGCGGCCCTGGAACCAGCCGACTGCTTTGCCGTCCGCAAGGTCCTTGGCACAGCGGCGCGCAAGATCCTCCTCGCACAGGACCGTAAACCTTGCGCCGGCGGCGGTCAGCGCGGATTCGATCTCGGCCTGCGAATACTCCGGGCCCAGGAAGCCGCCGCGCATGGCGTCCTGTCCCGGCACGACTCGCCGAGGCTGGTCCAGCAGCCCGTGGTAGGTGGCGAGCGCCGCGCCGAGAGCGCCGCCTGCATCGCCCGCGGCCGGCTGCACCCAGATGCTGTCGAAGGCGCGGTCGCGCAGGATCGAGCCGTTGGCCACGCAGTTGAGCGCCACGCCGCCTGCCAAGCAAAGGTTGCGCTGGCCCGTATCCGCGGCGATGCCCCGGGTCAGTTTGAGCATGATGTCGTCGGTGACCTTCTGCACCGATGCAGCGAGGTCCATGTGGCGCTGCGTCAGTGGTTCGTTCGGAAGACGCGCCGGACCGCCGAAGAGCTGCGCGAACTTGGCATTGGTCATCCGGAGCCCGGTGCAGTAATCGAAGTACTCCAGATTCAGGCGGAAGGAACCGTCGTCCTTGACGTCGATGAGATTCGAGTAGATGCGCTCGGCGTAGCGGGGCTCGCCGTAGGGTGCCAGCCCCATGAGCTTGTACTCGCCGGAGTTCACGCGGAAGCCAGTGTAATACGTGAACGCCGAGTACAGCAGCCCGAGCGAGTGCGGGAAGTGGATCTCACGCTTGACCTCGAGTTTGTTGCCGCCGCCGGTCGCGACCGACGAGGTCGCCCACTCGCCGACGCCGTCCAGCGTCAGCACCGCGGCGGAGTTGAAGGGCGAGGGAAAGAAAGCGCTCGCCGCGTGGCTCAGATGGTGCTCTGCGAAGAGCAGCTTTGCGGACCAGTCCTGCTCGGCGTCGAGGGCGCCAAGCTCCCTTTCGAGGAGGCTCTTCAGAAACAGTTTTTCGCGCAGCCAGACGGGCAGCGCGATGCGGAAAGACCGGAAGCCCCGGGGGGCGAAAACGAAGTAGGTTTCGAGCAGGCGCTCGAACTTCAGGAAAGGCTTGTCGTAGAACGTGACGTAGTCCGCCTCCCTCGCGGCAATTCCGCCCTGCCGGAGGCAGTAGCGCAGCGCATTGATCGGAAAGCTGGCGTCGTGCTTTCTGCGGCTAAACCTTTCTTCTTGCGCCGCGGCGACGATTTCTCCGTCCCGCACCAAGCAGGCCGCGCTGTCGTGATAGAAAGCCGACAGGCCCAGCACCTGCATGAATCAGAAGAAGGCGTAGATGAAGGGTGCCACGACCGAACCTTGCGCGAGCACGATCAACGCGCCGAGCAGCGCGATGATGATGAATGCAGGGATCAACCAGTATTTCTTGCGGACCTTGAGGTATTCCCAGACCTCGCTTAGGAAGGAGAGCATGCGTCCGCCTAGAATTGCTTCTTCATCTGCTCGTCGGCACGTGCCGGCGGGGAGCGCTCGATCCAGTAGGACTTCGCACCCGGGTCCATGCGGAGCCGCAGGGGATCCTTGCGCAGCAGACGAAGCACAAGACCCGTCGGCACGACCGCGACGCAGTAGACGATGAACAGGGCGATGGGACTGACGATGCGGCCGAGCAGGAACCCCAGCCGGGTCCAGAGCCGGTTGAGCGGCGCGAGCAGAGGCGGGCGGATCGCTGCGGCAAGAATGAACGGTACGGCGACCAGGATCGCCCACCAACGCGGCGCCTCGGCCCGGAGCAGGGGGTAGAGGCCGACCATGGCGAAGAATCCGCCGAGCACGAGGCCGAACGTCCGGTCCGACCCACCGGTGGGGGGGCGACTGTGCCCGCGCAGGTCAACGACGGTGTCGATCTTCTGTTCGTTCACCAACGTGGCTTTCACAATCCATAAATGCCGAGCAGAGTCGTCGAAAAACGATCGTCGGACAACGCAATCGAGCGCAGAGTGTCCACGATTCGTCTATGCTGGTCAAACAATCGGTCTCGGATCCCGGGAGGTCGACCGTGGAGAATCTGAACCCGCAAGCCAAGCAGATGGCCGACGAGTCGATGGTGCGGAACCTCGAGGCGCAGGCGCGGGCGATCTGGCCGCAGGAGGTTCCGCTGTTGCGTCGGTATGCCCTGCCCGCCGAGCCCGCGATCCTCGATGCCGGCTGCGGCACCGGCGAGGGCGCGTCGCGGCTTGCCAAGCTGTTTCCCCGCTCCCGCGTGCTCGGCGTAGACATCATCGACGGGCATCTCGCGCTCGCCGCGAAGCGTTACGCGCACCTCTCGGCGCGGCTCGCCTTCGAGCATCAGAGCATCTACCAGCTCGAGGCTCCCGACGGGGCGTTCGATCTCACTGTCTGCCGTCATGTCATCCACTCGATCCCTCATCCGGAGCGGGTCCTGGCGGAGCTCAAGCGGGTCACGCGGCGCGGCGGCTATCTGCACCTCATCGCGGAGGACTACGGCATGCTGCACTTCCAGGGAGGCACGCTCGATCCGCGGGAGTTCTGGCACCAGGTTCCCGCCAGCTTCGCCGCCGCGACCGGCACCGACCTCTTCGTGGGGCGCAACATTTTCGGCCCGCTCGCCGACCTAGGCCTCGAGGCGATCGCGATCGACTATGTCGTCGTCGACCCGCTGCGCGTGCCGCGGGAAACCTTCGCGGCGATCCTCGAAGCGTGGCGCGACGGCTACGCGGAGTCGATCGGGGAGCTCACTGCGGTGGACCGCGCGACGGCGCTCGCCTACTTCGAGCAGATGATTGCCAATGTCCGCGACCCGCGCGGGTACGCCGTGTGGATGGTTCCGGTCGCGAGCGGTCGGGTGGCCTAGCTCGCCGGGTCGCTGCCTCGGTCAGGACTCGCGTGTGCGGGCGGGCCGCCACGCGGGGAGGCGGGCGTGCTACGATTGTCGGGCACGCTTCACGAGCCTGCCTATGCCGCGGCCCCCAGCTCCCGGCGACCCGTTCGCACCGCTCACCGAGCAGACGCTGCGCGAGATCGCGGCGAGCGGGGTCGTGCGCACCTACCCGAAGAACACGATCCTCATCAACGAGGGCGAGACGGGCGATTCGCTATACATCATTCTCTCGGGACGGGTGAAGGTCTTCGCCAGCAATGCGGCCGGGCGCGAGGTCGCGATCGCGTTTCACGGCCCGGGCGAGTACGTGGGCGAAATGACGCTCGACGGCAGCCCGCGCTCGGCCTCGGTGACGACGATCGAGCCGACCACTTGCGCACTGGTGACTCGCGCCAATTTCCGGGACTTCATCCTCGCCCATCCGGACTTTGCGCTGCACTTGATCGAGAAGCTCATCCAGCGCGTTCGGCTGACGACGGCGAACGTGAAGAGTCTCGCCCTCGAGGACGTTTATGGCCGGCTGGTGAAGCTGCTGCTCACCCTCGCGGTCGAGCGCGACGGGACGATGATCGTGCCGGAGAAGCTCACCCAGCAGGACATCGCGGAGCGCGTCGGGGCTTCGCGCGACATGATCAGCCGCCTGTTCAAGGACCTCGTCGCCGGCGGCTACCTGTCGATCCAGGAGAAGCAGATCACCATCCTCAAGAAACCGCCTCCGGGTTGGTAGCCCGATGGCGACTGCCGGTCGCGCCGTGAATCTTCCGCACGCGTCTTTCCGAATTCTCGGATTCGCTCAGAACCACACTCCGCTAGATTGAACGCATCCGGAAACGCGGGCCGCGTCCCGCGCTCCGGGAGGGCGGCGAGAGCCGATTTTCGCAGCAGCGTCGCGGACCCGACACCGGAAGAGGAGTGAACCATGTCGCAGAGATCGGATTGGAAAGAGCGCCTCGCCCTGTCGCTGAGGGTCGGCGCGATGGTGGCCGTACTGGGTTTCGTGATGCTGGCAGCGGAGCAGCGTCTGGCGCACGACATTTCCCCAGTCGAGGCCGTCGCGAGCGAGGCGGCGCTTCCCATCGCCACGCCGCAGGAGCTTGCAGCCCAGCCCGCTCCCGCGGCAACGTCGCCGAGCGTCGACTACTTCCCGTCGCACTTTCGGGAGCCGACCGGCGAACCCGAGACGCAGCCGCCGACGTTCTAGGGCTGCACGCGTGGCTCGAGGTCGAAGTCGTTCAGCGGCTCGACCTCGACCACGGCGCTCGAGGCGTCTTGCTGCAAGCGTGGATCGACCGCAGCGAGTACGGCATATCTCTTCGCCGTCGAAGAGGCTGTAGCGGTGCCGCGGCGCGCGGATCAGCGGTCCACGCCGCCGATGCAGACGTATTTGACTTCGACGTACTCGTCGATGCCGTACTTGGAGCCCTCCCGCCCGAGTCCCGACTGCTTCACGCCGCCGAACGGCGCGACCTCGGTCGTGATAAGGCCCGTGTTCACGCCGACCATGCCGTACTCGAGCTGCTCGGCGACGCGCCAGATGCGCCCGACGTCGCGCGAGTAGAAGTAAGACGCCAGCCCGAACTCGGTGCGGTTCGCGAGCTCGATCACCTCGGCGTCGGTCGAGAAGCGGAACAGCGGCGCAACGGGTCCGAAGGTCTCCTCGCGGAAGATCTTCATGTCCGGAGTCACCTGGGCCAGCACCGTGGGCTCGTAGAACGTGCCCCCGAGGGCGTGGCGCCTGCCGCCGACGACGATCCTCGCGCCGTGCGCCGTCGCGTCGGCGACATGCTCCTCGACCTTGGCGAGTGCGTCTTTGTTGATGAGCGGCCCCTGGGCGACGCCGGGCTCGGTGCCCGGACCAACCTTGAGCGCCCGAACCCTCTCCGCGAGCTTCGCGGCGAAGGCGTCGTAGACCTTGTCCTGCACGAACAAGCGATTCGCGCACACGCAGGTCTGACCGGTGTTGCGGTACTTGGAGATGATCGTGCCTTCGGCGGCGGCGTCGAGGTCTGCGTCGTCGAAAACGATGAACGGGGCGTTGCCGCCAAGCTCGAGCGAAAGCTTCTTGATCGTGGGTGCGACCTGCTTCATCAGCAGGCGGCCGATCTCGGTCGATCCGGTGAACGAGAGCTTGCGCACCGTTGGGTTGGAGGTCATCTCGCCGCCGATAGCGGCGGCTTTGCCAGTGACCACATTGAGTACGCCTGGTGGGAACCCTGCTCGATGCGCAAGCTCTGCCAGGGCTAGGGCCGAGAAAGGCGTCGCTTCCGCCGGCTTGATGATGACCGTGCATCCCGCGGCCAGGGCGGGCGCGACTTTGCGCGTGATCATCGAGGACGGAAAGTTCCAGGGCGTGATCGCGGCGCAGACGCCCACCGGCTGTTTGATCGCAAGCAGCCGTCGGTCGTTGGCGATCGTTGGTATTACGTCTCCGTAGACGCGCTTTGCCTCTTCGGCGAACCACTCCGTGTACGCCGCGCCGATGGTGATCTCGCCCTTCGATTCGGCGAGCGGCTTTCCCTGCTCGCTGGTGAGGAGCAAGGCGAGATCGTCGGCGTGGGCGAGCTGCAAGTCGGACCACTTGCGCAGGATCGTGCTGCGCTCGCGCGCGGTCTTGGCGCGCCACGCAGGCCACGCCTTGTCGGCCGCATCTATCGCGCGACGGGTCTCGCTCGCGCCCATCACCGGCACGGTGCCGATCCGCTGCGCGTTCGCCGGGTTGTGGATCTCATGCGTCGCTTTCGAGTCAGCGTCGGCCCAGGCGCCGTCGATGTAGCACTGCTGCTTGAGCAAGGACGCGTCCTTGAGAGCGACTGCGGGTCGCCGTTCGAGCGTGTCGGGTGCCATGGGATCTCCTGCAGGTGAGAGCTTGGGGCGTCACGCGCCCCGGAGAGCTCCGATTATAGCCCTCTGCACCGAGCCGGTCGGATCCGGCGATAGTCCCCTCGCGCTCGGAGTGTCGAAGAGCGGCGCACGCCTTGCCGCTACGCGGGCTTGGGGCGAAGCGTCACCAGCGTCACGCCGGCGAGCACGAGCGCGACACCGCCGAGTTGCACCCAGTGTACCGGCTCATCGAGCAGCCACCAGCCCAGCCAGATCGTGAACACCGGGCCGAGCGAGCCTACGAGCGAAGTGTGGTTGGCGCCTATGCGCTTGATCGCCTCGGCGATGAGGAAGGTCGGCAGCACTGTCGACAAGATGGCCATCGTGAGCGACAGCAGCTGCACCCGCGGCGGAGCCGCGAGTGCCGAGACGGGACGGGTGAGCGCGAACTGCGCCAGCACGAACACGGTGGATGCGAGCATCGCCCAGGCGATGAAACGCAGGCTCCCCACGCGCGCGATGACCGGCGCCGCGCTCACCAGGTAGACCGCGTACAGGGCAGCGCCGGCGAAAACGAGCGCACCGCCGAGCCAGAGCGCATGCGAATCGCCCGCGAGCGAGAGGTCGCGCGCGAACACGAACACGATCCCCGCATACGAGAGGCCGAGCGCCAGCACGATGCGACCGGTGATGCGTTGCCGGAAGAGAGCCGCGGACAAGAGTACAACCAGCGTCGGGTACAGATAGAGCATGAGCCGCTCGAGCGATGCGCTCACGTACTGCAGGCCCATGAAATCGACCAGGCTTGCCAGGTAGTAGCCGATGAAACCGAGCCATAGGATGCGTAGCCAGTCGCCCCTGCCGATCGGCGCCGCCGAGCGATAGCGCGACGCCCACCACGCCATGACCGCGAAGAATGGAGCGGAGTAGAGCATGCGCAGCGCGAGCAGACTCACCGCGTCGATCGGGGCCGCGGCGTACGCCAGTTTGATGAGGATCGCCTTGAACGAGAAGCCGAGCACGCCCACGATGGCGCACAGCGGGCCGGCGAGACGAAGCGCAGGCGGATCCGACGCGACGGGTGGGCGGTGAGGCTGGCTCAATCCCAGGCGACGAGGCCCGCGTACGCCGTGCCGAGAATCACCAGGCCGAACGCGATGCGGTACCACGCGAACGGAACGAAATCGTGGTGTGCGACGTAGCGCAGCAATGCGCGCACGACGAAGAAGGCGCTGATGAACGCGGTAACGAAGCCTGTCGCGAGCATGGGGAGATCGCCGCCGGCCAACAGGTGGCGGTTGCGGAACAGCTCGTATCCGGTGGCCGCGAAGAGCGTGGGGATCGCGAGGAAGAAGGAAAACTCGGTCGCCGCCCGGCGCGAGAGCCCGAAGAGCATGCCCCCGATGATGGTGGCACCCGAGCGCGACGTGCCCGGGATCAGCGCGAACGCCTGCGCGAGCCCCACTTTCAGTGCATCGGGCCAGCGCATGTCGTCGACGCTGTCGATGCGAGCCATCCCGGGTCTGCGCCGCTCCCTGTGCTCCACCCAGAGAATGACGAAGGCGCCGGCGACGAACGCGGCGGCGACAGGCACCGCGGCGAACAGGCGCGCCTTGATGGCGTTGGCGAAGGCGAGCCCGAGCAGAGCTGCCGGAAGGAAGGCGACGAAGAGGTTGAGGACGAAACGCTGCGCAACCGCGTCGCGAAAGATCCCGCGAGCGACCGCGATGAGCTTCGCTCGATACTCCCAGCAAACCGCCAGGATCGCCCCCGCCTGGATCACGATCTCGAAGGCCTTCGCGTTCTCGCCCGTGTAGCCGAGCAGCGAGCCGGCCACGATCAGGTGACCCGTCGACGAGACGGGGAGGAATTCGGTGAGACCCTCGACGATGCCGAGAATCGCCGCGACCAGCAGAGGGGCGGCCTGCATGGCCGCTCAGGCGTTGCGGCTCGTCAGCGCCGATAGCGCCTGCTTGAGCAGATCGCCGTGGTCCGCCGAAATCTGTCCCGTGGGCGTGAGCTTGTCGATGATCTGCGGCAGCGCCTGCGCGAGCCCGTTGCCGGCCTCGCCGTGCGAGAGCCCGAGCTGCTGCGCGATCTGCCCGATCGCGCCGCTGCCGAGCACCTGCTGCAGCTGGTCGGCGCTGATCGGGAGGTTCTGACCCGTGCCGACCCACGAGCCCGCCTGCTGGCCGTAGCCCGCCTGCTGAAACTTGCCGATGATGCCCGGCAAGCCGCCGTTCTGCTGAATAAGCTGCAGCGCCATTTGCACGAGCGGGCTCTGCCCCGCCTGCGCATTGCTGCCGCCCATCAAACTGCCTAGCAATCCGTCAAACAGTCCCATGAGATACCTCCGTTGGAAAGATCCACAAATGATCGGCCGGCAACTCGAGGTAGCATTCGCCCTCGCCGGCCGGCGCATCGCCATAACAGCGCAGCCTCAACGCGCCAAGCTCGAACAGGTTCTCCTTGCGATCGCCGAGAAACATCCCGGTTACGAGCGCCGTGCGCAGGCGGTTCTCGCCTGGCCCGCCCGCGATGCGCGTGCGCTCGAGGCGGATCACCCCGGTCGCCCCGGTTCCGACATGAAGCGCGCCTCGAGCGGCGCCCCAGAGCCGCCAGCCGTCGCCCTCGAGCATCGCGCGGCCGTCGACGAGCTGCGTCACCTTGCCGGGCAGGTGATTGTTGCTGCCCATGAACTCGGCCGTGAACTGCGACAGTGGCCGGCTGTACATTTCCTCGGGTGTTCCCTGCTGCTCGATCCGCCCGGCGTTGAGCAGCAGGATCCGGTCGGCCATCGCCATCGCCTCGGTCTGGTCGTG
>Ga0187777_10002578_pt1 | contig 11543 bp, 9 predicted proteins | sample 1015_Q2_SP5_10_M_FD_132416 | JGI IMG/M metagenome (GOLD analysis project Ga0187777, IMG submission 132416) | Tropical peat soil microbial communities from peatlands in Department of Meta, Colombia - 1015_Q2_SP5_10_MG | ecosystem: Environmental > Terrestrial > Soil > Wetlands > Peat | place...
ACTTCACGAAGCCATCCCGGTGGGGCACCGGAATCGGCGGATTGCCGCGGTGCCCGCAGTGGCGCCAGGCTCAGGTGCTCGCGCAGCGTGGTGCCCATGTAGTCGACGCGTAACACGCCGCGCTCCTGGAGCAGCGGCACGACCCGGTCGACGAATGGATCGAGCCCGCCAGGTGTGATGTGCGGAACCAGGATGAATCCGTCGCTGGCATCGGCCTGCACGAAGTCGTTGATCGTTGTGGCGACGGTGTGCGGTGATCCGATGAAGGATTGGCGTCCGGTCACCTCGACGATCAGTTCGCGAGTAGTCAGATTCTCCGCCTCGGCTTTCGCCCGCCAGTCGTTGGCGATCGCGATCGGGTCCCAGTACATGCGGACGCTGGCCCGGCCGCGCGAGATGGTGTTGTCCCCCACAACGGGGTCCACGCTGGGCAGCGGCCCGTCCTGGTCGTGATCGGATAGGTCTCGGTTCCAGAGTTGTTCGAGAAACTTGATCGCTGTCTGTGGGGACACCTGCGCGAGCCGTACCTCGTGGGCAATTTCGTCGGCCTCGGCGTCGGTGTCGCCGATCACGAATGTCGCGGCGGGCAGGATGAGCAACTCGTCGCGGCGGCGCCCATAGCGGGCGAGACGGCCCTTGACGTCGGCGTAAAACGCTTGCCCGGCCTCCAAGGTGCTGTGTCTGGAGAAGATCGCGTCCGCAGCAGAGGCGGCGAAGTCGCGACCCTCGTCGGAGTCGCCGGCCTGGAAGATCACCGGTCGACCCTGCGGGCTTCTCGGAACGTTGAACCGCCCGTGGATGTCGAAATGCGCATCCTTGTGCACGAATGCCCCGGCGTTTGGATCGGACAGAAAGACGCCAGTCGTCTTGTCCGCCACGATCTCGTCGCCGCGCCAGGAGTCGAAGAGCTCCTGCGCCGTCTGCAGGAATGTCTTTGCCCGCTCGTAGCGCTGGTCCTCCGCCAGGAATCCGCCGCGGCGAAAGTTCTCTCCGGTGAACGCATCCCAGGAGGTCACGACATTCCAGGCGGCCCGGCCGCCGGAGAGATGGTCCAAAGACGCGAACTGGCGCGCTACCTCGTAGGGCTCATTGAAGGTGGAGTTGATCGTGCCGGTCAGCCCGAGTCGCTCGGTGACTGCCGCCAGTGCGGCCAGCACGGTGAAGGTGTCGGGACGGCCGACCACATCGAGGTCGTAGATGTGGCCGTTTTGCTCGCGAAGCCGCAGCCCTTCGGCGAGGAACAGGAAGTCGAACTTGCCCCGCTCGGCCGTCTGGGCAAATTGCGCGAACGATTTGAACTCGATGTGGCTACCGGCCGCCGGGTCGCTCCACACGGTGGTGTTGTTGACGCCGGGAAAGTGCGCGGCCAAGTGAATCTGCTTTATCGGCTTGTTCATCGGAAAATCCTCGTGTCGGGTCCTCGTGTCGAATCAGGTCACACGATCGGCATAGCGCTTGGCGGGACGGGCCAATCCGAGCAACCCACGAAGCGTGTCGCCCTTAGGCCGTCCGGAACAGGCCTCGGCGGCGCAACTCGGGCACCAGGCCTTCGGTGATCTGCACGAGGTCATGTGGAAGCGCGGCGGGGCGCAGCCGAAATCCCGATAACCCGGCGGCGTGCCACTCCTGCAGCACATCGGCCAGCTGCGCGGAAGTGCCGACGAAAATCTCGGCGTCGCTGCGGTATTCGGCACCTGCGAGATCATCGAGTCGGCGTCGCCGCGTCTGTGCTGCCTCAGGGGTGTGATCGAGAAACACCAGCAGGTCGCCGAAGATGTGTATCCTGTCTCGCCTTCGACCGGCAGCCCATTGCAGCGCCCCGATCTCGCCGGCAATGTCCGCGCTTGCGCGGCGTCGCGCGGGGTGACGAATCCGACATCGGCGCTGCCGGCGATCAGCTCGTAGGACACCCCGCCGTGGCCCAGGGCCGCGACAATCAGCTGGCCCTGTGGTGGACGAGGCGTAATCGAGGGTCCTTTGACAGAGAATCAGCGTCCCTCGAAGTCGATGTAGTGCAGCTTGTCCCGGTCGATGAATCGTCCAGTGGCGATATCGCGGATCTCGGCGTCGTCCTCCCAGCTGTCCCATAAACGGCGCAGCACCTCGACGTAATCCGCGGCCTCAGCGAAATATTCGTTGAGCTGCCGCTGCGCATCCGGATCGTTGATCGTGTCGACCGACAGGCGAGGCAGTTCGCGGCGGCCGAAGTGCGCTGCCGCATCGTGGCGTCCCGAGATCTGAACCCGGACCCCGGCTCGCCCTGTGCTGACGTAGTCAAGCGTGGCAATCGACTTCGACACATGGAACGGCTCGGTATGGGTAACAATCGCAGTCGGCACCAGCCCGATCCGGCGGGTGCGCGGAGCGATCCGGGCGGCGATGAGCACCGCATCCAACCGGCCGCGAACACGATCGATCCGCTCGTCAGGCTCAAAGAGACCGTCGGACTGCAGCGTCAGCGAATCCTCTATCGTCACGAAATCCAACGACCCACGCTCGGCTTCGGCGACCAGATCAGTCCAGTACCCGGGCCCAAACAGCTCAGCCGGTTCAGCTTCGGCTTCACGCCACGCGGCCGGGTGCCAGCCGGCACCGTCTAACGCCGCGGCGAGGTGGATGGGACTTGACGAATCAGGCAAAAGAAAACCTGCCTTCCTAACGGGCGCGATATAGAACCGACGCGGCACACATGTGCCAGTTACCCCTAACGAGGGAAGTCGCCAGTCGGCTATAGGGCAGCCGCCGCACACGCGTGACGTGTCGGCGGCTGAGAACACACACCGCGGTACGGAGACTTTGCTGGCTGCATTGCGGCCTCCGTCCTACCGCTCAAGCCGTGCGATTTCCGAGTCTAGCTACGCGAATCAGATCGCGCCGAAGCGCGGAATCAGCGCAAGCGTGTTCTACCGCCCGATACGCCCGAGCGCTGCTGAAATCATTGCAATTCCAAAGCTATCGATTACCCGAAATCGCGACATCATTCAGCCTTGGCCAGCAGTGGCAGCACGCCTTCGGCGAACCAGTACGCCTCCTCCAGGTGCGGGTAGCCCGACAGGATGAACTCGTCGAACCCCAGCGAGTGGTATTCGGTGATAAGGTTGGCGACTTCCTGGTGGCTGCCTACCAGCGCTGTGCCGGCACCGCCACGGACCAAGCCCACTCCGGCCCACAGATTCGGGTAGATCTCTAGCTTGTCGACCCGTCCGCCGTGCAGCGCGGTCATCCTTCGTTGCCCCTCGGATTCCGAACTAGCATGCAGCGCAGTGGCTTTGGCGATCTGCTCATCAGTGAGCTCGGCAAGCATCTCGTTGGCGACGGACCAGGCCGCGGCCGAGGTGTCACGGCTGATGGTGTGGAGCCGAATGCCGAATCGGACTGTGCGGCCCAGGGCGGCGGCCTCCGCCCTTACCTTGTCGATCTTTTCGGCTGCCGCCTGCGGCGGCTCACCCCAGGTGAGGTAGACGTCGGCGAACTCGGCCGCGATCGGCAACGCCGCCGCCGAAGAACCGCCGAAGTAGATCTGCGGCAACGGATCCGGCGGCGCCGACACCCGGGCATCGGCAACGGTGTAGTACTTGCCGGTGAAATCCACCGAGTCCTGCGTCCACACCGAGGTCACGATCTGCAGGAACTCGGCGGTGCGAGCGTAGCGCTCGTCGTGGCTGAGCCAGTCGCCGAAACGGCGTTGCTCGGCGTCGTCGCCGCCACTGACGACGTTGAGCAACACCCTGCCTTCGGAGAAGCGTTGCAGCGTCGCGGTCTGCTGCGCAGCCAGGGTAGGAGGCACCAGCCCGGGACGGAATGCGACCAGGAACTTCAGCTTCTCGGTCTCGGCCAACAACGCGGCCGAGGTCAGCCACGCGTCTTCGCACCAGGTCCCCGTCGGCGTCAGCACGCCCTCAAAGCCCAGCCGGTCGGCGGCGCGAGCCACCTCGGCCAGATAGCGGCGGCTAGGTGGGCGATATCCATTCGGAATCGTGCGGTTCGATGATGCGTGCGACCCGCCGACGATCGAGCGGCTGTCACCGGTGGTGGGCAAGAACCAGAAGAATCTAGGAGACATCTACCATCGACGCTAGGTTCGCGCCGGGCAGAGAACAAGTTGCATTCTGGGCGGATTTAACTCGCCCTGTATGGGACTGGTCGGAGTACCTTTGCCTGGCGTGCCGCGCGAACTGCACCTATTGGCCTTCGGGAACACCCGATCGGCCGGGCCGTGGCGTCATCCCGATATCGACAACAGCCCTGCCGGCGTTCGTCGACGGCTGATCGCCCGGGCCCAGACCGCGGAAGCCGGCGGTTTCGACGCATTGTTCTTCGCCGACGGGCTGAACTACGGGCCGCCGGCGACATGGGCCTACAAGACCACGGAAGATTTCGAGCCGCTCACCACGACGGCGGCGCTGTCGTCGGTCACGGATGCGATCGGGCTCGTGGTCACCGGCTCGGCGACCCTGGTTCCACCGTTTCAGTTGGCCCGCCAGCTGCTGTCACTGGATCACCTCAGCGATGCCGGGCGGGCTGGAACCTGGTCACCAACTTCGCACATGCGGCGGCCGACAACTTCAGTGCCCGCGGCGTCGTCGACCACGACGAACGCTACGAGATCGCCGGGGAAGCCCTCGACGTCGTCAAGAAGTTGTGGGACGGCTGGGCAGACGACACCATCATCGAGGACCCCAAGGCCGGGATCTTCAATGACGTCAGCAAGATTCGGGTGGCCCATCACCACGGCCGGTACTTCGACGTACGTGGGCCCATCGGTTCGGCCCGATCGCCACAAGGCCAACCGGTGCTCTTTCAGGCCGGATCGTCGCCGACGGGCCGGCGGTTCGCCGCCCGCCATGCCGAGGTGATCTTCACCGTCAGGGCACCCGAGCCCGGGCGCAGGAGTTCTACCGGCAGATCCACGACGAGGCCCGGCGCGCAGGGCGCCACACCCCGCCGCTCATCACCCCGTCACTGCGGTTCGTCGTCGGGTCGACCGAAGAGGAGGCCCAGCGCAACGAACGCAGTGCCTATGAGTACTTCAGCCCCGAGTACCAGGCCGGCTGGCTGCTGGAGGTCGACGTCGACGTCACCGGCGCGGATCTCGACGGGCCGGTGCCCGCCTCGGCGTTCCCCGACAGCACAACGGTGGGTTGGCCATCGGTTGCCAGCGCCCGGTAGCAGGCCAGAGCGGTCTGGTGAGTCTGGTACGAGAGTTCTTGTACCGCACGGTAAATGGCTGGGGCGCCGGCGTCTCCGGCACGCCGGAACAGGTCGCCGACGAAATCGAGGACTGCTTCACCTCTCGCGCTTCGGACGGCTTCGTCCTCGGCGACTCCGGGCTGCCCGGACAGTTCGACGGTTTCGTCGAACAGGTGGTGCCGCTGCTGCGCAAGCGTGGGCTGTTCCGCCACGAGTACACCGGTACCACACTGCGCAACCACCTGGGCCTGCCGACGCCGGCGAACCGCAATGTCGTTGCGAAATGACAGTTCCCACAATGTATCTGAGAGAGCCGACAGCGGACATCGACACGCTGCGGGCGCGGTTCGGTCCACTCTTCGCGCGTGTTGCCGAGGGCAATCTGGAGCGCGAACGCTCCCGCGTATTTCCGCACGAGCAGGTCCGCTGGCTCAATGACGCCGGGTTGGGCACCGTGCGGATTCCCGAGGAATACGGCGGGCTGGGCGCGTCGCTGGAGCAGACTTTCGCACTGCTCGCCGATCTCGGTGAGGCTGACGCGAACGAGTCCCACATCTGGCGTAACCATCTGGCGTTCGTGGAGGATCGGCTCGACGCGCCGGTGTCGGATACCAACGACACCTGGCTCAAACGATTCCTGGCAGGGGCGTTCGTCGGCGGCGGCTGGACGGAAGCCAACAATGTCACGCTGGCCAAACTGGCCACCACGGTTTCGGCCGAAGGCGATCACTGGGTGGTGTCCGGAGCAAAGTACTACGCCACCGGAAGCCTCTACGCCGACTGGCTCGACGTGATCGGCCGCGGTCACGACGGCGGACTGTGGACGGCGCTGGTTCGTGCCGATGATCCGGGCGTCACGGTTATCGACGACTGGAAGGGATTCGGGCAGCGCACGACCGCCAGCGGATCAGCCCGTTACGACCGGGTGCGCGCCGAACGCGGCGACGTGTTTCCGGTAGCCGAACGGTTCAGCTATCAGCCGCACTTCTACCAGATCGCCATGCTGGCAGTGCTGACCGGAATCACCCGGGCGGCGCTGCGTGACGGCAGCGCTGCGCTGACGCAGCGGGCCCGCAACTATCCGCAAGGGCTGACCGAAACACCGTCCGAGGACGCCCAGTTGCTGCAGGTCATCGGGCAGGTGTCCGCCGATGCGTTCGCGGCGCAGGCCGCCCTGGAAAAGGCTGCCCGCAGCCTGAACCACATCGTCGTCGGCCGACGCGACGGTGACAACAGCCGGCAACGCCTGATAGACGCTGAAGTCGCAGTCACCCAAGCGCAGCTGGTTATCATCGCCGCCGCCCTGCGGGCCACAACCAACGTCTTCGACGCGCTGGGCGCGTCCGCAGTTTCCGAGGAGCTATTACTGGACCGGCATTGGCGCAACGCCCGCACACTGCCGTCGCACAACCCGCGGGTATATAGAGCGCGGATACTCGGTGACTGGCTGATCAACGGTAAGGACCCGGTGCCCAATCTCGCGGCCCTCGGCCGCGGCGGCCAGGGCAACTGAATGCCGCTGAGGGCACGAGACATGATGGCCGTATGACCATCGAGATCCGTGTTCTCGACAGCGAGGACGACCTAATCGCTGCGGCTAACGTGTTTCGCGCCGCCATGGTCGGGATTCCACCCCTGTCGAACCTGCCGCCTGGCCAGATCACCAAGCTGCTTGAACCCGGCCGTACCGTCGGAGCATTCGTCGGAGGACAACTCGTTGGCACCGCTGACGCCGCGACAAGCCGTCTAACACTTCCCGGCGGAGCGATCGTGGAGCACGCTGCCGTGACACACATCGGGGTGCTGCCGTCGTTCACGAGAAAAGGTATCGCCACCGCCCTGATGGATCATCAGTTGCTCGACATCGCCGCGCGGGGTGAGGTGGTCGCAACGTTGCGAGCGTCGGAGGCGACGATCTATGAGCGGTACGGCTATGGCGTAGCGAGTTCATCGCAAACCGTCGAGGTTCAGACAGCCCGGGCGGCACTGCGTCCCGGTATCGGGGCCGGCGGTCCGGTGCGGCTGCTCGACGAAGCCGAAACATGGGATGTTCTGCCGCGGATCTATGCCGGGAATCGTCCGTCCCGGCCGGGAACTATCGACCGCCCCGGGGTGTGGTGGCAGGGCCTGAGGCTGCGCACCGAATTGTCCTCGGGGGCTTCGTATGTCGCGGTGCACGGCGGGCCGGGATCCGAGTCGGGTTTCACCCGCTACCGCCCCGTCGACACCGACGCGTGGTTCGTCAGCGACCAGCGCACCATCGTGGTCGAAGACTTCTTCGCGCCCACCACGGAGGCCTATCTCGGGCTGCTGCGTTTCCTGCTCGGGCTCGATCTCATTGACCGCGTGGTGTTCTGGTCGCTGCCGGTCGACGATCCGCTGCCCTGGCTGCTTCTCGATCGGCGGGCCGTGCGGGTTACCGCGGTGCATGACGAAACGTGGCTGCGCATCATCGACGCCCAGAAGGCGCTGGCAGCACGCGGGTACGTTGGAGACGGCGCCGTCGCCATCGCAGTCGATGACCCACTCTTGGCGAACAATTCAGCCGCCTTCACCATCACAGGCGACGGTGCCGAACAGACCGGCCGGCGCGCCCAACTTCATGTCGGTGTTGCGGGGCTCGCCGCCGTTCTGCTCGGTGGCACGACCTGGCGCGGTCTCGCCGTCGCCGGGCTGGCCCGGGCCGCCGATCCAGCGGCGCTTGTCGTGGCCGATCGGCTGTTCGCGGTGCGCGAGGCACCGTACGCCGGGTTCTTCTTCTAGCAGCGCTGGGGATCGGCTCGGGTTCCGACATCGGCGCATCGCGAATCTACACTGGTCGGGTGCGTGTCGCTCTCTGCGCCGATGAGCCCTATCCGGTACATGCCACCGTGCGCGACTGGCTTGAAGAACACGGCCACGAGGTCGTGCCTTTCTGGGATAGCCGTTTGGCTCGAGAACGGTAGCCGATCGGCTACAGCGCGACAAGCCCGCCGTACGGATCATGCAAGGCGCGCGCCGCGGCGCTTCGCTCTGGACAAGCGGCGGGTCGACGTGCGCGTATCGGCAGCCCCTTTGAAGTCCCGACTCCCGTCGGACATCTCGATGAATCGCCGCGTTAGACGAAGCAGCTGGGAACGCAGCGTGTCATCGTCGATATCGGCCACGAGAGGATGCATGACGCCGACGGCGACGGCACCGGACAGCATCGCCGCCGACACCCGGGCGTCGTTGCCGGCCTCATCGATGAGCACACCGTACAACCGCTGGATGAACTGCTGAAACGGTTGGTGCTCGGCCAGTAGCCGCACGATGACGGGGTCGAACTGCAGGGTGGCCGCCACACCGCGGCGCTCAACCGCGAGGTCGATGACCCGGTCCAGAAGCAGCTCGCGCGCCCGTGGCTGGCTTTGCTCGGCTTCGGCGGCCTCCAGAGCCTCTTCCAATCCGCCGAGTTCCCGCTCGGTGAGCGCGATGACAATCTCTTCCTTGGTTTTGAACTGGTGGTAGACGGCCGCCTTCGTGACCCCGATCTCGTCGGCGATCATCTGCAGCGACGTCCCGCCGACACCGTTGTCGCCGATCAGCTTCAGCGCGGCGTCAAGGATGCGCGTCTGGGCGGCGCTGCGCGTGATGGAGCGGAATTGTCTGCTCGCGCGGGTAGAAACCATGCCATGAGGGTAGCCAGTCGGCTATTGACCTGTGTGATCCCTGGGGCTAGTCTGCACAACTAGCCGATCGGCTAGCAGCCCTGGTCGAGGCAGCGAAGGAGCCAACGTGTCCGAGATCGACAACAGCGTCCAGAAAGTGCTCGACGTGCGCAAGGTGGGTGCGGATTACGAGGAGCACCGGCCGGCCAGCCCGTTGGATATCCCCGTCGACTTGCACAATTTCAAGAAGTTTCCGGTGGTCGACCCGCCCGGCATCCATAAGCCGAGCGGCCCGGACACCCGCTGGGACATCCGCGTCGACGACAGTAAGGAACTGCCTGACTACAGCGGCCCGTTTAGGGCCGATCTGCGGTTTTCCGACTTCTCCAACGAAGCCTTGGTGAACATGCTCGCGATGAGCGACGAGTACTGCCGGGTGTGCGTGCAGGCGTGGGCCGAGGAGGTCGCCAAGCGCTACGGGCACGATCTGATGGTTGAGATCCAGTCGGAGGCGTGGCAAAACATCGTCCTGCCCCAGCTGCGCGGGATGCTCGACGAATGGGCGCCATGCACCGACGACGAGGCCGACGCGGCCGTCGCCGAGGTGGCCCGCGAGGTGGAAGCCCGCCGCGACGATGGCGGCGTGGTGACCATCAACCCGTTCCAGGCCGATCCGAAATACGTAGACCTGCCCAAAGAGCAGCTGGTGAGGTTCGTGCTGGGCAGCCACGAATACCTACTGACCGCCATCGAGGCGTGGGCCGGCGATGTTGTGATGCGCTACGGGCTTGACGAGATGTTCAAGTTCCAGTGGGACCTGTGGAGTGAGAAGGTGCTGCCGGCGGTGCGTGATCTCAAGCAGCGGTGGATGAAGGTCGGCGACGGCACGGTGGAGGCCTTCATGAAAGACATCCAGATGGATGCGTCGTCGTTTCCCGGCAAGGCCTTCGAGATGACGTTCGAGATGTCTGAGCCCGACGTGGGCATCATGACGTTCAACAAGTGCGTGTCGGTCGACCAGTGGGAAGCCTTGGGGCGCCCCGACATTGCCGAAAAGGCCAGTCACGTGACCTGCCCGGCCTCGATCATCGAGACCGCCAAGATGTACAACCCGAACATGAAGGTGGAGATCCTGGCGATCCCGCCACGCGTCAGCAAGGAGGACGTATCCTGCCGGTGGCGACTGTCGATGCGCACCCCGGACGACCCCGAATACGTCCAGCCTGAGCCCGGCCCGCAGCCGTAGCGAGTCAATTCGCTTGCCGAAGCGGCTGATTCGGTGCCGCGGTGGCAGGACCACCACGGCGACGTCGGCGGCCCGCTGCTCGATGCAATCGAGGTGTGATGTCAAGTATCGCCGGAGCACACGATGCAGCGCCACTCATTGGGGGATGATCAGGCGCCACGTTCTCCCTCGGATCGACGCTCGGTGATCGGAATGGATTGCGGCGAGGAACTGTTCGACGGCCACCGCCGCATGTGTGGCTCTAGCCGAATCGAACGCGTCCAAAGCGTGTTGCGGGCACGGCAATTCAAGCCTCAAGCAGTCCTCGTGCTGTGGTGTGCGCCCAGGTCTAGCGGGAGGCCCGCAAGTCCCGGTTGCGGGCACACCGGACCGTAGTCGATGGCGTCGGCCGGCTCGGTCCAGCGCTCGAGCGATTGCGGCGCACGAAACCGCAGCCCGCCAAGCGGCGGCGCGGCGTAGCGAATGCCCTTCCACACCTTGACTCGCCCGTCGTTGCTGCCACGGACCGGGCCGTACGTCGTCTCGACCACCGGATTATCGCTTGTCATACGTCTCGCCTTCACGCTCCGTTGGGGCCCCAACCACGTTACCGACGGGGAGCGGACCGAGGCCCAAAGACGCCACCCGAGGCACACGCGGTAGTGGTGAGAACTACCCCGGGTCAAAGCTAATCGCCTAATCGTCGCCCCGGCGTCGTCGCAAACGGTGGCTGCAGTGCTCGAACATGGGGAAGTGCCGAATCGGAATGAGTCAGGTCTGGCGCTGGGTTGCCTATTCCGGCGACAGCAGCCGCTCGGCCGCGGTGTAGGGGTCGTCGCGGCCGTCGGCGACGGACTCGGCGAGCCGGTCCAGATCCGGGTGGGTGCGCAGCCGGGTTTGGGCCAGCGACAGGATGTGCGCTCGGGCACGGGCCAACCGGCGAGCGCGGTTATCGGCGCGGTGGTGGGCGTCGATGGCCTCCACCAAGTCCGGCACGCCCTCCCCGCGCGCGGCGACAAGCGTGAGGATCGGCGCCTTGGTCTCGGCCCGAAGGTCCCGAACGGTCCGGTTCGCGCCGTCGCGATCGGCCTTGTTGACCACCACAATGTCGGCGACTTCGAGCAGGCCGGCTTTGGCGGCTTGGACGGCGTCACCCGCCCCGGGATTGAGGATGACCACGGTCGGGTCGGCGACCGCGGCAATCTCGATCTCGGACTGCCCGACACCTACCGTTTCCAGCATGATCACGTCATAGCAGAGCGCTCCCAGCAGCCGGATGGCCGCGGGCACAGCGGCGGCCAGGCCGCCCACATGACCGCGAGTCGCCACCGACCGGATCAGCACCTCGGGATCGTTGATATGCGCGGCCATCCGGATCCGGTCGCCAAGCAGCGCACCGCCGCTGAACGGCGACGACGGGTCGACGGCCAGCACGGCCACCCGCAACCCCTGCTGCCGGTACGCCCCGACCAGGGCCCCGATCGTCGTCGACTTGCCGG
>Ga0187777_10002579_pt1 | contig 11543 bp, 6 predicted proteins | sample 1015_Q2_SP5_10_M_FD_132416 | JGI IMG/M metagenome (GOLD analysis project Ga0187777, IMG submission 132416) | Tropical peat soil microbial communities from peatlands in Department of Meta, Colombia - 1015_Q2_SP5_10_MG | ecosystem: Environmental > Terrestrial > Soil > Wetlands > Peat | place...
CAGAACGGTGCCGAATACGAGTTGTCGCAGGCATTCGAGCGCTGGATCAACTCGCGGTATCCGAACAAGAAGCACATCAAGACGCGCGTGGTAATCGTCCCGGCGTCGCGCGACAAGCTGATTTCCGGACTGTTGGAAGGGCGCGGCGACATCGCTGCCGGTGCGCTCACCCTCACCGAGGATAGGCTGCGGGTCGTGGACTATGGCGGCCCCTTCGTGCTGGGGGTGAAAGAGCTCGCGGTCAGCGGCCCCGAATCACCACGCATCGATTCGGTTGACGACCTCTCCGGGAAGCGAGTCTTCGTCCGTCGCTCCTCGAGCTACTGGTCTCACCTCGCGAGATTGAACCAGCAGTTCGCGACTCGAGGACTGGCGCCGGTGCAGGTCGATGCGGCGCCGGAAGATCTCCGCGACGACGACATCCTGGAGATGGTCGGGGCCGGGCTGGTCGACATCACCATCGTCGATCGCTACGAGGCGCTCCTCTGGGGCAAGGTCTTCCCGAAGCTCAAAGTGAACGAGGGCGTGGTCGTGAACAGCAACGGGGCGTTCGGTTGGCTGATTCGAAGGCCGAGTCCCAAGCTTCAGGACGAGATCAATCAATTCGCCCGCAAGTTCGGTCAGGGCACCGAGTTCGGGAACACGGTGATCAAGAAGTACATCGGCTCGACGAAGTACGCGAAGGACGCTCGCTCTGCGGACGCGATGAAGCGATTCAACGCCACCGTCGATTTCTTTCGGAAGTACGGGTCGCAATACTCGCTCGACTATCTCCTCATGATCGCCCAGGGCTACCAGGAGTCGGAGCTGAAGCAGAGTGCGCGCAGTCCGGTCGGAGCGATCGGGATCATGCAGCTCATGCCGGCGACCGGGAAAGCGATGAAGGTCGGCGACATCTACCAGGCGGGTCCGAACGTTCACGGCGGCGTGAAGTTCACCCGGGCGATGATCGACGAGTACTTCGCGAATGAGCCGATGGATGATCTCAACAAGACGCTCTTCGCCTTCGCCGCGTACAACTGCGGACCGGGCCGGGTGCGCCAGCTGCGGACGATCGCCGCGCAGCGTGGGTTGAATCCGAACGTCTGGTTCGACAATGTCGAGCTGATCGCCGCCGAGAAGATCGGGGCCGAGACCGTCGGCTACGTGTCCAACATCTACAAGTACTACGTGGCATACACGCTGGTGGCGACGCAGACGGCCGCGCGGGACTCCGCGATGGCGCGCACGGCGCGAAGGGCGGACAGCGCCAGACGGTCGCCTTGAGCGCCCTCGGCGCGCAGCCGCGCCTTCACCCGTCCGCCCAACTCACGAACCCGACCAGATGAGTCTCGCCACCAAGCTGCAGCCGACCCCGCAACGCCGCCTCCTCTCGCTCGACGGAGGTGGAGTGAGGGGCGCGATCGCGATCGAGGTGCTGGCGGCGATGGAGGATCTGCTCCGCACGCGGACCGGCGCCGGCGACGACTTTCGGCTCTCGCATTACTTCGACTACGTGGCGGGCACCAGCACCGGCGCGATCATTGCGACGTGCGTCGCTCTCGGGATGAGCGCAGCGCAAATCCGGACGTTCTACAACAGCAATGGGTCGGCGATGTTCCAGAAGTCCAGCCTGCTCGACCGCTGGCGGCAGAAGTACGAGGATGATCGGTTGAACGAAAAGCTGCGCACGGTGTTTCATCACGGCGGAGAGGACCCCATGGCCCCTCCCGTGACGCTGGGCAGCGACGCGCTCGAGACGCTCCTCTTGATCGTGATGCGGAACGCGACGACGAACTCTCCTTGGCCGGTCTCCAACAACCCCCGGGCGCTGTACAACGACCCATCGCGCGAAGACTGCAATCTCCACATTCCGCTCTGGCAGCTCGTTCGCGCGAGTGCCGCCGCACCGGTCTTCTTTCCGCCGGAGGAGGTGCGGATCGGCTCGAACACCTTCCTCTTCGTCGATGGCGGTGTCACGACGTATAACAATCCGGCTTTTCTACTTTTCTTAATGGCGACGCTCCCTTCCTACCGCTTGGAGTGGCCGACGGGAGTGGACAAACTCCTGCTGGTGTCGGTCGGCACGGGGACGACGGCACAGCCGGACGCGCATCTCACTGCGCACGACATGAACCTCTTCTACAACGTGACCGCGATTCCGACGGCGCTGATGTTTGCCGCATCCACGGAGCAGGACTATCTCTGCCGCGTCTTCGGTCGCGTCGTGAACGGGAGTCCGATCGACTCCGAGGTCGGCACACTTCGTCTCGATCCGGAAACCGAGGCGCATCTCCCCTTTCCGAAGCTCTTCACGTACGCGCGCTACAATCTGGAGCTGTCGCGCGACTCGCTGGATGGGCTCGGACTCAAGGACATCGACCCGGCGCGCGTGCGACGCCTCGACTCGGTCGAGGCGTTGCCCGACCTCGGGCGCATCGGTCGGGCCCTCGCCGCTACCGTGTCGCCGGACCACTTCGCAGGATTCCTTCCGTGAAATGTCCGTGAGACTTCGCCGAACTCGAGACGCCGCACGCGGGAAGGGGCCGGCGGCGGCGTCCGTGCGAGCACCAACGCCTCACTAACCCAGCTCTCGGGAGCCTTTTGTGCGTTCGTTTCCGCAACTGTTCTGCGCTATAGCCCTCGGTTTGGCGATGTCGTCTCCGGCTCATGGCCAGGCCCAGGATATCGACAAGGGTTGGCCCCGCGACATCGAGACCGACTCGGGCACGATCACGATCTATCAGCCGCAGCCGGAGAAGCTCGACGGCATCGCGCTCAGAGCACGGGCGGCGGTGTCCTACACCTCGAAGAAGAAGGGCACGCCGGTCTTCGGCGTCACCTGGTTCAACGCGCGAGCACAAACCGACCGCGACACACGGATGGTCGCGATCGATGATGTGACGGTCGCCGACGTTCGCTTCCCGGGGATCACGCCGGATCAGGAGAAGAAGTTCAAGGAGAAGGTGGAACCGGAGCTCGAGGAGTGGGACTTCACGATGTCCCTCGACCGGCTGCAATCCGGCCTCGCGGCCGCCGCGGCCGAGCAGCGATCGGCCGACAGCCTGAACACGACCCCTCCGGTGATTCTCTTCTCGAAGGAACCGGCCGCGCTCCTCTCGTACTCGGGCGACCCGGTGCTCTTGCCGGTGCCCAACTCGCAGCTCAAACGCGTGGCGAACACGCCGATGCTCGTGGTGCTCGATTCCGCCGCGGGCTCCTATTATCTGAGCGGCGGCCCCCTCTGGTACCGCGCGAAGTCTCCGCTCGGCCCGTGGGAAAATGTGAAGTCGGTGCCGGCTCCCGTCTCGGCGCTCGTCCCCGACTCGATTCAGAAGGACAGCGCCCCTCCCGGCGGGGCCCCCAAGATCATCGTCGCCACCAAGCCGACGGAGCTGATCGTCACGAGCGGTGAGCCGAAGTGGGAATCCGTGACCGGCACCGATCTCCTTCAGGTGAGCAACACCGACGGCAACGTCTTCAAGCTGATTTCGAATCAAAAGACGTACGTGCTGCTGTCGGGGCGCTGGTTCTCGGCGTCGTCGTTCGACGGACCGTGGACGTTCGTGCGTCCCGATGCGCTCCCCGCGGACTTCGCGAAGATCCCGCCGGCTTCCGATGCGGCGAACGTGCTCCCTTCCGTCGCCGGGACGTCGCAGGCGCAGGACGCGGTGATGGACGCTTACATCCCGCAGACCGCGGCGATCGACCGGAGCACGGCGAAGGTCACCGTCACATACGACGGGACGCCCAAGTTCGAGACGATCACGGGGACGAACCTGGAGTACGCGACGAACACGTCGAGCCAGGTGCTCAAGATCGGTGGGCTGTACTACGCGTGTGACCAGGCGGTGTGGTTCGTCTCCTCGACGCCCAACGGACCTTGGGCGGTGAGCGACTCGGTTCCGCAATCGGTGCAGACGATTCCGCCCAGCTCGCCCGTCTACAACGTGAAGTACGTGCAGGTCTACGAGACCACTCCGCAGGTGGTCTATGTCGGCTACACCCCCGGATACGTGGGGATGTATCCGTACTACGGGACCGTGGTCTACGGAACGGGATTCTACTATCCACCGTACGTCGGCCCGTATGTGTACTATCCGCGACCGGTCACGTACGGGGCCGCCGTCGTCTACAATCCGTGGACTGGCTGGACGGTAGGCTTCGGTTACGCGACGCCCTTCTTCTACGCCGGTTTCATGGTGGGAGGACCGGTGTATGGCGGATGGTGGGGCCCGTGGGCGCGCCCGCCTTATCCGCCGTACTACTATCGACCGCCTTACTATGGTTATCCCGGGTATCGCCCTCCGTACCCCGGCTACCGGCCGCCCTATCCGGGCTATCGACCCCCCGGATATCCGGGCTACCCCGGATATCGGCCGCCTGGCGGCACGTACCCGCCTGTGCAGCGCCCGGGCGTACCTGGGGGAGGGAGACCGGGAACCCTACCGTCGAATCCCGGCGGAGTGACGACTCTCCCGGCGCACAACAATCTCTACAAGCGTCCGGGGAACGTCGATCGCACGAGACCATCCACGCAGCCGGCGCATCCGGGGGTGACGGACAGGGTCTCGCATACGCGTGACAACGTCGTCGCCGGGCAGAATGGAAGTGTGTATCGAAACAACGGTGGGAATCAGTGGCAGTCGCGCGACGGCGGGCAGTGGAAGGGCGCGCAGCCGAGTCCCACGCAGCGGCCGGGCGGGTCGACGCAGCCGACTCCGCGGCCGAGCACTCCGACCACGCGACCAGCGCAGCCGTCGGTGCCAGCGGACGTGAGCCGGCAGTTCGATGCTCGCCAGCGGGGTGGCCAGCGTACGCAGACGTACAACAACGCCCGGGCGGGCGCGATGCCGCGCGGTGGAGGCGGAGGGGGAGGGGGGCGGCGGCGCTGACGGCGGCGGCGGCGCTGACGGCGGCGGCGCTGAGAGCGAGGACTCCGCTCTCAGCGCGGCCGCAGGTCGTTAGAGAGTGTTCACGTACGCCGTCAACGCCGCCTGCTGGGCCGGCGAGAGGGCGCGAAAGCGGGCCCGGGCGGCGCTGCCCTGACCGCCGTGCCGCTGGATAGCATCATCGATGGTGGTCGACTTGTGGTCGTGCATGAACTCCTCGCGGTGGTTCACGCCCATGAGCGGCTCGGTGCGGAACTCCGACGGATTCGCGCTCAGGAAGCAGATGTCGGCGAGCGCCGGACCCATGTCATGCAAGAGCAGATCGCTGAACAATCCGACCGTCCGGTTGCTGAGGGACGGCGAGGCCGCGTTCGATCCCGTCTTGAGGGAGCGCACGTGGCATCCGGCGCATCCGACCTTGTCGAAGAGCATGCTTCCGGTGTTCGTTTGCGCCGTCTGAGCCTGGAGCGGCGGAGGCGCGAGGAGGCGCGTGAAGGCGGTGGCGTCGTTCAGGTCCTTGTCGCTCAGATCGATCCCGCCGGGCTCGATCGACGCCGGGAGGGTCTTCCCGGCGATGATGAGCGGCTCCTGAGGATCGAGCGAGCTGGTGATCCCCATCTCCTTCAGGAATGCCGTGGCGTTGAAGTCGCGCAGGTTGTCGACGTTCGCCTTGCGGCCGAAGCGGCCGACATGACCGTTCGCCAGGATGTTGGCTCGGCCGGCGATGTGGTCCGGGTTGCTCCGCTCCTGCCAGGCGAGCTGGCGGAGCGTCTGGTCCGGAATCGCTTCGATCAACCCGCGGCCGAAGACGTCCGGAGTGAAGCGTATTCCGGTGCCGGTCGCATCCTTCGGCACCGGCGCCGCGGTGAGGCCGGTCAGCGCGGTGACTGCGGGAGTGACGTGGCTCTCGAACACCGGTCCGCCCTCGCTTGCGAGCATGTTGCAGCTGCCGCGATGGTAGGCCGTAGCGTGGGTCTCGAAGTCGTCGTCGGAGTAGCCGCCCGTCACCGGGTCGTCGTGACAGCCGGCGCAGGAGGTGTTGTTGAAGAGCGGCCCGAGGCCGGTGGCCGGCGTGAAGACGCGGACGAACACGGCCTGGCCGCGCGCGAACTGCGCCGCCTCGAAGGGCATGAGCCCGGCCAGCGCCGACCCCAGAGGCACCGGCGACGGCGCCGGGTTCACGTTAGGCGGCTTCGGAAAGTTCGGACTGTTGCGTGAGTCGCTCGATGTCGGCGTGCTCGAGTCGGAGCATGCCGCCAGGAGGACGGCGCCGGTGAGGAGAGCCGGGCCGCAGATGAAGGTGCGACGCGCATGAGCCATGGTGCCCCCGTGACGAAAGCGTACGACGATTGGAGGTCTACCCGCTGCATGTCGGAAGAGCGCGTGCGAGTCGAGAGCGGCTCTCTATCGCGCACACACCGCCGCACGCCGGCGGTGGGCGCTCCGTCACGCCCCGACGCGAGCGACGTTAGGCCGTCCGGATCGGACGCGCAAGGGGCTTCATGATGGTGTGAGATGGATCACGATGCTCGTCTGTTGAGCTTGAACGTGGCGGCTGCAACATTTTGTGCCTGACGAGCCCAGGGGCGCTTCGTGTGCACGCACACCGATGTGCGTACGAGTCGGAGCGCCCTCAGCGGCTCGGCGCGTGATGGTCGTGACGGATACGTGACCCAACGACTTCGGACAGCGGAGGGGGAGCGAGAATGGCGACATCTCTGAAGAAGATCTTCGATCACCTGGCATGGGCCGACGCGCGCGTACTGGAGGGATTGCGCCGCTCACCGGGATCTGATGCGCAGGCGCTCGAGGTCTTCGCGCACGTTCTCGGCGCCGAGCACGTCTGGCTCGCGCGATTGAACGAACGTCCGCCTCGAGTGGCCGTTTGGCCAACACTCACCCTCGAGGATTGTGCCGCTCTCGCGGCAGAGAACGCCGAAGGGTTCCGCCAAGTCCTCCAATCCCACGGTGAGGATCCCGTCCATCTATCCCGCGAAATCGCCTACACGAACAGCGCCGGGCAGCGCTTTCGCTCGCGCGTTGACGACATGCTCCTTCAGGTCGCGCTTCACGGCTGCTACCATCGTGGCCAGGTAGCGATGCTCGTGCGGAAGGGGGGAGGGGAGCCGATGCCGACCGACTACATCGCGCTGGCCCGGGGCGCCCCCGCCGCGACCCGCACGGAACGCCGGTGACGTGACGGTGTGTCTCACCTGTCTCGCGACCAACCACCCCGGGAACCCGTCCGTTGGCGAGTCGCTTTCTAGACGGACGCATCGTGTCGATGCGCCATTTCGTGCTTTTCGTCCCGGAGTCGGCGACGGGCACTTCGGATCGATCCCGTCTCGCTCCAAGCCTTCGCACCGCTCACGCGGAGCCATTCCATGGCGGACAAGAAGATCATCGCTGTGACCGGCGCCACCGGACTCCAGGGTGGCGGTTTGGTGCGGGCAATTCTCGCGGACAAGGCCGGCGGCTTCGCCGCCCGCGCCATCACGCGCGATCCCACGTCCGACAAGGCGAAGGCCCTCGCCGCGCTCGGGGCCGAGGTGGTGAAGGCAGACGTCGACGATGTCGACAGCCTGACGCGAGCGTTCGCTGGTGCGCACGGCGCGTACTGCGTCACCTTCTTCTGGCACTACATGTCGCCGGAGCGTGAGATGGAGCAAGCGAAGGCCGAGGCGACGGCGGCGAAAAACGCCAAGGTTCAGCACACGATACGGTCGACGCTCGAGGACACGCGCCGCTTCGTTCCGTTGAACGACGACCGAATGCCGACGCTGATGGGGAGCTACAAGGTCCCGCACTTCGACGCCAAGGGAGCCTCGGACCGGTTCTTCGCCGAGGCGGGGATCCCAGTGACGAACCTCATCACCTCCTTCTACTGGGACAACTTCATCTACTTCGGCATGGGCCCGAAGAAGGGCGCCGACGGCGCGCTCCACCTCGCGCTCCCGATGGGCGACAAGAAGCTCGGCGGCATCGCCGCCGAGGACATCGGCAGGTGTGCCTACGGCATCTTCAGGCGCGGGCGCGAGTACGTCGGGAAGACGGTCGGCATCGTCGGCGCCCTGATGACGGGAGCGGAGATGGCCGCATCCTTCTCCAAGGCGCTGGGGCAGAGGGTGCAGTACGATGCGATCCCGCCCGCCGCCTACCGCAAGCTCGGCTTCCCCGGCGCCGAGGATATCGGCAACATGTTTCAGTATTACGCCGATTTCGAGAAGGAATTCGCGGCGATGCGGAGCGTCTCCGAGGCGCGTGCGCTCAACCCGGAGCTCCTCACCTTCGACCAGTGGCTGGTGAGGAACAAGGACAGAATTCCGCTGGCGTGAGCCGGCTCAGAATCCGATGTCGGTGAGCCCGGCAGCGAGCTGGAGCCCGACAGTCGCCTTGAGGAACTCGCCGAGCGCGTCGTAATAGGCGAGGTAGACGTCGTTCACCGCCTGTTGGGCGATGAGCACGTCGGTGAGTGGCGCCGCGCCCCGCTGATAGCTGTACGTGCGCGCCGACAACACGCGCTCGGCGTCCGCCAAGAGCTCTCCGGAGTACGCGCCGAGGCGCTCGGCGGCGAGCGTGTAGCGCGCGTAGGCCTGACGCACTTCGTTCTGTGCGCGGATCTGCACCGCCTGGAGCACGTACTGGCTCTGCGTGAGGGTCGCTTCGGCCACCTCGAGCTCACCACGATTCACGGCGTTGGTGAGGGGAATCGGGAGAGAGATCGATGCGCCGAGCGCCTGCCAGGTGGGCGATGGAGCGATAATGTTCGTCGACTGCGTGGCATACTGGTAGTTGACGCCGACCGCGACGTCGGTCACTCGGTCGGCGTGCGCTACCTTGGTTTGGGCTCTCGCGACGTCGGTCGCGCGTTGGGCCGCGAGCACGTCCGGTCTCCGGCTCAGCGCACTGTCGATGAGGGCCTCGACGCGCCAGACCTGCGGGGCGGCGAGGCGATATGGCGTGGGGACGAAGAGGGTGTCGCCGCGCGCACCCATGAACGCCGAGAGGGCGAGGAGGGCCACCCGCCGCACCGATTCGGCGGCCAGATAGTCGGCGCGGAAGCGAAGCTCCTCCACCCGCGACTGGAGCATGTCCGCCTCGCCGATGTCGCCGGCTTGGAAACGGGCCAAGTTGGCCGCGGCCAGGCGGTCGACCGCCTCGGCCGACTGCCGGCGGCGCTCGGCGCCCATCTGCGCGACCATCGCGTCGACGTAGGCGCCGGCGGCGGCCGCGCGCAGCGTGCGGCCGAAATCGGCGTACTGGGCCATGACCTGGCTGTAGGCCGCGTTCGCCGCTTCCTCACGGGCGCCGATCTTCCCGCCTAACAAGAAGGCCTGAGTGAGACTGGGAGTGACCACCGACGGCATGTGCTGCCCGGTGATGTCGCCGAGGTAGCCGGCCGAGAGAACCGGATTGGGGAAGAGGCGGGCCACATCGACCTGGCCCCGCGCGATCTCGACGGCCGAGCGCTGGGCCGCGTAGTCCGGGTTGGCATGCCCGACGATCTCGAGAAACTCGTGCAGCTCGATCGGCCGCGCCGGGCCTGCCTCCGAGAGCTGTGCCGCCGGCACCGGCTGCTGCGCGCCGAGGGGGCGAGCGAGAGGGAAGGCCGCGCTGACGACCACGACCGGCAGGATGAAGGTGCGCATGATCATGCCTCCAGATGCTTCGTTTTCGGACGCCGGCGGTTCTCGACCACGCAATACATCGCCGGCAGGACGAAGAGCGTGAGCGCGGTCGCCGACACGAGACCGCCGACGATGACGGTCGCCAGCGGCCGTTGGACATCGCTCCCGACGCCGTGCGCCGTGGCCGCGGGCACCAGCCCGAGGGTCGCCACGCTCGCCGTCATCAATACCGGCCGCAGTCGCTCGGCGGCCCCGCGGCGCACGGCGTCGGCCGCCGCTGTGCCGCGCTCATGCCACCGATTGAGGTTCGCCACCATGATGACGCCGTTCTGGATGGCGACGCCGAAGAGGGCGATGAACCCGACCGCGCTCGAGACGTTGAGTGTCATGCCGCGGGTGAGGAGCGCCACGACCCCGCCGAGCAGGGCGAGCGGGACGCAGGTGAGGACGAGGGCGGCGTGCGGGACATCGCCGAAGTTCGCGTAGAGGAGCGCGAAGATCACCGCCAACACGATCGGGATGATGATGGCGAGGCGGCGAAGGGCGCGCTGCTGGTTCTCGAACTGGCCGCCCCACTCGATCCGATACGTGCTGGCATCGTATTTCACGCCGGTGGCGATCTTGCTCTGCGCCTCATCGAGAAAGGACGCGAGGTCGCGCCCACGCAGGTTGAGCTTGACGGTGAGCTGGCGATGCGTGGACTCGTGCGTGATGGTGCTCTCGCCCGATCCGAGCTGCACGGCGGCCACCTGGGAGAGGGGGATGCGTGCGCCGGAGGCTGTGGTGAGGGTGAGGTTGGCGATCTCGTCAGGCGTGGCCCGCGATTCTTCCGTGTAGCGCGTCGTCAGGTCGTACCGGCGCGCGCCGATGAAGACGCTGCCCAGTGCCTTGCCGCCGATCGCCGTCTCGATCAGCGCAGCCACATCGGCCACGTTGACCCCCACGCGCGCCGCCGCCTCGCGGTTGACGTGGATCTGCAGCTGCGGGAGCGGGGGCTCCTGATCGATCGCGACGTCCGCCGCGCCCCTGATGTCCTTGAGCACATCGGCTAACTGTTCAGCGATCCGGCGCGTCTCCGCGAAATCGTCCCCGTACACCTTGACCACGAGATCGGAGTGCGCGCCGGCGATCTTGTCGTTCACTCCGTCGATCATCGGCTGCGAGAAGCCGTAGGAGATGCCGGGGATCTTCGACAATCGGTGATCCATGCGTGCAATGAGGGCCTGCTTGTCGCCATCCCACTCCTTGTACGGCTTGAGACCGATCGAGGCCTCGATGTGCGACGGCGTCCACGGATCCGTGCCGTCGTCGTTCCGCCCGAGCTGGGTCACGACATAGGAGACCTCGGGGAACTCGCGCACCGCGCCCCGGAGCTGCCCGGCCATGTCGCTCGCTTTCTCCAGCGCGATTCCGGGGGGAAGCTCCACCTGCAGCCAGATCGACCCTTCGTCGAGGTAAGGAAGGAAGTCCCGGCCGAGGAAGGCGCCGAGAACGAGCGCCAGCACTGCCGCCGCGATCCCCGGAATGACGGCGACCTTCGGCCGGCGGGTGATAACATCGAGCGCCGTGTCGTACCAATCCGAGAGCTTGGCGAGCCACGGGTTGTGGTAGACGGGCCCCGGGGTTCGATACGCGAGGTAGGCGAGGCAGGGGACGAGCATGAGAGCCGCGGCGAGAGCTCCGAGCAGGGCGTAGCTGACAGTGAAGGCCATCGGCGTGAAGAGCTTCCGCTCCACACGCTGGAAGGCGAAGAGCGGGAGGTAGGCGGTGATGATGATGAGAGTGGCGAAGAAGATCGGGCGCGCGACGGCGGTGGCGGCGTCGATGGCGTCCTGCACCAGAAGCGGGTCGTCGGGATCCGCCTCGTGCCACCGGAGCATGTTCTCGGTGACGACGATCGCGCCGTCGACGATGATGCCGAAGTCGATCGCACCGAGCGAAAGCAGGTTCGCCGGGATGTTCGTCAGGTGCATCCCGATAAACGCCGTGAGAAGCGCCAGCGGGATCGTCACCGCGACGATCGCCGCTCCGCGCACGCTCCCCA
>Ga0187777_10002580_pt1 | contig 11541 bp, 11 predicted proteins | sample 1015_Q2_SP5_10_M_FD_132416 | JGI IMG/M metagenome (GOLD analysis project Ga0187777, IMG submission 132416) | Tropical peat soil microbial communities from peatlands in Department of Meta, Colombia - 1015_Q2_SP5_10_MG | ecosystem: Environmental > Terrestrial > Soil > Wetlands > Peat | place...
CGGTTTCGCTGCGAAACGGGGAAGCCTGGGCTCACCGGCGAAGATGCTCGAGATGAAGCGGTGCGACGGTGCGACGCGAGGTCGCACGATACGAGTGAACACGAGGTTGGAGGTTCGTCTGACTGATGAGCGTTGTTCAGGTCCGTGCTCGGTGGCCTGTCCCCTCCCCGACGTGCGTCGTCCGGCTCTTGGTCGCCGGCGTTCGAAGCTCGGGGGAAAGCCCAAGGCGCTCCCGTTCGATCTGGGGGTCACAGGCGAGGGGAAGACCGGGTGCCGCAACCTCTGCACCTCGGCGGCACAATCACCTACCAGCGCACAACAATCACCGTCACCCAATTGCTTGAACTCTCGTTGATGCCTCGTGACTCGAAGCCTCGCACAGTGGGATGTTGTGGCGGGGTGCAGGGACTGGCCGTTGAGAATGCGGCAGACGCCGGTTGGGGACGCTCTCCAACCGGGATGAGCGCCGTCGTCCCCGGGGTAGAGAGAGCACCCAACCCGGTCGCAGCTCATGCGTGCGGAACGCGGTAACCCCGTCGGGGTCCGGATCGAGGTTCGGTAAGACGACCGTGATCAGGGTCCAACTCCCCGGCGGGGATCGGATGTCGCGAAAGCGCCCTCGAGGTGCGCTGGCGTGCGCGCTGGAGCGCTCACTGGTCTGCTATCCGAGAGCGTGCGGACGCGGCGCTTGCGAGGGCGCCCATGAGCTGTAGGCGGTTGGCGGTCTCGTCGGCGTGGTCACGTGCGCTGCTGCTGTCGACGAGGGGCAGGAACTCGGTCAGCAGGCGTGCGGCGGTGTAGCGCTCGCCATAGTCGGCGAGCGCGGTAGTCGCGGCGACCGCGTCCTGAAGTGATGCTTCGGGGGCAGCGGGGGCGTTCTGTACGGCCGTGGCCCAGTCGGCGATCCATCCGAGCGCTGGGGCGCATGCCGATCGTGCGAGCGTGCGCGCGTCGGTGAGCGCGTCTTCCAGGCCATGGGGATTGTCGCCGAGGGCAAGGAGCGGCAGCAGTGCGCGGAGATACAGGATCGTCGCGGCGGCGTCGTTCGGGGTCGGTGGGAGGCCTTCCAGCTGCGTGCGCGTACGCCTGATGCCGACGAGCGGGCGCAGCTGCTCGGCGATGAAGTAGTCGTAGAGCGGACGACCGGCCAGCGGGCGGACACGGTTAATCAGGTTGAGCGCACTAGTGGCTTCGTCGGACGCAAGCGCTTCGTACAGCCACAGGGCGCGCCCGGCGAGCGCGACGATGGCCCCCATGCACGTTTGCCCGTCACCGGCGTCCTCGCGTGCGAGCTCGAGGACCGCGCTGGTTGCCTGGCCGAACTCGGCGAACCGCCCGGCTGGTAACAGGCAGAATGTTTGTGCCATGGCGCTGTGCAGCGCTCGGTGACTGCTGAGGCTGCTCGCCTCGATGGTTGCTTCGCGAGCGATGCCGGCTGCCCTCTCAAAGTCTCCCGCCCAGCCGAAGCAGATCGCCGCGGTCACCTTGCTCTCGTGTGCTTCCACCCGGTCGGGCGAGCCGGTACTGGCGCGTATCAGCCGATCGCCCATCGGGCCGGCGTCGCAGAAGCCCTCCTCGGAGACGAGCCAGGTGAGCCCTTCGAGCGCGGCCGCGAGCAGCTCTGGGGAGCCGATCGCCTCGGCGATTGCTATCGCCCGCTCAGCGTCTCGCTTGGCCGCCGCGAGATCTGGCGCGTGTGGTCGGCGCCGGCGCCGGAGTCCCCATGATCGCCCGACCAGGAGCGCTCCACGCTCGAATGTCATGGACACCTCGTCGTCGTCCGCGAGCCCTTCGTCGATGAGCTGGATCGCTTGCTCTCGCCGCCCCTCTGTACTGAACGCGCCTGCGTAGCGGACGCACAGGAGGGTCGCGTAGGCGCGTAGCCGCGCGAGGGTCTCGTGATCTCCGAGCGTGCGCGCGAGATCCATGCCGGCCGTGTAAGCCGCCAGCCCCTTGTCGCCGCGAGCAGCCGCATGGTGGGTCCGCGCTTGCAGCTCCAACGCCGCGAGCCGCTCGCGGGCTGTGTCGGCCATCGCCAGAGCACGCTCGCTGAACCTGAGCGCTTGCTCGGTCGATAGACGCGTGCGCGCGCCGTGGCCGGCTTCGATCAGCGCTGCAAACGCCTTTGCTCGGAGCTGGTCGGGCTCGGTGGATTCCGCGGGCCAGGCCAGCGCGGTGTCGCTCCGTCTCGAGGCGGACTCATAGTGGTGTGCCAGTAGATCGATGAACTCGTGGCGCCTGTCGCCAGCGAGCTGCTCAAGCCATTGGCCGACCGCGGCGTGCGCCCGGCAGCGTCGGCTCCTGGGAATCGACCGGTACGCGACCTCGCGCGTCAATCCGTGTCGGAAGGTCAGCTCGGTTTCACCGGGGAGCGACGAGGCCGGTCTGGTCACGACCAGACCGCGGTCCTCCAGGTTCCGCAGAGTGCCGGCGAGGTCGGTGCGCGCTTCGATCGATTCAAGCGTCGTCGCCCAGAACACGCGCCCGACCACCGCCGCGTCCTGAAGCGCCTGTTTCTCTGTAACGGGCAATCGGTCCACGCGCGCTGCCAGCAGCGCCCGGACCGTGTCAGGGATCGCGGTCGGCGGTTCGCACGGATCTGAAAGATGGCGTGCGAGCTCCTCGGCGAAGAACGGGTTGCCCTCGGCGGTCGCGATCACGCGTTCGCGCGCTCCCAGAGTGGCGTTGGGTAGCAGCTCGTGCACGAGCTCGCGGGACGCGTCTTCTGTCAGAGGCTCCAGCGAGATCTGCGACATCCCGGGGCGAGCGCCCCAGCCTGCACGCACCTCGATGATTTCAGGCCGCGCGGTAACAAGCAGCAGCAGCCGCCCGGTCGACCGCGCGAGCACGCGCTCGAGCATGTCGAGCAGGGGCTCCTCGGCCCAGTGGAGATCCTCGACCACCACGACCACGGGCGCCGTGGCGGCAAGGCCGCTCAACAGCGCCGGCCAGGCGAGTGCGACTTCGTCCGCGACCGACGCCGGCGCGAGACGCGCGAGCGGGTTCTCAGGAAACGCGATCCCCGAGGCGATCGCCAGCGCGGCGCTGACACGGGCCGCGCCGGCTGCTCCGAGTACTTCGCCCACCCGGCTGCACAGCTTGGCGGCGGCCGCGGCGGCCGGGTCATCGAACCGGATGCCCGTGGCTGCCCAGAGGATTTCGCGCAGCGCCCAGTACGTGATTCCCTCTCCGTAAGGGAGGCAGCGCCCGCGGTACACCGAGGGCGAGGACGGCTGGATGAGCGTCAGGAACTCATCGGTCAAGCGGCTCTTGCCGACGCCCGCACTACCCAGGACCGTAACCATCGAGGGGCGCCCGGTCTCGACGGCCGACGTGTACAGGCGCTCGAGCAGAGTCAGCTCCGCCGCGCGGCCCACGAACCGCCCCTGGGCCGGCGCGTCAGCCCCGACCAACCTGTCCGCCGCGGACCGGACCAGCCAGCTCACGCCGTCCTCGTAAGACGTGTACGAGACCGAGGCCTGCGTCGCCTCCACCGTGAGCTTGTCGGCGACCACAGCGCGCAGCGGCGCTTCCCGTTGAATGCGTACCGCGTCGCCGAGCGCCTTACCGGTCGCGATCCCCGCTTCCTGCGCGTCTGGATCGACGAGGAGCTCGCCCGTCGCGACTCCGACGCGTGCGGCAAGATCAAGCTCGCGGATCCGAAGCGCCGCTCTGATCGCTCGCTCGGCGTCGTCCTCGTGTGCGACCGGGGCGCCGAACAACGCGGCCACCTCGCCCTCGCCGGTCCGCCTCACCGTCGCGCCGAAACGATGCAGCTCCGCGAGAACATGCTCATGCACGCGAGTGTGTGCTGCACGCAGGTCCTCCGGGTCGCTGTCGCTCCCGCTGTCTTGCAGTTCGGCGGCGAGCACCGTGACGAGCTTCCGTTCCTCACGCGAACCCAGCACGGGCGCAGGTTGGTGGCTCTCCGCATTACCGTCCGGGGCGTCGCCGGCCAAGAGCCGCTCATGCAGCGCCCGCACCGCCGGCCCTGGCGGGATCCCGAGCTCGTCACGCAACGCCGTCCGCAGACGCTCGTACACCTGTAGCGCCCCCGCCACGTCGCCACGGACGGCGAGGGCCTCCATCATCAATCGGTATCCCGGCTCCCGCAGCGGCGCGGCGGTGATAAGGCTGGTCGCCGCCCGCTCCGCCGCCGCTAGCTCGGCGCCGCCGAGAAGGACACCGGCTCCGGCAGTGCACTCCAGCGCACGGAGTCGCAGCTCCTCGAGCTCACGCCGCTGTTCCTCCACCCAAGGGTTCTCGAACCCCGGCAGGAAACAGGACCCGGCCACCCGGCGCGCAACCTGCGCCTGATCGAACGCAAGCCGCGCGTCGCCGATCGCGAGCGCCGCCTCGGCCCGCTCGGTCGCGCCTGCGGCAAGCTCCACATCCACCTGAGCGCCCTCCGGCAGGACGAGCGTAAGCTCGCGTCGACCCTCGATCACGCCCGGGCCGAGCGCGCGCCGCAACTTTGACAGCACTGCGCCCAACACATCGTCGGGACGCGCCGGCGGATGCGACGGCCAAATCAGATCGATCAACTCATCACGGGTCACCGGCCGATGGTGTCGGCACGCGAGATACGCGAGCACGAGCGGTCCTTGACGACCGGGCAGCTCGTGCGTGACCTGCCGGCCCGAGAGCGTCACCTCAAAGCGCCCACACAGCCGGATCGCTGCTTCCTCTGTCCAGACCACCAGCGAACCGTACGACTGCGACCGGAGCAGGGCAACCGCAAGGTTTCGACAGGGTTTTCGCAGGCCTCGCGGAGCACGATCCCCGTTGCCCACTCACGACGCCATCCGCTGGACCTGCGGCGTCGGTGCCGTGAACGGCTTCGCAATCCCAACCGACCAAAGGAGGAGCGCCATGCCGCTGATCAACGTCAAGCTGATCGAGGATGTCTTCACGCCCGAGCAGAAGGGACAGATCGTGGAACGCCTCACCGACGCGATGGTCTCGATCGAGGGAGAGAACATGCGCGGCGTGACCTGGGTCGTCGTCGAAGAGGTCCAGAGCGGCGACTGGGGCATCGGCGGAAAGCAGCTACGAACCGAGGACGTCCGGGCGCTAGCCGCCGGACTGCCCGCATAGACCACCGATACTCGGCCCGCCGGGCCCACACCAGGCGCCCGGCAGGCCGTGCCGAGGAGACCCTCCATGCTTGCTGCAGACATAAACGATGGAGGACACGCATGACCGCGACGCGCGAAGTGATTTCTGGCCCAGGCGTTCCAAGCGGGATCGGGCCCTACTCGCCTGCCGTCCGCGCGGGCGATTTCCTGTTCGTCTCCGGCCAGCCCGGGGTCGATCCGGAAACCGCGCAAGCGGTCGGCCCCGCGTTCGGCGACCAGGCCCGACAAGCGTTCCGGAACCTAGACGCCGTCCTTCGCACCGGCGGTAGTCGCCCCGGGCTCGTCGTCAACACGACCGTGCTCGTTGCCGACGCGAACAACTTCGCCGAGCTTAACGACCTATACGCCGAGTTCTTTCCCAGCAACCCGCCGGCGCGCATGACCATGCAAGTGCCACTCCCGCGCGGCCTACTGATCTCGATCGGATGCACCGCTCTCGTCGAGACCTAGGCCGGCGCCACGCCGATCTCGTTCTCCGGCTCCGGCTGGCCCGCGAGCACGACCTTCAACGTCCAGCTGATCAACGCCTCCCAATTCCACCAACTCACGATCACCCCAAACGCGCAACTGAGCGCCACCTCCGGCAGCCACCAGGTCCGGATCAGCGACGCGGCCGGAAACACCGTCAACATCACCTTCACCGTGCCGTACCGCGAGCGATTCGTCGAGGTCTGCGCCAAAGACTAGGTCGCCAAGTAATGCGAGCTGGCGCACCTCGCCGCCGACGACAGTCAACCGGTTCTCGAGGAGGGTGGTCTTCCCGCTTTGAACCGAGACGGCGGCGACGTCGACCTCGAATTGGCCTCGTTGGGCGCCCTGGTTTGCCGGCATCTCGCGCATCTCCCAGCCGCTGGCATCTTCCCTCCTCTTGAGCGAACGCGGGTCCGTAACGGCCATGTCGTGCGCGAGGCCTCGGGGGCCTTGCTCTGTCGCGAGAGCAGGGCGCAGGCAGCTCCGCCCCGGTTTGCACTCAAAGCGCAACCCGCGGTCATCTGAACTCGTCGCGACTTGGTCGTAGTCGCGGGCGTCGTGGACGGCGTTGTCCCACTGGTCGGCGACTTCGTGCGGGTCGGCGATGAACCGTTCGGCGTACTCACCGACGAGCTTCCGTGCGATGAAGGGCCCGAGAGCCGCGATGGCGTCGTCCGGCTCGGCGTCGTCCGCGGTGGCGAACGCATCGCAGACCTGTCTCGGGGTGAGGGCCAGCGTCGCTGCGTGCGCCCGGTCGAGCGCGAGAGACGGTTCGGCGGCGCCCTTGGCTTTCGCGGCAGGTTGGCGATGTCGATTAGCCGCCCCTGCCAGGACGGCGTCCAGAAACGAGCACGCTCGATGGCGGCGAGACGTTTAGGGCGGCTCCGTGCGTGACCTCGGCACGGCGACGCCCGGTGCGTAGCCAGCCAGGCGGAACGCGGACTCCGTCAGCCCACGAGTGCACGATGTCGTCGCCCGCTCTTTCGAACGTCGATGATCGGGTGGTGCGGACATGTCACCGCCTCCAATTCGGAGGAAGGGATTTGCCTCCGACGCAACGCGCAACGGCCCGACCGTGCATCGTCCCGGACCCCGGATTCGGCCACCCTCAAACTACGGACGGTGAGCTGCTCAGACGGCGGGCGCTGGAGTGATCGGCACCACCCATGACAGCCCACGCTTCGCCGTGGACAACCTCGCCAGGTGGTGGGTCTACGACGGCCACAGACGCTACCCAGGCGCCACCGAGCTACTCGTCCTCGCCGACGCGGCGGAGGCAACGGGCCTCGCAACCGCGCCTGGAAACACGCCCTGCAACAGTGGCTGTGCGACCGCCACGGCCTCACCGTGACCGTCTGCCACTACCCCACCAGCGCGTCCAAATGGAACCCCATCGAGCACCGCATGTTCAGCGAGATCAGCAACAACTGGGCCGGCCAGCCCCTCGACAGCTACGAAACCATCCTCAACTACGCTCGCACCACCCGCACCGCCACCGGCCTGCAGATCAACGCCTACCTCATACGAACCCACTACCCCAAAGGCGTCAGGATCAGCGATCAACAAACGGACGCGCTCCACCTTCGTGCCCACCCGACCCAGCCCACCCGCAACTACACGCTCAGCCCCAGATGACCACCACCCCCCAACGCCAAACCGGGAAGTTATTCTTGCGCCGGCCCTAAGCACAAGCACAACCCGGACCGGACCGCGTACCGGCATGGGACCGATGACGGGACGGTGACGCTCGGCGGCCGGCGTGTCGAGATCGAGCGGCCGCGGATGCGCGCCGAGGACTGCAGCGGCGAGGTGCCGGTGCGGACCTACGAGCACTCCGCCGACCGCGACCCGCTGCAGCGGGTCGTGATGGAGCGGATGCTCGCCGGACGTCTCGACGCGCCGGTACCGGCGCACGCAGGAGCCGGTCGGCGAGCAGGTCGAAGCGAAGGCACGCTCGACGTCGAAGAGCTCGGTGTCGCGCACGTTCAAGGACCGCACCAAGCGGGCGCTTGGGGCGCTGATGTCGCGCTCGTTGGCCGACATGCGGCTGGCGGCGATGATGATCGACGGGCTGGAGCTCAAGGGCCGGATGATGATCGTCGCGTTGGGGATCACGACCGAGGGTGTCAAGGTCCCGCTCGGGCTGTGGGAAGGTGACACCGAGAACGCCACGGTCGTCTAGGCGCTGCTCTCCGATCTGGTCGACCGCGGCCTGGACCCGGCGCAGGGGATGCTGTTCATCATCGACGGATCGAAGGCGCTGAGGAAGGCGGTCCGCTCGGTGTTCGGCGAGCCCGTCCCGGTACAGCGTTGTATCTGGCACAAGGAGCGCGACGTGATGGACCATCTCCCGGAGTCAGAGCGCCTGGCGGTCAGGGCCCGACTGCGTCGCGCGTGGCGTGAGACCGACCACGACCGGGCGCTGGAGCAGCTCAAGCGCCTGGCCGCCGAGCTTGAGCGCACGCATCCCGGCGCGGCCGGGTCGCTGCGCGAGGGGATGGAGGAAACGCTGACCGTGATCAAGCTCGGGATCAAGGGCAAGCTCCGCCGCACGCTCGAGAGCACGAACCCGTGTGAGTCGATGATCGACACCGTTCGCCGTACCCAGCGCAACATCAAGCGCTGGCAGGACGGCGAGATGGGGCTGCGGTGGACCGCCGCCGGCATGCTCGAAGCCGAGAAGCAGTTCCGCAAGGTGATCGGCTACACCCAGCTCCCGCAGCTCGCGATCGCGATCGAACGTCGACTCACCCTTCCCCAGCCCGATGCCGTTCAGACCGAGGAGGCCGATACCCTCATCGCCGCGTAACCATCACACCCGGACCGCCACCGAAATTCCACGCGGTTCGGGACAACCTCCAGCTGGTCCCACGCGGTTGCTTCCGCATCGTTTAGCGCGAGTTTTCGTGCTGACCGGCTGTCGTGACGGGGGAGCCGCCTGCGCTGCGCACGGTCTTGCGGGCGACGGGCGTGGTGCTTTGCTGGCCTACGGGGGCGTCCGTCTTGTTGCCGCCGAAAACGCCGAGCTCTGGCTCCCGCGCCGGCGCTCGATCGGTACCAAGCGGCTGCACCGACGGCACGGCGCGCCTCGGTGCGGCTTGCGATTCACGTGCGGGTCAGTGTCTCGGCGCGAGGGCCGCGTAGATGGCGCTGAACTGGCCGCAGGCGACCGCGAACGCCTGGTCGGTGCCGGTCAGGTCCGCCAGCCGCCTGATTCGCGCTGATGAGTCCTCGCCCCAATTGTTCTGGAGCGCTGCGTTCGCGACATCGAGTTCCCGGGGGCCGGCGATCCCGACTGGGTCGATCACCACGATCGTGCCGCGGTGCTCAAGGATGTTCGCCGGCTGCAGATCGCCGTGCAGGGCGACGACCGGACGGCCCTCTCCCTCTTGGAGCAGCGCCTGGCCGAGTGCTTGCAAGGAAGGTACGTGCGCGACGGCGGCGTCGATGCTCGTACGCCAGTCTCCGAGTCCTAGCCGGCTGGAGCTCGTGGGTCGGTGAAGCGCGTCGAGGAGGAGCGCTAACCGCGTGGGCGCGAGCCGCGACGGTCGTCCCGGACGGGCGCGTTCCAGGAGCAGCGCGCCTGGTCGATGTGCGAGGACGCGGACCGCCGGATGCCCGCCCCAGGCGAGCATCGCGTTCGTCTCGGCAGACAGGCGCCGCTCGTTGGCGCACAGCTTCAGCGCCGCCTCGAGGCCGCTCTCGGTGTGACACCACGCCACGACCCCCCACGCGCCTGCGGCTATCCGCTCATCATCAAGTGACAGGTGCCACTCCTCGCACACAGCGTCGATGAGCTTGGGCAGATGCGAGACCCAATCCTCGCCGGCGCACGCCGGGCGGCGCTCAAGCTGTACCGAGGCGCGAGACTTTGGCCGCGCGAGGCGTAGCATCAGGCAGACCAGAACGCCGCTGCGAAGGTCGCGTCAATCGGCCCTGACCCATCCGAGCGAGACCGAACGGCTCCTCCGCCGCAGACAGTCAGCCCGACGTGCCAATCCGACACGGCGCAGCCCAGGACCAGAGGCTGCAGCGAGCCCAGCCCGGGCATCAAAGCACTCAGCTGCATGAGACCAATTCTGCATCCGCGCGCGGCGTGTGTCGTTGGCCACCGGGCCAAAGACGAACTCACCAGAGCGAGCGGCCGCCGCCAGGCGACAGCGATCGCTTCGCTTGCACCCAACCGCTCGCAGCGGGGCCAGTTCAGACCGTCGTTCTCACAGGACCGCGGCCGACCGGATCAATGATCAGCAGCAGTGCGCTGCACCAGCGATCGAACCCGACGCGGTGGGCGTCAGGCAGCGGTCGCGGCGGCGAGTGCTTCGCGCAGAACAGGCAGTCGGTTCGAGAAGCCATCGACGTTCTAGGGACAAGCGCTCTTCGCCGTCCGTGCGCCGCTGGGCCAGCCATCCCTATGGCGACCGAGGAGTGGTCCGGCCGCAGGGACCGCCTTCCCGGGATTCACCAATAGCGCCGGGGTGGTGGGCGGCGGCTGTCGCCGGCCGTCTGTCAACGTGCGAATTCTTGCGGCGCGGGCAGCGTTCTCCTGAGATGCCGATCACAGCCGGGCGTCGTTGGCTCGGCGCACAGTGTCGCAGCACCGGGTGGCGGCGCCTACCAGCCGAGCGTGCCCGGCAGCGAGCTGCCCGGCAGGCGTGCTAGGGAGCTTGAGGCCAGTAGCGGGGGACGGAGCCGTAGCCGGTCTCCCGGCCAAAGCGTGGTGGGCTTCAGCCGAGGGTTTAGCTGTTCGAGCGTGAGCAGGTTGATGCCGGTGTGCGCGGCGATCGAGCCGTACGACTGGCCGGGGCGGACGGTCCAGTACAGCGGTCCTAGCGGCACGGGCGTGGGGGTTGGCTTGGGCGGATGCAGCCATAGCTTCAGTCGCTGTCCGGGCACGAGGGCGAGCGGATTGACGTCCGGGTTGAACGCCTGTAGCTGAGCGACGCTTACCCCGGTCTTGGCGGCGATCTGCATGAGCGTGTCGCCGGGCCGCACGATCCAGTACGGGGGCGGGGTGCGGACCGTCGCGTGCGAAGTCCTCGCGCCACCGCTGCGGTGGCTGGACTGGTCGGGAGTGGTGATGACCACGGCGATCACCGCCGCGGCTGCGATCGCGAGCACGATCGGAGCCAATATGCGCGACACCCGGCGCGGCCGGCCCCGGGGGCTGCTGGTGGCTGGCGCGAGTTGCACGGTCACTTCGATCCGTTCTCCGGCGCAAGCCGGATGTTCGCAAGACTATGGCGCGCTCGCCCGTCGATCACCAGCGTCCGGTCATCCTCTGCGTCGCTCTGGGCCCGAAGCGCCTCAAGATTCGCCGGTTGGGCACGATCGAATCCCGCGAAGGCAGATTCCCCTCGATCGCTGGTCGATCCCGCCGGCAAACGACGGCGGCGTGCGCGACCAATGCGAGTGTTTCAGCCCAAGGTGGGCTGCGGCCGCGGTGGCGCTCCTCTCTGCCGGCCGGCTGGGTTCAGCCAAGCCGCGTGGTTGGCGTAGTGGATCCGAACCCGCCGCGAGCGCTCGGAACACACCCCTAGGAATGGGAGCCTGCGCGGCGACCGCCTAGACCGCCGCCGCTGCCCCGAATCTCGGCCGGACCGGGTTGCTGCCGAGCTCGAGCGTGCGGCGACGGGAGGCGTGGCCAGCCGGCGCCTGATTCTTGACAACCCTCGCGGGAGGTGCTCGGGGCGGTCGGGGAGCTACCGCGTGCGGGTCAGCTACCCGGTCTGAGACGTCCGCGGGTTTGCGGCTGGTGACAACTCTCTGGCAGCACCCCGTGTTGACTTCACCTCCGTGCCGCTGGATAGTGGAACACTCGCGCGGTCAGTGGCGGCCATCCGGAGAGCCGTGGAGGGCTCGAAGTCCGGCGTCGCGGTCGGCGGGGGAGACTGCTCAGCTGGCCCGGGTGCGCTTGGTCGCCGTTCGGGGC
>Ga0187777_10002582_pt1 | contig 11532 bp, 10 predicted proteins | sample 1015_Q2_SP5_10_M_FD_132416 | JGI IMG/M metagenome (GOLD analysis project Ga0187777, IMG submission 132416) | Tropical peat soil microbial communities from peatlands in Department of Meta, Colombia - 1015_Q2_SP5_10_MG | ecosystem: Environmental > Terrestrial > Soil > Wetlands > Peat | place...
GATCTGCAGGCCCTCGACGATCGACTCCGAAAGGCGCGGCTCGATCGCCCGCAGGGCGCTCGCCCCGAGCCTCTGCGTCGGAAATTCCGGATAACGCGCAAAGAGCCGCTCGGTCTCGTCGAGCTCGGCGCGGTCCCGGTCGTCGAAGGCAACGAGCACACGCCGCACCGCCTCGAGCGCGTAGTGCAGCCCCGTGCCGTGCAGCTCGTCTGCCAGAGTCCGATGCAGGCGCAGGGACTCGAGAGCCAGCGGGATGAGTTGCGCCTTGTTGCCAAGGATCGGGTTCAGGTTGCCCGGATTGCGCGCCGATGCATGCTGGCCCGGTTCGTCGCGCTCGACCACGGTTACGCGCGCCCCGGCGCGCGCCAGCCGATACGCCGTGCAAGCGCCGAATACGCCCCCTCCGACTACAGCAACGTTCAGTTTCGCGGCGATGGTTCTTACCGATTCGTCGGGTTGCTCGGTGTCGGTGGAGTCTAATGCGTTGCTGCGCGGGGCTCGATCGCTCGCGCCGCGTCGCGGATGCGGCCAAGACAGTAGGCGAGGTGGGTCGCGAACAGAGGATTATGTGCGTCCAGGATCTCAGAGTGTGTGCTCGCGACCTCGAAGCGTTCGACCCGGCCTGCGTACAGGCGCCTCAGCGCTGCCGGGTCGGCGCCGATCCGGGTGCTGCTCGAGAGCATGAATACGGGGCCGTCATAAGCCGGCGGACGATAGCGACGTATCGCTTGTTCGAAAGCCTGGGCGACGCGCACCGATGCTTGCGCATAGACGGGATTGTCGATCGGCGCGTCGATGCGCCCCATCGCCTGGCGCTTGCGCAGGCGGCCGAGCAGCTTGCGCTCGCTCAACCCCTGTTCGGCCATCGCAAAGGACTGCTCGGGCGGGTCGAGCAGCAGCAGTGGCAGCACCGTTTCGTTTGCGTCGCGCAGGGTACGCGCCATCGCCATCGCGACGAGCGCACCCGCGCACAGTGCACCCAGGAAATACGGGCCGCGCGGGCGAAGCGCGCGCATCTCCTCGACGTACTCGCTCACCATCTCCTCGATCGTCGCGTACGGCTCGCGCAACCCGTCGAGTCCGCGCGCCTGGAACGCCCAGACAGGCTGCTCGTTGCCGAGCAGGCGTATCAGGTGCGGGCTGACGAGCGCCTGCCCCAGCCGGCCGTGCACCAGAAACAGCGGCAGCTCGCCTCCGCCCTCGCGCAGCGCAGTGAGGATCGGCATCGAGCGCGCAGCTCGGCGAGCCCGCGCCGAGGTGACCTGCGCCGCGATCCCGGCAACGGTCGCGCCTTCCTGGATGCCTTGCAGCCCGATCCCGAACGCATCGCGCAGGCGCGTCTGCAGCTCGACAAAAGAGAGCGAATCTCCGCCAAGGAGAAAGAAATCGTCGTCCCGCCCGACCGCTGGCAGCTCCAGCAACCGCTCGAACAGGCGCGCGACGATCCGCTCGGCACCGTTGCGCGGCGGATCGATGACGCGCTGCTCCATCGCGGCCCGGGCGGTCGCCTCGAGCGCCTTGCGATCGACCTTGCCGGTGGCGGTGATCGGGAGCGATTCGACCATGACGATGCGAGAAGGCAGCATGTACGGCGGCAGACGCGTGCTGAGCAAGCGCCGCAGCCCGCCCTGGCCGCCCGACAGTTCCGGTCCCCCGACGATGTAGGCGACGAGCCGGTCCGGCTCGGGCGATGAGCCGCGCTGCTCGGAAAGGACCGCCGACTTGATGACGCCGGTGCAGGAGGCGACGGCTGCCTCGACTTCGGCAAGATCGACCGTGAAGCCTCGAATCTTTATCCGGTTCCCGCTGCGTCCGAGGAAGTGCAGATTGCCGTCGACATCGAAGCGCCCGAGATCGCCGGTGAAATATCGTCGCGACCCGGTCTCGAGCGGATCCGGCGCGAAAGCAGCGGCGTTGAGCTCGGGCCGCTGCCAGTAGCCAGGGCTCACGTGCGCGCTGGACACCACGATCTCGCCGGCTTCGCCGGCGTCGGCAGCGGTCCCGTCTTCGCGACGGATTGTTACGCGCAGCCCCGCCGGCGGACGTCCCACGGGAAGAATGCCGGTGACGAGGTCGGCGCCGTGATCGACCGGGTGCTGCGCGATGACGCTCGCTTCGGTCGCGGCGAGATGGTTAACCAAGATGCAGCCGGCGTTCGTGTGACAGCGAAACAACTCTACGTCGCTCCCGAACACCGACTCGCCGCCGAGGTCGATCGCGCGCAGGCAAGAGAGCTTCCTGCCGGGGGCGAGCGATGCGAACAGCTCCCGAAACACGGTGGGTACCGCGTGCAGAACGGTGATCTGCTCGCGCTCGAGCCAGTCGGCGAGCAACGGCACGCCGTCGCGGCGCATGTCGTAACCCACCAGCGTCCCGCCGCTCAGCATCCCTCCGAAGATGTCCATGTTCGCCGCGCTGAAGCTCAGCGAATACAGAAGCGACAGCCGGTCCTTGTCGCTGATGCGAAGCGCGGCGGCATAAGCATCTGCGAAGAAGAGCAGGTTGCGATGCGTCTGGCTCACTCCCTTGGGCCGACCGGTCGATCCCGAGGTATAGAAAAGATACGCGATCGCGTCGGGAGACACCTGCGGTAGCCCGACCGCGGCCGACGGCGCGTCCGCAACGCCGCCCGCGATGATCGAGCACCCTTCGCGGACCAGCCCGCGCGCACGGCCGAGCAACGAGGGCTCGGTGACGATCACGACGGGTCGGCAGTCCTCGACGATGAAACGCAGCCGCTCATCCGGATCGCGCGCGTCGAGCGGCACGTAGGGACGCCCGCTCCGGCCCGCGCCGAAGATCGCCTGGACCGCGCCGATCCGATCCTCGAACAGGAGGCAGACCGTCCCGTCGCGCTCGCCGGCCGCCGCAACGATGCGCGCAGCGATTGCATCGGCCGTCGCGTCGAGCTCGGAGAAGCTCATCCGCGCCTCGCCTTCCGACATGGCGATTCGCGATGGCGAGCTTCGGGCAAGCGTCAGAAGGCGCGCCCCGATCGTGTCACGGGCATTCATGCGCGGCGGGCGAAACCAGTGGAGATCGCTTCGACGACAGCGGCGAAGCACGCATCTTACAAGCCGCTGACGTTCCAGGCAAAGTCCGCAGCGCGATTCGCCTCAGCGCGGCGCAGAGCTGCTCGTGGCAGGCTTGTTCGCGCACTCGAGCGTCGCGGCCCAGTATGCGCTGCCGGGGCCATAGAACGTGGCGAGCTGGCTCTCAACCGCGGCGCCGGCGCGCTTGGCTGCGCGCATCGCCTTCAATCCCTCGCAGTTGGCCTTGATCTCGTTGCTCGTGGGAACCTGGGCGTGCGCGCACTCGTGGAAGAAGAGCAGGTCGTGGATCGCGGGCGGTTTCTTCGCGAGGTCTTCGGTATTCCAGATGATGAGGTAGTCATCTCCCCTGGTGACCGTCATGCCTGTGCGTCCCAGACGCGCGATATCGCTGTCCGGCGGTTGGTAGATTTCGCGTACGACGCGGCCGTGCGCGATGCATTGCGTGGTGGCTCCGTCGCTGAAGGTGAACGCGGTGCCGTCCGTCGTTGCCAGCAGCGTGGCGCCGAGCAGCCCGAAGGCGATGTAGCGCATGCGCATCGTGCGCACGACTATTGCTGCGGCACGTAGCCGTTCTTGCCGATGTTGATCCGCTCGGCGAGCAAGGTACCGTCGGGTTGATGCGCCACGTACGCGACGACGTGCGTATCGGGAACCAGCATCGTGCGATCGCCGACGTCTGTCGCCAGGATCTGCACGTCCTGCGGCACCACAACCACCTTCTCGCCTCCCTTGTAGCGCAGAGTCATGCGCAGCTCATGCTCTCCGGACTGCAGGCCGGACACGCTAGCCACGGTCCCGGCCTCGCTCGCCGAAGCGCTGCCCCTCTTGCTTATGCCGGCGATCGTCGCATTGGTCATCGTATTCCCCGCATCCATTGGCCTGTGCCCTTCGCCGGCGCCCCGCAGCGACTCGGCAAAGACGCGGACTTCGCTCGCGAGCAGCGTGCCGTCGGGCTGCGGCTTTGCCGTCGTGGCGATGAAGTCGCCTTCCTTGAGCGCGTCGCGTTCAAGCGGCGCACGCGTGCTTATCCGCGTGCGCTCCGAGAGCTTGATTGCGACCGATTGGCCGGAGTCCGCCCGCAGCTCCACGTTCTCGCCGTCGACCAGAACGATGTCCCCGCTCAACTTGAGCAGCGGAGACTGAGCGAAAGCTCCGGCGACGCTCAGGAGCAACAGAAACGGCAGGTTCATGCTGGAGAGCCGCAGGCTCATGCAGCCGCAGCCTTTATCCGCTCGCGCGTGAAAGGCACCGTGCGCAGGCGCACGCCGCACGCGTCGAACACCGCGTTGGCTAGCGCCGCCGCCACGGTTGTGGTCGCAGCCTCGCCGGCGCCGAGCGGAGGCTCCGATGGCCGATCGATCAGCTCGATCGCGATCTCGGGAACCTCGGGGAAGGTGAGGATCGGGTAGCTCTTCCAGTCGACGCTCGTGACGCGCATGCGGTCGAAGGAGACCTCTTCATGGAGCGAGCGCGAGAGCGTCTGCAGAATGCAGCCCTCGATCTGCTGCCGCAGCGCATCGGGATTGATGACGAGACCGCAGTCGTGGGCGCAGGCCACGCGGCGCACGCGGATCGCGCCGCTCGCGCGATCGACCTCGACCTCGATCGCTGTCGCAACGTAGGTCTCGTTGTTCTTGTAATGCAGGTAGGCGATGCCGCGTCCCACGCCGCCGGGCCCCGGCGCCGGGTGCGACTGCCAATCGATCAACTTCGCCGTACGCTTGAGCACCTCGATGCCTCGTGGGTCGGTCAGGCCGGCGAGCCGGAACTCGAGCGCATCGCGCTTCGCCTCCGCCGCAAGCTCGTCGGTGAAGCTTTCGACCGCAAAGCCGTTCGCGACCTTGCCTGGAGCGCGAAGATTCGACGGACGCAGCGGCGAATCTGTGAGCCAGTGAACGACGACCTCTTGGTGTGCCACTGCATACGGTGGGTTCCCGTTCTGACTCAGAAGCCCTGTGCCTAACGCGCCCGGCACAGCGAGCCCTGCAGCGGCCGGGCCGAGCAGAGGCATGTTGGGAAGCCGATCGGTTGCCTTGGGCAGCCACATCTGGGTACGCCATGCCGTGATCTTGCCGTCTGCATCGAGTGCGCCCTCAAGGTCAAGCAACTGCGGCGGACCTTTCGGGTCCCATCCGAGCTCGTCTTCGCGCGTCCACTGCACGCGCACGGGTCGCCCGACGGCGGCCGATACCAGCGCCGCATCGGCCGCCGCATCGTCGTGGCCATTCATGCCGTAGCAACCCGAGCCATCGACGTAGATCACGCGCACCGCGGCCCGCTGCAGCCCGAGCATCCGCGCGCAGGTCTCGCGGAACTTGTGCGTCGCCTGCGAAGCGCTCCAGACCGTGGCCTTGCCGTCGCGCACGTCCGCTACCGCACATGAAGGTCCCATCGACGCGTGGCTCTGCATCGGCCAGTAATATTCGGCGGCGAGGCGCTTCGCGGCCGCGCCGAGCGCTTGCTTGGCGTCGCCCTTGCGCACGAGAAACTCTTCGCCCTCGAACGGGCCGGCGCGCATCCAGCTGCGAACAGCAGACTGTCCGATGAGCGAGGCCGATTCCGACCAGCGGGCCCTGAGCGCGCCGGCAGCGCGTATCGCATCCCACTCGTCGTCGGCGACCACCGCGAGGAAGCTCTCGCGGCGAACGACGCGCGCGCCGGGAATGCTCCTGAGCGAGCCCTCGTCGACTTCGATAAGCTTCGCGCCGACCGAAGGTGGTCGGATCACGCGCGCGTGAAGCATCCCTTCGACGACCAGGTCGTGGACGTAAGCGTGGCGGCCGGTAACCTTCCCCGGGACATCGGGGCGCGGCAGCGGCTTGCCGACGATCGTGTAGCGCGCCGGATCCTTGAGCTTCGCCTTGGGATCGATCTTCAAGTCGAAGCGTCCGTTGCGAACGAGCTCGCCGATCGCAACCCCCTCGCCGCCATTCTTCGGCCGAGCCGTGCCGTCGACGATCTCGAGCTCAGCGGCGGCCTTGCCCATTCGTTCGCCCGCGGCACGCAGCAGGGCCTCGCGTGCGGTGGCGGCCGCCTGGCGAATTTGCACCCCGCCCTGGGTAATACCCCTGCTCCCGCTCGTCGACCCTTGGTCGGGCGTGAGCGCGGTGTCGCCCTCGACGAGCAGGATGCGTTCGAGCCCGACGCCAAGCTCCTCGGCTGCCATCTGGGGAATGGCGACACGCAGTCCCTGCCCGAGATCGACCTTGCCGCAGTAGACGACGACCGTGCCGTCGGCACGCACGGCGAGGAAGGCGTCGACCTCGCCCGAGTCGACCGTCTTGGCGAGGGACGTCGCCGCACCGCTCGCGCGCTGCGCGGCTGTCGACACCGCCAGCGCGAGCCCCACGACCAGCGCTCCGCCGCTGAGCAGAAACCCGCGCCGCGTGAGCTCGGCGCTCATGCGCTTGTCGCCGCGCGCATGGCTGCGCGAAGGATGCGTTGATGCGCGCCGCAGCGGCACAGATTGCCGGCGAGCGCCGCCTTCACCTCCTCGGGTGAAGGACTGCGCTTGCTCTCGAGCAGCGCCGCCACCGCCATCACCATGCCGTTGGCGCAGTAGCCACACTGCGCCGCCTGCTCCGCGATGAATGCGGCCTGCACGGGATGCGGGTTCTCGGGGGTGCCCAGTCCTTCGATCGTCGTGATCTTGCGCCCCGCCGCAGTCGAGACCGGCAGCGTGCAGGAGCGCGCCGTGGCCCCGTCGACGAGCACGGTACAGGCACCGCATTGCGCAAGGCCGCAACCGAACTTCGGACCAGTCAGGCGCAGCTTGTTGCGCAGCACATACAACAAAGGTTCATCGGGATCGCTAACCGTCACGGACTTCGCCGTGCCGTTGACGTGCAGAACAAACGCCGGCATGAACACTTCCTCCGCCCATCGGATTCGGGCAGATCATAAACTAGCCAGGAAGTTCCGGCGCCGATGCCGGGTGACGAAAAACGGCGCTTTGCGCTGCCGTCAGTGCCGCGCGCCAGGCTGGCAGCACAGCCAGGCGCAGAGCGCCTGCTTGAGCGCGATGCCGGCGCGCTCGAAGCCCTCTTGGCACGGATCAAGCAGCGCCGCGTGCCTCACGACCGTCGCATACGCCCTCGCCTTGTCGTCGATCGCCGTCTCAGGATCAGCGAGCACTTCCTGAAAATGCGCGACCTCCGACACGAATGCGCTAGGCGTCACCGCATACGCAGTTCGGGTTGATAGCGTGGGCATCGATGGCTCCTTGGCGATCGCGGCGCTTCCCGGGAGCCCCCGCCCTGCGGCGGGCCGACTCTTGATGCGCCCTTGGCGGACACGCTGCAAGGACCGTACCAGGGCCCCGGCAGAACAGACGAGCGGTCGAGACCCGATGCACGGCCGGACGGGCCGAAGGCACCGTCGCACGGCTTCTCAGTGCAACTCGAGCTCCATCAATTCGTCGTCCACATGCCAGACACCCTGCTCCTTCATGAGCAACACCTCGCCGGTGAGCTTGCCCGCCGTGGATTCACCGGCGACGAGCAGCACCGCAGTATCGGACTTGGCGAAACCCTTGGCGATGCGCAGCGACTTCTCCGGATGCTCCGAAGCGAGATAGTCGATGAACGCGTCGAGCTGCCCCTTTTGCTCCGCGCGGGCCCAGGTCTGCCGTTGGTCCGCGGAGAGCAGCTGTTTCAGTGCGGGGCGATCGCGCTTCAGGAGAGCCTGATGGTAGGCAAGGTACGCGACGCCAGGCGCGCCGCCGTCGGCAGCGAGCGGCGCGCCATGGTCGTCGCTCATTATGGGAACATCAATGGTGAGATCGAACGGTCGATCCTTCTCGGTGCCCTTCAGCGAGCCCGTAAGCTTGCCGTTCGCGAGGCGCACCGTGGAAGCGACCTCGCTGCTGCAGAAGCCGCAGCCGTTGCCCTGGGCGAAGTAGTAGCTCAATCCGCGATAGCTGCCATCGGGGCGGAACTCGAAGTAGACCACGCCTGTGTCGTCGTCCTTGACGCGCTTCTCGACGACGCGGCGCCGGTCGTAGTACTCGGCGAGCGCGTCCGGGTACACGCGAGCGTTCGTCACCGCCACGATCAGCGCATCGCCCGTCCCGAGGAAGGACTTGCCGCGATACGCAATCGCACTCTTTGCCTGTAGCGTAACCGCCTTGCTCTTGAAGCTGCCCTTCACTGTATCGGGTGCATCCGCCGCGCATGCGGGTCCCGTCGCGAGCGCGATGCACAGCGCGACTGCAGCCTTCTTCATCGGGGTCTCCCTGAGCGCCGCCGTTCCGATTGCGGCGGCCACTCGATCCTACTCCACGCGGAGCACGCGCGTCCCTGGCTCCGCGCGTTCAGGCACTACTTGCCGACGTAGCGGTCCGGAAACTGCTGGCGCAGCGCGGCGAGCTTGGGCATGTCGTGGAACACGATGTAGGGCTGGTTCGGATGGAGCGCAAGGTAATTCTGGTGGTAGGCCTCTGCCGGATAGAACGCGGGCAGCGCGACGATCTGCGTCACGATCGGCTCCGCAAAGACCTTGGCCTGATCGAGCTGAGCGATGTACGCCTGCGCGACGTGCTTCTGCTCGTCGTTGGTCACGAAGATCACCGACCGGTACTGCGTACCGTAGTCTGGGCCTTGGCGATTGAGCTGGGTCGGATCGTGCGCAACCGAGAAGAAGATGCGCAGGAGCTCTCCGTAGGATATCTGCGCGGGATCGTAGGTGACCTGCACCGACTCCGCGTGCCGGGTCATGCCGGTGCTGACCGTCTCGTAGTCGGCCGTGCTGGCGGTGCCGCCCGCGTAGCCCGAGACCGCGCTGCTCACACCCTTGACGTGACGGTACACCGCTTCGACGCCCCAGAAACAGCCTCCGGCGAACACCGCCGTCTGCGGCCCCTTCACAGTCGCCGCCGCGACGTCGGTCGCCGGAGGCGGCAGGCTGACGGCGCCGCTCGCCGCGCCGCACGCCTGCACGATGCCGAGCAGGCCGGCGCAGAGCAGCGTGGCAACACGATCGCGTAATTGGTCGGACATTCTCGCTCTCCTCTGCGGGCAGTTCCCTCGCCCGTGCGTGGTCCGCTGATTAGTCGCCGTGGTCCGGAGATCCTTGCAGCGGCACGGCACCGATGGTAGAGCAAGACAGGCCGGAGTCTGCGGAGGTTCCTTTGACGGGTCGAGAAAGGCCACCGTGGGGTTCCGGCAACCCGGCAGACGCCTTCTTCCCGGCGAGGAGCGGCGGTATGATGGTCATGCCCGCCGGCGTCAGCGCTACCCGGCCGGGAAATACTTTCTATAGGAGGCAAGCATGGCCAAGAAAAGCTCCGGTGAAGGCGTCTATCGCGTGATCGACGTCATCGGAACCAGCACGACTTCCTGGGAAGATGCAGCACGCAAGGCCGTCGCCACGGCGAGCAAATCGCTGCGCGACCTGCGCATTGCGGAGATATCGAAGCTCGACATGAAGGTGCAGGAGGGGAAGGTCGTTGCCTATCGTGCCCGGGTGCAACTCTCGTTCAAGTACGAGGCCTAGGGCCCAAGGCGCCGGCGCTCGCCTTCGAGGGTCGTTCTCAAGCGCCTCGCACCTCTGGCGAACAGCCTCGGTCCCGAGCGTCGGCGGCCCGCCACGATGAGCGCCCAGGCGTCGGCGCGGCGTTTGCACGTCGCGCTCGATCGCCCATCGGTCGTACGTTGTTGAGAACCTCGCGCCGGGCATCGCGTCGTCGGCATCGTGAAGTGTGCAGTGCAGCATATCTGCGCTATAATCAAGGCCGTGGCAGGTTCGAGCCTGCCGTGCGGAGCGTCGTAGCCAGCAAAGCGCGGGCGCCGTTCTGGTTAGCGGCATCGCCATGAATGCGCAGTCAATAACATATGTAAGATGAATGCCTTATATACTATCTCCGCGGTGAAGATACGCGCCCGCCGCGCGCTCGTCCAATGGCGTCCCGCGAAGGACAGCATCGGGCCTCTTTACTAGGGAGCACGATATGCTGCCATGCAATAACACCGGCTTCTGCGAGGAACAGGAGGGTTGACGGTAGGGTCATGGAACTCACCCAGCTCCGCGCCTTCGTCACGATCGCCAAGCTCGGTCAGCTAACCCGCGCGGCGGAGCGGCTGCACCTCAGTCAGCCGGCGTTGAGCGGCCAGCTCAAGGCGCTCGAGGAAGCGCTGGGGTTGAGCTTGTTCGAGCGTTCCTCGAGCGGCATGAATCTGACGACGGGCGGGCGGGTGCTGCTCCCGGAAGCCGAAGGCATCGTCGAGTCGGTACAACGGCTGCGCCAGTCAGCGCGGCAGCTTCAGGGGCGCCCGGCAGGGCGGTTGAAGCTGGGCACCGTGCTCGATCCAGCGACGCTACGGCTCGGTGAGTTTCTCGCACTCGCCGTCGACAGTTACCCCCTGATCGAAATCGAGCTGCACCAGCTGTTCTCCGGCGCGGCACTCGAAGCGGTGCGTCAAGGCTCGCTCGACGCCACCTTCTTCTTCGGAAGCGTGCACGACAGCGAGCTTCATGCCGAGGCCCTGCGCACGCTCAGCTATCGAGTCGCTCTGCCCGCCGCATGGGACACCGAGCGTGATGCCGAGTGGGTCACCATCGCGGCCAAACCGTGGATACTCGCGCCACCGACGAGCTCGCATCGCCAGCTCGCGATGGAGCTTTTCGGCGCGCATGGCGACGAGCCGCAGCAAGTCAGCGAAGCGGACAGCGAGGCGGTGATTCTAAATCTCGTCGAATCCGGTGTTGGCGTCAGCATCGTGCGCGACGACGTCGCCCGGGCCGCGGAGCGGGAGGGACGCATCGCCATCTGGTCGGGCGCCGAGATGACCACGCGGCTGTGGTTCATCTGCCTAGCTGCGCGCGCCGGCGATCCGGTGCTCGACGCGGCACTCGGCGTCCTGCGCGACGTGTGGCGCGTCGAGGCGCCAACGCCCGTCTGATCCTGGGCGCAGCCCGCCTGCGCCGCGCGCAACCCGCTAGCGGCTGGTCCAGGTCACGCCGTCAGGCGAGGTGATGATGGAACCCAGGTCACCCACGGCCGCGAATTGCGATCCCGACCACGCGACTTCGTTCAGCGCCTGGTTGATGAACGAGTGCTGATTGCTCCAGTGGCTACCCGCGTTGGAGGAGATGATCTTGCCCGAGGCACCGACGGCTACCACCTGCGGACCATAAGCGGCAGCGCTCAGTGTCGTCGTGGTGCCGGAGTTCGCGGCTCCCCAGCTGCTGCCGCCGTCGCTCGAGGTGAGCACCGTGCCTCCGGCACCTACCGCGATGAGCTTGCTTGCCGTTTGCGTGATCCCGAATAGGTCGTTCGCGGTACCGGAGGTTCGCGTCGCCCAGCTTGTGCAATCGGTCGAGCTCAGGATCGTCCCCGCAGCCCCGACCACGAGCACATGCGAGCCTGAGAGTATGGCGGAATTGAGGTTGGCCACCGTCTTCGATGCTCGCACGGTCCACGTGACACCATCCGGTGACGTGAGAATCGTTCCGCCCTTCCCGAGCGCGGCCCACTGCGTGC
>Ga0187777_10002585_pt1 | contig 11522 bp, 13 predicted proteins | sample 1015_Q2_SP5_10_M_FD_132416 | JGI IMG/M metagenome (GOLD analysis project Ga0187777, IMG submission 132416) | Tropical peat soil microbial communities from peatlands in Department of Meta, Colombia - 1015_Q2_SP5_10_MG | ecosystem: Environmental > Terrestrial > Soil > Wetlands > Peat | place...
CTGGGGGAAGGTCAGGCTTTTTACCTCCTATAAGGCGGCAAGAGTCAACAAACTGGTAATTGGTGTTCCCCCGCATCATACATCGCAGGAGTGTTCGAGGTGCTCGCACACTCACCCGGACAATCGCCTCACGCAGGCGGTGTTCGCATGCAGGAACTGCGGATTTACGGAACATGCCGATGTTCACGCAGCCATCGTGGTTAAAATGCGAGGCATCAGGATGCTGCGTGCCGGCGAGGTCACCGTAAAGGCAAGCAAGAAAATGATGCGGTTAAAGAAAAAGGTATCACTAGGTCAGGAACTGGCCGATGCTATGCGCGTGGGAGAGGGATATAAGACGGACTGCGGGGATACCTGCAGTTCGCTGCCTTCTATGATCCGCGAAACCCCCGCTACAACCGTTCTTACGGTTTAGTGGAGGGTAGTTCATTATGACCCGCATGAGTAGCACAAGGTGCTGGAATCCATTGTTCAGAATAAGGCAGATATCGCGTACGGATCGAGTTTCAAAGGAAGCGCAGCCCACCGCGTCAGTTACTTCTGGCATTCGGTCGACAACCAATAGCAGACAGTAGTTTCAACCATGTTTGTGAATTTGAGCCTGAGAGCCATGGTGACAATGACAAGGTGTTCAGAAAAGAAGTGCTAGACCAGACTGCCATTAAGGGAAACCGGTTCAGGCTGGAACCAGGGATAACGGCGAAGTTTAATGCGTCTCCGATGCCGTATCTAGGGCGTCGATATCTCCTCTGTTGGACGCATCTACAGCTTCAAGTAGGGAAAAAACTGGAACGACGGTTTTTCAGCGATCCAATGCATTATAACATGCGGTCTTTTCCGCAGGACCGTGACGCAGAAGCCAGCGACGGAAACGTGACGTGCTGCAGGTCATAATCGTCAAGGGGAGTAACCGAAGCTATGAATCGCAAAGGCTTTACTCTCATAGAACTTGTCATGGTCATCATCCTCATCGGGATCATCTCTGTATTCGCCGCACCAATGTTGTCTAACATTTCTACGATGAAGGCCGGAGCATTCACCGATAAACTGCGTGCGAACATCCGCTACGCGCAGAACCTCGCCATGTCTCAAAACAGGAGGTACCGCGTCTATTTCAATGCCGCACCTTCGCCCAACCCCGGCTATGCTGTGGTGAACGATCTGAATGGGAACGGAGTGTGGGGGGAGGCCGGTGAGGTTGCTCCGGACCCTGCGGGGAGCGGAAATCTGAGCATTGCGCTCAACGCAGGCCAGTACGCCGGAATCACTTTTTCATCAGTTGGCTTTTCTGGGAACTATGTCGAATTCGATTCCTTTGGGGTGCCTTATGACAGCGGGGGTGTACTCACAGTGAATAAGAACGTAACGGTATCACCCGGAGGCACAACAGTGACGGTTACGGCCAATACCGGGGCGGTGAATTGAAATGCAGATACCGGCGGAACGCAGGAAGAGGGCAAGCAGGAATGAAGACGGTTTTACGCTCATAGAGATCATTATCAGCCTCATCGTGCTTTCCATTGCCGCCGTGGGGGTATTCTCGGTGTTTTCTACTGGCATCGGGGGCAGTGCGAGCCCCCTTGTCCTAAATCAGGCCGTCCAGCTTGCGCAAGGAGAGCTGGACGCTGTGATCGGGTTTAAGCAGCTTCCAAACGGTTTTTCCAATCTTGCCTCGGGAACTGGGCAAATTTGTAAAACCAGTGCGTCCTTGCCATCGGGCTTTGCCTGCAGACTGGATATCTGCTATGTTCCGGCGGGAAACCTGAACGACACCTCAAACTGCGGATTAGCAACCAACTATAAACACATCACGGTGACTATCACTCAATCAGCGATCGGCAGCATCAAGCTGGATACCGTCGTGGCGAATTACTAGCGAAGGGCGGAATGCGGGCGACAAAGCGGCGCGAGCGGAGCATGAAGTGCTGAATCAGAAATCAATAATCTTTCATGGGCGAGCAAACGGGTTCACTCTGATAGAGATCATCATAACGATTGTCATCATCAGTATCATCGCCTCGCTTGCCGCCATGATTATCCTAAAAGGGGTAAGCGGCTACTCGGCCGAAGATCAGCGAAGTAATCTGAACTACCAGGCTAGCCTCGCGATGGAGCGCATGGAACGTGACATCCGGATGATCAGGAGCCAGGGGGCGGACATTACCACCATGACGGCGACAAATCTGCAATATACCAATGTGAACGGTGCCACGGTGGGCTTTAGCTGGACCTCTCCTACGCTCAATCGCTGGAACGGAACGGGAAACGACATGCTTGCAACGGGGATCTCGGCCTTTTCTTTCACCTATCTTCAGCAGGACGGCATCACGGCTGCGACCTCAGCAAATGTTTGGTTTATCGATATTTCGATGACCTCGCAGCAGGGCACAGACACGGTTGCTATGCACAGTAGAGTGCACCCGAGGAACTTTTAATATGCGAAATGCGGCATGCTGCATGCAGCGCGAAAGGGGTGGACAACGAGGGGTGTCCCTGCTGGCGGCCGTATTCATCATCGTGATCCTGGCATTCATGGGCGTTATGTTCGTTTCTCTTATAACTACCAGCAGCTTAACCGCAATCAATGATATGCAGTCGATGCAAGCTTTTTTCGTCGCAGAGAGCGGAGTGGAGTTTGAACAAATGACCCTTGCTCTCAATCTTGACTGGTACCGCAGCACGATCGATCCCATCACGGTTCCCACGACTCTTCTTAGTTCAGGTTCGTTTACCGTATCCACCTACCTTCCGGGAACAGAACTTCGCACTCAGGTGTCTCTGTCTTCTACCAGTGACTTACGCGTGTACTCTGTTGACCTCTACCCGACAACCGGTTCAGGGTTATGCCTGCGCATAGACAACGAGTTTATCAGTTATACTGGAGTGGGAACCACGAATGTGCTGTGCTCAGGCCAGCCGCCGTGCTTTACCGGCATAAGCAGGGGGGCGGGTGCCTGTTTTGGAGGCGGCACACAGGAGTTGCATAAGCGCGGGACCGCGGTATACCCGGCGAGCACGCTACAGACGATCATGCCCGCTAACTGTAATGACATGGCTTCTCTGACCATTACCGCAAACACAAAGTTTCTGTCTGCAGGAACACTTGATATCGAGCAGGAAGAGGTCTCCTACGCCGGATCCAGTACGTCAGGCGCGTTACTCACGCTGACAGGGATAAGACGCTGCCTCGGAAACACACAGAACGTTTCCCATGCGACGGGCGCAGAGGTGACACCTGTGCTCGTCGGAGGAGACACTGCCAGCTATCAGGCCGAAATAAGTGCTTCCGGCTCCGTGGGGGCCGCTGTACGGGGCTTAAAAAAAACGATAGAACGCTAGTATTAGCAGACGGAGAGTCGTATGACAAGTACCAGAAGAGTAATCCTTGTCGTCTGTGGAATAGCCGCGATGCTCTCCTGCTGGGCCAAACCGGCAATGGCCACCCGATACTTTTCAGTAACCCAAGCTACGATGCCGGCTAATTTTGCCATGGGGACCGCCCAGGCGCTCACGACCGGCGTTACCAATACCAGCACCGCCGGAGAAGCAATCAGGTCAGTACGCTTTAACCTGGTGAACAATAACTATACCCTCTTGCCAAACCCGGAAACATTTAGTCCCGCCCCCCCGACCGGATGGTCCTGCGCACGAAGTACCAATGCGAGAATAACCTGCACAGCATCCAATGCTCTTTACTATATTACACCTGGTACAAACCAAAATTTTTCTTTTAACATCATCAACAACACCGTACTCACCCAGGACCAGAGCGACCAGATGGGCAACGCGACAGCGCAGTTTGTCGGGTCGAATACGTGGCGCACCGCCACATCGACCTCCAGCTCTTGGACGTGGAAGTCGCTTTCCATGACCTTGGTTCCCTCGGCACTGAGCATAGGCTTCGGATGCCAATTCAACCTGACCATGACCGTGACGAATAAATCAACGGCAAGTCTTACCGGCATCACATCGGTACCGAAGCCACCCACGCGCACGGGTGTGAGCGTCACGACGGGCTCAAATCCCGCCAGCTTGAGTTTAGCTTCTAATGCGACGGGAACGATGATCTGGACCTACATAGCCGGGAGCACGGCAGGAGCGGTCAATTTCAGTGCGATTGCCCAGGACGGCACGGGATCACGCACCTCGCCCCTGATGAGCGCACAGACCGTCACGGTCGTAGCAGGGGCAAGCTGCGCTTTTACGTCGCAGTTTACAAGCGTTACGCCAGCGTGCCTTTTTTCGGGCCAGACAGCCACTTTTGTCATGACCGTGACGAACACAACAGGAGGCACACTGAATAACATCACACCGTCGGGTTTGACAACATCAGGTGATGCGGTGATGAGTTCGATCAGCGCCCCGATGCCGGCGGTCGTCTCGTCGCTTACGAACAGTAATGCGGCTACCTTCACCTGGAGCGCCATCGTATCGGGCGGTGTCAATTCCACCTACGCCGTTTCTGCCTATGCCTTGGCTTCCAGCCCCCTCACTACGACGGCGACCGCCATCTGCGCCACGCAGGATATTGACGGATATATTATCCAGGTGAATCCCTCAATGACGTATGTCGGCAGTTCTTCGCAGGATCTGGACTGGACGATCAAAAACTATGGCTGCGGGAATATAAACCAGGTGTCGATTGCGGTGCCTGGAACCTGGCCAGCACCGACGGACAGTTACGCGGTCGTGAATAACATGACTGGCGCTCAGGATGAATTGTGGAGTTCAGGACCGACATTCGGTGCGAACGGCGCGGCAGACGACATCCCGCAAGCGAGCACTGGAGATTTCTATCTGTTCTTTGCGACGACGCCCGTTTCGACAGGATCCAGCACCTTCAACATCACAGTAACGGACGACACGGGCGCAGCGACAACGGTGCCGGTTGTAATTACGGTTCAACCTTTCAATGATTCTACCCAGGCTGTAGGCAACTACACCGATACGAACATATGGCATGAAATCGTGCCATAATCTTCTTCCCGCCTTATTGAGAGTGGTTTTAAGCCAGCGACGGCTACCTGCGCACGTGAGCATACCATTGTTCATTTTTTGGCTCTTTTTTTCTTGACAATCACGGTCATTTGTGGTTATCTAACTCAAGATAACTATAGAAAAATAAACCTAAACTTGGATTTAACCTTGTCCCATGAGGTTGCCATCCGGGGAGAGGCTGTCATGAAAACATCCGAAATCATCAATAAACTCGACATCCCGAGGCACAAGTTGTACTACCTGGAACAGAAGGGGTATGTCCATCCAAAGAGGATCCCCATGGGAGACCTTGAGGCAAGGGAATTCAGCAGGAAGGATTTTGAACGTATTAAAGTTATCTGGAAATACCTGCAGCGTGGATATAAACACAAGACAGCTTTTCAAATGGCTTCAGAAGAATTGAAAATCGGAAAGTCGCGTGCGTGAAGTGCTGAGTATGGCACGTCGTAAAATGCCATACACTATGGGGCCGCAAGCGGTCCAGATTTTTCAGTCATTTTCACGTGAACGGTATGTTAGCATGGCGTAAATGAGTTCTGTGCACGATTGTGCAGATTGCCCCGGTGAAGGCCGGGGCGGCTGTTTCGCGAACGCACCGCCTAGCTATTTTGATCGTGCCATGGCTGTATACGCTTAGCGTACGTATTACCGGGTCAGGGTCATCTCCTATGGGCTTATTCGGATCGGGTGAAATAACAGGAATCGATGTCGGGGCAGGTGGAATCAAGGCAGTGCGGATCAAGCCTGGTAAGCGGCCAAAGCTTGTCGCCGTCGCGCTCATCGAGTTCCCGCCTGATGCGTCTGTGGTTGAGCCCATCAGTGCGGACCTTCGGTATCTCCTGTCGGAGAAGAAGCTTGGCCGCAAGAACGTCATCACCCAAGTGCCCGGCAAGGATCTTACTATTCGCTCGCTGAGCCTGCCAAAGATGCCGCTCGCCGAACTGGGCGAGGCGGTTCGGTGGGAAGCAAAACGGCACATCTCTTATTCGCTCGATTCAGCGCTTGTGGAATACCTGATTACGGGTGAAAAAAAAGAAGGGACAGTCGACAAGGTCGATCTTGTCATGGTGGCAGCCGATGAAAGCAAGGTACGGGAACATCTTCTTCTCTTTGACGACGCACGGATCAAAATCACAGCCGTGGACGCGAACGCCTTGGCGCTTCGCAATATCCTCTTTTTCGTTGGTGAGAATGCCGCAGCGGACACGCTTGCGGTGGACATCGGGGCGGGTAAGATGGAAATCGATATCTTTAAACAAGGGATTCTCCGCTTCAGCCGCTGCCTCGAGACAGGCGGAGCGGACTTAACCCGCCTTGTTTCGGACGATCTGAATATCAGCATTCAGGACGCTGAGGCATTCAAGCGGGAACTAGACATGCTGGCGCCTCCGGAAAAAAACAAAACCGTTGCCGCGATTCGCAGCAGGCTCGACGCTTTCCTTATGGAGATCCGACGTTCCGTCGAATACTACAGGACGACATGCCGGGAAAAGGCGGTGGATCGGGTGGTCTTGACCGGTGGAACCGCCCTCATGAAGGGGCTTCCGGAATATTTTTCACGGTCGCTCGGTCTCCCGGTTGAGCTCTGCGATCCTTTCAGTGTATTGAAATACAAGGATGCATTGGGGGCGGAGTTCGGTCCCCTCGCGTCGCGCTTTTCCTCAGCCGTAGGCCTGGCATTGAGGAAGATGTAAAAAAAGGTGAGATTCTCACTCGATAGGCTAAAAGCAGGAAAGAGAACGCACAAGTAATGAAAGCTTGATGAAAACGGAAAAAGAGTACATCAACCTCCTGCCTTCGAAAAAGAAGAAACCGGCCAGAGCCGCTGGTCCCTGGTTGGCCGTAGGTACCCTTTTTGTGCTCGTCTGGCTCATCCTGTTCGGGCTGAAGGCCAAGCAATGGATAGAGCTGCAAGCCAGACTTGAATCGCTGATGCCCCAAAAACAGTTCCTCGAACAGCAGGTTGCTGCATTGCGAGCGGAGCTCGGCTTGACGACTGCCGCTGGCGGAAGTCCAGAGCAAGCAGCACTGATCCAGAGCCTCCTGAAAGAGCGCGTCTTATGGTCAGAAGTTTTTCAGCAGTTTTCACGAATTATTCCCCGCGGAATCTGGTTCGACAGTCTGGAAGGGAGTTCAGTTGGCGAGGCGGAGATCAAGATCAGGGGTGGAGCCTTCAACTATCGCTTGATCTCGGATTTTATGCTTGCTATGGAGCAGTCCGGGTATTTTGAAAAACCGGAGTTGGTGTTTGCACAGAAAGCCACATTACAGGGACGAGATATCGTCGGGTTCGAACTCCATTGCGGCGTCAAGAAGTCCCAAGGGGTGCCTTGATGGCTCAATTATTCCAGCGCAAATTTTCCCAACGCGAGCGCCTTCTCATGTTCCTCATAGTACTGACGCTTATCGGAGGGCTGCTATACCGTTATCCTTACACTATTGCGGAAAGCAGGATTTCGTCGCTGCTGGCGAATATTGACGCTACGAATAAATCGATCGTTGAGCTGTCTCTCCAAATTGCGGACCTGAAGACCCGGGCAGCGGACATCAAGGCAGGTGCGCAGGGTTGGCAGCTGGTGGACCAAAAAGGGGTGATTATGGTCTTGGAGGACGTATCCGCTGAGGCGCGGCGTCAGGGGGTAAATCTGGTTTCCGTTCACCCCTCCCCGGAAATAGTAAAGGATAACCACAAGGAGGTAACCGTGAGCCTGGACCTCAAAGGGAGGTATCGGGAACTGGCGGAGTATTTTAAGCATATAGAAAAACAGTCGCGGCTGGTCAATATACGGAAGCTCCGGGTCGAAGCCTGTCCGGACTCCTCCTCGTCATGCGCGACGCAGTTGGAAGCGGTCACCTATATGGCGAAGTAGGTTGGCAATGCGGTGCGGTGAGTGCGGCTCTGCTGGTGATCTTAAGTGAACGATGGCGGAATGCCTTTTCTAGAGGTACAGAAAGGTCTTTTTTGAAGCGGCAGGGGTCAGCGGGCGTCAAAAATGACATGAGAAAAATGCAAAATGTAGCGTGCGCCTATAAACGAGTCACAAACATGTATAAGAGGATGAAGATTCCGTTCCTCAGCCTTATGTTTGCTGTCTCTTTTATAAACATAGTCCCGGCACAGGAAGCAGAACAGGACCGAGATCCCTTCTTCGGAGAGAGACCTCGCTCATCAGCCACGAGCACTTCACAGGACGGTGGCGAATGGGGCAGAGACCCCTTTACCAAGCCCTTTGAAGGCACGGCACCCGCGCCGGCGACGCGTGCGCCAGAGAAGAAACTCACCGGAATTATCTATGGTAAAGATGTCCGCATCGCAATCATTGGCGGAGAAATGGTCAGAGAAGGCAGCATGGTAGGCGATCGTAAATTGATGAACATCCGCCAGCGGAGCATCGTCCTCATGAACAGCACGGGTGGCAGCGAAGAGATCTTTCTGGAGAACTTTTCCATTCGGAAGTAGGGAGGTGCTTATGGTAGCAATCCGATCCTTGGGCCCTGTCCGCACTGTTGTGCTGACATTCTTACTGTTTTTCCTAGTGCTCGGCAACGTTCGCGCCAACACGATCGATGTCAAAGGATCGACATCCTCCTTTTCCATGGAATTTCGGGACGCCGACATAAAAGATGTGCTTCGCGCAGTGGGGCAGGCAGCTAACCTGAACATCATCATCAGCGATACCGTTACGGGTCAGGTAACGATGAGCCTCAAAGATGTGGATTTGTGGGTTGCCCTCGAATCAATCCTCAAGACCAAAGGGCTTACCTACGTGCGGGACGCAAACATGGTCCGCATCCTATCCGTGGCAGAAGCTCGGGACATTGATATGGAGACCAGGGTTTTCTCTCTCGGACATGCCCGCAGCCAGGATATCCTTCCCATTGTGGAAAAAGTGAAAAGCGACAAGGCCAGGATTTCCATCGACAGCAGAATGAATGCGATCGTGGTGAGAGATCTTTCTCTGAATATCGACCAGATGGCCCGGCTGCTGCAAAATCTTGATGTGAATATCCCGGAGGTGCTGATCGAGGCGCAAATTGTCGAGGTGTCGACGAACTATGCGAAAGACCTGGGGGTCCAATGGGGCGGCAAGTATGCTGGCAACAATGCGGTCGTAACCGGCGGCACTACGGGCGTCAATAGCAGCGCAACGACTGGTGCAACGGGCGGGCCATCATCGGTGCCAATCGGCAGTTCGACTTTTTACCCCTTGACGGGCGACATTGGTTTGAGCGGCAATGCCTATGCGGTGAACTTACCTGCTTCCGTAGGGGCTGGTATGGGGGGTGCGATCGGGATGTCTTTCGGCAAGATTGCCGGCAACGTGCTCGATCTCCAACTGTCAGCCATGCAGACGACCGGCAATGGCAAGATTCTGTCAAACCCGAGGGTACGGACGATTAATGGCAAGGAAGCGAAAATATCGAGCGGAACTGATATCCCGGTCAGAATTGTAAGTGCCACAGCGCAGACCGGTGGTGGCAGTACCAATACCGTCGGAGTACAAACCATTTCCGCAAGTCTTGCGCTTTCGGCTATTCCTAACATAACGAACGATAACAAAATTTCGCTGGCAATCAAGGTGGAAAAATCCGAGCCTGATTTTTCGAATGAGGTTGACGGAATACCCACGATCACAAAACGCGATGCGGTCGCCGAGGTAGTCGTGAACAACGGCGAGACGATCGTGCTCGGCGGAATCATCACCAAGAATGAAGCCGTATCTGAGTCAGCAGTGCCATTCCTGTCCAATATCCCGATCCTCGGCTGGCTCTTTAAAAATAAAAGTACCTCCAAGACGGAGGATGAGCTCATGATTTTCCTTACACCGACGATTGTAAAAGACTGATACCGCCAGTAAGGAGCGGCTTTCCCAGACTGCATATTCTGAAAATGCAACGCACGTGCAGACTCGAACTATAACCGTGTCACCGAGGAGGCAATTCCAATTCAACCGGCACAGTCATTGATGCAGAAAAACGATTGCAGGCCTCCGGAGCCTGTCGAGACAAGTACTCGAATGAACTGCAGTCCGGCCATTTCTCCCATCCTTTCACGGTTGACACTTTTAATCCAACGGAGTATAAACATTCATGGTAACAAACCGGCGGGAATTCTCAAAAAAAGCGCTCTACGGTTTGCTCGCACTCCTCGGTCTCGGCTTTCTGATCCCTGCAATAAGAATTTCTGCTCCCCTCGCTGTTCGTGAAAGAGAGCTCGCGTTTTTTCCTCTTATTCCCGAAGACGATATTCCGCGCGCCGGTGTAAAAAAAACTGAACTCATTTTTTCCATCAATGGTAAAGAGAGGAAGACGCGGGTCTTCATCGTATCGTCTGCGGCGGGACCGACCATTCTTTCCGCAGTCTGCTCCCACCTCGGATGCCTTGTTAATTATCAGAAAGACAAGGGCGAGTTTGTCTGCCCTTGTCACGGCGGGAGATACGATCTTTCGGGAAAGAATATCGCAGGCCCGCCTCCTGCGCCGCTCATGCGATTTCCTGCTATGACGCAGGGTGGCATGCTGATGGTGGGGGTCAAGGTATAAAAACTTTCTGTCACGAGCCACAAAAGCATAAAGCGAATGGCTCCGTGGTTCCGCGGCATTACAGACGATGATGAATTTATTCGACTATCTTAACAAACGCATGGGCTTCACGAGCAGGCACCGCCGGATAATGGACAAACCAGTGCCGGGATGGATCAATTACTTCTACTGTTTCGGCGGCATTGCGTTCACGCTCATGATCCTCCAGCTTCTTACCGGCATCCTCCTCTCTTTATACTACACACCGACGGAAGCTGATGCTTACCGAAGCATCCAGCGCCTGCACCAGGTCGTGCCGCTCGGCCGCCTACTTCGTGCAACCCACCACTGGGCTGCGAACCTGCTGGTCGTGATGGTCCTGGCCCACATTTTAAGAGTCTTCATTACCGGCGCCTATAAAAATCCGCGCGAACTGAACTGGGTTGCCGGAGCGCTCCTGTTTGTGATGACGATGTCATTCGGTTTTACTGGTTATCTATTGCCCTGGGACCAGAAGGCATACTGGGCCACGGTTGTGGGCACCAATATGCTTGGTTCCGTGCCGTTAATCGGACAGTGTCTGGCGGGCTTTGTGCGCGGCGGATCCGAAGTGACCGGACAGACCCTCCTTCGATTTTACAGCATGCATATGCTCTGGCTTCCAGTCTTCACTGGGCTCTTTTTGTGGGTCCATTTCCATATCTTAAGAAGGCTGGGGATCTCTGGAGGCATGTAGCGGACGAAGAGCGGGCAATACGATGTACTGAATGAAAGATATCGGAACTGCGGCTTATGCCAGTTCAAAGGAGCTTGTCGCTAGCCATCGAGGTCGATCGAACGTACTTCCCTTTATAAGTTTGGGAAAAGCAGCTTATGACAGACAAAAAAAACGAGAACACTTTTTTTCCGGTATACCTCTTCGAGATCACCCTGATTGCGCTCTTTACCATCGAGGTGGTGCTCCTGTTTGCTGTACTGTTCCCACCGGCAGTGGGCAGAGA
>Ga0187777_10002586_pt1 | contig 11520 bp, 13 predicted proteins | sample 1015_Q2_SP5_10_M_FD_132416 | JGI IMG/M metagenome (GOLD analysis project Ga0187777, IMG submission 132416) | Tropical peat soil microbial communities from peatlands in Department of Meta, Colombia - 1015_Q2_SP5_10_MG | ecosystem: Environmental > Terrestrial > Soil > Wetlands > Peat | place...
CGCGCCCGGCGCGACAACAACGAAGCCCTGGCGGCGATCATCGAGGAATGGCTCTCTCAGTTCGCCGGCCGTGACGCGGCGATCGCCGCGCTCGAAGCGGAACGCGTTCCTTGCGCGCCGGTGCTGAGCCTGCACGAGGCCATCGCGCATCCGCATCTGCGCGATCGCGGCACCGTGCGCCGCGTCACCGATGCGGCCATTGGCGCCTTCGACATTCCGGGCTTGCCGGTCCGGTTCTCGCGCTGGCCGGCGGCAACGGCGCTCAGCGCCGACCGCCTGGGCGAGCACAATGACGAAATTCTGCGCGAGGTGCTTGGGCTGAGCGACGCCGAGATTGATCAGCTCTATCTCGACAAGACCATCGTGCGCGATCCGCTCCTCGATGCGCAGCCCCGAAAGCCCCGGCAAGACCAGGCCGCCGGCTGAAGCCGGCGGCGCGCGTTACCCGTTCAGGGCACGCGCTTGACTGGCGGCGACTGCCAGCTTCCCTCGAGGACGCCGCGCGCCGGGCCGTAGAGCCGCAGCGTGAGATTGAACGGTCCGCGCGGCGCCGGCAGCCAGTTGCTTTGCTTGTCGCCGCCGGGATCGCTTGCCGAGACGATGATGTCGAGCGAGCCGTCGGCGTTCGGCGCGAGGCGATCGCGATCGCCGAGCGCAAAGCGGTCAAGCGCATTGGCAACCGGATAGCCGTCGCCGTCATAAAGCGTGATCGACCAGAACGCGCTGACCGGCGGCAGCTCGCCCTTGGCGAAATCGATCAGATAGGTATTGGCGCCGTCGAGCGGCGCGCCGTCGCCGTCGACCGCGGTTGCCGGATAGACGGCGTCCTCCGGGAGATTGGCGCCAAGGAGGCCGCGCGCCACGATCGCGCGCTTGCGATAGTTCGCGCCGTGGGCGCCGATCGTGTCGGTGTTGATCTGCCAGCCATTGACCCGCCGGCCGATCAGCGGCGCCTGGTCGGCCATGAGCTGCGGCGCCGCGACGACCGCCCGTTGCAACGCGCGTTGGATCGTCGGATCGGCGGCGCCAAAGGCGAAGCCGGCGCCGGGTTCGAGACCGATGCGCCGCATGCGCGCGAGCATCGGCTGGTCGACGGCGTGCGCGCCCTGCCGACGCAACAGCTCCAAGCCGACGGCGAAGAACCGCTCAGCCGGCATGACGGCGACCTGGCGCGGCGGCGGCGTGCGCATGTCGATCGACGGGTCGAATCTGAGAACCGGCGAACCGGCCGCGCCGGCGGCGGCCCCCCACTGCGACAGTGGGCGCACGCGGATCGCGTTTTGCACGGCGTGGACCGCGGGATAGTCGCTCGCACCGTTCGTTTGCGTCCGACCGATGATCCAAACGGTCGGGGTCGGCGCGTCGATCCGCTGCACGCCGTCAGGCAGACGCCCCTGCCATCCGGGAGGAACGAGCGCGTAGTCTGCGGCGGCCGTGCCGGTCGTGCGCCGGCCGAGCACCGCGAACACGTCGGTCCACATATCCATGATCGGCAGCAGGCAATAGCGCCCGCCCGTGTCCGGCATGGATACGATCAGCGGCTCCGCCGAGAGATCGAGCCAGGCCGAGGAATAAAGCGTGTCGAAGTTCGGCCGGACCACGAAGCGGAAGCTTGCCGGCGGGAATGCGCGCAGATGCCCGAACGCATTCATCGGCGCGCGCGTCAGCGGCTTGTCGGGTTCGATATTTGTCGCTTGCGCGCGCGTGACTTCCATTAGCACCAGCGGATAGAGGTAGAGGTAGGCGTCGAGGCCGATTTCGTAGGCCTCCTGCTCCGACACCACTTCGCTGACTAGCGCCGGCGCGGCGGCCTCGGCCCCGGCGCATTGCCCCAAGGCGATCGCCGCGAGCAGCGCCAGCGTGCTGCCGATCGGCAATGACCCTCGCGTCATGCCTTTCTCCTCGCGTTGGGCCGGGCCGGGCGCGGCACCGATGACGCGCGCCCTTGCCCGCCCTCTCAAGCGGGCCGGCCGACCGTCGCGGGCAATCCGATATCCGGCTCCACGGTGCTGCGGCCTGCGCGGCGCCGGAGTTGCCACAGCGACAGGCCGTGCAGGATGAGCGAGAGCGGCACGCCAAAGGCGGGGACCATCACCAGGGGATAGACCAGCGGGCGCGGCGCGCTGCCGATCCGTCCGGTGGAAGCGAGGAAGCCGAGCGTGATCGCCACGACGAGATCGAGAATTCCGAGCAGGTTCCAGCCGACGGCGACCGCGCGGCCGCTGCCCTCGTAGCGCGAGAGATAAAATGCGACCGGCAGAGCGAGTACTCCGACCAGCACGCCGCCGGTCCCGGCCGGCAACGCGAAGGTCGGCGAGAGATTACCGAGCGCCAACTGGACCAGAAAGGCGCCGCCGAAAACCCGGTAGACCTGCAGGCCGACGAGCCAGCTTGGCGGCGTCGCATCGAGCATCATCGCGATGCGGCGCGAACGCATCAGCAGCACCAATCCGACTGCGACCGGAAGAACGATCGCGAGCGGCAGCACCGGAAACACCTGGAACGCGCCGGTCGGGGCGAGCGCCCAGGCCAATGCGAGCCAGGCACCTAGAGGAGCCGCAACCAGAAGCCAGGTGCGCCTGCGCTCCGATTGCGCGAAACCGGCGCGTCCGAGCCCGAGCCAAAGCCCGAACAGGACGACGCCGACGATCACCAGGCGCTGCCCGCCGGTGCGGCCGGCGACATCGAAGAAGGCTGCAAGCGTGTCCAGCGTGGTCACGGGGTGATCCTCCTTTGCCGGCATGTTTGCCATCTGCGCAACGGTACTAGCCAGTACCACGACCTTGTGGTACTGTACAGTACCGCCGCGCCGGCCTTTGGGCGCCGGCACGGAAAAGTGATATCAGCCGGTGCGACCAGGAACGGGAACGGAGCAGGCTTTGTCGCAGCGCCGGAAAACCGCAGCCGCGCGCCGCCATCGGCAGCGGCCGGCAAGGCCGACGCGCGAGCGCGTGCTCTCGGCCGCGTTCGCCACCTTTCGCGATCGCGGCTTTTCCCGGGCGAGCACGCTCGAGATCGCGACCCGCGCCAAGGTGTCGAAGCGCGAGCTCTATACGCTGTTTGAGGACAAGCAGGCGATGCTGGTTGCGTGCATCGTGGCGCGCGCCGAGCGCATGCGCGCGCCGCTGCAGTTGCCGAGACCGCAGAACCGCGACGAGCTGGAGGCGACCTTGAGCGCGCTCGGCGCCTCGCTCCTGCGCGGCACCTGCGATCCGGACGTGCTCGCGGTCTATCGCCTCGGCGTCGCCGAATCGGAAACGGCGCCGGCGATCGCGCGCACGCTCGACACCGCCGGCCGGCAGACCAACCGTGCCGCCGTCGTCAAGATGGTGGAGGAAGCGCAGGCGCGCGGCATCCTGCGCGCCGGCGACGCCGCGGCTATGGCGGAAGTGTTCTTCGGCGCGCTGTGGAACGACCTCTTGGTTCGCCTACTGTTGCGCGTGACCGATGCGCCTTCCGCGCAGGAGGCGGAACGCAGGGCGCGCGCCGCCGCCGCGCTGTTCCTCGCCGTCCACGCCACGCGCGGCGGCAAGCCGCGCAGCAAGTAGACCAGGGCATATACGCGCATATCGGCCCACTGGTGACCCGGTCCGCCTGCCCGCAGATGGGTGCCCACTAGCGGCAGCTTCCGCAGATGGCGCAATCCGACTACAATTCGTCCGGGGCGGTGAGCACGAGTTGGCCAGCGTGAATGCGGTAACGAAGAAAGCGGCGACACTGGGCATGGCCGTGGCGCTGATGGTGGTTTCGCGGGCGGTCGCGGCGCCCGGCGACTTTGACGGCGTCTGGATACCGGACGTCAAAGACCAGCATCGCCAGGAGACCGAGAATGTCCCGCCGTGGAAGCCGGAAATCGTGCCACAGATCGAGCACCTGGCCGCCGAGGAGAAGGCGGGTCGGCCGTTCCTGGTGCTCGGCCATTGCCTGCCGCACGGCATGCCGACCTGGATGCTGATCTCGCACAACGCGTTCGAGTGGCTGACGACACCCGGCCGCGTCACCATGCTGGGCGAGGTCGACGGCAACCGCATGCGGCGCATCTACACGGACGGCCGGGCGCATCCAGAGGACCCGGATCTCACTCTGCATGGCAACTCGATCGGCCATTGGGAAGGCGACGTCCTGGCGGTCGACACGATCGGCATCGCGCCACAGGCCTATATCGCCACCAGCGAAGCGGTTGGCATCCCCAATAACGGCGACATGCATATCGTCGAACGGCTGTATCTGGCCAAGCCGAACGTTCTTTATGACGATCTCGAAATCATCGCCCCGAAGGTTCTGACCGCGCCCTGGAAAACCACGCGTATTTTCCGCCGCTATCCCGATCGGCACTACGAGATCATCGAAGGCGAATGCGAGCAGGAAGACCTCGTTCCCGGCAAGGATGAGCACGGCAACGACATATTCGTTTCCCATCCGCAGAATCCGGACGGGTCGGTCAGCACGAAATGAGAAAGACGCAGACAATGCTGTTGCGCGCTATCGCTTTCATTGCAGCCGGCTTGATCGTGAGCTTTGGGAGTATCGCGACCGCGCACCATTCGGGCGCTGCTTACGACATGCAGCATCCGCGCACCACGCAAGGAACGGTGAAGACGGTCAACTGGACCAATCCGCACATTACCTTCGTCATCGAGTCCGACGCCATGGGCGGCGAGCCGGCGCAAACCCTGGTGTTCGAAGTCTCAAGCCCGGGCGTTTTGGGTCGCTCCGGCTGGACCAAACGCTCGCTCCAACCGGGCGATCACGCCGTTTTCCACTACGCGCCGCTGCGCGACGGCAAACCGGGCGGGTTTTTGCTCAAGGTCCTTTTGCCGAACGGTCAGGAGCTGAGTTTCACCCTGCAGCCGTCCGATCAATGACGATCGACATTCTGCTGCGCGACCTCAGCAAATGGCTGGCGGCGACGCCGTTGAGCCACACCATCCAGACCAGCGGCTGGGTCATCCCGGCCCTGCAGACCGTCCATATTCTATGCGTAGCCGTGCTGTTCTCTTCGGCCATGCTGGTTGATCTGCGGTTCTTCCGCGTGCTGCAGCGCGACGTGCCGCTGGCGGATGTTGCCCGCCGCTTCCTGCCGACGATCTGGCCGGTGTTGCTGGTCCTCTTGCTCACCGGAAGTCTGCTGATCATCGGTGAGCCGCGGCGGTCGCTCCTCAACAACACCTTTTATGTCAAGATGGCGCTGCTCACCGTCGCCGTGCTGCTCACGCTTGCGCTGCAATGGTCGCTGCGCGCGCGGCCGGGATTTTGGGAGCGGGATCGGAGGCGGCTGATCGCCGGGCAGCTCGCCGCGACCCTCTCCATGCTCCTGTGGTGCGGCATCCTCTTCGCCGGACGCTGGATCGCCTATACGCAGGTCGGATGATGCCGCCATGCCGCTATTTGCGGATCTGATTTCGTATTTCGAGCATAGCGCCCTGGCGGACGAAATCCGCGAGAACGATCTCTTGTTTCCGCTGATCGAGTCGATCCATGTGCTGGCGATTTGCCTGGTGTTCGGGTCGATTTTGACCGTCGACCTCCGGCTCCTTGGGCTCGCCTGGGTCAACCGGCCGGTCAGCCGCGTCACCCGCGGTATCCTGCCGCTCACCTGGGGCGCGTTTGTCGTCGCGGTGGCATCCGGCGGCCTCTTGTTCATTTCCAACGCCACAAAGTATCTCAGCAACGGTTTCTTCCTCGCCAAGCTTTGCCTGATCGGCGCCGCGGGAGTGAACATGCTGATATTTCATTTCATCGGCGCGAAGCGCATGTCGAAATGGGACGACGACGCCCGGCCGCCGCCGCAGGCGCGGCTCGCCGGCGGCGTATCGATCCTGTTGTGGATTGCGGTGGTCGCCTGCGGGCGTTGGATCGGCTTTACCATGGAGCCGGGATGAGCCGCGGCAGGGCGACGTGACCATGCGCTTCCGTGTTGCTGTTCTTGCCGCCGCAGTCACCGCCGCAGTCGCGTCGCCGTCGATGGGCGAAGACGCCGCGATGCCGCCCTTTCGGGCCTATGTCGACATGAAAACCTTCATGGAGCATGTGCTCACGCCGGCTGCAAAAATCATCTGGAGTGTCAATGCGGTCGTCATCGACGAGAAGGGCGAGCACGACCTGTTCCCCAAAACCGAAGCCGATTGGGAAGCGATCGTCAGTGGGGCGGCGACTTTGGCCGAGGCAACCAACGCCCTGATGATCCCGGAGCGGGCGCGTGACCCGCAATGGATTTTCTACGTGCAAAAGTTGGCCGAGGCCGCCAACAAGGCCTATGTGGCCGCCGAAGCCCAGGACCTGAAAACGGTTTCCGCAGTCAGCGACCACCTGGACGGCGTTTGCACCGCCTGCCACCGGCACTATGGGGTCGAGTAAGGTTGCGGCTGACGATATCCGGCCATCAATCGGTCGTGCGGCAACTTGGCTTAGCGTCCGTACTTGCCCGCCGCTGCCAGATCCTGTTGGCCAAGTCGGTTGTGGCAATCTCGAATACCCGCGGCAGGTCAGCGCGCCAATCCCATCCGGTAGTTGGGATAGTGCGGCGACCATGCCAGCGCCTCGGCGGCGCGGCGGTTGCTGACACGGAAGGACGCAAGCCGAGCCGGCCCGCCGGGCAATGGTGGCGGGCCTCCGGCGGCGCGAGCGATATAGCCAAAGAGATCGCGCCAGCGTGATGGCTCGCTGTCGGCCACGATCAATGCCTGGCGCGACGGCCATCGCGCGAGCGCCGCCAGGGTGGCGGTCGCCATGTCAGCAATATGGACAAGCGTTACGTAATCCTCGCCCGCTTCCGGTAGCCGCAGCTTGCCGCTTCGGGCGCGCGCGAACCAATCGTCATCGAAGCCGGTACCGGGCCCATAGAACAACCCGCCGCGCAGAATGAGCCAGTCGAGCACCGTGTCCCGGACCTTCGCTTCCATGTCCAGGGCCGCGGCGATTGCCTGGTTGGCGACGCCGTCCGCGGAAAGCGGAAAAAAGCTTTCCTCGTCGGACCAAGCATCGCCGCCGCCGCAATGCACCAAGGCGATACTCTGCTGCATCACGCGCTTGACGCCGACCTCAGCACACGCGGCGAGAAAGATTGGCACCCCTTCCCTGCGGACGCGATCATTGAGAGCGAAATCGCCGCCGCTCTTGGCGGGAGATGGCAAGGCGGTCGCCAGATTGATGGCGATGTCGCAGCCCGCGAGCCCGGCGCGCAACGAAGCGGCGTCGAAGATGTCGGCAGCACGAAGCTCCGCGCCGTTTGCCGCAATAGCGGCTGCGGTTTCGGGCCTGCGCACGAGCGCTCGCACACCATGACCCGCCGCGAGCAGCCGCGGCACCAGATGTCGTCCGTAGACGCCGGACGCGCCGAGGACCGCTACCGAAGGCATCATTCGCCTGCTCCAAAGGTGCTGGTGCTCGCGGCACCATAGCCAAATCGGTGCTGACGGGCCTTCGCAAAAGAGGGGCCGGCCATGCGAGGGCATCATGGACCGCGTCGATTCATCGCTTGCTAACCAACGGGCGAAGAATGCTGCCCCATCGTCACCAACGCGCAAAACCTCTTCCGGGAACATTCCAGCCAGCCGCAAAGAGCGGGAGGTGAACGCGATCATGGGTGCTTGGGGAACCGGACTCTACTCCGGCGATTTCGCGCTCGATGTCCGCGCCGTGGTCGCTGCGGTTGCGCGCGTCCCGCTCGATGAAGACGAAATGGTGAAGGCCCTCTGCGTTACCGAGAAATCCGCCGCCGAAAACCCCGCCGACGAGGACCATGCCATTTTCTGGCTCGTGCTGGCCGATCAGTTTGAAAAGCGCGGCATCTTCAGTGCGCGCGTGCGCGACACGGCGCTCGCAATCATCGACGGCGGCAAGGACGCGGCGATGCTGCAGAACCTCGGCATGAAGCCGCCCGATCTGCGCAGGCGCGCAGCGAAGCTGGCGGGCCTGCGCGAACGCCTCCTGGCGCAGCCCACGGTCTCGAAGCCGCGCGCGACCATGAAGGAGCCCGTGCCCTACGTGTTCGAAGTGGGTGGTGTCTACGCCTACCCGACGTTGCGCGGCGAAGCGATCAATCCTTACCTCAGCCCAAAGTATTTCGACCGCTCGACGTGGCACCCCGATGGCTTCGGGCTGATGCTCGTTACCGGGCGCGGGAGCGTATTCAACTATCTGCCCTGGTACCACGCGCTCATTTCACGGCAGGCGTTTGCCTCGATTCCGGATCGGGAGAGGCTGCTCGGCGAGAACCGCTGGAGCCTGCCGGTCTATGGAACGTGCAACCCAGCGCATTTCCGCAAGCTGGAGCTCAAAGAGATCGGCGTCTTTCCTATCGATCCGGAGCGGGTCGACTATTTCTTTCCCCATCTTGCGCCCGGAACGGTCCACGCGGTCAGCAACATCTCCGTCGCCAACGGCATGGAGATCAAGTCGAGGCCCGAGCCGGGCCATCATTGGCGGCGACCCGATGGCAAGGTTGAGCGGATTGTCTATCCACCGCGGCCGACGATCGCCGAATTGATGGGGAGAACCGGTTGAATGTGGCGAGGGCGCAAAGCGTCACCGCGACTGCGGTGGCTTCGCAATCAAAAACAACGCTCCTTCTTTCACATTGCGCCAAAATGAGCATACGCGGCATGCGACCACCGACGATCTTCGTCGACGCGCCAACGCCCGAACCACCAGTCGGGACCATACTGGCTGAGCGAGAAGGCCTGCGGCCCCTCTGCGCTGGACCACTGGCGGGCTTGGGTCACCCCTGAAGCCATAGCCTCGGCGCCGATCGGCGGCGGCAGCCGGAGCGCATAGCCAAGCGTTCCGATGCCGAGGCCAAAGATGATACCAGTCTCGGAATGAGCGAGCACCGGCCTGTGAAAGGCAACCCAACAACAATCGGTCGGCAACTCGCGGCCGATCTTCCACAGCCGATCGATGATGTCGGGGTGAGTGCCGAGCGTCAGCGTATTGACGCTGTCGGGAGATTCGCTTGCCGGCCTCGGCGGGTCCGGGATGTCGTTGCGCAGACGGTATAGCGCGTCGGCGATTGCCGGCGAGAAGCGCTTCTCCTGCAGGTCTTCCAGCTTGTGAATGAGACCCGGCCGATCGTGGATGATCGTCGGCCGCGACATGTGCGCCACTAGAGCCGCATTGGCGGGATGGTCGATGGCAATGCCACAATGAGTCATGGCCAGCAGCCGTCGATGCAATGAAACATTCTGAACCTACTGGACGGCCCCTAACAATCCGTTCTTGTAGCGTCGGCTTCGCCCCCTCCCTAAAGCTTCTCGAACATCTAACCGCCGCCGGTGCCGGGTTGGCACCGAGCGGAGAGTCTCGGGCGCTTAGCCGACGTCCGCTTCAGGACCTTGTGGTAGCGCCACGCCTTCAGCTACGAGCACGAACCGCCGAGTGTCGCTACGCAGCGGCCAATCTGCGGGCAGGCCGTAATATCAGCCAGAGCACGATCAGCGCATTGACCACATTCCAGATCAGGCCGTTGAGGAATGCCAGCCGGTAGGAACCAGCGTGATCGAAGATTATGCCCGACATCCAGCCGCCGAGCGCCATGCCGAACAACGTGGCCATCAGCACGATGCCGATGCGGATGCCCACTTCCTTCGGCGAGAAATACTGCCGGACGATGATTGCGTACATCGGCACGATGCCGCCCTGAAACAGTCCGAAGAGCGCGGAGATGATATAGAGCGACACAAGACCGTCGAACAGGAGATAGAGGAACAGACTGATCCCCTGCAGCACTGAACCGATCAGCAACGTCGCCGCCCCTCCCAACCGATCCGCGATCAGACCCGACCCGATACGGCTTACGATGCCGAAGCCGAGCATCGCCGAAAGCATCTCGGCGCCGCGCGCCGGCCCGTAGCCGAGGTCGCCGCAATAGGCGACGATGTGGACCTGCGGCATCGACATCGCCACGCAGCAGGCGAGACCCGCAATGCAGAGCAGGGCCATCAGCGCGTTGGGCGAAACGCCGAGATTGTGCGCGCAGTCGGTACTCGCCGCCTCTAGCCGCGACGCGATCGGATGTGCGGGTGCGCGTCGGCGCAGCGCCAAGATGAACGGCAGCGTCGCAAGTATGCAGAACATCCCGACGCCGAGGTAAGTATGACGCCAGCCCCCCGACGCCATCTCATGCTGCAACACCGGCGGCCACAGCGCACCGCCGACATAGTTTCCGGAGGCCGCCATAGCGACCGCGATCCCGCGATGGCGTACGAACCACTGCGACATATCGGCCATCAGCGGACCGAAGGTCGCCGACGCGCCCACGCCAATGAGCAAATGCACGAGCGCAAACGTGAGCAGGGTGGGAGCCAGCGAGGCACCGACATATCCGACGCCAAGTGCCAAGGTGCCCAAGGTGATGGCGACCGCGACGCCGAAGCGGTCGCAAAGCCGTCCCATTGCGACACCGCCAAAGGCGAAGCCGATCATTGTAAGCGTGTAGGGCAAGGCAGCGTCCGCGCGGGCGACGCCGAAATCGCCCTGCACGAACGGCAAAGCAACCGGCACCGACCACATCCCGACGCTGCCGATGGTGCCGACAGCGACCGCAAATCCAAGTCGCCGCCATGCCGCCGGCGAGTCGACCTCGCCAAGGTGGGGATCGCGCAAATCCGTGGTACTGCCCGACGACGAGTTCACGACGACGCCTGCCTTTCATGGCCCGCCGGTGTCGTCAACCCTGCGCGGCGCATCGGCGACCTCAGATTTCTACGCGCCCGAGAGCATCGGCTTCGCCTGCGCGCTGGCTCCCGAGCATGTAACCGGCGCGCCTCCCGGAGCGAAATACCTCAAGGCGGCTCGAGGGCAAGGCATGGCGCAAGCAAAAGTGATCCACCCGTTAACCGGTAAGGCGTTGCCCCCATTCGCCTTCCCGTGCTCGATGGCGTTCGCATCGGTCGCCACGCCCTCGGCAACCACGCGCCGGTGCGTCGACACCCGCATGGCCGGTGAGCACACCCGAACCGCCTCCGACGCCAGGCGATCGGCCTTGATGGCCGCCGCGCAGGCCGGCGATCGCCTGGCCTATGAGACGCTGCTGCGCGATTGCGTCCCCTTCATCGCCGGCCTCGCCCGCCGCCGCGGCGCCCCGCCCGACCGGGCCGATGATGTGGTGCAGGAGACGCTGCTGACGGTTCATCGCGCGCGCGCGACCTACGATCCGCGGCGCTCCTTCGAGGCGTGGCTGCGGGTCATCGTCGAACGACGTGCCGTCGACTGCCTGCGCGGCGCGCGCCGGCATGGCCAACGCGAAGTGCATGCGCCACTCGCCTATGCGAGCCACGCCGACGAGAGCGTCGATCCGGCCGCCGGACTTCATCGCCGGGAGGACGCCGCGCGCATCGGTGCGGCGCTCGCGCAATTGCCGCGCCGCCAGCGCGAGGCGGTGCGGCATCTGATGCTGGAGGAAAGGTCGCTCGGCGATACCGCCACGTTGACCGGCCGCAGCAAAGGATCGCTCAAGGTCAACCTGCACCGGGCGCTGAACGCGCTTCGTCGCAAGATCAACCGCGGAGATTGACATGGACG
>Ga0187777_10002587_pt1 | contig 11519 bp, 9 predicted proteins | sample 1015_Q2_SP5_10_M_FD_132416 | JGI IMG/M metagenome (GOLD analysis project Ga0187777, IMG submission 132416) | Tropical peat soil microbial communities from peatlands in Department of Meta, Colombia - 1015_Q2_SP5_10_MG | ecosystem: Environmental > Terrestrial > Soil > Wetlands > Peat | place...
ATGCACGGACCCGTTGCGAAACCGCGAGGCGCTTGTTCGGTTGGTGGTCGGACCAATCCCCGCAGCGGACTTGATTGGATCAGGCGAGATCACGCTCGCACAGCCCAGCTTCGGACTGGGCAGTCTCACTTGCCGACGTCTACGGCCAGCTCCTGATAGGTGGGGAAGAGTTCGTCGAATCGCGCACTGGCATCGCAGCGCTCACGCCCAACCAGGTGGGCGGCGAGATCCTCGACGTGGATCTGGATTCCCGCCCCGTAGGCGGCGAGCAGGTCTACCGGGATCGGCTGTTCCTCCCAGACAAGGGTGGTTCGGTCGGCCTCGGCGGTCAGCGTCACCTCGATGACGTGGTCATCGGGCGCGTCCGGCCCGTCCGCGTCCTTCGTCAGCACCAGTAGCCGGCGCGGCGGCTCACACACCTCTACGTGACCGGTGCCTTCCCATCCGCTCGCGAAGAAGCGTGCACGGAAGCTACCGCCAAGGCGCAAGTCACCCTCTACTTCGCCAAGCCAGATGGCTAGTTGATCGGGTTCGGTGAGCGCCAACCATACGTCGTCCACGCCGAGGTCGAGGCGAGCCTCGATGCGCACGATGCCCTTGCTCTCTTCTGAGTGCAGGCTGCCCAGGACTCGCTCGCTTCCGCCCGCGTTGCCCATCTCTCAACCCCCTTCGTCTCGGTCCGAACAGTGGTCTTCTCACAAACCGACCGCGGCTGCTCGAATCATCGCCCACCAGTCTGCTCAAGCGTCATTCCCGCACACTGGGGCATGCGGGCGACGCCTTGCAGGAAGGACACTCGGGGTCTGGCCGTCGAATCAGTCGACCGCGGTTGGGGGTGGAAGTGGTAGCAGCTGCCTGTCACGATTGCGCGCGTGAGCGGCGGGGAGCTTCCGTCCGGCACGGTCACCTTCCTGTTCACGGACATCGAGGGTTCTACGAGACTGCTCAAGCAGTTGGGCGACCGCTATGGCGAGCTGCTCCGCGAGCAGCAGCGGATCCTCCGCGAGGCTGCCGCGGCGCACGACGGCCGCGAGGTCGACACTCAGGGTGACTCCTTCTTTTTCGCCTTCCCTCGGGCGAACGCTGCTCTGGCGGCGACGGTGGTCGCGCAGAGGAATCTGGCCGCGTTCGAGTGGCCTGACGGCGCTGAGGTCCGGGTGCGCATGGGCTTGCATACGGGAGAGCCAACGGTCGGCGACGAGCGCTATGTCGGGCTTGGCGTGCACAGGGCCGCGCGTATCGGTGCGGTTGGGCATGGGGGGCAGGTGCTGCTCTCCAACCCGACACGCGAGCTCGTCGAGCTGGAGCGAGAAGGCACCCGGGTCCGCGAGCTCGGTCTCTTCAAGCTGAAAGACATCGACCGGCCCGAGCGCCTCTTCCAGCTCGACATCGACGGCCTACAGACCGACTTTCCCCCGATCCGCGCCGAGAAGGTCAGCCAGCCGCGACCTCTGCGCCGTCGCGCGATCCTGCTCGCATCTTTGGCCGGTGTGATCGCAGCCGCGGTGGCGATTCCGATCTTCGCCTTCGGTCAGGGTGGCAGCGATAGCGGTCCGGAACCTAAGGCGGCGGAGGGCAATTCGCTGGGCATAGTCGACTCCCGTTCGGGCCATCTGATTGCCGACCCAGGAGTCGGTGCGACACCGACACATGTTGCGTACGGGCAGGGCGCCTACTGGGTCACGAACGCCGATGCGAACAGCGTCTCGAAGATCGACCCAGCCACAAGAGCGGTGATAGACACGATCCCGAACGTGGGTCACAGCCCGAGCGGGATCACGGTCGGTAACGGCGACGTCTGGGTTGCGAACAGTCTCGACGGAACCGTGGTCCGGATCGACCCGCACACCGACACGATCGCCCAGACAATCGACGTCGGCAACGGTCCGACGGGCATCACCGCCGGAGCGGGCTCGATCTGGGTTGCGAACACCGCTGACGGGACGATCACGAAGATCGACGCCGCCACCGGCAGACCCACGAAAACAGCGTTTCCGGTGGCGGCGACCGAGCTCGCCTACGGTGCCGGCGCGCTCTGGGCCACTCAACACACAACAAACCAAGTGGCACGAATCGATCCGAGGACCGGCGACGCGGTCTCTGTCCAGGTCGGGAACGGCCCGACAGGCATCGCGTTCGGCGATGGAACGGCCTGGGTTGCGAACAGCCTCGACGGAACCGTTTCCCGTATCGATCCGGACACGAACACGGTCGAGGCGCTGATCCCAGTGGGGGACGGCGCAACCGGGGTTGCCTACGACGCAGATGGAGTCTGGGTGAGCAACGAATACGGCGGCACACTGGTGAAGATCGACCCACGCACCAACCTGCCTGGAAAGCCGATCCGACTGGGCGGCCGGCCGCAGGGAATAGCCGTTGCAAACGGAAACGTACTTGTCGGCGTTAGCACGGCATTCGGTGCCGGGCACCGCGGCGGCACCCTGACGATGCTGATGAACTTTCCGCCGGACTCGATCGACACCGCGATCGCCTACACCACCAGCTCATGGCCGATTCTGCGCATGACGAACGACGGCCTGGTCGCGTTCAACCAGGCAAGCGGACTGGCCGGGGCACAGCTCGTGCCCGATCTCTCGGAGTCGCTTCCCGCACCGACCGACGGCGGGAGAACGTACACCTTCCGCATGCGCCCGAACATCCGCTTCTCAACGGGCCAGCCGGTGCGCCCTTCGGACGTCCGCGCGACCTTTGAGCGCTACTACGCGCTCGGCAAACCGCCAGTCACGTACTACGACGGGATCGTCGGCGCTGCGGAATGCAAGAAGCACCCAAGCTCGTGCGAGCTCTCACAGGGGATCATCGCGAATGATGGTGAGGGACCGTCAGCTTCCACCTCGTCGCGGCCGACCCCGAGTTCTTGTTCAAGCTCGCCCTTCCATTCGCATACATCCTGCCGCAGGGCACGCCCGCAAAACCGGCTGCGACGCATCCTTTGCCCGCATCAGGCCCGTACATGATCACGGTCTACAGCCCCAACCATCGCCTCACGCTCGGGCGCAATCCGTACTTTCGGGAATGGTCGCAGGCCGCCCAACCAGCCGGCTTCCCGAACCAAATCGACGTCCGTATCAACACCCGAGCCAGCACCGACAGCCTGATGAACAAGGTTGTCGGCGGAGAGGGCGACCTCGTCACCGGATTGTCCACGAATGGGCCGACGCAACGCGGCGCAGCAGAGATCCTCACCCGCTACCCCAGCCAGATACACAGCAATCCGGAACCCGGGACCTCCGGGTTCTTCCTGAATACGCACGTAGCGCCGTTCAACCGCCTTGCCGTGCGCAGAGCGCTCAACTATGCCGCCGACCGCGCCGCAGCCGTCGACCGCAACGGCGGGCCTGAACTCGCCACACCAACCTGCCAAATCCTGCCCTCAGGCTTCCCCGGCTACCGCCCTTACTGTCCCTACACCCGCGACGCCACGGCAGAAGGCAAGTGGAACGCACCTGATCTCACCAAAGCGCGGGCGCTCATCAACAGATCGGGCACTCGCGGCATGAAGGTCACCGTCTGGGTCGACAACTACACGCGTACCGCCGGCGCAAGCGCGATGAAGCTGCTCAGAACCCTCGGCTATCGCCCCTCGCTGAAGGTCATCCAGAACAAGACCGGATTCATCTACTTCGGCGTCGTCGGGAACTCACGCAACAAGGCACAAATGGGAATCTGGGGCTGGGACGCCGACTACCCAGCTGCCTCCAACTTCTTTCTCAACCAACTCACCTGCACCTCGTTTACTCCGAACAACCCGAACAACCCGAACACCGCCGAGTTCTGCGACCCCAAACTCGACAGGCAAGTCCGACAAGCTCTCGCGCAAGAAGCAACGAACCCAGTCGCAGCGAACCAACTGTGGACGCGTATCGACCGGCAGCTCGTCGATCAAGCTCCCGTCATCCCCCTCGTAAGCAACCGGGAAGTCGACGTGGTCTCCTCACGCGTCGGCAACTACCAATACGCCGACAACGGCCTCGGCGCGCTGATCGACCAACTCTGGGTGCGCTGACCTACCTCGAATCGCGCACAGCCACCCGAACGCTGGCCACCAGCTCAAGGGACATTCCTGAACACTGGCGCATTCGGGTGTGTCGCTTTCATGGGGAGCGGTTGCCGGGCGCCGGGGGTCTGTGTGGTTAGCTTTGGAGGGTGCTTCCTGAGGGTGTGCATCACTGGACTGCGACGCATCCCGAGTGGGAAGGACCGGTGTCGGCGTATGCGATCGATGACCGCGAACGGCTAGTCCTGATCGATCCGATCGCGGTTCCGGATGACGTTCGGGCGCTCTTCCGGTCGCGCGAGGTGGTGACGGTGCTGACGTCCGCGTGGCACGAGCGGGACGCCGCATCACTTGGCTTTCCCGTGTGGGCGCCGGCACCTGATCGCCCCGAGGACCAGCTGGTTCCCGCGTCGCGCTATGCGATCGGCGACTCGCTGTTCGGGATGGAGGCGTGGCCCGGCCGGGAGGGTGAGCTAGACCTCGTGCTTTGGAACGAGCGAGTCCGGGCGGTGATCGCTGGCGACACGCTCATCGACGTGGGCAACGGGCTCGAGATCCCGGCAAGCTGGCTCTCGGAGGGCCTTACCGTCGAGCAGGTCGCGATCGGGCTGAGGCCGCTGCTCGACAAGCCCGTGGAGTTCGTGCTCCCGACGCACGGCATGCCGACCGACCGGTCGGCTCTCGAACGCGCACTCGCCTAAGCCGTCCGAGGAACGCGCGACAGACGGATCGATCGCTCGATCCGCAACTTCCGGCGTTCGCATACGTGTGCAGGGTCATGGCACGAGGCCGGCGCCCCAATCGCTCACGTGTCATCCCGCACACTCGCGCAGGCGGCTAACGCCTGACTCGGGCCCGCACCGAGATCACGGCGCGCCTACTCACCCGAACAAGCGAGTTCCGGAACACCCAAGCTCACGCGTCCCGGGTGACAATCCGCACCCAATGCCGTCTTCGCCGCTGCGGCGGCGTCCGATGGTCGGTAGGACTCAACTCGGCGGGTAGCGTCACCGGCGATGCGCGAGCAGTTCGTCGAGCTCGAGCCGGCCGTCGTTCGGTGGCGGGTCGTCTGAGCCGTAGCGCCGCCACTGCTCGAACGGCCTGTCCCACGCGAGCTCGAGGTCGTTCCCGTCCGGGTCGCTCAGGTAGACAGCGAGATGCGTGCCGTGATCGGTGAGTTGGCGCAACGGAACGCCGGCGTCAACGAGACGGCCGACGGCCTCGGCGAGTTCTTCCTGCGAGGAGAAATTGAGCGCGACGTGATGGAGCCCCGTGACGCCCTCGGGTTGCGGCGGCCCGTCGGCCGACTTCCACGTGTTGAACCCGAGGTGGTGGTGGTATCCGCCGGCCGACACGAAGAGGATGTCGCCCGTCGTCCCCCATCCCGGCACGCCGCGCGCCTCGTGGACGACGTCGAAGCCGAGGATCCCGACGTAGAAGTCGCGCACCCGGTCGACGTCGGCTGTCCGCAAGTGCACATGGCCGATCCGCACGTTCGGGTCGATCGGCCGCTCGGCTCGCAACTCCGGCTCAATCGGTCCCTGCGGTCCGCTCACGGTCCGATCACGTTACTCCTCAGAAGGCCGTGCTTGGAGCGACGAGTCCTCGCGCCTGCTCAAGGGACATTCCCGCACGCCTGCACAGGCCGCGGGTCTACCGCCGGTGACCGGGGCTCGTGCGCTGCGGCGGTCAAGAGTTTGTGCGAGTTGGCGGTCCGGCTCGAGCAAGGCTCGCGGCTAGCCCGTTCTGACGCGGTCTCGGACGCGTGTGTTCGGTTGGTGATCGAAACAAATCGGTCAGAGTCGGAGAGCGCGGTCGCAGGCTGGGTAGTTCCCGGCAACCTTTACAACCCGACCGGCCTAGCGAGACAGGTGAATTGGGTCTCGCGTCTGCTGCCGGAGTCGTGTGCCTCACGGTCTAGGCTCCGTTGATGGCGGCGCGTCGTTTCTGCGGTCACGCGAATCGAGACGCAACGAAGTTCGACTGGGACTGGGTCGAGCCGCATGCCTGATCTGTCCGAACGCAGTGTCGTCTCAAGTCCCGGCCTCGTGCTTGGGGTGCTCGCATCCGGCTGCGCCGGCTACGCGATGCTGCAGTCGCTTGTCGTGCCTGCGCTTCCCACTCTGCAGCACGACCTCGACACGACTCCAACAGGCGTGACGTGGGTTTTCACGGCCTACTTGCTGTCCGCGTCTGTCGCGACGCCGATCGTCGGTCGTCTTGGCGACATGTTCGGGAAGAAGCGGACGCTGCTTCTTGTAATGGCGGGGCTTGCCGCCGGCTCGCTCGTTGCTGCGCTCGCGACCACGCTGCCACTACTGATCGCCGCCCGTGCCATTCAAGGTGTGGGGGGCGCGATGTTCCCGCTCGCGTTCGGGATCATCCGTGACGAGTTTCCGCCGGAACGCCTGGCGGGTGGGATCGCACTCATATCGGGTCTGCTGGGAATCGGCGGCGGTCTCGGCATCGTGTTAGCCGGGCCGATTCTCGACAACCTGGACTACCACTGGCTCTTCTGGATCCCCGGCGTGATCGTCGTCGCGACCGCGATCGCAACGATGCTCCTCATTCCGGAGTCGCCAATCCGGGCGCCGGGCTCGATCGACTGGTTCGGCGCCGCGCTGCTCTCCTTCTGGCTCGTCGCCTTACTTCTTGCGATCAGCGAGGCGCCGCAATGGGGATGGGCTTCAGGACGAACGCTCGGCCTACTCGCCTTGGCGGCTGTGGGCGCGGTCGTGTGGGTCGTCGTCGAGTCCCGGACGGTGAGCCCTCTTGTCGACATGCAGATGATGCGGCTCCGTCCAGTCTGGTCGACGAACCTGGCCGGATTCCTGATCGGCTTTGGCCTGTACAGCGCGTTCGTGCTCATCCCGCAGTTCGTCCAGACCCCGTCATCGGGAGGCTTCGGCTTCGGCTCGAGCGTCACCCAGTCAGGCCTCTTCCTGGTTCCCTCGACACTCATGATGCTGGTCGCCGCCCCGTTCAGCGGCCGGCTCTCGAGGATGCGCGGACCCAAGGTACCGCTCGTCCTCGGCGCCGTCACCACGATGCTCGCATTCGTATCCCTCGCAATTGCGCATACCAGCCACTGGCACGTCTACCTGGCTTCGATCCTGCTCGGGATCGGCGTCGGCTTCGCGTTCGCGTCCCTTGCGAACTTGATCGTTGAGGCGGTAAGGCCCGACCAAACGGCCGTCGCCACCGGGATGAACGCAGTCGTGCGAACGGTCGGCGGTGCCATCGGCGGCCAGGTCGCCGCAAGCCTGCTCGCTGCCAGCCTGTTGGCGAACGGGTACCCGTCGGAGCACGGCTACACGACGACGTTCGTGGTCATGGCCGGCGTACTGGCGACTAGTGTCGCGGCGTCGCTGGCGGTGCCGGGCCGCAGCCGGCAGCTCTCCCCTGCCATCCTGGTTGCCGAGTCGGAGGGATCGCTCGAATAGCTCGCCGGAGTCCTAACGGGCGTCAGTTAACACTGCGGCTGCTCTGGGCACGTGCCTGAGCTGACCCGACGGTGCGCCGTCCTGCGAGTCCGGCCTGCCGACAATCAGCGTGATCCGCTCGACGCCCTCGACCACGAGAGTGTCACCAGGCTGGGCTCCGGAGGCACATCGGGCCTTCCAGCTCTCTCCCCGTAGTCGGACCCTCCCCTCTGGACGGCAGACCGTCGCTGCGGTGACCGGTAGACCAATCAGCGCCTCCGCTCCCACAGAGACGGGGTACCGGCGGATCAGACGAACCCAAAACGCCTTCTCGGCGAACTCCCAAACGAGTACGCCTATCACCAGCAACGCGCCCCAACCAGGCGGCAAGACGAACACCGCCAGCAGGATTGCGACGACGAGAAGCACCATGCACAACGAGTCTAGACCCACACCTGGCAGAAGCTTGCGCCCGGCCTGGCTGACGGACCCGCCGCAGTTGGAGCGCTCGGCTGTGGCCTGCTCGGGTGTCGGATTTGCTCATCGCCGCCCAGGACTGTCAGCAGCGGCCTTTACTGAGGCTCAGGCCCCCGCGAAACCGCTCGCTCCTAGTGTCACCATCGAGCTGGTCTGGTCGTCGAGATCGAAGCGGAGTGCTCTCCTGCGCCCTGGTGCACATTCCGATTTGGTCGGTCGGGAGTCGGACCAACCCACAGGCTCTCGTAGCATTTGGCACCGTCGATTGTGGTCTGAGCCGGGGTTAGGGTTGACGAGTGGCTGGTGTTGGTGGTGATGGGGTAGTGCGGACGACCTGCCCGCGTGATTGTTATGACGCGTGTGGGGTGTTGGTGTCGTTGCGGGGTGGCGCGGTTCGGCATGTGCGCGGTGATCCCTCGCACCATGTGAGTCGAGGCCGTCTGTGCCGTAAGTGTTCGGTTGCGTACAACGGTGTGCTGCTCGATCCGGCTGCGAGGCTGAGGTGTCCGTTGCGGCGGGTGGGGCACAAGGGGTCCCGACGGTTCGAGCAGGTGTCGTGGGACGCGGCGCTTGGGGAGATCGCCGCGAGGCTGGCTCTGATCGTCGGGGAGTGTGGGCCGGCTGCGGTCTTGAACACTCATTACACCGGGACGTGCGCGCTGATAGGAACGGCCTTTCCGCTGCGGTTCTTCAACCGGCTTGGCGCGACTGAGGTTGATCCGGACACGATCTGCAACAAGGCCGGGTACGAGGCGCTCGCCTACCTGTACGGTGTCTCTGACGAGGGGTTCGACCCGGAGACTGCGGCCGATTCCGGCTGCATTCTGGTGTGGGGGGCGAATCCGTCCGCGTCGGCGCCGCACCAGCACGAGCATTGGCTGCGGGAGGCTGGGGCGAGCGTTGTTGTGGTCGATCCGATCCGGACGCCGACTGCGGCCGCCGCCGACCTTCATTTGCAGCCGTTTCCTGGTTCGGACGCAGCGCTCGCCTTCGCGCTTGCGCATGTGCTTCGCCGCGACCGGCTGGTCGACGAGCGGTTCGTGGCCGAACATGTCCTCGGTTTCGAGGAGCTTGAGCCGCTGTTCGAGCCTTGCACGCCGACGTGGGGCGAGCAGGTGACCGGGGTGCCGGCGGAGCTGATCGAGCAAGCCGCCAGGGTCTACGGGGCCGGCCCATCCTTGCTCTGGTTGGGGCAGGGGTTCCAGCGTCAGCCGCGTGGTGGGAACGCGGTGCGTGCGGTCGCGATGCTGCCGGTGCTAACCGGGAACCTGGCCGGCCCGGCAGCGGCTGGGCATACGTGACCGGGCCCGGGTCGCGTGGCATCGACAGCGACTACCTGACTGGAAGCCACCTCTCGGTTGACCCGCCCGACCCGGTCAGCCAGCTCGACCTGGCCGATGTGCTCGCTGACCCGGACCAGAGCAGGGCGCTCTTCTGCTGGAACATCAACATCGCGGCCTCAAACCCGCGACTCGGCGACCTCCACCGCGTGCTGAGCCGGCCCGACCTGTTGACCGTCGTGGTTGACCTATTCCAGACCGACACGGCTGACTTCGCCGACTACGTCCTCCCCGCAACGAGCTTCCTGGAGTCGGACGATCTCGTCTGTTCCTACTTCCACCACACGCTCTCCGCACAAGTAAGCGCAACCGGTCCTCCCGGCGAGGCGCTCCCCAACAGTGAGATCTTCCGCCGCCTGGCCGCCCGCATGGGCTACACCGAACCGGAGCTCTACGAGACCGACGCCGAAGTGATCGACGAGCTTCTCCGCCGAAACGGCTTCGGGGTCACCTGGGATCAGCTTGCAGCCGCCGGCACCGTCCGCCTATACGACCCGCCACGCGTGCAGTTCCCGACACTTGAGTTCGCGACCCCGAGTGGGCGGGTCGAGGTCGCATCACAACAGGCTCAGGACGCCGGCCAGCCGCGGCTCCCCCAGCCGTGGCACGACCCCCGACCCTCACCAGGTTTGCTGCGGCTGCTGACCCCTGCCTCACCCTGGACGTTGAACACGAGCTTCGCCAACGATCCCAAGATCGCTCGCAAACTCGGCCCGCCCACCGTCACACTCCACCCCGACGACGCCGGTGAGCGAGGTCTCGTACCCGGTTCATCTGTTGAGCTCGCGACATCCACGGGACGCCTCCGCGCAACCGTCGCGATCGACCCGATCGCGCCGCGCGGCGTTGCCTACTTGCCGAAAGGCCACTGGCCCAAACACACGGACGACCACGCCAACACCAACACCCTCAACCCCGGCCTTCCAGCGGACATGGCCCGCTCAACAAGCCTTCACGGAACAGAAACCACAATCACCGCCGTCACACCCGACTAGGTCGCAGGTCGCAAACTCGCTTCGACCAGGGTTCTCGCAGCGCCCAGCTGGCCGCGTCGCGGGCGATTCCGCAGAGCTGACGCCGTGCTCGCTGTGGCAAGGTCCGGCCTCCTTAGCGGCTACTCGATAACGGGTCGAAGGAACGGTTCAGAGCGCCCTGAGAGGTCTCCAGCGATCACGCCGAACTTGGGTTGCGTTGTCTCGTGTGACGATGATTTCGGAGGGGTCTGCAACCCGCTTGCAACCGAACGGTGTGAGAGTCCCCATCACGAGGCGGCACGAGCCGACACGTGCGTAGCCCCGAGGCCCCCTTCAGGACGTGCAGAACGGCACCTGAAGGCACGACGCGACACCTCGGTGCTCGTTCTCGTGCTGCAGACGCGCGAGGTTTGGAAGGAAGCGCGCATCGCCAATGAGGTCGCCGGCACGCGTGCCCACCGTGAGTTGCTCGGCATGCTGGGTCGCGTCTACGACAGGTTCTTCGAGCACCCGGAGCTGCGAAGCCACTTCTACGGGAACGCGTCCGCCGAGCCGACCGCGACGGAACGGATCCGCCTGACCGTGATCGCCGAAGAACTGGCCGACATCCTGCAGGTCGCGCTCGATACCACTCAGAAGCTGGCGGCCTCGACTGGGTCACCAGCGAGTGGAAGAGATACGCCGAGGAGAGTGTCGAAGCGTCGGCCGTTCTTCGCTCGACGATCCGCGGCCGCCCCGGAATATGGACTCCGCTCGAGTCGATGGTCGCCGCCCACGATGCGCGGATGCCGGACGGGCTAGCGGAGCACCATTGACCGAGTGACCAAGGCACGGCCTCGCGCAACGTTCTGACGCCCGTGGGGCCGGCTAGAGGCGGGGAGTCGAGCGTTGCCGGCCGCCGGCGGTCGGTGTGGTCTGGACGACGTTGGTGGAGGCGCGTTCGTGGACGAAGCGCACGACCATTGCGCCCTCGCCAACTGCGGCGGCGCAACGCTTGACCGACCCCGAGCGAACATCGCCGACTGCGAAGACGCCGGGCACGCTCGTCTCGAGGATGCCGTCCGCACCGGCCTGGGCGCCTGTGATGACGAACCCGTCGTCGTCGAGCGCGACCGTGCCACCGAGCCAGTCAGTGTTCGGCCTAGCTCCGAGGAAGAGGAAGAGCGCGGAGAGCGGGATCCGCTCGCCGTCTTCGAACGTCGCAGCCTCGAGCTCGCCATCAGCGCCGTGCAGTGCGGCGATCTCACTCCGACCTCGGACGAGTACGCCGGCGCGCTCGAGGTCGTGG
>Ga0187777_10002588_pt1 | contig 11517 bp, 9 predicted proteins | sample 1015_Q2_SP5_10_M_FD_132416 | JGI IMG/M metagenome (GOLD analysis project Ga0187777, IMG submission 132416) | Tropical peat soil microbial communities from peatlands in Department of Meta, Colombia - 1015_Q2_SP5_10_MG | ecosystem: Environmental > Terrestrial > Soil > Wetlands > Peat | place...
GCCCCCCACTGGTGGGTCACGGCGGTGAGCTCCGTATTCGGTCCGTACTTCGACATGTCGGAGTGATAGCCGATCGAATACACCTTCTTCGCCTCGGCGGCCTGGACCACGGCGGTCGAATCGGTGTGGTTGGTCACGACGTCGGCGCCCTGCGAGATCAGCGTCTCCGCGGCCTCGCGCTCGCGCCCAGGGTCGTACCAGGAGTTCACCCACACGACCTTCACTTCCGCCTTGGGATTGACGCTGCGCATACCGCGCGTGAACGCGTTGATTCCCATCACGACCTCGGGGATCGGGAATGCGGCAACGTAGCCAGCGACGTTGCTCTTGGTCATCCGGCCGGCGACGATCCCCGCGAGATAGCGGCCTTCGTAGAAACGCGCGTTGTAGATCCCGACGTTCGTAGCGGTCTTGTAGCCAGTCGCATGCTCGAAGTCCGTCTTCGGAAACTGATTGGCGACCTTGATCGTGGGATTCATGTAGCCGAAGGAGGTCGTGAAGATGAGCTTGTAGCCGGCCTGGGCGAGCTCGCGGATGACGCGCTCCGCGTCCGCTCCCTCCGGTACGTTCTCGACGTACTTGGTGACGACCTTGCCGCCGAGTGCCTTCTCCATCTCCTTGCGGCCGGAATCGTGCTGGAAGGTCCAGCCGGCATCTGCGATCGGGCTCACGTACACGTAGCCGACCTTGAACGGTTCGTCGGCCGCGAAGGCCTCGATCCCCAACGCAGTCAATCCCACCGACACCGCGAGCAGCAAACCTTGCTTGAACATTCTTCGTCTCCTTGAACTTGTGTCTCGCCACCCCATGCCTGCTGCACCCAGGCGCATTGACCGGCGCCGCGGCGCCGGTTCGACGCGCCGCTAATTGTACCGTCAGGCGTCGGGATGGAACGGCTGGCCGAGCGACGCGGGCGCATTCAGGCGGATCATTGCTGCGTCGCGCGAGATGATCGTCAGCACGAGGATCGTGGCGACGTACGGCAGCATCGACAGGAGCTGCGAGGGAACCGCCACGCCGATAGCCTGGGCCTGGAACTGGGCGAGCGTGACCGCGCCGAACAGATACGCGCCGGCGAGGACCCGTCTGGGCTTCCACGTCGCGAAAACGACGAGCGCCAGGGCGATCCACCCGCGCCCCGCCGTCATCCCCTCGGTCCACAGGGGGGTGTAGGCAACCGCGAGATAGGCGCCACCCAGCCCGGCACAGGCGCCCCCGAAGAGCACAGCGAGGTAGCGGATGGCAATCACCGGGTAGCCGATCGCGTGTGCTGACGCAGGGGACTCGCCGACTGCGCGCAGGACCAGGCCGGCCCGCGTATGGAAGAGGAACCACTCCACGAGCCCGAACAGCACGAGCGAGAGATACACGAAGGGGCTGTGCGCGAAGAGCAGCTTGCCGAAGAACGGCAGATCGGACCACCCGCTAATTCCGAGTGGCTTGATGCCGTCGATGACCACGCTCACGTATTCGAGCCCGACGAAGGCCGACAAACCTATGCCGAAGATCGATAGCGCGAGGCCGGTCGCTACCTGGTTGGCCATCAGCGAAAGGGTCAGAACGCCGAAGACGAGCGACAACGCGGCACCCGCCGCGATCCCGGCGAGCGCGCCGAGCCAGGGCGCACCGGTGCTCGCCGCAACGATGAACGAGACGACGGCGCCCACCAGCATCATGCCCTCGACGCCGAGGTTGAGCACGCCGGACTTCTCGGTGACGAGCTCGCCGAGCGCCGCGAACACCAGCGGAGTGCCCGCAGCAAGGGTCAACGCAACGAGGGCGGCGATGTGCTCCATCAGCCCGTTCCTCCTGCCGCAACGGGCTGCACGTCGGCTGCGGAGCGGACAGGACGCCGCAGCACGCGCAGCCGGAAATCGATGAACACGTCGCTCGCGAGCAGAAAGAAGAGAAGCGTCCCCTCGAATAGTCCGGTCACGGCGGATGGCAGGGACAGACTTATCTGCGCGGCTTCGCCGCCAAGGTACAGCAGCGACATGAGCAGGCTCGCGAGCAGCACGCCGAGCGGGTGCAGGCGTCCGACGAAGGCGACGATGATCGCGGCGAAGCCGTAGCCCGGCGACATCGAGGGAAGAAGCTGGCCGATCGGACCGGCCGCTTCGTTCACCCCGGCGACGCCCGCGGTGGCTCCGCTGATCAGCATGCCGAGCCATACGGTGCGTTTTGCGGAGATCCCCGCATAGTTGGCGGCCGCGGGGGCGAGCCCGGCTACGCGCATCTGGAACCCGATCACACTCCTGCGCATGAACAGCCAGCCCACGGCGATCACGGCGAGCGCGATCACGAAACCCGTGTTGAGCCGGGTCTCGGCGAGCAGATTGGGAAGCAGCGCAGCGTCGGCGAACGTCTTCGACTGCGGAAAGTTGAAGCCCTCCGGATCGCGCCACGGCCCATGCACGAGATACGACAGCGCGAGCTTCGCGACATACACCAGCATCAGGCTCACGAGAATCTCGTTGGCGTTGAAGCGCGTCTTAAGCCAGGCGGGGATCGCCGCCCAGGCCATGCCACCGAGCGCGCCGGCCAGGATCATCGATGGCAGCAGCCACGACCCCCCGGCGTCCTGCAGCGCAAGCGCCAGACCGCCGCCGCAGAGCGCGCCCAGAGTGAGTTGTCCCTCGGCGCCGATGTTCCAGACGTTGGCCCGATAGGCCGCGGCGAGTCCCACCGCGCACAGCATCAAGGGCGATGCCTTGAGCAGCAACTCGGCAACTCCGTACAGGCTGTCCACGGGCTTGACGAAGAAGACGTAGAAGGCCTGCAACGGATTCTTGCCGAGGAGCGAAAAGAGCACGACGCCGACCGCAAGGGTCGCCGATACTGCGAGCACGGGCGACGCCCAACGCATCAGCTGCGAGGGCTCGGCGCGGGGCTCGAGTCTAATCCGCATCGACGAGTCCGGCCGGAGAACTCTGCGCGCGTGCCACACCTTGCATGCCGATGAACGATCCGCTCATCAGCAAGCCGACTTCCTCTGCATTGGTTTCGCGGGTGGGCCTCGCGCGCGAGAGCCTGCCGCGCGCGATAACCATGAGCTGATCGCAGATCTCGAGCAGCTCGTCGAGCTCTTCCGATACGATCAACACGGCCACGCCGTCGTCGCGCAAGTCGATCAAGGCCTGGCGGATCTGCGCCGAAGCGCCGACATCGACACCCCACGTGGGCTGGGCCGCGATCATCACGCGCGGGCCCTGCAGGATTTCGCGGCCGACGATGTACTTCTGAAGATTGCCCCCCGAGAGGCTGCGCGCCGCGGCTTCGGGGCCGGGCGCTTTGACGTTGAAGCGCGCGATCGTCGCTCGGGCATAGGCGCGCACTGCGTCGAAGCGGATGAAGCCCCGGCTTGTCAGCTCCTGGCGGTGAGCCGTCAGCAAGGCGTTTTCCGCGAGCGACATGTCGGGGACCGCGCCGCGCCCCAACCGTTCCTCGGGGACGAAAGCGAGGCCGAGCGCGCGGCGCGAAGCCGCATCCATGCGGCCTGCCGCCACGCCGTTGAGGACGATCGCCTCCGCAGCAGCGACCGGTTGCTCGCCGGAGAGCACCGACAGAAGCTCCTTTTGCCCGTTGCCCGACACACCCGCAATGCCGACGATCTCGCCGCCACGCACCGAAAGGTCGATGTCGACCAGCTCGACGCCGAACGGATCCTCGGCAGCGAGCGACAGTGCACGCACGACGAGAGAGCCGTCGCCGCGCGTCGTGGCTTCGCGGTGACGCGGTTGGGGCAGCTCTCCGCCGATCATCATCTTCGCGAGACTCGAGGCGCTTTCGCGGCGCGGGTCACATTCTCCCGTTACGCGTCCGGCGCGAAGCACCGTCGCGCGCTGGCACAGGGCGCGGATCTCGTCGAGCTTGTGGCTGATGTAGAGGATGCTGCAGCCCTCGGCAGCGAGGCGGCGCAGGGTTTCGAAAAGCCTCTCCACCGCCTGCGGGGTCAGCACGGAGGTCGGCTCATCCATGATCAGGAGCCGCGGCTCCTGGAGCAGGCAGCGCAGGATCTCCACCCGCTGACGTTCCCCCACGGACATGGTGTGCACGTGCCGCCGGGGGTCGAGCGGCATGCCGTAACGCTCCGACACGGTGCGGATGCGATGCGCGAGGTCGCCGCCCAGCGCATGAGGATCGAGCGCGAGCGCGATGTTCTCGCTCACGGTGAGTGTGTCGAACAGGGAGAAATGCTGGAACACCATCCCGATCCCGAGCGCGCGGGCACGGGCGGGACTCCCGATGGTCACCGGCCTGCCGTCCCAGAAGATCGTGCCGGCATCCGGTTGGACCACGCCGTAGATGATCTTCATGAGCGTCGACTTGCCGGCACCGTTCTCGCCGAGGACCGCGTGAATCTCGCCCGGCCTCACGGACAGAGAGATGCCGTCGTTGGCGACGACCGACGGATAGGCCTTCGTGATGCCTTCGAGTCTCAGCCGGGGCGGCGCGGCGTCGGCGCCGCTGAGCGCATTCATGCTGCGATTATGCCCGGATTGCCCGCGGCCTTTAGCGCGCTGCGCGACGATCGGCAACCGAGGCGTCGTTTGCGCGCAACTGAAGCAGCTCGGCGGCGACCGCGACGGCGATGGCGCCCGGCGTCTTGCCTGGGACGCCTGCGAGTCCGATCGGGCAGGTCATGCGGGCGATGCATGCGGCCGACACGCCGCGGGCGCTAAGGCGGCGCTCGAACTGGGCGCGCTTGGATGCCGAGCCGATCAAGCCGAAGTAACTGAAGTCACCCCGCGCGAGAATCGCCGCCGCGAGCTCGAGATCGAGCGCGTGGCTGTGCGTCATCACGAGGAACATGCTGCCCGGCGCGGCGCGACGCACTTCGTCTTCGGGCGCATCGGTCGCCACGAGCGCAACGTTGGCCGGGACACTCGCCGGGAAGTCATCCTCCCGCTCGTCGATCCAGGTCACGCTGCACGGCAGCGTCCCCAGAACCTGCACGAGCGCCCTGCCCACATGGCCGTTGCCGAAGACGAGCACACGGAAATCGCAGGGCACAATACGCTCGACGAACCAACCGCCGTCGGCGGTGAGCACCGGTGTCTGCGCTGGTTCCGTCAGGAGTTTCGTCACGGCGACGCGTGCCTCGAGCGCGAGCGGGGTTTCATCGACTGCAGTGGCCGTCGCGGTCTGCGGGAGGGCGGCGTCCGCGGCGATGCGCGAGACGAGCGCGCGCGGCGTTCCATCGAGTGCATGGCGCTCGATCTCGGCAATCCATTCCGACGCGCCGTCGTCGAAGTGCTGGAACAGCAACGTGGCCACGCCGCCGCAGCACTGTCCGAGCCGAGCGGCGAGCGGAAAGCGAACCAGCCACGCGCCCGACCCGTTCTGCGCCAGCGCGCGCCGTGCGATCTCGGTTGCTTCGAACTCGAGGTGCCCACCGCCGATCGAGCCGTTGGCCGTGTGCGCGGTGACGATCATCTTGGCGCCGGCCTCGCGCGGGGTCGAGCCGCGCGCTGCGGCAAGCGTCACCAGCACCGCGCGTCGTTCGTCAGCGAGCGCGATGCGCAGGTGGGTTATCCACTCGTTCATGAGACGGCGCCGACCGGTTGTTGCTCCCGTTGCACGAGCTCCTGCACGGCGAGGAGAATGGCTTCGTTCGTCGCCGGGGCGTCGAGCCTGGGCGAGAGGCGATAGTCAGCCAGGCTCGCCACGGCATCGCGTAGCGCATGGAACACCGAGAGAGCGAGCATGAGCGGCGGCTCACCGATCGCCTTCGACCCATGGATCGTTTCCTCGCGATTCGGCGCGCCGAACCACTCGAAGTAGAAGCGCTCGGGCCAATCGCGGCACGTCGGGATCTTGTAGGTGGAGGGTGAGTGCGTCATCAGTTCGCCGCGCTCGTTCCACCACAACGCCTCCATGGTGAGCCAGCCCACCCCCTGCAGGAATCCTCCCTCGAGCTGACCGCGGTCGAGCGCCGGGTTGAGCGACTTACCAACATCGTGCAGCACGTCGACGGCAACGACGCGGTTCTCTCCGGTGAGCGTGTCGACGAGAACCTCCGAGACGGCGGCGCCGTAGGCAAAGTAGAAAAAGGGGCGACCGGAGAATGTCTTGCGGTCGTAGTGGATCTTCGGCGTCGCGTAATAGCCGGTGGCCGACAGCGAGATCCGCGCGCGATGAGCGATCGCTGCGAGCTCGGCGAGCGGCAGCTCCCGCTCCCCGGCGCGCACCTTGTTGGCGGCGAAGCGGATCTCGCTCGCCGCAATGCCGAAGTGCTTCTCCGCTATGGAGGCAAGCCGCTCGCGCAGCGCGCGTGTCGCGGCCTGCGCCGCCATGCCGTTGAGATCGCTCCCCGAGGAAGCTGCGGTCGCCGAGGTGTTGGGCACCTTGCTCGTGTCCGCCGCCGTGATACGCACGCGATCGATCGTGACACCGAGCTCGTGCGCGACGACCTGCGCCACCTTGGTGTAAAGTCCCTGACCCATCTCGGTGCCGCCGTGGTTGAGCAGCACGCTGCCGTCGGTATAGAGATTGACCAGCGCACCTGCCTGGTTGTAGTGCGTCGCCGTGAAGGAGATGCCGAACTTCACCGGCGTGAGCGCAATCCCGCGCTTGAGGACCGGGCTTCCCCGATTCCAGGCCGCAATCTCCGCCCGGCGCTCGCGATAGCGCGAGCTTTGCTCCAGGCGCGCGGCGAGTTGCGGCATCACGTTGTCTTCGATTTTCATCCGGTACGGGGTCTCGTCGCGCGGCGCCGAGGAGTAGAGATTCCTGCGGCGCACGTCGAGCGGGTCGAGACCGAGGTGACGCGCAATTTCCTCGAGCACGTACTCGATCGCGAACATTCCCTGCGGGCCGCCGAAGCCGCGGAACGCCGTATCCGAGACGGTGTTCGTCTTACAGCGGTAGGAGGTCAAGGCGATGTTCTCGAGGAAATAGCAATTGTCGACGTGGAACATCGCGCGGTCGTTGACCGGTCCCGAAAGGTCCGCGGAGAAGCCGCAGCGCGAAGCGAGCGTGAGATCGATCCCGCGAATCCGGCCATCGTCATCGAAACCGACCTCGTAGTCGTAGCGGAATGCATGACGCTTGCCCGTTTGCATCATGTCGTCGTCGCGGTCGACGCGGAATTTCACCGCGCGGCCGGTGCGCCGGGCGAGGAGGGCGGCGACGCACGCGAAGAGGGCCGCCTGCGACTCCTTGCCGCCGAACGCGCCGCCCATGCGGCGACACTCGACGGTAATGGTGTTCGAGGGCACGCCGAGCGCATGCGCGACCTGGTGCTGGACTTCGCTGGGGTGCTGGGTCGAACAATGCACGTGCATGCCCCCGTCGTCGCCAGGCCCCGCGAGCGAAATCTGTCCCTCGAGATAGAAGTGGTCCTGTCCGCCGCAGCGGAACCGGCCCGCGAGCCGATGCGGGGCGGTGGCGATGGCCCCCGCGGCATCGCCGCGCGCGAGCTTCTCGGTCGGCAGCACGAAGGAGCCCAATCCCAAGGCTTCATCGATGGTGAGAACGGCCGGCAGAGGCTCGTATTCCACACGCGCCAGCAGCGCTGCGCGGCGCGCGGCTTTCACCGAGGTCGCTGCCACGGCGAAGATCGGCTGGCCTACGTATTGCACCAGGCGATCGGCGAGGATCGGTTCGTCGTGGATCACCGGTCCTACGTCGTTGATCCCGGGAATGTCAGCCGCCTCGAGCACCACGACCGCGCCGGGGGCCGCGCGCACCGCAGCGAGATCGCACGCAAGAATCCTGCCGTGCGCGATCGTGCTCTTGCCGACGGCTGCGTGCAGGCAGCCGCGTGGTTCGGGGATGTCGTCGACGTAGTCGGCTGCGCCGGCAACGTGGAGGCGCGCGCTATCCTGAGCCAGCTCGGCGCCGATCAGCTCGCCGGCGGGGACGGTTCGCTCGGCGCGCTCGTTCATTGCGCCGCGTACTCCCGGACGCGCGTGCGCTCACCTTTATGGCTCGTTTCGATGAAAAAGCGGCGCAGCAGGTTTCTGAGCGCGATGCGGCGGTAGGCCGCGCTCGCGCGCATGTCGGTGATGGGCTCGAATTCGGATTCGAGCGCGGCTTCGCCCGCGGCGAGTGCAGCCGCGTCCCACGGCCTCCCGCAAAGGGCCTGCTCGCAGCGCAGGGCGCGCTTCGGGATCGCTGCCACGCCGCCGCAACCGATGCGAATCGCCGCGGTTCGCGCCGCGGGCGATGCGCTCGCGCGGCGCAGCGAGAAACATGCGAATACGGCCGATATGTCCTGATCGAATCGCCGGGAAACCTTGTACGCGCGAAGCTCAGTCGCCGGCTCGCGGTACGGCACGCAAACCGTTTTGACGAACTCCCCCGCCTCGAGCACTGTGCGCTGATAGGCGAGGTAGAAATCGTCGAGCGCGATTTCGCGCTGTCGCGCGCCGCGTCGCAGAATGAGGCTCGCGCCGAGCGCGAGCAGAACGGGCATCGAGTCGCCGATCGGCGAGGCGTTGGCGATGTTGCCACCCAGCGTCCCGGAGTTCCTGATCGGAGGTGAGCCGAAGCGCGACCAGACTTCGGCGAGCTCCGGATACTCGGCCCCGATCGCGCTCAACGCGTCCGCCAGCGCAACCGCCGCACCTATCTCGAGACGGGCCGGTCCGACGCGAATCTCGAGCAGCTCTCGCACGCCTCCCGTATGGATGATCGTGCCCAGGTCGCGGTGCAGCTTGGTGACGCGAAGGGCGACATCGGTGCCGCCGGCGAGCAGGCAGGCCTCCGGATGGGCGAGACAAAGCGAAGCAAGCGAATCCTCGTCGGCCGGCGCGAAGAAGCGCTGTCCGCTGCCCTCGTATGCAAGGTTGGCAGCGCGGGATCGCGAGAGCTTTGCTGCGAGCTCGCGCTCTTCGGCGCTCACGCTGCGCCGACCCTGTGCATCGACGCCGGGTGCTCGCCATCCGCGAGGTGCCGGCAGCTCGTGCATGCGCTGGGCGGCTGCGATGATAGGGCGATATCCGGTGCAGCGGCAGAGGTTGCCGGAGAGCGCATCCTCTATCGCGGCGCGAGTGCAGCGCTCGCCGCTCTTGTACAGACCGAAGAGCGACATGGCGAAGCCGGGAGTGCAGAACCCGCATTGCGAGCCGTGGCAATCGACGAGGGCCTGCTGCACGGGATGCAGCGTGCCGTCCGCCTGCTTGAGGGCTTCCACGGTGAAGAGCGCCTTGCCGTCCAGCGTAGCGAGGAGGCGGATGCAGGCATTGATCGGGCGCCAGGCAAGCCCGCCGTCGTCGGCGGGCTCCGCGAGCACCACCGTGCAGGCACCGCAATCGCCCTCGGCGCAGCCTTCCTTGGTGCCGGTGCGGCCCAGGTGCTCGCGCAGGAAGTCGAGCATGGTCGTCTGCGCTGCGACATTGCAGACGCAGACAGGCTCGCCGTTGAGCAGGAATCGCAGTTCGCCGCCGGATGGGTTCATCGCGGCTGTATCGCCGGCGTGCATCCGTTGCTCCGCGCCGCTACCCCGGGCGCTTCGGCGAACCTCGCCGGCGCGGCCCGAAGGCCGCGCCGGTGTTGCGAGACGGTTACTTCTTCGAGGCCTTGGCCAGCTCGTTGCTGAGGGCCGCGCCGCCCTTGGAGTGCACAGACATCCGAACGAAGATGTCCGGGGGCGTGATCCCCTTCTTGTTGTAAAACACTTCGTTCCAGTCGTTCGAGATGCCGATCACCGTGCCGTCCAGATTGAGCCCGCCGTACACGCCCTTCGAACGGCTGAAGGCGATGAAATCGGCGACGACGTCGGATTTCGCGCCTGCGCCGACCGGGCCCGCAGCGACACTGGCGTCACCACCGAGCTTGACCGACGTCGAGAGTAGCGAGTTCATGCCCTTGTCGGTCATCACCAGCGTCAGCGCCTCGGACACGGCAATACCCGCCTGGAAGCCAACGCTCGCGGTTGCCATCGTGTAAAAGCCGGGACCGACCCACTTCCCGCTCTTGGCATCGTGCACGTACACGACCGCACGGCCACCCGACCCGCCGAAGATGAACCCGGCCTTGAGCAGCTCGGGGGCGATGACCACTGCCTTCGCGCGCCCGATGTTCTGCTGCAGCCAGCTCATATCAGGATCGCGCATGAAGTTGGAAAATGACTTGGCCGCTTGATCGACGAGTTTCTGCTGCTCGGCCTGGGCCAGCGCAGCGCTGCTGCCGATGGCCAGCACCGAAACCAGCAGCCAGCCGATCGCGCGGATACCACGTAATTTCAGCATGATGCTCCTCTCTTCGTGTTCGATGACGGGACTCCCCTGCCAGGCAATTATAGCGCGAGCGCCCGCCCGGTGCCTGCCCGCGTGCTATAGTCGGGCCGCCCTAACCCGGTGCATGCGGGGCCCCATGTCACACGACGCGGCGGTCTTCCTGTCGCGGTTCCACTTCTCCCGGATCACGCTCCGTGGCAACTGCTCCAGTGCCGGATCGGCGGCTTCGAACGACCTGTTCCCAATCGTATATGGCGGGTCGTGCCGGTCGGTTCTCTGCAAGCTAAGCGCCGACAGCGGCTATCATTGAAAGGCCTATGCGTTCCCCGGCCCCCGACCCCGAAGAAGGCCAAGTCGAAGGCGCGAAGCCACGCGCCAAGTCGCTACTCGACGCTCCCGTGCTGCGGCGCCGGCAGCCGCGCGGCGATGCGGGCGCCGCCGGAAGCATCGGCACTGCGCTGACACGACTGGCCGTGGTGCTGCTTTCGACCGTCAATGCGGTGATGTGGGAGGTCTACACGCAGGCGCCGCTCATGGCCAGCCTCTGGGCGGCCATCGCGATCTCCTTCGTCGGCTGGATGATCTACGAGCGCCAACGCTGAGCGGTGGCGACGGGCGGAGGGCCGGCGACGCTGCCCGAGCTAATGGACCAACTCGAGGCCGTTGTCGGTGACGCGCACGCGATCGCCAACCTTCAACCCTGCCGGAGCGCTCTGGCGAATCGTCGCCCAGGTTCCGTCGTCGTACCTGATCCCGATCTGATAGATAACCTGGGTTTTCGACTTCTCTAGCTGATTGCCCACGTACCCCCCGCCGACGGCGCCGACGACGGTCGCCACCGTACGTCCTGTGCCAGCGCCGACCAGGCTGCCGAGACCACCGCCGGCCAGAGCGCCAAGGACCAGTCCCGCTCCACTTGGCTGGGCCTGTTCCACCTGCTCGCGGATCGACTCGACTGTCCCGACACGCGGCGCCGGCGGGGGCTGCGTGACCTGGTATACCGGTTGCGGCCCGCATCCGGAGAGGATCAACACCGCGATCAGCGCGGCGGCTCGCGAAACTCGGCAGGGTCTGCGAGTGAACAGTCCCGGCAGGGGATTACTCCGGGATAGCGTTGAGAAGGTACATCGCCGCGAGCAGCCCGCTCGGGCGCCCGAGCTTGCCGAGCCATTTCGAGAAGATCGATTCGATCTCACCCGACACGTAGACCTGGGTCAGGGCACTGTTCACCACCAGCCGGTATGCAGAGTCGTTGCGGGGAATCATGAACGCATAGGGCTCGTAGGAAAGGTCCTCGGCGAGCAGGGCAAAGGAATTGGGGTCCTTCGCCTGA
>Ga0187777_10002589_pt1 | contig 11516 bp, 9 predicted proteins | sample 1015_Q2_SP5_10_M_FD_132416 | JGI IMG/M metagenome (GOLD analysis project Ga0187777, IMG submission 132416) | Tropical peat soil microbial communities from peatlands in Department of Meta, Colombia - 1015_Q2_SP5_10_MG | ecosystem: Environmental > Terrestrial > Soil > Wetlands > Peat | place...
CGGTTGGCTCTCACTCGCAGCTACCTTTACTTCAATGGAGTTGATCTAACGGCAAACTCGGGGGCCGCCGTGAAGGAAGCCGCCGACCGGGCATTCGCGCTTCAGCCCGATCTGGGTGAATCCTGGCTGGCGCAGGGTGTGTATCGTTATCGCGTCCTGCGCGATTTTTCCGGCGCCCTACAGTCTTATCAAGAAGCGCTCAAGCGCCTTCCGAACAGTTCTCTTGTATTTGAGCATTTGGGGCACGTAGAGCGGCGACTCGGAAAAGCGGTTGAAGCCGAGAAGCATTATGAGATGGCTTCACAACTGGATCCCCAGAATATTCGCTTGCTCTCTACAATGGCGGATGTTTCCTCCGGTCTGCGCCGGTTCGACGCGGCAAACGCCACTCTCGATCGCATTCTGCAGATTTCTCCAGGAGATCAGAACGCGTTAGCCGCCAAGGCAATCAATCTTCAAAATGCGGGTCGACTCGATGAGTCGGCCAGAGTGATTGGACAAATCACGAAAAACGCGGATGACCCGACCGTTGCGATGGCCGCAACAATGCAATTTGTCTACCAACACCGGTGGGAAGATGCGATCGCCGCGGTTCAGGGGTTGATTGGAAAAGAGCCGGATCCGAGGGCGATTCTTTTGTTGGGTCAATGCCAGGAGTCAGCCGGGAAAAGCACTGAAGCCCGGGAAACATTCTCGCGTGTAATCGCAGCGATTAAACCTTCGAGTGATTCAGTTGTGCCAATCGATGGAAGGCAACTTCCCTGTTTCCTGGCCTGGGCGAATGCCGGGCTCGGCGATAAAAACAAAGCTCTCGAACAAGCGCGACAAGCCGTCGCCGACTACAGCGATGATGTTCTGTCCAAACCATTTACCGAATTCGTTCTCGCCTCCATCCAGGCACGCTTCGGAGAAATCGATGCCGCAATTTCGGCCCTTCCGCATTTGCTCGAAGTGCCAAACGGTCTTACGCGCGCTGAACTTCGCATGGATCCACTCTGGGATCCGCTGCGGAACGATCCCCGTTTCCAGAAGCTCTGCCAGGAACCGGGCCCGTAAAGGAAATGTCTTCAGAACCCTCCAATCCCTGCCGAAAATCCTTCCAGTTACAGGAAGCAAAAGAAAGCAGTGGGTCGGTCGGGACTCGAACCCGAAACCAACCCCGAAACCTTTCGGGGCTGGTCTTATCAAATCAATATGACGACCGCAACGCGAACACCGCTAGGCGCGGATTCTTTTTTCGCTTTAAAACCAGTTCGCATTTTCGGGCTTCAGTAATCGACGGGAACTCTTTTGAGGCAACTAACTCGATCCCTCCGCCCAGTCTGCGCGTCGTGTGATTGCCTCCTCGACAGTGCTCTTTCAACCGTCGGCCCAAGTTATCCGTCGAACCGATGTAATGGCGCCCGGATTTGCCGCGTAAAATATAGACGCACGCCATAGAGTATGGGTCGGTCGGGACTCGAACCCGAAACCAACGCCTTAAAAGGGCGCTGCTCTACCGATTGAGCTACCGACCCGATTGTTAAGTCGTTATTATGACGTGTTTCCCTTGGTAACCAACCCCGAATGCTTTCGGGGCTGCTCTACCGATTGAGCTACCGACCCCGAGCCGGAGGAGTTTTCTAATCCACGTTCAGGTTTGCCGCAACACCTGTAGCGGCGCTCTATGAGCGCCGCATCATTAGTCCGGCGGTCGCAGACCGCCGCTACAAAATCTGAGCAAATCACGAAGCGAATTTTTGCCGTGCTCCAGTTTGAACACCGAAAGTCCAGCCGAGGTTGCGGCTTTCCAGTCGCGTTCCGGGTCGTCGCCGACATGTAAGGCGTCGCTCGGTTCGAGCTTCATGGACCTCAATGCGCGACGGAAAATCTCCGGATCCGGTTTGTCCGCGCCCATCTCGCTGGATACGAAAACGTGCGAGAAAAATTTGGAAATCCCGAGGTGCTCAAGAATCATTCGCAATCGACCATCGAAATTTGAAACAACCGCGAGCTGAAATTGCGGGTGTAATTTCTCCAGAACGCCGACCACTTCCGGGTAAAGCTCCCAAACGTCGGCTTCAGCGAAGTGTTGGTAAGCGATCTCAAAGAAATTATCGCGATCTAATTCGCCCAGCCACGGCGCTACGTCATTGAGCACTCGCTCGACCACTTCTCGCCACCAATCTTTGTCGTCATTCTTGCGTGGGCCATCGATCGGAGCTCGCGTTGGCATGGAACTCCATGCTTTAGCAAATGCACGGTCTAGCTTTGCCGCGTCTAACTTCAGTCCAATCTCGGTCCCCACTCGCGCGTAATGGTGTCCGACATTGGAGGTGAGATAAAAGAGCGTCCCCATAGCGTCGAAAAAGATCGCTTTTGGTTGCGTCTCGCTTTTGTTTTGTTCAGCCATGAATTCCGCCAATCGATGGAAAATCGCTTTTCTCGTCCTCGCAAGCTTTGTTGCGGGCGCAGTGACCGGCGCATTCTTGATCATGGGCTCGGCGAAGGACGAAATGCGCCGTCAGCGTGATCCGCTTCGATGGTTCACAAATACGCCAGACCGCTGGCGAAGCGATATGAAATTAACGTCGGAGCAGGAGCAAAAAATCAGTCCGATTTTGCAGGAGATCGACACGGAACTGGCCGGCCGGCGGGCGGTTAATCTTCAAGAGACGGAAGGAATTCTTTCGCGCGGAGAAGATCGGATCTCGGCGATCCTGACGCCGGACCAGCGGCCTCAGCTTCATCAGACTTTTGAACAGCGCCGTCAACGCATTCGCGATTGGATGGGGGTAGAGAGTCAGCAAGAGCAATCGGATTCAGGAATGCCCTCACCTCAATCCTCTCCCTGAGGGAGAGGAGGCGCGAGTAGCGGGCGTGATCAACATTCAGTCGGCATCTACCAGAAGAATTGTTTCCGTTCAGGGAGCGCGAGTTGGACAATCTCGTTCGAACATCGGATTAATCTAAATGCTGCCGGTTGAGCACAATGATCCGATTAACGCGAAGATTCTCGCGATATCGGAGGACAAAATCGAAGGCTTTGTCCAGGAACCCTTTGAAGAGATCGCACGTCGCTCGGGAGTGGATGTCGACGATGTGATGGCGCGGATTGCGGCCATGCTCCGCGCGGGCACGATTCGGCGGGTTCGGCAGACGCTTCTGGCCACAAATCTCGCCGACGGAGCGCTGGTTGCCTGGAAAGTTCCGGAGGAGAAGATCGATAGTGCGTTCGATTGGATGTCGCAGCGCGATCCGTTTTCCGGTCACGTAGTCGTCCGCTCCACCGATACAGTCACGGCCGGTTCGGAATACAAACTTTGGACGACGCTAAAGGTTCCGCGCGGATTCTCCCTGGACCAACATTGCCAATTGCTCACAGAAAAAGTTGGCGCCCTAAAATTCCGGATCATGCCGGCGAAAGGAATTTTCACGCTCGGCGTCGGCCACGTTCGCCGGAAAACAATCGAGCCGGGAGAGAAGGCCGCTGTGCCGGCGAAAATGATTCGGGTAGAAGTTGCGACCCTTAGCGAAGACGAATGGAACGTTTTGCTGGCATTGAAGCGCGAGCTGGCGCCGGAAGAAATTCGACCACACCCGTGGACATCTCGCGCGGAAGAAGCCAGCGTTAGCATCGAAGAATTTGCCCGGGTGGCTGAAGATTTAAGCGCACGCAAAATAGTCGGACGCTTTTCCACATTTCTCGAGCATGTGAAGCCGTCGCAAACCGGTGTCCGGGTCACGCGGTTCAATGCGCTCTTCCATTGGGCGGTGCCAGCTGGCCGCGAAGTTGAAACCGGCGGTGAAGTAGGCCGTCACCAGATCCTGACGCATTGCTATTGGAGGGAAGGGGGGCCTGAATTCAAAAACGTAAATATCATGGCGGTGGCTCACGGCACAGACAAGACCCGTTTGCTTGAGCATAAGGCCGCGATCGACCGGCATCTGGCGGCCTGTGGCATTCCGGTTTCTTATACTAATGTTTTCTGGGGCGGCCGCAGCGAGATCAAGCCGTCGGAAATTTCTCCGAAGGTTTATCGCGAATGGCTGGCTGCGAAGACGTGAAAACTCTCATTGAAAAGCTTCGAGCGGAACTCGACCTGACTCCTGCGGATGCTGATCTTGCCGTCGCTGAACTGTTGTCCAATGCGGTGGAGGATGAACTCAAAGCTGAGTTTCTGACCGCATTGCACAAAAAGGGTGAAACCGTGGAGGAAATCGTTGCTTTTGTTCGGCCGCTGATGAAGCGCACGGTCGATCCGATGATCGATCCTGCGGAAATGCCCGGGCCAATGGTGGATATTTGTGGAACCGGCGGTGACGGGCTGAATTTCTTCAACGTTTCAACGGCCGCCATGTTTGTGGTCGCCGCAGGCGGGGCGGTAGTTGCAAAACATGGCAATCGCCGGGTGACTTCCAGTTGCGGAAGCGCCGATGTTCTTGAGCAACTCGGAATCGCAATTGATCTTACGCCCGGGCAACTCAATGAAAGCTTGAAGCGTCATGGTCTCGGTTTCATTTTCGCGCGGAAATATCATCCGGCGTTCGGCACGCTCGCGGCGATGCGCGAGCGCCTGGCCCAGGAAAAAAAGAGGACCATTTTCAATTTACTGGGACCGCTCCTGAATCCAGCCCGACCACAGCGGCAACTGATCGGCGTTTTTGATCCGCGATTGACCAACATGTTTGCCGATGTCCTTCACCAAATGGGCCGCCAGCGTGCGTGGATCGTACACGGGCTAGGCGACGAAGGCGCCGGAATGGATGACATCTCGATCAGCGGCGCCACGACGATTGCCGAATTAATTGATGGAAAAGTGAACTCGGCAGTTCTGGATGTCAGCTGGCTCGGCGTCCCACGCGCCTCGGTAAGCGACTTGCAAGGCGGTGACGCGCGGGAAAATGCGGCGACGATCGAGGAAATTCTTTCCGGCAAAATTCGCGGAGCAAAGCGAGATATGACTGTGGTGAACGCTGCTGGAGGACTTGTGGTGGCTGGACGCGCGAAGGATTTGAAAGAAGGGATCCAGCTGGCTCGGGAAGAAATTGATAGCGGACGCGCGCGCGAGAAACTGCGCGCGTTGCAGAATTACAAGCCGTAGAGAGCAGTTTGCTTCCCTTACGGACAAGAGACGCGAACAGAGTCTCCTACAGGTCGTCGGGGAACAGTTCGGTGTAGGTCCGGTCGAGATTGCGCAACAAGGCGAGCGCAATCAGATGCCGATCCAGTCGTTCGCGGCGAACAATCGCGATGGAGGTGGCGCGTCCGCGGAGTTCCTCCGAAAATTCGCTTGGTGAATGATTCACATTCACGCCCACTCCGACGACAGCAGCGTGGGGCCCATTCGGCTGAGCCCGCATTTCCACGAGGACCCCGGCGATTTTACGCTCATTAATATAGACATCGTTCGGCGGACGGACCGTCGCTGGCATCTGGAATTCTTCCCGTAACGTCTCCGCGACAATCGCCGCTACCCAGGAGGTGAGACGCGCGGAGTCTCTGATGTTAATCCTGGGCCGGAGCAAGATTGAAAACGACAGGCCTTTTCCGCGGACAGTCTCCCATTCGTTCCCGTGCTGGCCACGTCCGGCGGTTTGATGCTCGGCAAAAACGCAAAGACCTTCCGGCCAATCACCGGCCGCCATCTGCCCGATTACGTCGTTGGTGGATCTCGTTTGTTCCAGGACGATGACGTCGCGGCCAATGATTAGCCCGCCGCGCAACCTCTCCGCGCGGAGCCGATCACGCATCGGCATGGTTTATCTCCAAAGAAAAATCGATTGCTCGCGGGGAATGGGTGAGCGCACCAATGGAAATGTAATCGATACCTGTGGCAGCAATTTGGCGGATGTTTTTCAACGTGATTCCACCGCTGGCCTCGAACTTCATTTTGCGTTTCTTGCCGAGCGCGATCGCTTCGCGGATTTCCGCCGGCTTCATATTGTCGAGCAAGATCATGTCAACGCCGTCGATTTTCAGAATGGCATGAACCTGTTCCAGTTTGTCCGCTTCGACTTCAATCTTCAGATTCGGATGCGCCTCACGGAATTTTCGGACAGCTTTCGCCAAAGCATCGAAGTTGGAGTTGAGAGTCAGGTGATTGTCCTTGATCAAGGCCATGTCGAATAAACCGAAGCGATGATTGACGCCGCCACCCGCGACGACAGCAGCTTTTTCCAAAGCGCGGAGGCCCGGCGTCGTTTTGCGGGTGTCGAGAATCTTTGCGTGCTTGTTGGCCGCGGCGTCGACAAATGTTCGCGTAAGGGTCGCGATTCCTGACAAGTGTTGTAAAAAATTCAGGGCAACGCGCTCTCCTTTCAGGATCGAGCACGCCTGTCCTGTGACTTCCATCACCTTTGCGCCAGCGTTTATTTCACTCCCGTCTCTTTCGAGCGCACTCACTTTTAGATCTTCGTCGACTCGGCGAAAAACCTCGGCAGCGGTTTCGGCTCCCGCGAGCACGGCGCGCTCGCGAGCCACGATTTTGGCAGACGCCTGTGCGTTCTTGGGAACAAAAAACTCTGTGGTGATGTCGCCGTCGCCGATGTCTTCGCGTAATGCGACATCGATAGGATCGAGAATTGACGGTTTCATTGTCGCTGTTCGGGATTCGGCGCCTGGTAAATGCAGCGCCCGCGGACGTAGGTTGCGAGATTTGCGTTCGGTCCGCCGCGATAAATGCACAGCGAGACAACATCGTCGGCCGAGAGTCTGGCCAAGTTGTTGTGGTTCGGGTACGGCAAAAGACCAGGGAGATCGACAACGATCAGGTCTGCTTCCTTTCCGGTATCTAGTGTGCCGATGGCCTTTGCTTTACCCAGCGCCCGAGCCCCGCCGTGGGTAGCCAGATAAAACGCTTCGCTTGGACGAAGCGGGCGCAGGTTCGGTTCATAAGCGGTGCGTGCTTTTTGCACTTCAATCGCCGCCCGCATCACCTGCCACATGTTCAATTCCGGCCCTCCGGCGACGTCCGATCCGAGTCCCACATTGATTCCGGCTTTCAAAAGCTGATCGAGCTTCATCAGGCCGCTGCCAAGAAAGAGATTAGAACTCGGGCAATGGGCGACGCTGGATTGGGCCGCAGCGATGGCGGCGATCTCGCGTGGATTCAAATGAATGCAATTGCCGAGCACGGTATGGGCGGTCAGAAGGCCGTACTTTTCATAGACATGGGTGTAATCGCGAGCGCTCATGTGAAGGTGGTGCACCTTTTCCAGCTCTTCGCGATTTTCGGCCAAATGCGTTTGGAGATAGGCGCCGAGGCGCGCGGCCAGTTCCGCGGCGCCACGCATGAGTTTGTCCGAACAGGTCACCGCAAATCGCGGGCTGAAAGCATATTCTAACAGACCGTCGGCAGTGCGGTGCCACTTGCGGCAGAGCCGTTCGCTTTCGAGCAGAGAAATGGAAAGCACCTTTTTTGGCTGAATTTGTCCGTAGGAAGCGAGGTCCATCATCATTTTGCCGAGGATGGTGCGGACTCCGCTTTGACGCGCCGCTTCGAAACCGATGTCGCAACTGTCTTCGTATATTGCCGCGTAAGCCATCACCGTGGTCGTGCCATTTTGTGCCAGGGCCTGAAAAAATAGCGGCGCCTCCGCCCGCGCCTTCGGTCCGGTGAAATCGCGTTCGACCGGAAAAATGTGCTGTCGCAGCCAGGGCAGTAGCTCGCTTTCCCCTTTGGCGACAGCAGAATACTGGGGTAAATGGGTGTGGCAATCAATCAGCCCTGGGAATATGGCCGCCGGTCGGCGATCGATCCACGGAACTGAGTTTGGAGGCTGCAGCCGGCGGACGTCGTCATAATCTCCGACTTGCAAGATTCGGCCGTTTTCGATGAGAACGGCGCCATTCGGCCGGCCTCGCAAGGACCCAAACTCCGGCGCGTCGATCAGGAATCCGCGGAGGCCGAATCGGCTGGTATTACTCTGCATAACCGCGGCCGCTATGAAAGCATTTCAGCGGGCTGAGCCGCAACATCGCAATTGGAGAACGGCTAAAGGAAAAAAGATTCGGGCAGCGCACGCCAAGGAGAAACAGCAAATACGAGAAACGTGCAACCGCCCGAATCGCCTTAACCTGTTTATTTGGACAGCAGTCGTCGCCTGACGTTCGAATTTTTTACGATTTTTTCGGACACGCAAAAGGTCCAGCGCAGCAACGACTTACAGCTTGAGCTCCGCCTGGGTCGAGGTCGCGACCCTGGCAGCCTCGGCTTTGACCTCTTCCAACAGCGACTTGAACTCGCAATTCTTAAGCTCTTTGATCAGTGCCGGGTAGTCGGGCTCGATTTTGAGCTCGTCGAGTGGCACTGGCAATTCCATGTGGCAATCGAGGGCGACCATGGAGCGGTTTTGCAGGATTTGCTCCCGAGCGGCGGTGAGCTTGATTCGCATTTTGTCGCTCTTAACCTTGTCGAGATTCGCCAGCAACTGGTCGAGACCTCCAAATTCTCGTATCAGCGCGCTACCAGTCTTGCGGCCCAGGCCGGCAACTCCAGGGATGTTGTCGACTGAATCGCCGGTCAGTGCGAGGACGTCGCCAATTAACTTCGGTGGCACTTCCCACTTCGCAGTCGCCTCTTTTTCGCCGAGCAAGGCAAAGGCATCCTTCGGGGACGCAAGGTCGGACTTGGCCGTCGTGTAAACTTTCACGCAGGGTCCGATCAATTGGTACAAGTCTTTATCGTTAGTCGCCAGGATCACCTCCGTGCCCTTGAGTTTGCATGCCGCCATTGCGTAACAACCCATCAAATCGTCCGCCTCGGTGTTGGGCAGTGAAATATTTTTGAACCCGAGAAGAGCAGTCAGCCTGGTTTGAATGAAGTCCAACTGCGGCACCATGGGCAACGGCATTTCCTTGCGTGTTTCCTTGTAGGCCGGCTGCAATTTCACCCGCCGCTCGGGCATTCCCTCATCCCAAAACACCGCTCCCCGATCGGGCTGCAGATGCTTGATCATCAACCGCAGCGTCTTGGTGAAGCCGAAAATCGCATTCGTCGGTTCGCCGCGCGAGTTGGACAAGTTCGGGATCGCGAAGAACGACCGGTAAACATAGTAATGTCCGTCGATTAGAAGAAGTCTCATTGACTAGACAGGATTCACTCGATTCCGAGGATTTCAAAATTCGCAAAACGCGGCCTGATCGACAAATCTCTTTGTTAATCCTCTAAATCCTGTCCAATTATCAGTTCTCATGGCCGAGCAATGGATCATTCGCGTTCAGGGAAAGGATTACGGACCGGCTGATGTCGAGACATTGCACGAATGGAAAGCTGACGGTCGTGTCCTGCCGGTGAATCCTGCCCGCCGAAGTGATGTGGAGCTTTGGCAAACCGCGGCTGAAATTCCGGGTTTGTTCCAAATCGAACTCCCGGCGGTACAACAAAGGGTAGAGGCGCGCGTGCCGCGCCCAGATTTTGTCGCCGACACGGCCGCCGCTGCGACATCAAAACCGCAGACTCGAAACGTCCTGACTGAGACGTTTCGGATTTACTTCCGGGGATTCTTCAAATTCTTCGGCCTGTCGCTCCTTAGCATTGTGCCAATCGTTTGCGCGGAGCTGACAAGCCGCTTCATCGACACTGCGCCCGGCGTAGATCTCGATCTTCGCACCCTTGTCGCCGCCGGGTTTGGTTTTTGTATGATCGTGCTGCGTCTGGTTCTGTTGCCGGTTTACATCGCCGGTATTCAAATCCTCAGTGTTGAGCTTGCGACCGGAAATCCAATCGGGTTTCTAAGTGTTCTCAATAACGCGGTGAAATATTGGCCGCGCGTCGCCGGTCTTTGCATCTTTGTTTACGGAGTCTTCGTGCTCATCATCGGTTTTGGAATTCTCGTTCTCTCAATGACGCTTGTGGCGTCCATGTCCGGCTCTGTGTTCTGGATCGTTGTTGCGCTGGGGCTGACTACCTTGCAGCTATGGTGTTTTTGTCGCTTTTTCACATACACGCTGTTTTGGCAGCAATTTGCGGTGCTCGACAATCTGCCCGCTGTCGATTCGTTGCGGCAGAGCAGCAATCTGGCGCACAGCGGCGCTACTCTTCCCTGGTATCAACGCCCTCTTTGGCGCGCGGCCATTATCGTTTCGGTGTGGTTGGCGTTTCTCATCGGCGCGGGATTGGTCATTCTGTGGCCACGAATCGTCGCCGAATGGCAGATCGCGCAAGATTACTTGAATCAGCTGATGCAGTCCCAGGACCCGCAGGCGATCTTTCAAAAAATCAATGCGAGCGTCCAAACTTCACATCCCTTGGACTTGCGCGCACTGATCTTGAGCATCGTAGACCGAGCGCTTCAACCACTTCTCGGGATCGCATTCGTAGTGCTTTATCTCGATTCCAAGCGTGGCGCCGAGTAGCCTTTCCGCGAATCAGATTTGGCTAAGCGAACGTTCGCGCTGAGGTTCAGACGCCTGCGTCATCTTGATCGAATCAGCATCGCATTATGACTGTTAAAACCTGGCTCGGTAAACCGCATCCGCTCGGTGCGACCTGGCTTGGCGACGGTGTGAACTTTGCGATTTTCGCGGAGCACGCAACCGGCGTGGAACTTTGTTTGTTCGACAGTGTCGATGCGCCGAATGAGAGAGTCCGCGTTCCGTTGCGAGAACGAACCGAATACGTCTGGCACGCTTTTCTGCCGGACGCACGACCGGGGCAATTTTACGGTTACCGGGTCTACGGTCCCTACGATCCGCCGCACGGTCTGCGTTTCAACGATGCCAAGTTATTGCTCGATCCGTACGCAAAATCGATCGCCGGGCAGATCAAGTGGTCGGATGAAATGTTCAGTTACGTTGTGGGGGATGCCAACGAGGATCTCGCGCGCGATTCGCGGGACAACGCGTGGGCGATGCCAAAATCGGTAGTGATCGATTCCGGCTTCGACTGGGGGGACGACAAGAAACCGGAGACGCCGTTTTCCGAGACAGTGATTTACGAAATGCACGTGAAGGGATTCACTAAACTGCGCGCGGATATTCCCGAAAATTTGCGTGGAACGTATGCCGGACTCGCCAGCCGCCAGGCCATTGAGTATCTGAAAAGTCTCGGCGTCACCGCGGTCGAACTGTTGCCGATTCACACCCACTTGAATGATAAGGCGCTCATCGATCGCGGCCTGACCAACTATTGGGGCTACAACTCGGTCGGATTCTTCGCGCCCCAGGCCGAATACTCCAGCAATCTCGATCCGGGCCGGGAAGTGATCGAGTTCAAAGGGATGGTGCGTAATCTTCATGCCGCTGGCATCGAAGTGATACTCGATGTCGTTTACAATCACACCGGCGAAGGAAATCATCTGGGTCCAACGGTTTGCTTTCGCGGCATCGATAATCCGGTTTACTACCGGCTGCTCGCTGACAATCCGCGTTTTTATTTGGATTACACCGGGACCGGCAACACGATCGACACTTTGACCCCGCGCACCTTGCAGCTGGTGATGGATAGCTTGCGTTACTGGGTTATCGAAATGCGCGTCGACGGGTTTCGCTTCGACCTCGCGACCGCGCTGGCGCGTGATGGAACTGGTTTCAA
>Ga0187777_10002590_pt1 | contig 11516 bp, 9 predicted proteins | sample 1015_Q2_SP5_10_M_FD_132416 | JGI IMG/M metagenome (GOLD analysis project Ga0187777, IMG submission 132416) | Tropical peat soil microbial communities from peatlands in Department of Meta, Colombia - 1015_Q2_SP5_10_MG | ecosystem: Environmental > Terrestrial > Soil > Wetlands > Peat | place...
ACACCGTCGTCTCGTCACGGACCTCGAAGCCCGCCTGGGTGAGCAGTCGCCGCAGGCCCCCGGCGTCGCACGAGACGCCGGTGAAGTACGGCAGCACGCCGAGCCACAGGAGGGGCGCCTGGACCCGTTCGCGCAGGGCGAGCACGGGGTTGCGCGTGTTGTCCATGGTGATCACCAGCTCGCCTCCGGGCCGCAGCACCCGATGGAGCTCCGCGAGCGCGGCCTGGATGTCGCTGGCTCGGCCGAAGTGGTCGAGCGTCGACGTGGACACGACGGAGTCGAACGATCCACTCTTGAACGGGAGTCGGCGGGCATCCGCGACGAGCCCCCGCAGTCGAGCATGGCGTTCCCGGGCGCGGGCCACCGCCGTGTGGGACAGATCGATGCCGACCGCCGCGCGCGCCCACGGCACCAGCTGCGGATAGAGCCCGTCGCTCACGGCCTCGTCGAACAGATCGGTCTTGAGCACGCGCCGCATCGGGCGCTGGGGAAGCCACCTCGCCAGAAGCGCGCCGTTGACCCGGTCGCTATGCTGCCGCCAGAGCGCGATGCGGGCTCGGCGCGGCCATTCGCGGGCGATGCGATCCCAGTACGCGGTCTCCTCCAGCGTCGTGCGTCCCGCCTGGCTTCGCATCAGGGTCGAGCCCCTGGCCCCTCACCGGTCGGCTTGATAACCCCTCGGAGGAACTTGCCCTGACTTGTTCTGGCGATCCCCTCGGTGAACTCGATCGTCACCGTCGTGCCGGTCCCGAGGGTTTGCGCCGCGCGCGCCGCGAAGGCCCGCCGCAGCTCCTCGCGGTCGACGGACGCGAACGGCACGATGTGCCACCGGAGCTCCCCCGGCCTGAGCTGCTCGATCTGGGCCTGCAGGGTGCGCCGCAGCTCCCCCCGGAACAGCCCTTCGAGCATCAGGGACGAGACGGCTCGACCATCGCGGAGTTGGATCATCTCCGACCGACGCCCCTCGAAGCTCGCGAGCAGCGGGAGAGAACGCCCGCACGGACACGGTTGCCTGGCGAGCACCGCGCGATCGCCGATGCGGTAGTTGAGGAGGACCGTGGCGCGGTTGTCGAGAGATGAAATCACGACCTCCCCGGGCTCGCTCGGCGGCAGCGTCCGGCCGTCGCCATCGACGACTCGCACGGCACAGAGGTCGATGTTGAGGTGGAACCCGTCGCGCCGTTCGCACTGGAATCCGATGGTTCCCGCCTCCATGGCGCCGTAGACGGAGTAGAGTCGGCAGCCGAGCTCGTCGGCCAGCTCTCGCGCGGCGTCCGACACCATGTCGCCGAGGTAGACCCAGAGTCTGGGCATGGGGATCGTGGCGCGTCGGTCCGCGAGGTGGCGGAGGAACTGCTCCGCATAGGAGCCGAAGGAGTAGACGACTCGCGGCTTGAGGGCCCTGATCTGAGCGGCCGCCACCTCAAAGGGCGCCGCGGGCGACAGGTGATGATAGTGCAGCGGCCGCCGCGGAATCAGCGAGCGCTCACCGCCAATGACGCGCATCGTGCGGCTGGAGAATCCAGCCGGGAGAATCTGGAGTCGCTGGTGGGTCTCGGTGGCGACGCGGAGCAGGCGCGACGCCACCGTACGGGCCGGCTCGCCGGTGATGAACTCGCGCAGCATGGCGGCCGTCCAGCGCTCCTCGGCAAGCCGGGTGATGACAATCCGGTCGCGCTCACCTCGTGCGAACCGGCGCATGAGCGACCCGTGATCCCAGCAGATGCGCTTGCGCACGCCCGTCGTGGACCCGCTCGTGTTGAACACCTCGCGCCCTTCGTGCCGGTATCGCTCAGCCGTGAAGTCATCTGGGTTCACCGCCAGCATCGAGCCGTCGATCAGGGGCAACCGTTCAAGATCTCGCGCGCTGGTGAAATCACGAGGCGTGAGGCCGCGCTCGTCGAGCGCCCGCCGGTAGAAGGGCACATTGACGTAGGCGTACTCGATCGTGGCCCGCACGCGGCGCCTCTGGAGCGACTCGATTCGTTCGATCGGCCACCAGGGCACCCGACGCTCGCGATGGCTCGCCGCGAGGAGGTAGGCGGTTTGCCTCGCGCGGGCGAGCACGCCGAAGGAGACGTTCGTCACCGGAGCGTCCGCACCGAGGGTGACCCGGCGCCACGGAGCCAGCGGGTTTGCCACCAGTGGGCGGTGACCGCGAGGGTGGCCCGGTGCGCCTCGTCGCGGTGCCATGGAGCGCGGGAGTCACGCTTCGCGCGCGTCAGTCCGAGGAGGGCCCGGCCGTCCCAGAGCTCGCTGCGGAGAAACTCTGGATCATTCACCTCGTCCCAGAGCCACTCGCCAAGGCCATCGTGGAGCCACTGCGCGACCGGGGCGTTGTACCCCAGCTTGGCGCGGCGAAGTTGCACCGGCTCGGGCAACACCCCTCGCATCGCTTCTCTCAGCAGCCGCTTGGTATAGCCGCCGGCGACCTTACTCTCGTCCGGGACGGAGAAGGCATAGCAGACCAGCCTCCAGTCGAGGAGGGGCGTGCGGACTTCGATGCCGTGTCCCATCGAGTGCACGTCAAAATTTCGGAGGATCCTCGGCAGGGAGTGACGGTGGAAGCTCCGGTAGAGAGCGCCGGTGAGTGGTCCCAGCGCGTCGATGGCCTGCTCCTCCACCCGCGCCGCCTCGTCGATGACCGTGGCCGGATCGAACGAGTGTCGCCGAACCGTCTGCGCGAGTAATCGCTCCCGCCGCCGGGCAACGGGAAGATGGCGCGCGATAGCTCGGACGCCCGGAATCGTCAACGCCGCAAGCACGGCCCTCTTCGGCGATATCTCCGGCTGCAGGTGGTACAGCGTGTCGATCAGATCCAAGGTGCGGCCGGGCGCCGCCACGAGCCCGCGGCCCCCCATCAGGGCGAGCAGCACATGCAGGTCGTAGCCGCCGAGCAGCTCGTCGCCTCCGTGCCCTTCCAGCGAGACGATGATGCCCTCCCGGCGCATCTCGCGGTAGAGCGCCCACGCCGCCACCCCGAACAGCCCGCCGATCTCCTCGAACTGGTAGAGATAGGCGTCGATGTGCTCGGCAAACTCGTCGCCGGAGAACTGGTGCACGACAGGGGTGGCACCCGCGCGGTCGGCAGCGAGGGTGGCATACCTCGTCTCGTCCTGTGGAGTGCCGGGGAACCCGGCGATGAACGCGCGGCGCCATTCAGGCGCCTGGCGGTCGCCGCCGCCGCGCTGCTGGGACCTGGCCAGTGCGCAGAGCACCGACGACGAGTCCAGGCCGCCGCTCAACGAGGTGGCCATGGGAACGTCGGAGCGCGCGCGCAGCCGGCACGCGTCGAAGAGCAGCTCGCGGAACTCCTCCGCCTGGGTGGCCACATCCTGTGGCACCCTGACGAGGTGCTCGAGCGTGCTCCACCACCGGCGGCGTCGCGCGCCATTGGGCGTCACGGTCAGACAATGACCCGGCAGCACGCACTCCACTCCGCGGAGCAGGACCCGTTCGTCGAAATTGTCCGCCAGACGCGCTTCGAGCACCTGTCGGTCGGCGACCGCCTCGAAGCCATCGAGGTGCAAAAATGCCTTGACCTCGGACGCGAAGGCGAACCGCCGTGGGTTCGCCATGACGTACAAAGGCTTCACCCCGAAGCGGTCGCGCGCGAGAAACAGGGCGCGGTCGCGGCGGTCCCAGATGGCGAAGCTCCACATTCCGTTGAAGCGCAGCAAGCAGTCGGGCCCCCAGCGTTCGAACGCGGCGAGGATCACTTCGGTGTCACTCTCGCTGCGAAACCGATAGCCGTCGCGCTCCAACTCCTCCCGCAGCTCGAGGAAGTTGTAGATCTCGCCGTTGTAGGTGATGTCGTACCGTCCACTGGCCGAGCGCATCGGTTGATCGCCGGCGGCGCTCAGATCCAGGATCGCGAGTCGGCGATGCGCGAGAGCCAGGCGACCCGCGTCGGCGAGGAGCACGCCCTGTCCGTCAGGGCCGCGATGCGCGAGGGCCCCGATGAAGCGCTCGACGGTCGCCACTTCCAGCGGTTGACCGTCGAGCTGCCAGATTCCGGCGATTCCGCACATGCTCAGTCCCTGCTCACACGGCCCGGTGACGGCATTGGCCGCACACGGCTGAGCACCGGGGGGCAGTCGATGAGCGAGTGGATCGGAATTCGGTGCCGGACCGTTCCTCCAGCGATGGGCAAAGCAACCAAGTCATGACCCGCTTCCGCGCGCAAAGATCCGCCATTGTAGTCGAAAAGCGGCGGTAGCTCAAGGCCCTCTGCCCGGTCCGGTCCTTCATGTCACCGGGCGACTCACAGTCCCGTACGTGAGCATCTCGCGGGAGCCACGGGCATAGTGCCCCGCTTGCCCTCGCGGGGGCTCGGGCCTATCCTCGCCGGGACCTCGACCCCGTCCGTCTCGAGCGGAGGGCCGACATGACAGCGTTACCGTCTGACGAATCCGACGACTCTGGAGACCTCTCGCGCCGCGGCTTCATCAACCTGGTCAGCCGTGGCGCCGGGGTGGCCGGACTCTACAGCACGCTGAGGGCGATGGGATTGCTCTCGCCGGCGCCGGCGCATGCGGAGCGCCCCCAGCTCGACGTGTCGTCGGGGCGCGGCCGACGCGTGGTGATTCTGGGCGCCGGGATTGCGGGGATGACTACCGCCTATGAACTGCGGAAGGGGGGCTACCAGTGCCAAATCCTTGAGGCGCGCGAGCGGCCCGGTGGGCGCGTGTGGACCATCCGGGGCGGTGACCAGATCACAGAGATGGATTCCTGGCAGCGGGTAATGTGGCCTCGCCGCCACGACCTCTACTTCAATGCGGGCGCCGGGCGGCTGTCCCACCACCACCACGAGATCCTGTCTTACTGCCGGGAGTTCGGCGTTCCGTTGGAGATCTTTGTCGCCGACAACCGGGCGGCCCTTGCACAAGCCGAGAGTGTTGCCGGCGGGGCGCCCCAACCTTTGCGACGACTCGTCGCCGATGCCCGGGGCGCCATCGCCGCGCTCGCCGCGAAACAAGCGGCACCGGACGATAGGCTCCTGCTCTCCTACCTGGCCCAGTTCGGCGCTCTCCAGCCGGACCTGACCTATCGCGGCTCGAACCGTGCCGGCTACAGCACGCCGCCGGGTGGGGGCGAGCAGGCGGGCGTTCCCCTCCCGCCCATTTCGCTGGACGAGATAAAGCGGGCCGGGGAGAACGTCTGGGCGGGAACGCTCTTCTCGGAGCTCTGGGACTTCTCGCCGACGATGCTGCAGCCGGTGGGCGGCATGGACGCGATCGCGCACGCGTTCGCGCGGGCCGTCCGTCCGGCGCTCACGTACCATGCAGAGGTCGTGAGGCTGCGCCGCACGGGTGAGCGCGCGGAAGTGACCTGGCGGGACCGGCGCACGGGCCGACAGCATGTGCTGAACGCAGACTTCGTCGTCTGCACAGCGCCTCTGACCGTGCTCAAGGACATCGACAACGACTTCGCCGAGTCGGTGAAGAAGGCCACTCAGACCGGTGCGGCCCTCTACATCCCGGCGGTGAAGGTGGCGTTCCACGCGCGCCGTTGGTGGGAGACCGAATACCAGATTTACGGCGGGATCAGCTGGATCGACCGGGACATCACCCAGGTCTGGTATCCGACACAAGGGCTGGGCGGACGGGCCGGCATCGTCGTCGGCGCCTACATCTGGACGAAGGCCATCGGCGAGAATTTCACGAACATGACGCCCGATCGGCGCCTCGCTGCTGCGATGGCCGACGGTGAGCACCTGCATCCGGGCTATGCAAAGCTGGTTGATCAGGGCGTGTCGGTCGCGTGGTCGAAGGTTCCTTTCTCGCGGGGCGCCTGGATCGAATGGGACGACACGGCGCGCCGTGACACCTATCCGGTCCTGCTTGAGCCGGACGGCCCGTTCTACTTCGCAGGCGAGCACATGAGTTACAACACGGGCTGGCAGGAGGGAGCGGTCCAGTCCGCGCACTACACTGTCAAGCAGATCGCGGAACGCGTACGGACGGGCCGCCCCCCCGAGCGACTGGCCCCGCCGCCCGTGCCAGCCGGCCCAATGCCACCAAGGCTGGGGCGTTAGCCCAGAAAAGGAGAACCCATGGCCAACACGCCGAGCGCGGTGACTTAGAGAACCGAAACGTCGGCGGGCTCGGGCCCGTGACGTCGAGCGCCGGCTCGCCAGCCTCTGAGCGCGCCACGGTCAGTAACCAGATGGTGAGCCCGTTCGCGAACAAAGCGGCCTAGGAACCGGCCCTGGACTCGAGCCGTTCCCGTGGTGCCCACTGCTCGGCCTGCGCGATGATGTCCACGCCAACGATCTCGCTCCACGTGGCGAGGAGCTGCCGAGTGACGGGGCCGGGGATCCCTGCACCGATCGGGCGCTTGTCCACCCGCGTGACGGGCAGGACACAGGGACTCGTGCTCGTGAAGAACGCCTCGTCGGCCGTGTAGACGTCGTAGGGCTGGAGATCCTCCTCGCGGATGGGGAGGTCCAGCTCGCGGGCGAGGTCGAACACCATCGCCCGCGAGACACCCTGCAGGATCCCGCGGTCGCCGGCCGTCCGGATCACCCCGCCGGTGACGATGAAGACGTTGTAGCCGACGCCCTCGGTGATGTGGCCCCGGCCGTCGGTCAGGATCGGCCAGCCCTCCGGATCCACGTCGCCCGCCTCGAGCTCGGCCAGATTGAAGTTCATCCGGCTGAAGTGCTTGACCTTGGGATCGAGGGCGTCGGAGGAGAAGCTGTGGGTGCGCACGATCACGCCATGGGCGCCCGACGCGTAGAGGTGGGCGAAGCGCGAAAAGCCGATCTGGCGCGTGCAGACCCCGACGGCGGGCGGCCCTGCCTTGTGGGCCCAGCGCCCCCGCCCGCGCGTGACGAACTGCCAGATCTGATAGTCGCCGACATCGGCCCGGAGGGGCTCGTTGCGGGCGATGACCTCCTCGCTGATGCGCTCCATCTCATCGGGAGACAGACCGGGGTCGATGCGCACGAACTTGAGCGATCGGTACAGCCGGTCCACGTGGGCCTTCATCCGGAAGCTCTTGCCGTTGAACGTGCGCGCGACGTCGAACACGCAATCGCCCACGAGGAACCCGCGGTCCATGGGATCGATCCGGACCTCACTGAACGGGAGCCACTGCCCACAGAAGTACGCGACATAGTCGGCCACGGGGTCCTCCATTCGGCCGCGCGCGGCGGCCGGGCCTGCTCACGCCGCGAAGCGGTAGAGGCGCGCCACGTTGGACCGGGTGATCTGCCGCTGCTCCTCCAGGGGCACGCCGGCCAGGATGCGCTCCAGGATGATCCGCGAGTGCGGGAAGGTCGACTCGGTGTGGGGGTAGTCGGACCCCCAGAGGAGCCGGTCGACGCCGATGAGGGCACGGTCGCGGATGCCCATCGCATCTTCCTGGAAGCTCAGGAACACGTTGCGGCGGAAGAAGTCGCTCGGCCGGGCGTCGGTCTGGTAGCGATGCCAGTGGGCGCGCCGCGCGCGCTGCGTGTAGGTGTAGTCGAGCCGATCGAGGAAGTACGGGACCCAGGCGAGCTCGTGTTCGGCCGAGCCGACGCGCAGGCGCGGGTAGCGCTCGAAGACCCCTTCCAGGACGAGGTGCCCCAGCGCCACGCGCACCCAGTAGTCCGCAGTGGCGAGAAGCGCCGCCCGTGACGTGCGATTGCTCTCGGCCACCACGTGGCGGGCGGGTCGGTTGGTATCGATATGGAGACTGAGGGGCGCGTCGAGATCCTGCGCCGCCGCCCAGAAGGGCTCGTACATTCGGTGGTCGTAGCTGCACGCCTCGGGCGGGGCAACCGTGATCATGCCGCCGGCCAGCCCCAGCGTGCGCACCCGCTCCAGCTCGCGGATGGCCTCGCTCACGTCTTCAACGTTGAGGAGGGCGATGCCGCGGAGCCGATCGGGCGCGCTCCGGCAGAACTCGACGAGCCAGTCGTTGTACGCACGGAAGCACGCAGACAGCAGCGCGGGATCGGGCACTCGATAGAGCTGAAGGCCGGCGGTCGGATAGATCACCGAACCCCACACGCCGTCTGCCTCGTTCTCGCGCAGGAACTCGGCCGGTTCATAGGCGCCGGGCCGGACCTCGGAGAAACGCGCGGCGGGACGCAACGCCTCGGGGCGCTCGAAGCGCGTCCCGACTTGGGCGCCCCCCTGGAACGAGTTGCCCCGCGTGCCGTCGATCATCCACCAGTCGCCGTCAGGCTCGCTGGCCACGCGCGGCCCCCGATCGCGGAAGGCCCGGTCCATGCGCTCCGTCCAGAGGTCAGGCGGCTCGACGACGTGGGAATCCGACGAGATCAACGCCCAGTCGAGCAAGCGTGCCCTACCTGGTCGGGCGCGCGCGCTCGTGCAGGAAGAACACGTCCGGCTTTCCGCGGACCCCGGCCCCCTTCATGGCCTTCCGCAGATCCGCAGACTTCGCGAATGTCTTGGCCCGGCGAAGATCATTCCAGCGGAGCAGGATGAAGACGTCTTTCGGCCGGGCCGCGCTCCGAAACACCTGTCCCCCCTTGGATCCGCTTGCCTTCCTCGTGCTGCCGTGTCCGTCGAATGCCCGCTTCCACTTCGGGTAGTCGGCGACGGTGTGTCGAACCAGCAGATAAGGCATCGAGTGCCTCCCCGATTGAGAGAGTAGTCGTGGCAACCGCGCGAGATGGCGCGAGTCTGGACGCCCCACCGCCTGGTGTCAATCCAATCGTTGACGTGGCCCGGCGATGATCCGACTACGCCGGCCCCGCACGCCTGTCAGGGCCGAGCGCGCCGACGGCGCCCCTCGAGGCCCTACTTGCTGGGGGCCGGTCGATCCTCAGCCGACGACGTCCGGCCCCCGCCAATGAACCGGACCGGTTCCTGTCCCTTCAGCGCGGCCGGGGTTATCGCCCACGTGCCACCGCAGGCCGCGCTCGCAATATCCCCGGCCATCTGCGTGCCCCCGAACGGCAACGAGCCCACACTCGTGAGACCCCCGAGAATGCAGAACGTCGCCTTGAAGGGCGCGTACAGCAGCGTCGAGAACACGCTGCCCGTGCCGTACAGAACATCGTCCGCGGTGCTCTCGGCCGCCGCGGGAGAGGCGGCGACGACCAGAAGCAAGCCAAGGAGAAGGACGGGCCGCCCGAAGGTGACGCAATGTCTCATTGGCTAGTCCTCCCAGGAGAACATCCGGTGAATCGTGTTTCACATGCGGTCGAGATCTGCAGACGCCATACGCGAAGGCCCTTCCTGCCGCGCCGCCTCGGTGGAACCGGGCGGCCAGCGGGACGACCTTACACCAACGGGCAGACGCGACGCCAGCGGACGGCGGCTGCCTCCGAGGCGGCAGCGCGGCTAGCTCCACGTGTCAGTCCCCGGCCAGGCCCGTGACAGGTTTCGCCAAGTCCTCAGACGGCGGCCCAGTGCAAATAGCATTAGCCCCAGGATTTCAAAGCCCGGCCCGAGCCTTGCAAGCCTGCACGGATACGGTCGGGGCGAGCGTCGGCGCCCGGCAGACGTGGAGAAGCGGGACCGGTGGCCCGGGACCCCCGACCGTCCAACACAGATTAGGAGGACACGACGATGAAGCGTCTCTCACGATGGACCGTCCGAACGGTTCAGGCCAGTGCGGTCTGCGCCGCGATCGCCCTGTGTGCGCTCACGGCAAGCGCCCAGGACGTCGGCCAGGACGTCCGTGATCTCCGCCAGGACCGCCGCGACGTGCGCCAGGACAACCGCGACATCCGCCAGGATCGGCGCGACCTCGCCAACGACAACCGGGACATCCGCCAGGATCGGCGGGACATCACGAAAGACACCGCGGACATTCGGCAAGACCGGCGCGATATCTCGACCGATCGGCAGAATCTGCAAAACGCCGAGAAAGCCGGCAATCAGGGCGCGGTCAACGCCGACAAGCGGGAGCTGCGCACCGATCAGCGGGATCTCCGCCACGACACGCGCGACCGCCAGGCCGATCGGCGGGACCTGCGGGCGGACAAGCAGGATCGTGCGCACGACCGGCGCGATCTGCACGCCGACCGGCAGGATCGTCGGGCGGACCGCCGCGATGTGCGGCAGGATCGAAAGGACCTTCATCACGACGTGAAAGCGAAGCACGAATAGCCACCCGCCGGGGCGGAGCACGGGGCCCCGCGACCGTGCTCCGCTGCTCTCCACAGCAGGACTACGATCGCTGGCTCTGGTCGTAGCGGGGAATGTCCTCTATTCCGTGCCCGCAGCAACCGCTCTGAGCGCAACATCAAGCATTGACGCGCGCCTTCGCGTGGATTGGGAACCCGGCACCACGCATGCGGGTCGGCCGCTGATCCGTGGGTGGGTCTACAACGACTCCGAACGCGCGGCCAAGGACGTGCGGTTGCTGGTGGAGACGCTCGATCCCTCTGGCACCGTGATCGCCCGTGCCATCGGCTTCGTCCGTGGGGCGGTCGGGTTCAACGATCGGACCTACTTCGAAGTCCCCCTCAAGACGGCCGGCGCCTCCTACCGGGTGAGCGTCGTCGGATTCGACTGGAACTGCCGCGGGTAGCAGGCCACCAATCTCCGGCTCGCTCCCCTCCACCACCCTGTGAAAACAAAATCGGGCACCCCGGTTCCCCGGAAGTGCCCGATTCGATTGGTGGGCCGTCAAGGACTCGAACCTTGGACCCGCTGATTACGCGGGCCGTTAGCTCAGTTGGTAGAGCAGCTGACTCTTCGGGAACTGCCTCACCCGAACCTGACTCGACCCTGCCTTCGCACCTCCCGATCAGAAATGGCGCGCCCAAGGCCGGCGCCGAACGCCTTGGCGACTTCGAGCGTGAAGCGCACAGCCTGCTCGATGTCGGACGCGGGCGAGGCGCCAGTGGCCGATCCCGCGACGGGCACCGCGGACGTCGATGCCCCGTTCTGTCTGCTGCTTGAGGTCCTCACGGTGCGCGCGCGGCGGCGCTGGCCGCCGATGGGGTCGCGGCGCGCCTGGCAGGGCAGGCGGTGCGGAAGTTCCTCTCCGTGCTCGGGCAGATCCTGAACCTCTTGGTCGGCTGACTCTGGACCTTGGCCGCAGAGTCTGTCAACATCGGGCCCGCCGACAGACTGGGAGGTCCTCATGGCCACGCTCCTGAAGAACATGAAGCTCCTCGCGCATCACGACATGGACGGCTTCGGGAACTGCGGCGAAGGCATGGCACTGCAGCGCACGCGCGACAAGCGCCGCGTACTCTGGATCGCACACGAGTCAGCGCCAAAGAACGTCACCGCCCTCGACGTGACGAACCCGAAGAAGCCGCGCCTCGTCACGCAGACGACTCTCGCCCACGAGCGGATGCGCTCGAACTCGCTCGACATGGTGGGCGACCTCCTCGTCGTTGCGTATCAGACTCGCGAGCCGGGCATGAAGCCCGCGGGCTTCGAGATCTTCGACTGCGCGGATCCCGCGAAGCCGAAGTCCGTCAGCTTCTTCGACTGCTCCGGGCCCAAGTCGCGCGGCGTCCATCACCTGTGGTGGGTGGACGGCGAGTATGTGCACGTCGCGGCCGGCGCCGAAGACTTCCTGGCGCGCAACCCGAA
>Ga0187777_10002591_pt1 | contig 11515 bp, 9 predicted proteins | sample 1015_Q2_SP5_10_M_FD_132416 | JGI IMG/M metagenome (GOLD analysis project Ga0187777, IMG submission 132416) | Tropical peat soil microbial communities from peatlands in Department of Meta, Colombia - 1015_Q2_SP5_10_MG | ecosystem: Environmental > Terrestrial > Soil > Wetlands > Peat | place...
CCGCCGAGCCCGGACGGGTCGATGCGAGCGGCGTCGCCGTGCGTGCGCCGCTGGTCGTCGTCTGCCCAGGGCCGGATTTCGGAACGCTCCCAGCAGAGCTGCGTCCTAATCGAGCCGGGCTTACTCGCTGTCGCCTCCAGATGCTGCGGGTGGCCGGGCCGGGCGGCCGCCGATACGCGCCGGCGCTGCTGACGGGCCTCAGCCTGCTCCGGTACCCGGCGTTCACCGCCCAGCGGGGGTTCGAACGGGTCAGGGCGCGAATCGAGGAGGAGCGCCCCGAGCTGGTCGCGGCGGGGATCCATCTGATCGTCGCCCAGCTCCCCGGCGGCGATCTGATCCTCGGCGACACCCACGATTACGGGGACACGGTGTCGCCGTTCCGCGACGAGCGCCTCGACCGGCTCGTTCTTGGGGAGGCGACGGCGCTGCTCGGCCTGGAACGCCTCGAGGTTCGCGAGCGTTGGCAGGGCGTCTACCCCAGCGCGCCCGGAGACCCGTTCCTGGTTACGGAGCCACTTCCCAGGGTCTGGGTGGTCGAGGTGGTGTCGGGGGTGGGCATGACGACCGCGCTCGGCCTCGCGGCGCGCGCGCTCGATCGGATGCTGGGAGGCGCTACGAGCGCGCCGCGTGCAGTCCCGGTGCCGGCGCTGGGCGGAGCGCCACCCCGGAGCGTGGAAGCGCGTGCTGATTGTGAATCGTGATCTCGAACGCGTCGGCGCGATACCGATCACGGGCCCACTCGAGCGCGCGGCCCTCCGGATCGAGCGCACGCCGGCGGACCTCGAGCAGCGGTGAACGGCGCGGGATCGAAAGCAGCGCTGCGTCGTCGCCGCCGGCGGCGATCGCTGCGATCGTCTGGTCGGCCTCGCTGAACACGACACCGCGCGCCCCGAGCTCGGCATAGACCGAGCCTCCGTCGAGATCGCAATCGAGCAGCAGGCGTCCGACCGGCTCGATCATCGTGGTTCGCTCGATCATCACCGGCTCACCGTCCAGCAGGCGCAGGCGCTTGTACTGGAACACGGGGGTGCCCGTCTCGAGCCCCAGCTGCTCGGCAGACTCTGGATCGGACGGGCGCCGTGCCAGCTCGAGCGTACGTGCCGATGGCGTCCGGCCGAGCTGCCGGGCCCACATCGAGAACGACACGAGCTGATCGAAGCTCTGGGCCAGGCCGGGCCGACGGACGACCGGAGCGCGCCCACGGCCCCCGGCGATCAGCCCCTCGCTACGCAGCGCGGCCAGCGCATGACGGATCGTCCCGCGCGAGACCGCGAACCGTGCCGAGAGCTGAGCTTCAGAGGGAAGCAGCGATCCGGGCGCGAGCTGGCCGGCCAAGATCTCGTTGCGCAGAGCGTGAGCGATGGCGGCGTGACGCGGGACCGATGAACTCTGGGTTGTGCCCATCCGGGCCCGCAATTCTGACAACGGGCTCAGATCACGTGGCCAGGCGCGCGCGTACGATCGACGAGACGCGCTCGATCGCGAGCACGAACAGGACGAGGACCAGGACAAAAGTGAGCACGGCCTTGAGCTGGAACACCTGGAGGTCGTTGTCGATCAGGAAGCCGATTCCGCCGCCGCCGACCGCGCCCAGCGTCACCGCCGAGCGGAAGTTCGCGTCGAGCCGGTACATCGTCAACGCCAGCAAGGTGTTTCGGACCCCGGGGAGCACCGCGTGGAAGAACACCTGGAGGCGACCGGCGCCGGCGACCCGCAGGGCGTCGACGGGCGCCATGTCCATCTCCTCAACCGCCTCGGCGAACAGCTTGCCCTTGACCCCGATTCCGTGGAACGTCAGCGCGACCGTCGCCGACCACGGGCCGAAGCCGACCGTGATCAGGAAGAACAGCAGCATGATCAGCTCGGGGATCGCGCGCAGGACGGCTTGGATCAGCCGCGCGACCTCATACACCGGCCGCGACGGCGTGATGTTGCGCGCTGCGAGCGGCAGCATCGCGATCGCGCCGACGATCCCGAACGCGATGCTGAGGATCGCGATGCACAGAGTGGTCACCGCCGCCTGGACGCCCGGCCAGACTTCGCTCAGCTTGGGTGGAAGCGAGTGAGGGATGAAATCCCGGAGCAAGCCCTTCTTGTCGAAGAACCCGGTGACGAGCGCCCCGACCGACCCTTGCACGTTGATCCAGGAGTAGATGCAGAGCGCGAGGACTGCGACGCCGGCGAGGTAGACGATAATCCGGCGGCGCCCGGCGGGCGCGCGCGCCGGAAGCGCCGGCGCGCTTCCGGCCTGTTCTCCGACGGGGGTGACGGGGCGCTCGACCGATGCCATGACGTCACGCCTCGTGGAGGTGGGCGTAGAGGTCGCTGAGCTGCTCGCCGCTGACGTCGCCGGGCCGGCTGTTGAAGGCCACCTCGCCGAGGCGCATGCCGACCACCCTGTCGGCGTGGCCGAGCGCGAGGTCTGGCTGATGGAGGACCGTGAGCACCGCCAGCCCGTCGTTGTGGGCAAGGTCCGCGAGCAGCACCAGGACCTCCTCGGCGGCGCGGGGGTCGAGCGCCGCGACGGGCTCGTCGGCGAGGACCACCAATGCCCGCTGGCAGTAGGCGCGTGCGATGGCGACGCGTTGCGCCTGCCCGCCCGAGAGCGTTCCCGCCGGCTGCCACGCCTTGTCGAGCATGCCGACGCGCTGGAGAGCGAACGCGGCGCGGTCGCGGACGTGCTGCGGGAAGCTCCTGGTCGTGAACGAGCGAACCAGCGGCATCCGGCCGAACGCGCCGAAGCAGACGTTCTCGAACGCGGTCGCCTGCTTGACCAGCGCGATCTGCTGAAACACGACCGCGGCCTCGCGCCGCGCCTCGCGAAGCTCCTTTCCGTGCAGCGACGCCAGGTCCCGGCCCAACAGGTGCGAGCTTCCGGAGTCGGGGTCGGTCAGCCGGATCGCGCACCTGAGCAGCGTCGACTTTCCGCAGCCGTTCGCCCCGAGGACCGCGAGGAGCTCGCCGCGCGCGAGGCTCAGGTCGACGCCCTTGAGCGCCTGGTTAGACCCGAAACTCTTGCGAATCCCTTGCAGAACCAGCGGCGTGTCCAAAGCGCCGGCCTGGAACGGATCCGCGGCAGGCGACGAGCGAGCCCGCGCCGTCGGCACCTTCGACGGCATCTCGAATCAGAGATCGGATGTCGTCAGGTGGACGGTCTTGGCGACGTCCCGGACCTGGTTGTAGAGGGCGTCGGTGGCCGGGACCATCGGGCCGTTGCTGTCGGTGCCGAGCTCAGTGTCGACCGTCGAGACTTGCTTGGCGGTCAGCCCCAGCAACGCTGCCTTGACCTTCGCCTGAAACGCAGCGGGCAGGCTGCCCGCGACCGTGATGGGATCGTTGATGATGTTCGTCGACTTCCAGATCTCGCGGTAGTCGGCGGCGTTGAACTGATGAGCCTTTGTCGCCGAAGCCTGCTGTTGGCTGTTGACCTCGGCCGCGTCCGTGGTGCCGTGGGTCAGCGCCAGCAGCGACGCGGTGTGGCTGCCGGCGAATTTGATCGTGACGCCCTGGCACGAGGTCGGCGAGCACTTGAACCCGGCAGAGATCAGGGCCGAGATCGGATACAGGCCGCCGGACGTGGATGTCGTGCTCGAGAGCGCGAGCGTCTTGCCCTTGAGCTGCTTGAGGCTCGTGATCGGGGAATTCTTCGGCACCCAGATGCCCGCGGTGTACGTGTCCGGTTGGCCATTCGTGTCCCCGAACGCGGCGACCGGCTGTGCGTCGGCGATCTGGTGCGCGAGGACGTAGCCGAGCGGGCCAAACTCGCCCATCTCGATCTGGCCGGCATGCATCGCGTCGATCTCGGCGACGTACGTGTTCGAGATGATCAGCTGCACCGGGCACCCGAGCTTGGCTCCGAGGTCGCTTGCGAGCGACTTGTACGCGGCCTCGAGCGTCGGGCCGGTGTCGTAGGGCTCGACCGCGAACCGCACCGGGTTGTGCGGGCACGCGGAGCTGGTTGACGCAGCGGTCGCGCTGGACGTGTTCGCGGCATTAGAAGCCGAGTTCGAGGTTGAGCTCGAGCTGGAGCTCGATCCGCACCCGGCCAGCGCAAGGCTCGCCAGCGCCAGTGAAAGCGCGGCCTTCTTCATCGTCATCACCCCTTGGTAGCGGTCTCCGCCGCGGAGGATCATCGCGAACTTGCTACTTGTCAATACAAGTTACGTGATGTTCACACAAGTTATCGAGATGCAATCGAACCGCTCGTATCCACGTCGCGTGGGAGACTCTGCACCGCCGTGGTCCTCGCCACCTACAACATCAAAGGAGGGGTGGGCAAGACCTCGGCCGCGGTCAATCTCGCCTACCTCGCCGCGCGCGCAGGCGCGACGACGTTGTTGTGGGATCTCGACCCCCAGGGCGGAAGCACCTACCTGCTGCGGGTCAAGCCGAAGGTCAAGGGCGGCGGGCGCAAGCTCGTGCGGGGCAAGAGCGACGCCTCGACTCGGATCAAGGGCACGGACTACGAGCGGCTCGATCTGCTGCCGGCCGATTTCTCCTACCGCCACATGGACCTTGACCTCGACTCGACCAAGCGCCCGACGGCACGGCTCGGCCGGGTGTTGTCTCCGCTCGTGCCCGATTACGACTACGTGTTCCTCGACTGCCCGCCGAGCATCTCGCTGGTGTCCGAGAGCGTGTTCGAAGCAGCCGACGCGCTCCTGATCCCGCTTCTCCCGGCGACGCTGTCGGCGCGCACGCTCGACTACATCGAGCAGGTCGCCGGCAACGACGTCCAGCGACTCGCGTTCTTCTCGATGGTCGACGCGCGTAAGCGCATGCACCGCGACGTGATGGAGGCATTCGTCGCGGAGCGGCCGGAGATGCTCCACGCGGTCGTCCCGCTCGCCGCCGACGTGGAGCGGATGGGGGCGGCGCGCGCCCCCATAGAAGAGTTCGCGCCGCGTAGGCGCGCGGCCGCGGCGTTCCGCGAGCTGTGGGCCGAGATCAGCGAGCGGCTGGCACGCCGCGCGTCACTTCACTGATTCATCACAGGATCGCCGCGCCGCTCGCCGATCATCGCACTGGATGACCTACACAGAACTCCATTTCCATCTGCTGCCCGGGATCGATGACGGGCCGTCGTCGCTCGATGAGAGCGTCGAGCTCGCGGCGGCCGCCGCCGCGCAGGGAACCGGGGCGATCGTGTCGACCCCGCACGTGCACCCCGAGTTCGTCACCGACGTGAGCTCTCTGCCCGACCGAGTACGCGAGGTCGCGGCGAGGCTCGCCGCCCGGCGAATCCGGGTCGACGTCCGGTGCGGGGGCGAGCTCGACCTGGAGATGGTCCCGCGGCTGTCGCAGCAGGAGCTCGAGACGATCGCCCAGGGTCCTCCGGGCCGGCGGTGGCTCTTGCTCGAGGCGCCGCTGGCCGGGATCGATCGCACGTACACGGCGGCCGCCGACGAGCTGCGCGCCCGCGGCTTCGCGGTTGTCGTCGCCCATCCCGAGCGTGCGCTTAGATGGTCCGATGCCGGCTGGGAGACACTCGAGCACGAGCTGGCCGCCGGTAGCGTCGTCCAGATCAACGCGTGGTCGGTCGCGGGGCTTTACGGCGAGATGGTCCGCGCCACCGCGCTGTGGCTGGTCAGGACCGCTCCTCAGGCGGTGATCGCCTCCGACGCCCACGGCGGCTCGAGGATGCCGGCGGTTGGCCTGGCACTCGATGCGCTCGCCGCCGCTCGCGTACCCGACCCCGGCCGGCTGCTGGACGCGGTTCCCAACGGACTACTCGAGCACGGCCTGGCAGTGGGCTCGGGCTCGCTCGCGGCCTGACGGCGACCGGCGACTCTGGACACGATCGCGGCGAGGACCTACGCCGCGACCGGCGCGAGGTCAGCCGGATCACGGGGGGCCCCGAGCCGCGGCCACATCTCGAGCGCGCGTTCGACGAGCTGCTCGACGACGGTCTCGACGTCGACCCGGCGCTCGAGCTCGACAAGCGGTTCGGGATCGGTCCATGTGACCGCGCGGCCCGGCGCCAGCAGCGTGCAGCAATCCTCGTCGGGCAGGATCGAGGTCTCGAACGTGCCAAGTCTCTGGGCCTCGTCGATGATCTCGGACTTGTCGCGATCGATCAGGGGACGGAGCAGCGGCAGCGTCGCGGCGCTCTCCACGACCTCGAGGTTGCGGAGGGTCTGGCTGGCCACCTGGCCGAGCGAGTCGCCCGTGACGAGCGCCTCGCAATGCTCGCGGCGCGCGAGCGCGTCGGCGACGCGGACCATCAGCCGCCGGCCCGCCAGGACCTGGAGCCGGCCCGCGCCCGAGGACGCGAGCAGCCGCTGCGTAATCCCGAACGGCACCACGAACAGGCGCGAGCGGCCCTGGAAGCGATTCAGCCGGGCAACTAGGGCATACGCCTTGTATGCCGATTCCGGACCGGTGAGAGGCTGCCCGCTGAAGTGAACAAAGTCGCAGCGCAGGCCGCGCTTCATCATGCGGTACGCGGCGACGGGAGAGTCGATCCCGCCCGACAGCAGCACCATCGCCCGCCCGCTGCTACCGACCGGAAGACCGCCCGCTCCCCGTAGGCGATCCACCGACACGAACAGCTCGCGCGTGTACGCGTCGACGCGAAGCTCGATGTCGGGATGGGACAGGTCGACGCGGTATCCGAGTTGGTCGTTGACATTCCCCCCGACCTCCCGCGCGATATCCATCGAGCACACCGGGAAGCTCTTCTCGCGCCGGCGCGCACGGACCGCGAATGAGCCCGCCGGATGCTCGCGCAGCAGCTCGACCGCGGCCTCTGCAGCGCGGGCCACCGTCGGCTCGATCCGCAGCGCTGGTTGCACGACGCTCAGGCCGGGGAGCTCAAGCGCGACGTCGAGCGCGATCGCCAACCCGTCCGGCGGGGGGATGATCTGAAACGAGGAACCGCGTCGGCGGAGCTCGACCTCACCGGCCCGACGCATCGCTCGTCGCAGGTTGCGTTCGAGCACCGCGGCGAAGGCCGAGCGCCGGCGCCCCTTGAGCGCGAGCTCGCCGAACATCAGCAGCGCGCACGGCGTGCCGCGAGCCGGGATCGAGGCGGCGCGCAGGTGAGCGGCGGCTGTCTCTGACGCGGTGTCGGTCATGCCTGGTTCAGCGCTCAGGCTAGCTCACGGGCGGACGCGAGCGGCGGGGCCAGCCCGAGCCCGCGGGCCCGCTCGAGCGCTCGGGCCAGTACCTCCTCGGCGCCCTCGATCTCGCCGTCGCGCATCAGCACCCTGCCGGCCACGACCGTCGTGTGCACGACCGAGCCCGACGCGGCGTACACGAGTGCGGCGGGAAGCTCCCCGAAGCTGAGCTCCGGGGCGTCGGCGCGCAACAGTAGGAAGTCGGCCGGCTGCCCGACCTCGAGGCCGGGCGCCGCGCCGAGCAGCGGCGCCCGCCGCCCGGTGGCGATCTCCCACGTCTCGACCGCGTCGATCGCGGCGGCGTCGTGAGCGGCGTGCTTCTGGACCAGCGCGAGCACCTTCATGTCCGCGAACAGGTCAAGCGCGTTGTTCGAGCCCGGCCCGTCGGTGCCGAGCCCAACCAGAACGCCCGCGGCGCGCGCCCTGGGGTACGGGAACACGGCGCCCACCGCGAGCTTGAGGTTGGCGACGGGGTTGGTCACGACCACAGCGCGACGCTCCGCGATCAGCTCGAGCTCGTCGTCGTCGAGCCACACGCCGTGAGCGAGAACCGTCCGCTGCGACAACAGCCCAACGCGGTCCAGGTAGCGCGCGGGCCGCTCACCGTGGGAGGCGAGGCAGTCGATCACCTCGGGCTCGGTCTCGGACAGGTGGATCTGAATCGGGAAGTTACGCTCGGCCGCGATCTCGGCGATCCACCGCAGGCTGTCCTCGGTGACCGTGTAGATCGCGTGCGGGGCCAGCCCGGCGTCGATCAGCTCGCCGACGCCTGCGAGCTCGTCGAGGCTACGCAACGCGGCCTCGCGCATCTCCCGGCTCCCCCCGTCGATGTCGATGAGCGGCGCCGCCACCGTGGCTCGCATCCCCGCATCGGCGACGGCGCGTGCGGCGGCCGGCGCATGCCAGTACATGTCCCAGAAGCGGACGGTCCCGCTCCGGATCATCTCCAGGCAGGCGAGCCGCGTCCCCCAGTAGACGTCCTCGGGCTCGAGCTTCCGCTCGATCGGCCAGATCTTCTCCTCGAGCCAGCGCATCAGCGGGAGGTCGTCGCCGTAGCCGCGAAACAGCGTCATCGCGGCATGAGTGTGGCCGTTGATCAGCGGCGGCACGAGGGCCGCGCCGCCCGCGTCAAGCACGTCGTCCCCGGGCTCGGCCTGCACGTTGGGTCCGACCGCTGCGATGAGTCCGTTCTCCGCCCGCAGCCCGACGGACTCGCGCCCGAGGAATGCGCCCGTGACCGCCAGGCTCACGAAGCGGACCGTCCCGCCGGATCTCCCGGGATCCCGAGGGCGTGCTCCTGGAGATCGATTGCTGTCTGGATCAGCGGCGCCTCTTGACCGCGCGGCCCGATCAGTGAGACGCCGACGTTCCAAGTCACAGGCAATGCTGCGACCGGCATCCCGGTCATGTCCCATAGCGCGGTCAGCTCGATCAGCGGATCGCCGGCGCCGCCGGCGTGCCCGCGGTCGTAGCCGGGGCCGCGCTCGTAGGGCAGGATCGGGAGCGTCGGCTCGAGCACGAGGTCGACGCCGTTCTGCCGGAACCAGTCCTCCCAGATGGCCGTGCCGTCCGCACGGCGGGCCTGAGCCGCGAGGTATGCCTGGGCGTCGGTGAAGTTGCGTGCGGCCTCGACGAACTCCGCGATCGCCGGGCGGTAACGATCGTGCCGGTCTGCGAAGCCCTGGTGATACGCCCACACTTCGGTGAGCAGCACGCAGCTGAGGTCGTCCCATTCGAACGTCCAGGGCGCAGGCAGCTCGACAATCCGCGCTCCGAGACGCTCGCACGTATGCGCGGCCTCTTCCAGGCCACGACCGACGGCGTCGACCATCGTGATTCCCTGCGTTCGGTCGGTCAGCGCGATCGTCACGCCCGCGAGCGGGCGGCCGCCGGACCGGGCGCTCACCGGCGGTCCGTCGATCGCCGCGGGCGGCGGCATCAGCGGCGTCACGGCCGGACCGGCGGCGGCCATCGCCGCCAACAGCGCCGCGCAGTCGGCGACCGTGCGTGCCATCGGCCCCGCGTGGTCGAGCGACGGGGCCAGCGGGACGATGCCGTCGACCGGGAGTCGACCGTGGGTCGGCTTGATTGCGCACGTGCCGCAGCAGGTCGACGGGATCCGCAGCGAGCCGCACGTGTCGCTCCCGAGCGCGGCTGGTGTCATCCGCGCGGCGAGCGCCGCCGCGCTCCCTCCGCTCGAGCCGCCGGCGATCAGGTGCAGCGCCCACGGGTTGCCGACCTGATCAGTCGTCCCCCCGGCTGCAAACTCGTGCGTGTGCGTGTGTCCGAGCAGGACCATCCCCTGCTCGCGTAGGCGCTCCCACACGGTGCTGTCGTCGTCGGCGACCTCGCCTTCGATCAGCCGGCTCGACGCCGTTACCGGCGTGCCGGCTACGCCGTACAGATCCTTCAACCCGATCGGGACGCCGCACAGCAGCGGCGTCGCGTCGCCTTCGGTGACGCGACGCTGGTCGGCAAGCGACGCCTGCTGGCGCGCCATCTCGGGATACAGGCGCGCCCATGCGTTGATCGCGTCGGGGGCACCGTCGCTCGTGGGCGGGCCGCCGTTCCGCGTCTCGATCCGGCGCAGGCAGGCGTCGGTCAGCTCGACCGCCGACAGGCGTCCCGCGCGGAGCAGGTCCGCGGCTTCGAGCACGCCGAGGTCGGCGGGGTCAGTGTGCCGAGGAACGGCGGCGCCGGAGGAGACCGTCTCGGTCATGGCGCGAACGCTACTGGTCCGTCGCCCCCTTCTGGAAGCGAGCGACGCCTCGAGCTCATCGGCGAGCGGCCGCAGCTCACATTTCCCGCGGCCCAGGCGTCTGTAGGGTGCGCGTCTCGCGATGTTCAGAATGCGCGATCAGCTGATCTCGGCGCTGTTTGTGGTGACGCTGCTGGCGGCCGGCCTGGCCTGGCCGGCGACGGCGGCCGCGGGCCCTCGCCTCGTCGCCGACGGCAGCGTCCAACAGGTGTACGTGACCGGCGCGCAACCCGCCGAGAAGCTGGTCTTGGTCAACCGGCGTGGCACGAGCGTGGCGGAACTGCCCGCCGGCTCGCTCGGGGGCCAGGTGTTCCGCGGCATTGCGCCGGGGCCGGGCTATCACGTCCGGCCCGCCGGAGGCGGCGCCGCGTCACGGGCGGTGACCGTGCTCCCGGACCGATCCGCGCCGCCGAGCACCAAGATCTATAGCCAGCGCATTCCCAGCTCTGGCTACGGCTACCTGACCACCCGGGATGGCACCAAGCTCGCGATCGACGTCCGCCTGCCCGGCGGACCGGGGCCGTACCCGACGCTGATCGAGTACTCGGGTTACGGCTACGCGGACCCAGCGGGGGCGGAGAGCGGGATCAGCCCGATCGCGACCCTGCTCGGGTTCGCGGTCGTCGACGTGAACATGAGAGGAACCGGTTGCTCGGGCGGAGCCTTCAGCTTCTTCGAGCCGCTCCAGAACCTCGACGGGTACGACGTGATCGAGACCGTCGCGCACCAGCCGTGGGTGTCCCACCACAAGGTCGGGATGATCGGCATCTCCTACGGCGGCATCAGCCAGCTATTCGTCGCCGCCACTGACCCGCCCGCCCTCGCGGCGATCGCGCCGCTGTCGGTGATCGACAACACCACGACCACGTTGTATCCCGGCGGGCTCCTCAATACCGGCTTCGCGGTCCCATGGGCGCGGGCTCGCGACTTCGACGCAGAACCGGCCTCGCCCGGCCATGGCGAGGCTTGGGCGCTGCAGCGGATCCGCGGCGGCGACCGCATCTGCCGGGCCAATCAGGTGCTGCACACTGCGGCGGTCGGCGAGGTCGACGAGATCGCGGCCAACCGCTACTACGTGCCGTCGGTGGTGAACCCGCTGAACCCCGACACGTTCGTGCACAAGATTCACGTGCCGGTGTTCCTCGCGTGTCAGTGGACCGACGAGCAGACCGGGGGTCACTGCCCCGCGCTGGCCGAGCACTTCACCGGTACGCGACTGAAGTGGTTCACGTTCACCAACGGCGTCCACGTCGACTCACTCGATCCGGCCACCGCGGCGCGCTGGTACGACTTCCTGTCACTGTTCGTCGCCGACCGGTTACCGGATCTGACACCTGGGCAGCGGGCGCTCGCGCCCGAGCTCTATCAGCTCGCGACGGGCGTCGGCGGGGTCCAGTTCCCGGCCGATCCGATCGAGGACGAACCCGACTTTGCATCTGCGCTGGCGGCGTTCGAGGCCCAGCCGCCGATCCGCATCCTGTTCGACAACGGCGCCGGGAGTTCGACGCCGGGCGCGCCCGTCGCCGGGTTCGAGCAGTCGTTTGCTCGGTTCCCGCTGCCCGGAACCTTCGCGCGGTCCTGGTATCTCGGAGCTCATGGAACATTGGGCGGATCTGTCCCCCGGACACGCGGCGCCGAC
>Ga0187777_10002592_pt1 | contig 11515 bp, 6 predicted proteins | sample 1015_Q2_SP5_10_M_FD_132416 | JGI IMG/M metagenome (GOLD analysis project Ga0187777, IMG submission 132416) | Tropical peat soil microbial communities from peatlands in Department of Meta, Colombia - 1015_Q2_SP5_10_MG | ecosystem: Environmental > Terrestrial > Soil > Wetlands > Peat | place...
ACCGGCGGCTGCGTTCCGTTGCGCGTTCGCAGCTATTACACATTTCTGGATTCAACGCTTTCGCCGGCGGCCATCGTAAAATGGGCCGGGCAAAATGGCCTTCCCGCCATTGCCTTGACTGACCTCGGCAACTTGCATGGCGCGGTGGAATTCGCGCAGGCCGCGAAGCAAGCGGGCGTCAAACCGATTTTCGGGACGGAATTGCAGATCGCCAATCATCCACTGTTACTCTACGTCGAGTCCGCATCCGGTTATAAGAATTTGAACCGGATTTTATCGCTCCACGCTGACGCGGAACGTGAGGAAGGGGCGGTTGCGGCGCAACAGCGCCGCCCCATTGCGATGGAGCACCTGACCGGTTTCACCGAAGGGCTGGTGGCCGTCAGCCCGGAGGCGCGCCTGGCTGAATTGTTTCCGAATCGGTTCTACCAGATGACGACGCGGACGGCGCAGCGCGCCGTCCCTACCGACTTTCCGGTTGTCGCCTGTCCGGCGATCCATTACGCGCTGCCCGGCGACCGTCTCAAATATGACATCGTGCAATCCATCCGCACGTTGACGCTGTTGCGACAGGAACACCCGGACAAACGCAGGGACGGCCGGCTTCATTTTCACACACCGGATGAAATGACCGCAGCGTGCAAAGACCATTCCGAATGGTTGACCCACTCGCTCGAAATCGCCGAGCGCTGCCATTATGAGATCCCGTTCGGCAAACCGCAATTTCCAGCCTTCACGCCGCCGGATGGTTCAACGCCGCGCGAATTTCTTCACCGGCTGGTCCGGGATGGTTTGCACCGACGCTATGGCGAACGGGCCAACGCCATGCACCCGCAAGTGGAACTGGAATTGAACATCATCAATGCCGTTGGCTACGAAGAATACTTCCTGGTCGTGTGGAACTTCCTGCAGGACTGCCGTGCGCACGGTATTGAATGGATTACGCGCGGCAGCGCAGCGGACTCGCTGGTTTGTTATTGCCTGGGAATTTCCGACGTTTGTCCCGTCCGCTTCGGTCTTTATTTCCGCCGCTTTCTGAATCAGGAGCGCATGGCCCTCAACAAACTGCCGGACATTGACATTGATTTTCCGCATGACCGCAAAGACGACGTGGTGGACCTGATTTTTGCCAGATACGGCGCGGAACATTGCGCCGTGGTCGGCGGCTTCTCGACGTTTCAGGCCCGGAGCGCATTTGCGGACGTAGCCAAGGTACTCGGCATGGCCGAACGTGAAGTGCGGCGGTTCACGGAACATTTTCCGTGGAGCTTTGGCGGCGGCTGGGTGCCGGCAGGACATACGCCCAGCGGCGGGACGAAGCTGCGCGAACTGCTGGCCGCCAGTCCCGAAAACCGCGACCTGCCGTTGAACGAGGAACCGTTCAAAACCGCGCTGGACGTGGCCGAGTTCCTCGACGGTTTTCCGCGCTATCCCAAAATGCACCCTTGCGGCGTGGTGCTGTCGCGTCAGCCGATGAATGAACTGACACCGACGTTCATTTCCAACAAAGGCTACCTCACAACCCATTTCGACATGGACGCCGTGGAAGTCATCGGCCTGGTGAAAATTGACGTGCTGGCGCAAGGCGGGCTGGCGGTCATGCGCGACGCGAAGGAAGCGCTGGCGCGGCGTGGCGTCAACGTGGATTTAAAGGCGCTTGAGCCGTGGCAAGACCCGAAGGTTTGGGAAATGATTTCCAGCGGCGGCGCGCGGGCGGTGCATCATATCGAAAGCCCGGCCATGACGGGCCTGTGCCGGCAGTGCAACGCGCGGGACATTGATACCCTCATTGCCATCGTGAGCGTCATCCGGCCCGGCGCGGCCAATGAAGGCAAGAAATTGGCCTTTACCCGGCGGTATCAGGGACTTGAACCCGTCCTCTATCCCCATCCCTCGCTGGAACCCGTGTTGCGGGACACATTCGGACTGGTGGTGTATGAGGAACACATCCTGCAAATCTGTGAAGCGTTCGCCGGATTAGACCCCGGCCGGGCGGACGTGTTACGCCGGGCCTTAAACAAACAGAAGTTTCCTGTCATTGCCGGGATTCAGAAGGAATTCTTTGCCTCGGCACGGGCGCGCGGACACCCGCTGGCCAAGATTGAAGAAGTGTGGGGGCTGGTCGCCGGTTTCGCCGGTTACGCTTTTTGTAAAGCCCATTCCACCGCTTACGGCGTGGAAGCCTATCAGGCCGCGTGGCTAAAGCTGAATTATCCGGCGGAGTTTATGGCCGCGGTGTTGACCCACGGGAAAGGATTTTATGATCCGCTCGTCTATGTGTTGGAGTGTTACCGGTTGGGATTGAAATTCCTGCCGCCGACGGTCAACGAACCTGGCCCGCAATTTATGGCGCATGACCATGCCATCCGCGTGCCGCTGACGCGGGCGAAAGGACTTACCGGGCATACGACAAAACGGTTGTTGGCCGAACGCGAGCGTGGCGCGTTCATTTCCCTGGCGGACTTTCATCGCCGCGTCAAACCGTTGCCGGAAGAAATGGAAACCATGATTCGCGCGGGCGGGTTTGATGAATTCGGCCGGACGCGGACGCGGCAGTTTTGGGAAACGCAACGGTTGGCAAAGTTTCAAGTTCCAGACTCGAAGTTCCAAGTTGCGAGCGAGAATTTGGAATTTGATTTTGAGGCGGGCAGGAATCCGGTCGCGGAGTTCTTTGGGGAGAATCCGGCCTTGTTGCGCGAGCCGACGCGACGCGAGCGACTGGAAGCGGAGACGGAATTGTTCGGCTACGCCGTTAGCGGGCACCCGCTGGAATTGTTTGACGACGTGGCCTGGGAAACCTATTGCCCGGTGGCGCGGCTGGGAGAACACGTTGGTGAAACCGTGGTGACCTGCGGCCTGGTCGTGGAACAGCGGACGCACCACCAGATCACGGGCGAGCCGATGAAATTCCTGACCCTGGCGGACTGGACGGGCATGGTGGAAACGGAATTGTTCGCGCAGACTTACAAAAGCTACGGACTCGCAACCGTGCGGTATCCGGTGCTGGAAATCACGGCTGCGGTCGAGCCATTTGAGAACGGACGCGGATTTTCATTGCGCGTTTTGCGTGCCGGGGAACCGCGCGGCCAAAGGAAGAACCGTTCGCCGACGGCGGTTCACGACACCGGCTTATCTTGATCTTCCTGGCCGGGCATTACTTTCCATTCACATAGTCGGTAGGGCCATACGCTTCGATCAGCAGTTTCAAGGAAAGCAGCAGAAGTTCGTAACGGCTCTTCAAAGAAACGTCGGCCTCCTGCATTTCCAGCGAGAGCGCATTATGCAACGTAATCAATTTGAATTGTTTAAGATTTCTCGCCCGTGTGCCATCATTGGGTCGAGCAGACTTTCGTTCCAGTTCAAAGTAGGGTCTAAGCCTGTTCTTCATGCAAGCCAATGTCAGCACATGGCGTTCCAAACCCGGAGGAACTTTCCGATTCGACCACGAACCCGACTAACGTCTCCCCCACACCAGCAGCATCAAATCCAGGGCAAAGAAGATCACAATAATCAGTTCCAGCCAGAGCATACGCCGCTCGTTCACTTCGGCATGAACCACACTGTAAAGCTTGTCGAGCTGTGCCAGGCGTTGCTCCACACTCGCCCGCCATTCGTCCAGATAGAAACGGTCCCGCGCGCCCAGATAAATGCGGGCCAGGTACCAGTCGCCAAAAAATTTGGTGATGTGGGTGACTTCATCCGTCAGTTTCGCCACGTCCACCCGGAACCGCCGCAAATGTTGCAGGGTCCTGGTCGCCTGACCAAATAACGGCGGCCGCCGCCGCTCCAGATCGTCGTAGGCACGATCCAGATACATATCCAGACGGCGGTCCATAACGCGGAATTCCTCCAATTGCAGATTGGCCAGCTCCAGCGCATACAACACGTCGTCCACATAACCGGTCAAATCCACCACCAGCGCCGCATCCCAGTCAATCACCGCCAGGTCCGCGTTCTCGAAGGAGCGTTGAATCCGCAGCACCTCGGCCACCTGCGATTCGCTCAATTTCTCCGCAGCCGTTTCGGTGAGCAATCCCGCCACCTCGCGCCGTTGCCCGGCGAGCCAGCGGTTCGCGTCGCCGGCCCCGCCCAGGTCGGCCAGGCAGAACGCCGTGTAGGCCTCCGGCGGCGGCGGAAATTCGGTGCGACCAACGACCGAATCCTTGAGGCTGTCGCAGACCTCCGCGCATACTTTCAGCGCAGCCGTGTCCAGTGACAATCCATTCTCCAATTTGGCATTGTGGAAGGGCATCAGTTCGGCCAATGCGTTTACTTCGAACGCCGACCGCATCATCACCGTGACGACGCCGACATCGTAGATGCGGATGAGCAGACGCACCGGTGAACCCTGCAATAAAGCCGGCAAAGGGCGAGGTTCTATGGCCAACGGTTTGTAAAGCGGCATGTCTTTGGGCAAAGTGCGATCCATCCGGATCTCGAATGGAAAAGGCTTTTCCGACATGATTTCATGTACCCGTTGGGTGATGATCTCGTTGGCCACATCAAACGCGTAGAGATAAACCACTTCGCCTTTCATTCTGATTAAGCTTGAACCGAGGCGCCCGGTTTGTCGAATAAAACGGCCTCAACTATAATTTGGCACAGCGCAAGGGGTGTTGCGCTGCCGAAGGAAGAGCGTGGACAAATCAACGCAGAAAGGCTTCGTGCAGACCACCGTCCACGGGAATGATCTGTCCGGTGGTCTTCCCCAGCCGGTCTCCGAGCAAAAGGAAATACGCTTCCGCCTGGTCGGCCGGAGTAATCGGTGACTTGGTCAAGGTCCGCTCGGCGTAAAACTGTGCGAGTTTTTGAACCAGCTGTTCGGCAGGTTCATCCGCAGCATGCGGAATTTGGTATTTCGCGAGCGACCCGATGACCCGGTCGCGCGGGAACATTGCCGACCCTTGCACGACGGTGGCGGGGGCGACGCCATTGACGCGCACCAACGGGGCCAATTCAACAGCCAGTTCACGGACCAGATGACTGGCGGCGGCCTTGGAAGTGTCATAGGCCAGACTGCCCTTCTTGGACACCACCGCGTTGGCGCTGGTGGTCAGCACCAGGCTGCCGCGCAATCCCTGTTCCTTCCAGGTTTTGGCCGCCTCATCCGCGACGAAGTAACTGCCCGTGACATTGATGGCAAAGGTCGGAGCCCATTGGTCGTCGGGGATGTGACCACTCGTATCGCTCGGCACGAAAATCCCGGCCGTGACACAAATGGAATCGAATCCACCGTAGGCGATGGCAACCTGGTCCAGCATGGCACGGATGCTTTCACGACGGGTGATGTCACAGGCCAGGCCGATGGCCGGGCCACAACCGGAAAGACCGCTGCCGGCCACGCCGATACCGGCGCCATATCGGGAGACGATTTCCTCCGCCGTTGCCTTCGCGGCCGCCTCGTTGATATCCACGCAAACCAGGTGTGCGCCTTCCCGGACGATGCGGTGGGCCGTTTCTTTGCCGATGCCCGAACCGGCGCCAACGACGATCACAACCTGGCGGGCCAGTTCTTTTTCCGCCGGCATTCGCTTCAGTTTCGCCTCTTCGAGCAACCAGTATTCAATGTCGAAGGCTTCCTGCGGCGGCAATGCCACATACTCGTCAATGGCCTCGGCGCCGCGCATGACCTCGACGGCACAGCCGTAAAATTCGGCGGTCACGCGGGATTCACTCTTGTCCTTGCCCCAGGCAATCAGGCCCAGACCAGGAACCAGAATCACGGTCGGATTCGGATCGCGCATGGCCGGTGAATCGGGATGTTTACCGCGGCGATAATAATCGGCGTAGTCGGTCCGATATTGTTCCAGACCGGCCGTCAGTTTTTGCCTCAACGCGGCCATGTCTCCGGCCTGGGGATCCCAATCCACATACAGCGGTTTGATTTTCGTCCGGAGAAAATGGTCGGGGCAACTCGTGCCCAACCCCGCCAGTCGCGGCGCATCGGCGGCATTGACAAAAAGCAGGATTTTTTCGTCATCCTGAACGGTGGCAATAAAGCGCTTTGGTTGCGAAACCTGACCCCGCAGCCAGGGCAAGACGGCGGCAAATATCTCCTCGCGCCTTTTCGGCGAGAGCGTTTGAAATTTCGCCCCACCGAACGCCTGGGTGTCGCCGCCTTTCTCCGCGTACTGCTTTTCGATGAATTGTGCCGCCTGCTCAATAAATCCCAGGGTGCGGAGGTAACACTGCTTCGGGTCGTCATCCCACGAAATAAAGCCGTGCTGGCCCATCATAATGGCCTTGACAGCGGGTTGTTTCCGGGAAATTTCCTGCATGGCCAGACCCAGTTCAAATCCGGGGCGCATCCACGGAACGTAAGCCATGTCGCCACCAAAGATTGCTCGCGTCAATTCTTCGCAACGCCGGCTGGCGGCAATGGCAATAATGGCGTTGGGATGCATATGGTCCACGTGCCGGCTGGGCAGGAAACTGTGCAACGGCGTGTCAATGGAGGACGGGCGCGGATTCAGATTGAACGTGCAATGGTGGTACGCCGCCACCATGTCATCTTCGGCCGGCGACTTGAGACCTTTGTCGGCGCGGGCCGCATAGGTCTTCTGCAGACCCAGCAGCTTCTCCTGGCAGAGGGAGGAAAAATGTTCCCGCTTGGCCGTGCGCAAATCGCCGCCGGAACCTTTCACCCACAGCACGTCCACCGGTTTGCCAGTGAGCGGGTCGGTTTCCGTCAGCTTGGCCGAGGTATTACCACCGCCGGTGTTGGTGATGCGCCGGTCCGCACCCAGGCAGTTGGAGCGGTAAACCAGCAGATCGACCGGCGAAAGCTTCGCGGCTGCCGCGTCGTCCCACAGAGGATTGACGTAGTGAAAGCTCATTCTTTGATATTCTGTGTTTTTTTTGTTATTTCTGTGAATTAAAGCTTGCCTTGGGCCAAAACCCAAGTAAAAAGGGAAAAAATCATCACGCGCTTATGCTGGCCAGCGAGAGGCAGGACCGGATTTTGGACATGCTGCTAAAATCGCGGGCGGTGAGCACGGCCCGGGCGGCTAAAGTGCTGGCCGTCACGGAGGAAACGGTCCGTCGCGACTTTGAAAAACTGGAGGCGGATGGCCGCCTTTACCGCGAGCATGGCGGCGCCGTGCGGATTAACGACAGCCGACGCGACCTCCCGCTCGACAGCCGCGAACTGGCGAACGTCGCCGAGAAAGCCGCCATCGCCCGGGTCGCCCGGTCACAGATTCAGCGGGGCGACACGGTATTTTTTGACGCCAGTTCCACGGTCTTCCAGCTGGCGTGCCTGATGAGCGAGCTGGAAGTGACCGTTTTGACGACCGGGCTGAAAGTCGCCATCGCGCTGGCGTGCCAGCCGGCGGTGGAAGTGATTCTGGTGGGTGGCGTCGTCAATCATGGTTCCCTCTCCTGTCAGGGAACTCTGACGGATCAGATCCTGGAGTCGTATCACGTGCAAAAGGTTTTCATTTCGTGTCGCGGCGTGGACGCGGAGCGGGGTTTGAGCGAAGCCAATGCCGAACAGGCCGGGTTGAGACGAAAGATAATCAAACACTCAGACCGAGCCATCGTGCTGGCTGACCACACCAAGCTGGGGCTCAAGTCCTCTTATTGCTTTGCCCGGCTGGAGGACGTTGACTTGCTGATCACCGATCGTCCGCCGGAGAAACAGATCCGACAGCGATTCCGAAGCGGCGGCAGGACATTGCTGGTGGCGGAGGTGGAGCCAATTTGAGCGCCCGAAAAATATGCCTGGCCGTGGATCTCGGCGCGAGCGGCGGACGGGTGGTGGCCGGGATTTATGATGGTACCCGGCTGGCATTGAATGAATTGAGCCGGTTCCCCAACGAGCCGATTAAGGCAACCAGCGGATGGCGATGGAATTTCGATGCCCTTTTTGAGCACGTCAAACGGGGCATCGCGCTGGCCGTGAAGGAATACGGCCAAGCGGTTGTGTCCCTGGGCGTGGATGCCTGGGGAGTGGATTACGGATTGTTGGACGACCGCGGGAAATTATTGGGGGCGCCGTTTCAATATCGCGACCGCCGCACGGACGGAATGGAGGAAGTGGCGTTTCAACGAATGCCACGCGATGAAATCTACCAGCGGACGGGAATCCAGTTCCTGTTTTTCAACACCCTGTTTCAACTGCTCGCCGAGTCAAAATTGCCGGATCGATTGAACGAAGCCGGACACCTGCTGTTCATGCCGGATTTGATCCATTATTTTTTGACCGGCGTTTGCGTGAATGAAAAATCCATCGCCAGCACCAGCCAATTGCTTGATCCCTACACCCAGACCTGGGAACGCGGAATCATCAAGGCCATGGGATTTCCGGAGAGAATTTTCGGCAAACTGGTCGACGCCGGAACGATGCTGGGCGAACTGCAATCGGAGGTGGCCGGGGAAACCGGCGCGAAAAAGTTGCGGGTCATTGCACCCGCCGGCCACGACACCGCCTCGGCGGTCGTGGGTGTGCCGGCGGAGGAATCCGAGCCCGGGTTCCTGAGTTCGGGAACCTGGTCCTGTTTTGGACGCGAGTTGAACCGGCCCGCCATTTCGGAAGAAAGTTTTCGGGCGACGTTCTCCAATGAAGGAGGCGTATTCGGCACGACCCGCTTTCTTAAGAACATCGCCGGCATGTGGCTGCTGCAGGAATGCAAACGAATCTGGGAGGCCGAAGGGAAAAGCACCAGTTATGCCGAACTTGTGGTCCAGGCCGAGAAGTCGCCGCCTTTCGCCGCCTGGATCGATCCCGACGCGTGCGATTTTCAGGCTCCGGCAAACATGGTCCACGCTTTGAACCGGTTTTGTAACCGCACCGGTCAACCCGCGCCGACCGACCTGGGCGCGATCACGCGCCTCATCCTGGAAAGCCTGGCGCTGAAATATCGTTTCGTCAAAGAGTCACTGGCACGGGTCACCGGCAGATCGGTCGATCGTATTTACATCGTTGGCGGCGGCAGCCAGAATCATTTGTTAAACCAATTTACCGCGGATGCCCTGGATTGCACGGTCGTGGCCGGACCGGTGGAAGCCGCCTCGATTGGAAATCTCATTATGCAACTGCATGCCCTGGGTGAAATCGGTCCGCTGCGCGAAGGTCGATCATTGATTCGTCGGTCGTTCGAAACCAAAATCTTTGAACCGCAGCATACAGCTGCCTGGGACGACGCCTATGCGCGTTTCCAACGAATCCTGTCAGCCTGAGTGCCTATGAAATCCCCGGATATCCTCAAACGCCTGATCTGGTTGTCGCACGAACTGGGGCATGCAGACCGGCAACTGGCCATCCTTGGCGAGGGAAATGTGAGCGTCGATTTGGGCGACGGGACATTTTACGTCAAAGCGTCGGGCAACTCCCTGGCCACGATTGGCGCCGACGGGTTTACCCGGGTGAAGGCAGCACCGATCCGGGCAGCGCTCGATCAACCCGCCAAAACCGACCGGCAAGTAGGCGCAATTCTCGGAGCCTCTCGCGTGGATAAGAAGGCCCGACTGCCTTCGGTGGAAACCTTTCTGCATGCCATTTGCCTGAAGGAAGGTGGGGCCAAATGGGTTGGACACACCCATCCGGTTTCCGTGTTGAAAATTCTTTGCAGCAAACTCGGGGCCGAACCGTTCCGCCGCCACATTTTCCCGGACGAAATCGTGGTCTGCGGACGCCACCTTGCGGTCGTACCGTATGTCGATCCGGGCATCCGGCTGGCGGTGGCGTTGCGGGATTCATTGCACCGCTTCATGACCAATCACCAAACCGCACCCAAAGTCATCCTGATGGTCAATCACGGTCCGGTCATATTGGGCGCGACCGAACGCGATGTGTTGCATACGATGCTGATGCTGGACAAATGGGCCACCGTTCTGACCGGAATCTATGCGGTCAGCAACCCGCAATTTCTGGAGGAACAGAACGCGGATCGAATCGAAAATCGCCCGGATGAGCATTACCGCCGTCGTGTTATCGGGAAGTTGAAATAAACCCACGCCCTACCAGGAAGAGAATTATGGACAACCCGTTGTTTAAGAAACTCCCCAAAATTGGGATTCGCCCCGCCATCGACGGACGGTTGGGTGGAGTGCGCGAATCTCTGGAAGCGCAAACGATGAGCCTTGCCAAATCCGTGGCGCGCCTCGTCGGCGAAAAACTCCGTTATCCGAACGGCAAACCGATACAAAGTGTCATCGCGGACCGATGCATCGGCGGTGTGACGGAGGCTGCGGCCTGTGCGGAGAAATTTGCGCGGGAAGGCGTTGGCCTTTCCCTCACCGTGACCCCGTGCTGGTGTTACGGCAGCGAAACCATGGACATGGACCCGGCGCTGCCCAAGGCGGTCTGGGGCTTCAATGGCACCGAAAGGCCGGGCGCCGTTTATCTGGCCGCCGTGCTGGCCGGGCATGCGCAAAAGGGGTTGCCGGCGTTTGGCATTTACGGTCGCGACGTTCAGGATGCCGGAGACCAAAGCTTCCCGGAAGACGTACAGGATAAAATTCTGCGCTTTTGTCGTGCCGGCCTGGCCGTGGCCATCATGCGCGGAAAATCCTACCTGGCGATAGGCGGCACTTCCATGGGCATTGCCGGCTCCATTGTGAATCCGGATTTCTTTGAGCGTTACCTCGGTATGCGGATGGAATCGGTGGACATGACCGAATTTGTCCGCCGCCTGGAGCGCGGCATTTTCGACAAGACCGAATACGAAAAAGCCCTGGCCTGGGTAAAAACCCACTGTCCGGAAGGCAAGGACTACAACTCGCCCCGGACCACCCGTTCGCGTTCGCAATTGGATCGGGAATGGGAACTCTCCGTCAAGATGGCACTGATTGCCCGTGATTTGATGGTGGGAAATCCTCGCCTGGCGGGAAAGGGTTTTGGCGAGGAAGCCCTCGGCCACAACGCGATTGCTTCCGGTTTTCAGGGCCAGCGGCAATGGACCGACCACCTCCCCAACGGCGATTTCATGGAAGCGATTCTGAACACTTCCTTCGATTGGAACGGCGCGCGCACGCCTTACCTCATAGCCACGGAAAACGATTCGCTGAATGGCGCCAGCATGTTGTTGGGTTATCTGCTGACCAACACGGCACAGGTGTTTGCCGACGTGCGAACCTATTGGAGTCCGGCGGCGGTCAAGCGTGTGACCGGCCACAAACTGGCCGGCCCGGCGGCCGGTGGGTTCCTGCATTTAATCAATTCCGGTCCGGCGGCCCTCGACGGAACCGGCGAACAATCCATCGCGGGGAAACCGGCGATGAAACCGTTCTGGGAGATCACCGTCGCAGAAATCAAAAAATGCCTGGCCGCCACCACCTGGCATCCGTCGATCACGGAATATTTTCCCGGCGGCGGCTGGTCCACCCGCTATCGAACCCGAGGCGGAATGCCGGCCACGATTTGCCGGCTTAATCTGGTCAAAGGTCTGGGCCCGGCGCTGCAGATCGCCGAAGGCACCACCGTTGAGCTGCCGGAGAAAGTTCACGCCGTTCTGGACGAACGCACGAACCCAACGTGGCCGACAACCTGGTTCGCGCCGCGGGCAACGGGAAC
>Ga0187777_10002593_pt1 | contig 11510 bp, 12 predicted proteins | sample 1015_Q2_SP5_10_M_FD_132416 | JGI IMG/M metagenome (GOLD analysis project Ga0187777, IMG submission 132416) | Tropical peat soil microbial communities from peatlands in Department of Meta, Colombia - 1015_Q2_SP5_10_MG | ecosystem: Environmental > Terrestrial > Soil > Wetlands > Peat | place...
CCCGCGCTGCACGTCGAGCGCGATCGCTTCGATCACATCCTGCTCGAGCGCGCTCGCGCCTCCGGCGCCTGGATCGGCGAAGAGGTCGCGGTCCTCGACGCGGACTTCTCGCGAGCGGAGGAAGACGGGGGCGAAGTTCCGGTGACTTACCGGCCGGTCGGCGAGAGCAGCATTGCCCGGATTCGCTGCAGGTACGTCGTCGACGCCAGCGGCCAGACCGGGGTCATCGGCAGGCAGCTGGGTCTGCGCGTGTTCGACGAAGGCTTCCGCTTCATGAGCGTATGGGGCTATTTCGACAACTCGCGCTATATCGCGGGCGACGGCCAGATCTGTCCCGCGACGTCGGTGCAGCAGATTCCCCCGACGACCTACGTCAGCGCCCTGCCGCAGGGAGATGGGTGGGCGTGGCTCTGGCACATCGTGTTGCGGAAGACGACGAGTATCGGCCTCGTCATACCGATCGCATGGGCGCAAGAGACCAAAGCCAGCGGCGAGTCGTGGGAGGCGTGGTTTCTCAAGCAGTGCGACGCGATCCCCCTCCTGCAGCGGCTGCTCACCGATGCGACTTTCTGCAGCGGCTCGGTGCGCCTGGTCCGAAACTACTCGTACCGCTCCACGCGGGTCGCCGGGCCGGGATTCTTCCTGCTCGGAGACGCAGCGGGCTTCGTCGATCCGATTTTCTCGGTCGGCGTCGTCTTCGCCATGTATTCCGCCTATGCGGCCGCGCACACGATCGACAGATGCCTGGCGCAGAGCGCGCGGCGTGACCATCATCGATCCATTTTCTCGTCGCAAATGCTGGCGAGATTGGAGCTCAGCCGATCGCTCGCGCTACCCTACTACCAGGACCAGGACGCGGGGCACGCACGGGCGCGCGAAGCCATGAGCTTCAGCAGCACGCAGGCGCAGGCACTGATGTACGCCGCGTCAATGCTCACGGATCGCTCGGGAAACTTCGACTCGATGGCCAACAGTCCGGAGGCGCACCGGGCTGCCGCCCAGCGCGTGCGCCCGCTCGAGCTTCCGGGTCGGTAGCCGCTCGAACCGACCTCAGTCGGAACCCTGCTAAAATGCGCGCAGGCTCTCGCCCGGCGTGCCCAGTGTCCGGGGAAGGGTGATCTGTGCGCAGTACCAACGCACCGAGAATGAGGCCATGACCACCAACTCCGGGCCAACGCTGCATTTCCGTCGTCGCCGTCAGATCCTCCAGGGCGCGCTCGCCGCAGGCCTGCTCGCCGCCGGCACGGGTCCGCGCGCGCAGGGTGGCGCAAAGCCGCTCCAGGTGGGAGGGCTTCCGGTTACGTGCAACCTTACGCTGCCCGTCGCCTGCGCGGCGTCCTCCGCAGACCGGGGCGCGCCGGCGACGAGCGGCTCGCTTTTCGAGTTTGTCAAAATCACCGGCTGGCCCGAGCTGAAAGAATCCCTGATGACCGGGAGACTGAAGGCGGCTTACATGCTGGCGCCGATGATCATGGACCTCGCAGGCAGCGCGATACCCGTGAAGGTCGTCTCCCTGGGACATCGGTCGGGTGCGGTCATCATGGTTCGCACGGACTCCTCGTACAAAACCTTCAAGGACCTCACGCGCAAGCGCGTCGCCGTACCCAGTCGCTTTGCGGTGGACTACCTCTTCCTCAGGAAGATGCTCGCCAAGGAAGGCATGACGCTCAGCGACGTCGAAGTCGTCGAAATGGCGCCTTCCGACATGCCCGCCGCGCTCTATGCCAAAGCCGTCGACGCCTACGCCACCGGCGAACCCTTTGGCGCCGTCGCGCAAAAGGCAGGGTATGCAAGGCCGCTAAGCATGACGCGAGACCAGTGGCCGAACTACATCTGCTGCGTGCTTACCGTGCGCGACGAGCTGGTAAAAGAGAATCGGCCTCTGGTGCAGCAACTCGTAAATTACGTCTACGGTGCCGGCGCCTGGCTCGACACCGCGCCGGCCAATCGAACGAAAGCCGTGCAGATCGCCGCGGGGCCGAAGTTCTTCAACCAGGATCCCGCGGTGCTGCAATTCGTAATGGACAACCCCTCGGACCGTGTGACCTACGGCGATCTGCGCCTGATCAGGTCAGAGTTCGAGGAGCTGATGGAGCTGTCCATGGCGGCAGGAACGATCAAGCGCCATGCCCCCTATGAGAACTATGTCGACGAGAGCTTCGTCAAGAACGCCAAGCCGGTCCGCATCGCGCTCTGAAACGACGCGGCGCGTAGTGGCAGTGAGCGGGGCGCTCCTTGCCTCATCCCTTCTCCTGTTTTCCACTTGTGCGCGAACGGCGAGCACGTCGGAGCTGCGTGGCGGCGTTTTTGACCCCCCCCGCCTGGCTCCCGACTTCTCGCTCAAGAGCTCGAACGGCTCGGACGTCAAGCTCTCCCGCTACCGAGGCAAGGTGGTGGCGTTGGCGTTCGGGTACACGCATTGCCCCAGTGTGTGCCCGACTACGCTCGCCTTTCTCGCCGAGGTGCGGCGCAAGCTCGGTGCCGGCGGAACCGACTTTCAGGTCGTGTACGTTACCGTCGATCCCGAACGGGACAGTGCCGAGCGTCTCAACGCCTTCCTGACGCATTTTGATCCCACATTCATCGGGGGCACGGGCACGCCGGAGCAGCTGGCCAAGGTACGCAAGGACTACGGCATCACTGTCTCGGACAAGATCTTCGTCGAGACGCTTCCGAAGTCGGAGTACTTCCTCGACCACTCTTCGTTCATCTTCCTTATCGATCGCAGCGGGCAGGTACGCGACATGATGCCGTACGGTGTGTCCGCAGATGACATGGAGCACGACGTCAAGGTCCTGCTCGCCAAGTGACGACGATCAAGCACCGCATTCGCTACGCGGTACTGCTGCTTTCGGTGCTCGTTGCTCTCGGCGTTCCGGCGTGGGCGGCGTTCGCTCCCATTGACACCGACTCCCCGGAGCTCGTCCTCGAGATTCCCACGGGCACGTTCGCTCGCAGGCAGGCAGGCGAGAAGTTCGATCTCATTCCGGCCGAGATTCGCCTCACGATGGGCGTGAAGGACGTGCTCGTAATGCAGAACCACGACGACGTGCCGCATTTGTTTGGCCCTGTACTGATCATGCCCAAGCAGACTTTCCGGCTGCCTTTCCGCAAAGCGTCCACGTATCTCTTCACCTGCCCGCTGCACACGAGCGGCCTGCTGACCATCGTCGTCGACCCGGAGCCGGAGCGCGGCTGGGCACGGCTGCGCTGGCGGACGGCAGCCGCGGTCCAGGCTACGGCCTGGCTGTAACCCGCCGTTCTCGTGCGAAAGCTGAAACAGATATTGCCACCGCTTGCGGTCGTCGCGGCCCTCATCGCCGCTTGGTGGGTGGCGGTCGTCGGAACCGAGACCGTCATCTTCCCCACGCCGCTGCAAGTGCTGACCGCGACGATCGACCTGGCTCGGGGGGGCGAGCTTTGGGAGCACATCGGTGCGTCGCTCATGCGCGTCGGCGTCGGTTTTGCCCTGGCCGCGGCTATCGGCATTCCGGTCGGACTGTGGATGGGATGGAAACGCGGGGCGTTCGACACCGTCAATCCGCTCGTGCAGATACTGCGGCCCATCTCGCCGATTGCCTGGATCCCCCTTGCCATTCTCTGGTTCGGCGTCGGCGATCTCTCGCCGATCTTCCTGATTTTCCTGTCTTCAGTTTTTCCTACGATCCTGCAGACGGCTTCCGGCGTGCACACGATCGAGCGGCAGTACCTGCGCGCGGCCGACAACTTCGGCGTCACCAGGAAGCGGCTCTTCTTTCAAGTCGTATTCCCCGCGGTACTGCCGCAGATCATCGTCGGTCTGCGAGTGAGCCTCGGGATCGCCTGGCTGGTTGTGGTTGCGGCCGAGATGATCGCACTTCGCTCCGGCCTCGGTTACCTGATCATCGACTCACGCAATGCCGGTAACCGCTACGACCTCGTCGTGGCAGGTATGATCATCATCGGCCTCACCGGCCTCCTGCTCGACACGATGATGCGGCGGTTCGAGCGCTTGAAATCGGTACGCTGGCGCTATGGCCGCTAAGATCGTCATCCGCGACGTCTCGATGAGCTATGCGACCGACCGGGGCCAGCTCCCGGTTCTGCGCGACATCGAGTTCTCGGTCGGCAACGGAGAATTCGTCGCGATGGTCGGTCCCTCGGGCTGCGGGAAGACGACCCTGCTGCACATCATCGCTGGATTCGACCGGCCCGACACCGGAGGTGTCAGCGTCGACGGCGAGTCGATGACCCGCCCCAGCCCCAAAGGCATATTGATCTCGCAGAAGGGATCGGTCTTCCCGTGGCTCACCGTCCGGCAGAATCTCATGTTCGGCCTGAACGGGCATCACACCAACAAGCAGGAGCTGAGTGACCACTATGCGGCGCTCGTCGGCCTCTCCGGCTTCGAACGAAGCTATCCGCACGAGCTCTCCGGTGGGATGCTCAAGCGCGTGGAGCTCGCGCGGGCGTTGGTCGTCAAGCCCGACATCCTCTACATGGACGAACCGCTCGCCGCGCTCGATGCGCTCACCGCTCTGCAGATGCGCCTCGAGCTGCGGCGCATTCTGGAAGCTGAGCGCCACACGTGTCTGCTCATCACGCACGACGTCGAGGAAGCGATTCAACTCGCCGACCGCATCCTCGTGCTCTCGGCGCGTCCGGCGACGATCCAAGCGACGTTCGAGGTGCCGTACCCGCATCCGCGGCACCTCGGCGAGCCGCGCTTGGTGGAACTGAAGGCAGCGATCCTGAAGGAATTCGGGCTGGAGACTTAGGGAGCCGTGAAAGGGGCTGGGCCGTGCGTAGAAAGAACACGCGCTCGGTCGAGCCGTAGTGCGGGATTCGCCTAAGCCGGCTGTGAGAGCCGATCGCGACGCCACTCTTGCAAGACGTGGCGGCTCTCGCGAATTCAGATGCTTACGTTATACTGACAAAGACTTCTGGCGTGGAACGTACGCCGGATCCGGTGCTATGGGGGCGTAGTTCTGCGCACCGTTCAATTGGGGTCGGCTCGCTGCGGTGCTGCGCGACGGCCGAGGGAGCGTCGAGTGAGGACTTCTGTTGCGATCATCGGAGGCGGGCCCGGAGGCGCGGCAAGCGCCATGTTCCTGGCCGAGCACGGCATCAGTTCGGTGGTCATCGAGAGGGACCAATTCCCTCGCTTCCACATCGGAGAGTCGATGTCGGGGGAGTGTGGCGCGATTGTCCGCTCGCTCGGTCTCGAGCATGAGATGCTCCGTCGCGGCTACCCGATCAAGCGGGGTCTCACCGTCTACGGCACCGGGGGAAAGCACGCCTGGTTTGTGCCCGTGATGGGTCGCGACGACAACTGGAAGCTGTTTCCGCAATCGACTTGGCAGGTCGACCGCCAGCAGTTCGACAAGATGCTGCTGGATTTGGCCATCGAACGCGGTGCGACGCAGGTTCATGGCCAAGCCATGCGACCTATCCTGGGCGATGACGGTGGCGTTCGTGGCGTGACAGTGCGGACCGCAGACGGCGCGACTTTGAATGTCGAATCCGATGTGCTGCTTGATTGCTCCGGCCAAGCGACGTTTCTCGCGAAAGCAGGTGTGACCGGGCCCAAGTATCGCGGCAACTACGACAAGCAGATTGCCATCTTCTCGCGAGTCGCGGGCGCCATCCGAGACCAGGGCCCGCACCAGGACGACACTCTCATCTTCTATCAGAAGAAGTACCACTGGTCCTGGTTCATTCCGATCGATCGCGAGACGGTCAGCGTAGGTATCGTGATCCCAGGTGCTTACTTCAAGGATAGGAACGAGAGCAAGGAAGGGTTCCTGATGCGCGAATTGCACGAGCTCAATCCAGAGATGAAACGTCGGATTCCCGATGCGAGGCTCGTCGAGGAAACACGCGCGATCGCCAACTATTCCTACCAGGTGCGACGTTTCTGCGGGAAAGGATTCATCTGCATCGGCGACGCGCATCGGTTCATCGACCCGATCTTCTCCTTCGGGCTCTACGTCGCGGTCAAAGAAGCAAAGCACGCGGCCGCGGCGATCAAGGATTACCTGAATGGCAAAGGGCGGGATGACGTCAATCCTTTCGCCGAGCATCAGCTCCACTTCGAGAAAGGCATCGACATCCTGGAAGATCTGATGGACACATTCTGGGAGTACCCGTACGCTTTCGCTCACATGACGCATCGCAGGTACGTCGAGGAGATACTCGATATCTTTGCCGGACGCCTGTGGGAGCGGCAACCTTCGCGTGCGGTGATCTCGATGCGTAAGCTGCTCGCACGGGAGCGTCGCTATGACGTCGAAGACGAATATTCGGTGCCGATCGGGTCCCGCTACCATCCTGAACGTGCTGCTATCTGGGAAGCCGGACCGATGTAGTGGCGGCAGCCCCCCACCGCAGTGCCGGTAGCGCCTCAAGTGGATTAGGAACTCGTTGAGCGAAGGTGTTCTGGCCCGCGTCTGACGCGGCGATCGCCGGCGAAAGATTTGCCCCGGGTTGGCGGTGCCCTCGGGAACGACCGTGTATCTCATAGAACCGATCGAGCGCTACCTCAGACGACGCCTGACCGAAGTCAATCGGCGACGATTCGACCGAGCAAAGGAATTCGTCGAGCGGAGCAAGCGCAGCGGCGGCCGCGAGGCGGCCCATCGCGCCGACGCACGCTGGCTCAAATTTCTCTGCAGCCGCCCGGCGATTCAAAGAGACATCTGGCCCCAAGACGCCGACTTCCTCAATCACTTCGCTATGGTTTTCGGGTTGCCGCCCGGCGAGAAGCGCAAGTTCGTCGGCTTGAGCCTGCTGGGGCGTCTGTGGCGGGCCTCCTCCTTTCATGAGCTCTCCGATGGACCGCCCGAGCTGGTGGCGCGACTCACGCGCGTCTCTGGATGGGAGCATGTCGAGCGGTGCCTCAGCAACGGCAGCGGGCTTATCCTACTGCCGTACCACAGCCAGTTCTCGCGCTTTTTCCAGCCGTATCTCCGCTATCGCGGATCCGACGGGCTCGAGCTCGGCGTCAGGAGGTCGGAGCTGGAGCGAAGGGGCTTCCAGACCCCGGCCGCGAAGCGGCTTGAGCTCGCGCGGCAAATGCACGCCGCGAAGCAGCAGCTCGCGCGGGGCGGAATCGTCTTCAACGCGGCCGACGCGCGCCAGAACCTTGACTACTCGCGCACGATAGAATTTTTCGGGCGGCGGCGCCAGATCGCGGCCGGGTTCGCCGAGCTTGCGCTCCTGACCGGAGCTCGCGTCATCCCGGTCGCCTGTCGGTTTTCCGTGCGAGGTTTCTTCGCCCTCGATTTCGGCGTGCCTTTTCTGTTGCCCGGCCCGCAGGCAAGTCACGACGAGGGCGTCGATTCGCTCGTTGCGCAGTACGCAGACTTCCTACGCGACGAGTGGCGCCGGTATCCTTGGAACTTGCAATGGTCTCACCTACGGTACTACTGTCTGCTCCCCGAGATCGAGCCCGGCGCCGGTGGCGAGAAGGCCGCTGCGCCTAACTACTGGGAGGCAAGCGTCAGCGAGGCTCCGACGACGCTCGCCGGGTGATACGGTCTCGCGGCGGCACCGTATGATCATTTACTGCTGCGGGACCACCCGCGCACCCTCGCCGCTGCCTTCGATGTACACGCGCTGGCCCGGCTGGAGACTCGGATTGACCGGCTGCGTGATCTGCACGAGCACCCCGCTTTTCAGGCGCACGACGATTTCCTGTCCCGGGACCGGCTGGTCATAGCGCTTCTGGACGTTGTTGCCGAGCAGCGCTCCGCCCAGCGTGCCGGCGACCATCGCCACGTCGCGCCCGGTACCGGCGCCGATCAGGCTGCCGATGCCCAGACCGCCGAGGCCGCCGATGATGGCACCCAGGCCGCGATGATGATTGGTCTGCAACTGTGTTGCGGTGATCTGCTCGATCACTCCCTGGCGAATCTCCGTCTCCCCTGGCTGCTGTTGCTGCGCGATCGCAGGACCAGCGAGCAGCAACAGAGACAGCACACCGGGCAAGAAGTACGTTAGTTGATTGCGCATTGTTTCCTCTCGTGTTGCCCCGCGGTTCGATCGCGAGCCTTCTCGCCGTCGCGGCAAAGCACGACTTTACCTCAGTTAAGGGGCTTGCCGCAGCAATTGTGCGCGTCAGGCCGCCTCGAGGTGGCCGCTGATGCCGAAAAAGCAGCGGGCCGTTCCGACCGTGCCGTCGCGAGCGAGGACAACGCGCAGCGTAAGATTGCGCGGCAAGTGCATTCGTACCGGATCGGCGGATTTGTAGAGATCCGTGCCGCCATAGTTGAGCTGAAACTGGGTCACGCAATAATGCTGGACGACCGCGCTGCCAGCATTGTTGAGGATCACGATGACCGGATGCGGTTTCTGTCCAACCGGCATCTCGGAGCTTGTCGAGACGAACTCGACGACCAGTTGTTTCCCGGCTGGGACAATCGTCGACAGCGCAATGTCGAGGTTTCCCGATCCCTTTCCGGGCGTTGCCACGGCCTCCATCAGCCTGTTGAAAGCCTTCACGATTCGCCTCCTATGTGTCTGGTTAGAGCTGGTCGATGAACGCCACCATGCGCTTGCGCTGCTGCGGATCGGGCAGCCTCCCCCGCATGGCGCCAAGATTCTCCGCCATGTGCGCCGGATTGGAAGTCCCGGGAATCACTGCGGTGACCCGCTCGTCGCCAAGAAGGTACTTAAGGAAGAACTGCGACCACGTCCCGGCGAACTCTGCCGCCCAATCGGGGATGGCCTTGTCGCGAACTGCGCGCAGCAGGCGACCGCGACCGAACGGCAGCGCGGTCAGCACTGCGGCCTTGACCTCCGCCGCCAGCGGCAGGATGCGCTGTTCCACCGTGCGTTCATCAAGCGAGTAGTCGACCTGCACGAAGTCCGGTTTCTCGCGCCCGAGCACTGCCTCGACCGCGGCAAAATCACTGTGGTAGGTGGAGGTAATGCCGATGTAGCGGCAGAGGCCCTGCGCTTTCCAATTGCGGAACTGGGCAAGGGGCTGTTGCGCATCGCGCACATTGTGAAGCTGCAGCAGGTCAACCTTCGCCGTCTTGAGCCTCGCCAGCGATCGCTTCAGCTCCGCCGAGTCGGGTTGCTCGACCTTGGTGGCGATGAAGAGCTTGTCGCGCCAGCCCCCCGCCGCAATGACGTTACCCAACACACTCTCGGCGTTGCCGTAGGTGGACGCGGTGTCGACGAGCCGGCCACCGCCGTCGACGAGCGTGCGAACGACGTCGCCGGCCGCATGCCGCGTCGCTTCATCATCGCGCATGAATGCGCTTACGGCGGTGCCAAGCCCGACCGCCGGCAAGCGCTCGCCCGTGCTCGGGATGGCGCGCGTAATGAGCGCTCCCTCCGGGGTCTGGGCGAAAGCGCCCGGCACCACCAGCGCGGTGGCGGCCAGCGCAGCAAAGTCGCGGCGGGAGATTCGGGTCATCGTCAGCCTTCCTGCGCCGATGCGCCGAGTTGAGCGGCGCGGCGTTGCTGGGTCCTGCCCAGCGAAGCCGACAGGATGAGCCAAGCGGCCATCACAGGCAAGGCACACAGAGCGATCCCGCCGAGCTTGAGCCCGAGCGCTTGCAGGGTGTCGAACACCCAGCCGTACAACGCGTCGGAGCCGCGATAGATCACTACGTCGATCAGGTTCTTCGCCTTGTACTTCTCTTCGCGCTCCATCACGGTGAAGAACACCTGGCGCGCCGGATTGGCGATGGCGAAATTCATCCAGCGCTGTACTACCTGAAACGTCACCACGACCGCGAGCGTGGGCACAAGCGCCAGGACCGCAAAGCCGACAACGTACACCGCCGGCAGAGCGCCGGCCGTCGCACCGGTACCGAAGCGCCTGAGCAAGGACGCTGTCGCGAAGACCTGCGTAGCCAGCGTCAGCAGGCCTACGGCGAGGTCGATACCGGCGAAGATGCGGGTCTGCTCGCCGGCGTCATGAACGGCTGCGGACACGATATTGGCCTGCTCGAAATACAGAATGGTCGCACCGAACGACAGCAGGCTGACCCAGACCCCCACGCCAAGCAGATAGCGTGAGCGGAAGAGCTCGGGAAGAGCTGCGAAGGCGCTGCCGCCGATGGGGCGCTCTTCCGCATCCGCTCCCTGCCTCGCGCCGGCGATGCTTTCGACACGCTGAGCGCAGAATACCGCCAGCTCCAGAAACACGACTGCGACCAGCAGCAGATTGGTGGGGCCGAGCGGCATGGAAAGGCCGATCGTTATCGCGGGCCCGAGCAGCGCACCCGCCGTACCGCCGGCGCCGATGAAGCCGAACAGGCGCTTGGCCTGGTCGCTGGTAAAGACATCGGCCATGAGCGACCAGAAGACGGTGACCGCAAAGAGGTTGAATACGCTGACCCAGACGAAGAAGATCCGCGCCACGTAGACCGGCGCGAAGCCGAGGCTCAGCGCGAGCCAGAACAGCGCAAGATTGGTGGCAAAGAAGTGGTAGACGATCGGGATGAACCGGCGGCGCGGCAACTTCGCCACCAACGCTCCGTAAAGCGGCTGAGCGACCAGGAGCGAAACGAAGGTCGCGGTGAAGAGCCATGGCAGTGCTTTGACACCGCCGGCAATGCCCATCTGGTCGCGCAGCGGGCGCAGCACGTAGTAGCCCGCCAGCAGCGTGAAGAAATAGGCAAACGACCACAGCGCAGCGGCGCGCTCCGCGGAGGTAGCCGGCACTGCCGACTGCAGCCAGCGCCGCAGCAAGATCACGGCGCCAGCGACAGCTTCTGCCTGAGCTCCGCCGCGCTCACGTTTTGCCCGTAGCCCGGTTCGCCTCGCTGGAACCGTCGTGCATCCGCGAGCTTGCCCACGACGACGGGCTCGAAGCCGGCGTCGCGGACTAGGCCGGCGGCTACTCGCACCGCTTCGGCATCGTCCCCCGCGATCGGGATCGCCAGCTTCGGGTCGGGTCGATTCGCTTCGCTCGCGAAAATCCGGTAGGAAAGCGTGTTGAAGGCGCGCACGAGCCGCGTGCCGGAGAGATATTTCTGCGAGGTGACGCCGATGCCATTGCGCTCCACTTCTTCGGCGATGGCGGCGCCGTCGCGGCTTGCAGAAGCGTTGCAGGCGTCGAGCGCGACCTTGCCCCTCATTGCTGTTCCGTAATCCTGGCCGATCTGCGGCAGCGCGCCGTAAGGCACCGCGAAGAAGAGGACGTCGCCGAAGGCGATCGCCTTGGTCACCGTGTCGGCGCTCGCAAGAGGACCGAGCTCGGACACCAAGTCGCTCAACTCCTCGGGATGGCGGGACGAGAACATCACCGGATGTCCGGCCTTGACCCACAAGCCGCCGATCGTCCCTCCGATATGGCCCGAGCCGACGACGCCGATTCGCTGCTTGGCGGCGGCGGCGCTTCCCTGGCCGAAGGCGTGCAATGGCCGCAGCGCCTGGGTGAGCGCCGATGCGCCGGTTCCTACGAGCAACCTGCGGCGGGTGCGGTCGAAAGCTTCATGTCTCGGCATCGGGTTCCTCCAGCGTCGGCATAGTTCGAGTCGAAGCGTAGCATCTAGTTCACCGAAGCGGAGCCG
>Ga0187777_10002594_pt1 | contig 11510 bp, 11 predicted proteins | sample 1015_Q2_SP5_10_M_FD_132416 | JGI IMG/M metagenome (GOLD analysis project Ga0187777, IMG submission 132416) | Tropical peat soil microbial communities from peatlands in Department of Meta, Colombia - 1015_Q2_SP5_10_MG | ecosystem: Environmental > Terrestrial > Soil > Wetlands > Peat | place...
GCAACGTCTCCGTCCAATTAGATACGCTGATCAAGGCAGCGCACGCGCTCGGCAAGGAGATCGAGATCAAGATCAAGCGCGCGCAGAAGAAAGCGGCATGAAGCGCCTCAATACTCGTCTACGGTGCCGGGCAGCGTTTTTTCGGATAATCAAGGGCTTGCAGCGATGCGACCCCTTTTTATTTGTAGCTGGGTAGCAGGTTGCTGGCGAGATCGCGACGAAAGGGGTTCGGACGGCGAGGGCAATGACTATCACGCCCCGCGCGAGCCGCTGGTGTGATGAGTATCACTTTGAGTCGTTCGCTCGAACGCGCGATCATAGCGATTGCATTCTCGCCATTCTTGCCGGGGGGATCCGCAATGGCCGCCAATCGCCGCTCTCGCATCATCACCGGTGGCATTGCCCGTTCGCCGAACCGCGCGATGCTGCGCGCGGTTGGCTTCGGGGATGCAGACTTCGACAAGCCGATCGTCGGTGTCACGAACGGGAACAGCACGATGAACCCGTGCAACGCCGGCATTCACGGATCGTCCAGACTAACGTTGCCGTCAGCCTCGCGCAGCGCGCCGGTCAGGCGACAAACAATGTAGTGACGTGCTGCAAGAGACGTCGGCGAGCAAGTTACAGCTTAAGGAGGCCAAGATGGACTTTGCCACGCTTCGTCAAGAGCTGCTGAGACTCGACGCCGCCTCGTTGTGCGACGCGAACAAGCAGATTCGAGTCATGGATCCCGCGATCAGGCCGGTTCGGCTCGGACTGAAACTCGTCGGCAGGGCGTACACCGTGCAGTGCGACGACGACTTTCTCATGATGCTCAAGGCGCTCCAGCAAGCGCAGCCAGGTGACGTTCTCGTTGTCGACACCCGCGGGAGCCGGCGCGCGGTGGTCGGTGAGCTGTTTTCGATGGAAGCACAGCGCAGGGGACTGGCTGGCATCGTTGTGGATGGAGCAGTCAGAGACACAGAGAAGGTTCGCAGCTTCTCGATCCCCGTCTATTCGCGATCGATAACGCCGGTTTCCGGAACCGTCACGAAGATCCTCGCAAGTCAGGTGACCATCCAGTGCGGCGGAGTCACGGTGAATCCGGACGACATAGTGGTTGGCGACGACGACGGCATCGTGGTCGCGAGCCAGGACGAGCTCGAGACGCTGCTCCCCGTTGCCGCCGGCATTCAACGGGCGGAGGAGGCCGCGCTGGAGCGCATGCGAAAGGGAGAAAGCCTGCTCGATCTGGTGAATTTCGACGAGCATTACAGCAACGTGCAGGCGAAGAGAGAGAGCCGGTTGAAGTTCGGGTAACGCGATTCCGGCATCGGCCAGTCTGCCGACGGAAGTCTTCGCCGCGCGGCCGCGCCTATGGAAGATCCGAAAGCTGGGGGAACACAATGTCCGCTGCAAGCAACGCCAAGGTGGCGGTGGTCACCGGAGCCGCGATGGGCATCGGCGCGGCAATCGCCGAGCAGCTCGCGCGCGACGGCATGACCGTCCTCGTCTCTGATGTCAACCTGCGGGAGGCCGAGAAAACGGCACAAGGGTTTCGCGATGCCGGCATGTCGGCCGCGGCACTGCAGATGGACGTCGGCGCTGCCGGCTCGATCTCGGCGGCGTTCGTATGTCCGTTATGGCCGCCAGCCGCTGTCGCGGTTGCGGTGAAGAGAGGCTTGATCGTGTCCATGGCCCTTGTCGCTCCTCGGAAAGCTTCGTGGCCGGTCCAAAAGTCTAAGGCCGCTCCCGCCAGGCAACAAGAACGCCCTGTCCACTTCGAACCGTCCGTGCATTAACATGATGATTAGACCAATAGCGGCCACCCAGGCGCGGACTCTTGCGCATCCGTTCTTCTTCGGCGCAGACTTAATTACTTGTTTGTGGCGCCTGAGGGAGGAGGGTGACTGGTGCGCAAATGCCGACGTGGCGCGCTTTTAAGGCACGACGGCATGGCCATTGCGAAGCGAGGTTCGCGCCTGCCGCGGCTAGGCGCGCATGCGTTCGAAGCGCAAACCGCGGCGCTTTCGACCGAAGGATGTCATCCTGACGTAGATGCGGCCTCAGGCGCGCTAACGCAGCCCTCGGAAGAAGGCGCGAATCTCTTCGGCCAGCGCCCGCGGCTGCTCGAGGGCGGCGAAATGCCCCCCTTTCGGCATCACGGTCCACCGCCGGATGTTGAACACACGTTCCGCGGACACCTGCGGCGGACGCAGAATTTCGCGCGGAAACTCCGCGTAACCGGTAGGAACGTCGATCCTGCCATCGATCGGCCAGGGCCCATGCATGTGCGCATAGTAGGGCCAGAACGACGCCCCGATGCAGTTCGTGAACCAGTACAGGCAGATGTTGCCGAGCATCTCGTCCATCGTGAGCGCGTTGCGCGGATCGCCGCCGCAATCGGTCCACGCCCGGTACTTCTCCACGAACCACGCGGCGAGACCCACGGGCGAGTCTGCGAGCGCGAAGGCGAGTGTCTGCGGCCGCGTGCCCTGAATCCACTGGTAGCCCGTCTCCTCCTTGAGGAAGACTTCGAGCTCGCGGACGTAGCGGCGCTCGTCCTCGTCCGGATTCGTGAACATCGCGGCGTCGCGCCGCAGCGGCAGCAGGTTCAGATGGATGCCGATGACGTGCGCCGGGCGATTCGCACCGAGCCACGCGGTGACGAACGACCCCCAGTCGCCGCCTTGCGCGGCGTAACGGCCGTAGCCCAGGCGGCGCATGAGTGTGTCGAACATCGTGGCAATGTCCGGCAGCGCGCAGCGGCGCTGATCGGGCGCGAAGGAAAGCGTGTAGCCCGGCAGCGAGGGCGCCACGACCGTGAAAGCGTCCGCCGCATCGCCGCCGTGCGCGGCGGGATCGGTGAGCAGCGGGATAAGCTTCATGAACTCGAGCACCGAGCCCGGCCAGCCGTGGGAGAGCAGGAGCGGCGTCGGCTTCGGACCGCGACCTTCGACATGGATGAAGTGCACGTCGATGCCATCGATGTGCGTCTTGAACTGCGGCAGCGCGTTGAGCGCGCTCTCGGTAGTGCGCCAGTCGTAGCGGCCGCGCCAGTACGTGACGAGCTCGCGCATGAAATCGACCGACGTCCCGTACGACCACGGCGTCACTGGCGCCTCGTCGGGGAAGCGCGCGCGGCCGAGCCGGTCGCGCAAGTCGCCCAGCGCGGAGTCTTCGACGTGCAGCTCGAACGGTTGTGCAAGTAGAGCCATGGATCGTTTCCCTGTTGGCATCGGGCGCCGCGATTATCGCCCGACCACACTACCGTCGCTAGTGACCGACCGCTTCGCACGATGTGTCGCAATCGGTCGCTTGCGACCGTTCTTGAAAGGCATCGGGTTGTTCTACGGTAACGCTTCCTCCCTTTTCGCAAGAGGTTCGCATGAGCGCACAAGGCAAGACGGTGGCCGAATGGATCGCCGAGTTCATCGTGGCACGTGGGTCGAAGCGGGTCTACGGGTTGCAGGGCGGCCATATCCAGCCGATCTGGGATCACCTGACGCAACGCAAGGTGCGCATCGTCGACGTCCGCGACGAAGGCGCGGGCGTGCACATGGCGCATTGCCACGCGGTGCTCACCGGTGAAGTCGGCGTTGCCTTCGCCACGGCAGGACCGGGAGTGACCAACTGCGTGAGCGCCATCGCCAACGCTTCGCTCGAGCGCGTGCCGGTCGTGCTGATCGGCGGCTGCGCGCCGGTCCCCCAGGACGACCTGGGACCCCTACAAGGAATCGACCACGTGTCGATCATGCGGCCGGTCACGCGAAGCTCACGCACGCTGCGCACCGCCGACAACATCCTGCGCGACCTCGACAAGGCGTGGTCGACTGCGATCGGCGACGGCAACGCGCCCGGACCGGTCTACGTCGAGATCCCCACCGACGTCCTGCGTAAGGTCGTGCCGCCCGGCGTCGTGCTGCAGGAATACCTCACGCCCAAGCAGCCGCGCCGCATTCCGCCGGACGCCGCCGACGTGACGCGTGCGGCGCAGATCATCGCGCACGCGAAGCGTCCGCTCGTCATTTCGGGCCGAGGCGCGATGGGCAACGGCAAGGAGCTCGTGCGCTTCCTCGACGCGTGCGGCGCGCTTTATCTCGACACCCAGGAGAGCCGTGGCATCGTTCCGGGATCGCATCCGTCGTTCGTCGGCGCGATGCGCGCGCGGGCGATGAAAGAAGCCGACCTAGTCGTCGCGATCGGGCGCAAGCTCGATTACCAGACGGGGTACGGTTCACCTGCTGTACTGCCGAATGCGCGCTGGATCCGCGTCGGCGACAACGCCGAGGAGCTGCGCGAGAACCGCCGCGGGGAGGTCGAGCTGTTCGCGCACGCCGGGCTCGCGCTCGCGGCGATCACGGAGGCACTGCCCAAGGCGAAGTCGACCGATGCGGAGTGGGCGACCGCCTTGCGTAACGAGCACGTCCGCCGCTCGACCAGGTACGCGAGCGAGCTCGCGACGGCGAAGGCGGGCAACGACGGCCACATGCATCCCAACCGCATCTTCGCCGCGCTGCGCGAGGTCCTCAAACCCGACGCCATCACCATCGCCGACGGCGGCGATATCCTGAGCTTTGCGCGTCTTGGCCTCGAGGCACCCGGCACGTATCTCGACGCGGGCACGTTCGGCTGCCTGGGCGTCGGTACGCCCTACGGCGTCGCCGCCGCCCTCGTGCATCCCGACCGGCAGGTAGTCGTCATCAGCGGCGACGGCGCGTTCGGCATCAACGCGATGGAGATCGACAGCGCCAAGCGCCACGGCGCGAAGGTCGTGTTCATCATCGCCAACAACGCGGCGTGGAACATCGAGCGACTGGACCAGCAGATGAACTACGGTGGTCGCATCGTCGGGACCACGCTCGCGTGGAGCGACTACGCCGCGATGGCGAGGGCTTTCGACCTGCACGCCGAGCGCGTGACAGACCCTGCGCGCCTGAAGGGCGCGTTGCAGGAGGCGTTCGCCAAGGCGCCTGCGCTGCTCGATGTCGTCGTGACGCAGGACGCGCTTTCGTCCGACGCCGGCAAGGGGCTGGGCTGGGTGCCCGATTACCAGGCGCTCACCGCGTGGGACGACGCCGAGAAGGCGCGTCGGCAATGAGACCCGTCCTCAACCTGGGCGAGATCGTGGCCGCGCATGCGCGGCTGCTTCCCGACAAGCTCGGCACGCGCGATTCTCGTCGCGCGATGACGTTCAAGGAATGGAACGCCCGCGCGTGCAGCCTCGCCAACGCGCTGCTCGATCTCGGCCTGAAGAAGGGCGACCGAGTCGCACTCCTCGCCTACAACCGCGTCGAGTGGATGGAGATCTACATCGCGCTTGCCAAGGCTGGGCTGGTCGCGGTGCCCATCAACTTCCGCCTGGTGACGCCGGAGATCCAGTATATCGCCGAGCACTGTCGAGCGAAGGCGATCGTCGTGCAGGACGAGTTGGCGCCGCAGGTTGAGCCGCTGCGCGGCAAGCTCGCGATTGCCGACAAGGCGTGGGTCCATATCGGCGACAGGACGCCGGCGGGTTGGACTGCCTACGACGCGCTCGTCGCACGAGGCGCCGCACGCGAGCCCGGCATCGAGGTCAAGCCCACGGACACGTGGGCGCTCATGTACACGTCTGGCACGACCGGCAAGCCCAAGGGTGCGGTCCGCAACCACGAGGGCATGGCGCTGATGTCGCTCGTCACCGCGCTCGACATGGGGCTCACGCGCGACGACACGGCGCTGCTGGTGATGCCCATGTGCCACGCCAACTCATTGAACTTCGGCTCGACGTTCACCTATATCGGCGCCACTGTTGTCGTCGACGACCGCAAGAGCTTCGACCCGGAAGGGCTGCTCGCCACGATGGCTACGCAGCACGTCACGTTCACCTCGCTCGTCCCGACCCACTACATCATGGCGCTCGGACTACCGGCAGAGGTCAAGGCGAAATACGACGTGAGCCGCGTGCGCAAGCTCATGATCAGCTCGGCGCCGGCCCGCAAGGACACCAAGCTCGCGATCCTGGACTATTTCAAGAACTCGCAGCTCTACGAGCTGTACGGCTCGAGCGAGGCGGGATGGGTGACGCTCCTGCGCCCTGACGAGCAAATCAACCATCTCGGCTCTGTCGGCCGAGAATGGACCGGGTCGGGACCGGTGAAGATTCTCGATCCGCATGGCAACGAGGTCCCCGACGGCGACGTGGGCGAGCTCTATTCGTGCACGCCGTATACCTTCGACGGCTACCTCAACGATCCGGGCAAGACCAAGGAGTCGATCCGCGACGACGGCTACTGCAGCGTCGGCGACATGGCGCGCCGCGACGAGCACGGCTACATCTACCTCGTCGACCGCAAGAGCAACATGATCATCAGCGGTGGAGAGAACATCTACCCGAGCGAGATCGAGAACATCCTCGGGCGCTGCCCGGGCGTCAAGGATGTCGCGGTCGTGGGGATTCCGCACGAGACGTGGGGCGAAGCCGTGCACGCGGTGATCGTCATGCACCCCGGGCAGACCGCCGCCGAGAAGGACGTGCTCGAATGGTGCCGTGACAAGATGGCCGGCTACAAGCGTCCGCGCTCGGTATCGTTCATGGCGGAGAGCGAGATGCCGCGCACGGCGACGGGCAAGATCCTGCACCGCGTGCTGCGCGACAAGCTGGCCGGCAAGAGCTGACCGGCCGTGTTCAATATCCTTGCGCCGATCTTCGGTTTGATCGCGCTTGCCTACGCGTCGCGCAAGGTCAACATCCTGGGCCCGAGAGCCTACATCGAGCTCAATCGATACGTTGCGAGCCTCGCGCTCCCGGCGCTCATCTTCGACAACGTTGCGCACGTGACGCCGTCGCATCTCAATCAGCCTGGGTTTGCCGCGTCGTTTAGGATAGGCGCGCTCCTCGTGTTCGCCGTGCCGCTGCTCTTCGCGCGCGGAGTAAGAGGACCATGTCGTGATTCACCGGGCCTTGGATCCTGGAAGGTATTGCTCGTCGGTAACCTTCTCCAGCCAATCCACAACCTTACCGTTGGCGTCGCGTTCCTGGATCGCGATATGCGTCATCGCCGTCGTTGGCGTTGCGCCATGCCAATGCTTCACGCCGGGTGGGCACCAGATCACGTCGCCGGGGCGGATCTCCTCGATCTGACCGCCCCAGCACTGCGTCCAGCCGAGGCCGGAGAGGACGATCAGCGTCTGCCCAAGCGGATGCGTGTGCCAGTTGCTCCGGGCGCCCGGCTCGAACGTGACGCTGGCGCCCGTTGCACGCGCCGGATTGGGGGCCTGGAATAGTGGATCAATGCGCACGTTGCCGGTGAAATACTCGGCCGGTCCCTTGCTAGAGGGCTGTGAACCGTTTCGGTTGAGTTCCATTGCCGGACTCCTCCTGCGCGCGAGACGGACTTACGAGTACCTAGTCAGCGGAGACGTTTTGTCCGACCTTCGCCATCGCCGTACACGATCCGCTTCCCGGAATCCGGGATAAAGACGTAAGATCAGAACGGGGTATTGAGAAATTTTCAGCAATGGACCGGGAAGACTGGGGAAGCCTGGCCGCGTTCGCGGTGGTCGCGGAGGAGCACAGCTTCACGCGCGCGGCCGCAAGACTCGGCGTGTCGCCGTCGGCGCTAAGCCATACGGTGCGGCGCCTCGAGGACCGGTTGCGCATCCAGTTGCTCGCCCGCAGCACTCGAAGCGTTTCGACGACGGAGGCCGGCGAGCGTTTGCTCGCACGTCTCAGCCCGGCGATCGATGAGATCTCGAACGCGGTCGAGGATCTCGGACGCCTCCTCGACCGCCCCTCGGGGCGCGTTCGGATCACCGCATCGAGAACTGCAGCGCAATTGGTTCTAGCGCCCGTCCTGCCTCGGTTCGCCAAGAGCTATCCGGACATCGTCGTTGAAGTGCTCATCGAGCCGGGCTTGACGGATATCGTCGCCCGGCGGTTCGACGCGGGCATTCGTCTTGGCGAGTCTCTCGAGAAGGACGTGGTCGCCGTTCCGGTGACCGGCCAGCTTCGCATGGCCGTCGTCGCGACCCCGACCTACTTCGCGACGCATCCGCCACCGTCAACGCCTCAGGATCTCCGCCTGCACCGCTGCATCAACTTCCGGCTGCCTTCGGCCGGCGTGATCTACAAGTGGGAATTCGAAAAGGGCCGTCGCAAGGTCGAGGTGGGAGTCGAGGGGCCGCTCGTCTTCGATGACGAAGAGATGGTCCTCGATGCCGCGCTGGCCGGCGTCGGCCTCGCGTACCTGATCGAGGACAAGGTTGCGCCCCTGCTCAAGGCGGGCTCGCTGTCGAGGGTGCTCGAGGATTGGTGTCCGCCATTTCCCGGGTTCTTCCTCTATTATCCGGGGCGACGGCAGGTGTCGCCCGCACTCCGGGCGTTCGTCGATGCGATCCGCGTGCCGGCCAAGGCCAGGAAGGGTCATTGATCGGCCGTGTCGGACTTCCGTTCTTGACGAACTCCCCTCGGGAAGCCTCAAACCGTGCCGCAGCTGTCGCAGGCCAGGACGTTGTCGCGAAGAGACGAGCGAGCTAGATCATCCGACCACGCTGCTGCTCGAGCAAGTGCTCCAGAACATCGATGTTACTCCTCACTGCATCCAGGTTGGGGTTAACCTCCAGCGCCCGCCGCGAATAGTCCAGCGCGCGCTGGTAGTATCCGAGTCGAGCATAAATCTGCGCGTAGCCAGCGAGCGCGCCGAAATGATACGGGTTACGCTTCATGACCTCATCGCAATCGGCAAGTGACTTACGCAACTCGCCGACAACAAAGTACAGCGTAGCCCGCTTGTTCCAGGCTTCGGCGAAACCTGGCTTGAGTTCGATGATGCGTGTGAAGGTGGCGATACCCTCTTCCAGGTCGCCAGCAGTCATCTGCTGGATGCCGGTCGCGTAGAGCTTGTCCACTTTGGGGTCGCCTGAGCGCGCCCAGATACTCCATAGAGCCTGCTCGGCTTGAACGCGGGTGTCCTCGTCGGCGTCCCTCAGCGCTTTGACCAGGAGAGACGCGTCCGCCATTGTGCCAACCTCGCCCAACCGGCTGGCGGCTTCGCGGCGCGTTTGCGCATTGGAGTCGAAGAGAGATCGGGCGGCCTGTTCCCGGCTGAGCTCCTCTGCCTGCGCGGCCATGGCGGCAAGCAGCAGGATCGACAGCAACGCCGATAGCAGTCGAAAGCGGTTTCCAGTCATTATTGTTCGTACGGTATTCACGAGTCACGATCGGCCAGCCAGTGCGACGACTTGGTCGAATGGCCTTCGAGCAAGTATTGCTTGGCGCGGCGCTGGATCTCGCGATCGGCAACGCTTGTTCGTTCGTGCTGGCGCAGGTGCTCCATCCAGGATTCGTCCATGAACGTCTCGACGAAGCTCGTCGGGTCCTCCGAGTCGTGGAAGAGCTGCCAAAAATAGGCGCCATTGCGCCGGCGCATTTCGCGCACATCCTGCATCGCCGCCACGAATTCGGCGCGCTTGTCTGGCTGAATCCGGTACCTGATGGTGACCATCACCGGCACATCGGGCTCCGGCGGCTCGGCCAGGACCGGAAGCGGCCAATCCATGGTCGGCGTGAAATCGAGCACCTGGTGTTGTCCCAGACTGAATTTCCAAGTCACCGCGATGGCCAGCACCATCCCGACCGCGGCCGTGGTCAACGCGGCGGGAATGCCGATCCGGTTGGCGACCTGCCCCCACAGGACGCTGCCAAGCGCCATCCCGCCCATCAAGATGACGACAAACGCGGCAAGTCCCCGCGCGCGCACCCACTCCGGCAGGGTCATTTGTGCCGAGACCTGCAGAGCGGAAAGAATCGAGATCCAGGCCATACCGGTCGCGAGCATGGCCACCACCAGGAGACCGAGGCTCTGGACGAGCGCGAGCGCAAGCGCGGCCAGGGCGTAGAGCACAGAGGCGCCAGTGACCAGCGCATCGCGCGAGACCTTCGCCCGCACGCGCGGCAGCAGCATCGCCCCGGCGACCGCACCCACGCCGATGCAGGTGAGCAGCAGGCCATAGACCTCGGGTCCGCGCCCAAGCTCTTGCCGCACGACGAGAGGGAACAGCGACCAGGTCGCGCTGGCGAACACGAAAAACGCGCCGCCGCGAATCAGCACGACCTGCAGCGCGCGGGTATGCAGCACGAAGCGCATCCCGACGCGGATCGCGCTCACGAATCGCTCTGCGGGCAGCGTGCTCTTGTGATGCTCGCGCCGCCACCGCAGGAGCACGGCGACGATGCCGATGTACGACAGCGCATTCAGCATGAAGACGAGCCAGGGGCCGACGGCTGCGACCAACACCCCGGCGATGGACGGACCGATCGCCCGCGAGGCGTTGATGGCAACGCTGTTCAAGGCCACTGCCGCCGGCAACTCGTCGCTGCGCACGAGCTCAGGCACGATCGCCGACCAGGCAGGCATGATCACGGCCGTGCCCAGGCCGAGCACGAAGGTGAATCCGAGCAACGCCCACGCCGTGGTCAGGTCGAGCAGGGTCAGGATCGCCAGCACGCCGGTGACGAGCATCAGGTAGACCTGAACGGCGATCAGGAGGCGACGCCGGTCGATGATGTCGGCGAGCGCACCCGCCGGCAGCGCGAGGAGCATCACGGGAATGCTGTCCGCCGCTTCGACGAGGGCCACCATCGCCGGCGAGGGCGAAAGCGAGGTCATCAGCCAGCCCGCTCCAACATCCTGCATCCAGCTCCCGACGTTCGAGACGATCGTGGCGATCCACAGGCTGCGGAAGAGCGCGTTATGCAGGGGGCTCCAGGCCGAAGATACCTCGAGAGCCTTCCCGGCGGAGTCTTCGCTCACCCGAGCTCCATCACGACCTCATCGACGTAGCACCAGCTCCAGTTTTCTCCCGGCTCGAGTGAAGTCATGATCGGATGCTGCGTCGAGTGGAAATGCTTGGTTGCGTGCTTGTTCTTTGAATCGTCGCAGCACCCGACGTGGCCGCAGGTTCGGCACAGCCGAAGGTGCACCCAAGTATCTCCCAGCGCCAGGCATTCTTCGCATCCGGCGGTCTTGGGAGTGGCGGTCAATACAAGATTGAGATGGCTGCAGTGCGAGGACATGACGCTGCTCTCCGCCTTCGAAATGATTACGCTCGTCGCGACCGGGTCGTTGGCTTCTCGAAGCCTGGGCTCGGGCGGAGACCGATACCGGTCATCCTGTGTACTTTTCGACAACCTCCGGCGGGCGAACGTGCGCTGCACTCACGTCGCCACCCGTTTCACGCAGCGCACGGCGCTGGCGCAGCAGGTCCCAGCACTGATCGAGCTCGACCTGAATGGTGGAAAGCCGCCGGCTTTCGGAAGCATCGAGCGATCCTTTGTCGAACAGGTGGTGCTCTTCAGCGACGAGCTGCTGAATGTGGGTCAGCACGGGCGCGTCTTTCGCTTGGTCTTGCATGGCGTTTCCTTTGGCTGTTTTTCAGGCGGCGACCGCCAGATATTGATGGATCAAGGCGACGACGGCGGCGCCTTCTCCGATCGCGGCGCCCACGCGCTTCACCGAGCCCGCGCGCACGTCGCCGACGGCGAACACGCC
>Ga0187777_10002596_pt1 | contig 11507 bp, 10 predicted proteins | sample 1015_Q2_SP5_10_M_FD_132416 | JGI IMG/M metagenome (GOLD analysis project Ga0187777, IMG submission 132416) | Tropical peat soil microbial communities from peatlands in Department of Meta, Colombia - 1015_Q2_SP5_10_MG | ecosystem: Environmental > Terrestrial > Soil > Wetlands > Peat | place...
AGGAAGACGATCGCGATCGAGACGAGCAGCCCGACGAGCCGGACGACCGAGCGCAGGAACGAGGGCGGGCTCCCGCGCGGGTCGACCACGTGCAGTTCCATCAGGATCATTCCCGGCGTCTGCCCGAGGATCGCCCAGAAGAAGACGAAGTACCCGCTGACGACGACGAACCAGGCGACGCTGAGAACGGTGTCGACGATCCAGTTCGAATTGAAGCCGCCGGCGAGGGAGGCGATCAGGGCCACCGCTGCGACGGGAAAGAGCAGCAGCAGGTGCGCGAGGAACGCATCGGTCACCAGCGCGAAGCCGCGGGTCACGATGCCGCCGTAGTGCACGTCGGCATCGGGCGAGGGGCGCGGGAGCAGGTGCTCGTCGAGGAACCGGAGCTGAACGCGGATCTTCCCCAGCAGCTCGCTCGCCATCGACGTCGTCTGGCGCGCCAGCGCGGCGTGCACCTGCGGGCTCGCGAGCAGCCGCTCGGTCACCTGGCCGGTGAGCTTGCTCTCGATTGCCGACACGGCGAGCTTCTCGAGCGCCGGGTTGGCCAGCGCCTTCTCGAGCTGCTCGCGCGTGCGCTCGTCCTCGAGGACCTCGGTCACGACCGCGTCCAGGTCGATCTGCCTCATCACGTCGGCGACGATCCGCTCGATCACGTGGTGCTCGACGAGCTTCTGGGCGACCGTGTCCGGGAGCGGTCCGGCAAGCGTGCGGTCGACGGCGCTCTCGATCAGGGCGAGGCCCTGCGTCGACGCCGCCCGCCCGTCGGCACCGAGCATCCCGGCCGCGCGATCGACCCGGCTCGCGCCGGCGAGCCGTCCCGCGGCTCGGAGCGGCACGATCGCCACCCGGCCGGCCTGCACGCCGAGCCGTGCGCCGAACATGAACATGCCGACGGCGACGTGCTCCGGGCGGCGCGCCGCCTTCGGGTCTCGCCGGGCCGGCAGAGCGGCGGGGGTATGGTCGGTCTTCTGGTCGCTCTCGGGCATGTGCGCATCCTGGCAGACTCGAGAGCGTGCCAGAGCTCGCCGCGATCAGCGCCGGCATCGAGACCGCGCTCGAGCACGTCAGCATCCCGGCCTACGTCCTCGACTCCGCCGGGGTCGTTCGCTGGATCAACCAGGCGGGCCGGCGCATCGTCGGCGACGTCCGTGGGAGGCAGTTCACGTCGCTCGTCGCCTCCGAGGAGACCCGCCATGTCCGCGAGATGTTCGCCAGGAAGGTCGCCGGACGCACGATCGTGACCGACTTCGACTCGATCGTCACGCCGCGTGACGGCCAGCGGCTCGGCGTCCAGATCAGCTCGGTCCCGCTGATGAGCGGCGATCGCGTGGTCGGCGTGTTCGGGCAGGTCGCGCACATCGACTGGGAGCCGCCGCCGATCCCGCAGCTCGACCTGACGCCGAGGCAGAGCGAGGTTCTGAAGCTGCTCGAGCAGGGACGCTCGACCGACGAGATCGCCGCCGACCTGCACCTGAGCCGCGACACCGTGCGCAACCACGTGCGCGGGCTGCTGCGGTCGCTCGGAGTGAAGTCACGGCTCGAGGCCGTCGCGCTCGCGCACGGCGATCTCGTGCCCGGCACGAGCTGACCTTCGCGCGTCCAAGATTGCCTGCAAACCCCCGGTTGCTATAGGTTCTCGCCGGTCGCGGCGAGCCGCCGGCGACCCCCCAACGCATCAGCAGAAAGGACCAACGTGATTCTTGCCACCAGCTTCCTGACGTTCCTGTGGAGCCTCATCGTCATCTTCTTCATGGTCGTCTACTTCATCATCCTGTTCACGGTCATCGTGGACGTGTTCCGGCGCCACGACGCATCGGGCGGCAAGAAGGCACTCTGGCTGATCTTCATCTTCTTCTTCCCGTTCCTGGGCCTGATCGTCTACCTGATCGCGAACGGGGACGGCATCGCGCAGCGGCATTCGGCCTCGCAGCAGCAGGCGCAGCAGGACTTCGACTCGTACGTCCGCAACGTGTCGGGAGGCGATTCGGCGCAGCAGATCGCCAAGGCGAAGGAGCTGCTCGACAGCGGTGCGATCACGCAGGCCGAGTTCGACCAGCTCAAGGCGAAGGCGCTCGCATAGCCTGACCGTTTCGCGCAGGACCGCAGGAGCCGAGCGGGCTCCTGCGGTCGCGCGCGCCGCGAGGCGGCGATGACCGGCCCGCGGATCGTCCGGTCGTGGCGCGTCTTCTCCTCGTCGCCGGGCGACCGGCGTTTCCGGCGCGCGACCGACATCCTCCTGCTCGTCCCGGCGTTCGTCGGGCTTGCGATCCTCGCCGCCGCCTACCCGCCGGGCCACTTCGAGCGCGCGGTGGGTGCGCTCCTGCGCGCGATCCCGAGCTGGCTCGACCCGGCCGGCGCCTTCCTCTACGACCTGCTCGTCGCGACCGCGATCGCGCTCGCGGTGACCGCGCTCGTTGCGCGGCGATTCCTGATCCTCCTCCAGGCGGTCGCATCGCTCGTGCTCGCGCTCGTGATCGCCGTGATCGCGGCGCGAATCGTGCTCGGCCACTGGCCCGACGTCGCCGACGCAGCCTGGGGCGGGCCCGGCTCGCCGCGCTTTCCCGGCATCCGTCTCGCCGAGTCCGCCGCCGTCGTGCTCGCGATCAGCCCTCACCTGATCCAGCCGCTCCAGCGGGCGAGCCGCTGGGTGCTGGCGGTCGGGTTCGTCGGGGCCCTCATGGTGGAGGTCGCCACTCCGAGCGGCTACGTCGCCGGCCTCCTGATCGCGGTCGTCGCGGCCGCAGGCGTGCGCCTCGCGTTCGGGACGTCTGCCGGCCTGCCCGGCCTCGGCGACGTGGCGGCATCACTCGACGAGCTGCGGGTTCCCGTGGAGCACCTCGAGCTCGCCGATCGCGATCGGGCGGGCGTCGTCGCCGTGCGCGGGCGCGGGCCGGACGGGCGCGGACTGCTCGTCCGTGTGTACGGCCGCGACGCGTACGACAACCAGCTCGTCGAGAAGCTCTGGCACACGCTCTGGTATCGCGACCCCGGCCCCGGCCTCCGGCTGAGCAGGCGCCAGGCGGTCGAGCACGAGGCGCTCGTGACGCTGCTCGCCGCGGGCGCCGGGATCGAGGCGCTCGACGTCGTCCGCGCGGGAACGACGACCGGGGACGACGCCCTCCTCGTCCTGAGCGGCGACGCCCGGATGCTGGCCGACATCGAGCCCGACGACCTCGACGGGGTGCGGGTTGCCGGCGCGTGGCGGGCGCTCGGGCTGCTGCACGAAGCAAACGTCGCGCATCGCCGCCTCGACTCGACCACGATCGCGATCATCGGAGGCGAGGTCGGGTTCGTCGACTACGGCGGGGCGACGGCGACGCCGACGGACGCCCATCTCCAGACCGACCGGGCGCAGCTCGTCGTCGCGACCGCGACCCGGGTCGGGACGGAGCGCGCTCTCGAGGCCGCCGTCGCGGCGATCGGCCGGGACGGCGTCGCCTCGCTCCTGCCCTACCTGCAGCTGGCCGCGCTCGAGGATCGCCTGCGACAGGAGACGCGCGAGGCCGGCATGGACGTGGACGCGCTGCGAAAGCAGGCGGCCGCGCTCGTCGGCGAGGAGGAGCCGACGGTCGTCCAGTTGCGGCGCGTCACCTGGCGGTCGCTGGTCGAGACGGCGCTGTTGCTGCTCGCCGCGCTCGCGATCCTCTCGTTCGGGACGGGGATCGACTACGAGCAGTTCAGAACGGGGCTGCAGAACGCGTCCTGGGCGTGGGTTGCGGTCGGCTTCGTCGTCGCGCAGGCCCCTCGCCTGACGCAGTCGGTGGCGACGCTCGGGTCGGTCGCGGCCGACCTGCGGTTCGGCCCGGTGTACGCGATGCAGCTCGCGTCCGGCTACATGAACCTCGCGCTTCCCTCGGGCGTCGCGCGGCTGGCCGTGACCATCCGCTTCTTCCAGCGTCAGGGCATCACCGCCGCGGCCGCCGTCACCTCGGGAGCGATCGACTCGCTGGCCAGCACCGTCGTCCAGGCGGTGATCCTCGCCCTGCTGCTCGTCTTCAGCGAGTCGACGCTGAGCTTCAGCGTCAGCGCGCCGTCGACGCAGGTGGTCGTGCTGATCGCAGTCGTCGTCGCGCTCCTCGTGCTCGCGCTCGTCGTCGCAGCGCTGATCCGGCGGACGAGGGAAGTCGTCACCACACGGCTCCGCCAGTGGTGGCCCGAGGTGCGCGCGGCGCTCGGGGCGCTGCGGTCGTCCGACAGGCTGGCGCTGCTCCTGTTCGGGACGGTGGCGACCGAGGTGCTGTTCGCGTTCGCGCTGGGGATGTTCGCGTTCGGGCTGGGCACCCGCGTGAGCCTCACCGACCTGCTCGTCATCAACATCGGCGTCTCGCTCCTGTCGACGTTCATCCCCGTCCCGGGCGGGATCGGGGTGACGGAGCTCGGGCTGACGGTCGGGCTCGTCGCGGCCGGGATGTCGGAGGAGTCGGCCCTCGCCGCCGTGCTGCTCTATCGCGTCGCGGTGTTCTACCTGCCGCCGGCGTGGGGCTTCTTCGCGCTGCGCTGGCTCCAGCGCAAGCGCTACCTCTGACGGATAATCGGCGCAATGCGACCGCGGGAGGTGGAGCGATGGCACGGGCCGGTCGAGTGAGCGCCTGGACGGGATGGGTCGGTTTCGCCGGGATCGTGATGATCCTGATCGGCGCGCTGAACTTCTTCGAAGGGCTGATCGCGGTGATCAGGGGCCAGTACTACGTCCACACCGCCGACCAGATCCTGCTCGTCGACTTCACCACCTGGGGCTGGATCCTGATCGTCTGGGGCGTGATCGTCTTCCTCGCGGGCCTGGGCCTCCTCTCCGCGTCGACCTGGTCGCGCTGGTTCACGATCATCGTGGCCGGGCTCAACATCTTCATCCAGCTCGGCTTCGTCGGCGGCGCGCAGTACCCGCTGTGGGCGCTCACCGTGCTGGCGCTGAACGTGGTCGTCTTCTACGCCCTGACCGTCCGCTGGGACGAGGCAAAGCGCGGCCTCGGCGGCGACTGACGGATGAAGGGCTCGAGGCCGGCGTGAGCCCGTACGTGTCGACGGGCCGCCTGCCCGCGCCCGGCGACGTCCAGACGTTCGTCCTCGAGGCGTACGACCGGTTCCGGTCGGACCTGCGCGGGGCGGTCTCGCAGGTCTATCCGGCCTTGCAGCGCGTCTCGCCGGAGCTGTTCGGCGTCTGCGTGGTGGGCACGAACGGGCGCGTCTTCGGGGTCGGCGACTTCGAGGTCGAGTTCACGATCATGAGCGTCGCGAAGCCCTTCGTCTTCGCGCTCGTCTGCGCCGAGCTCGGCGCAGAGGAGACGCGGCGCCTGGTCGGAGTCAACGCGACCGGGCTCCCGTTCAACTCGCTCACCGCGGTCGAGCTGAGCGCCGACGGCCGGACCAATCCGATGGTCAACCCGGGTGCGATCGCGACGACGAGCCTCGTGCCGGGCGGCTCCCTCGAGGAAAAATGGCGATTCGTCTGCGACGGGCTCGAGCGGTTCGCCGGGCGGCCGCTCCACCTCGACGAGGACGTGTACGCATCGGCGATGCAGTCCAACCACCGCAACCGGGGGATCGCGCGGCTGCTCGAGGACCTCGGCCGGCTCGGCGCCGATCCCGACGAGGCGGTCGAGCTCTACACGCGGCAGAGCTCGCTCGACGTCACCGCGAAGGACCTCGCGGTGATGGGCTCGACGCTTGCCGACGGCGGCGTGAACCCCTTGACCGGCGCGCCGGCCGTCGACGCGACCGCCTGCCGGCACACGCTCGCGGTGATGGCGAGCGCCGGGCTCTACGAGACCTCGGGCGACTGGCTGTACGACGTCGGGCTGCCCGGGAAGAGCGGTATCGGCGGCGGCATCGTGACCGTCTCGCCCGGGAAGGGCGGGATCGGGACGTTCGCGCCGCTGCTCGATGCGGCCGGCAACAGCATCAAGGGACAGCTGGTGGCGCGGTTCCTCGCCGACCGGCTCGGGTTGGACCTGTTCGTGTCCGCTCCGGAGGGCGAGTAACCTCTGCGACCGAGCACTCGATCCCTTCAGGAGAAAGGCGGGTTCAAGCGATGACCTCGATCGGCGTCGACGAGGACAGGGAGATCGTCGAGGCATTCCAGGCAGCGACGCGGCTGTGGTGGATCTTCCTCGTGATCGGGACCGCCTGGCTGCTGTTCGCGATCCTGGTGTTCCGGTTCGACTGGACGAGCGTGAAGGCGATCTCGATCGTGTTCGGCGTCGTCGTTCTCGCCGCGGGGATCGACGAGATCCTGATCGCGTTCTCCGGCGGTCAGAGCGGCTGGATGATCGCGCTTCGGCTCGTGCTCGCGGCCGCGTTCGTCGTGATCGGCGTCATCGCCTTCATCCATCCGGGGAACACGTTCAAGGCGCTCGCTGCGGTGATGAGCTTCTATTTCATCCTCAAAGGCGCGTTCACGATGATCATGGCGCTGGCAACGCGCAAGGAGGCCGAGCTGTGGTGGGTTGCGCTCCTCGTCGGACTCGCCGAGCTGCTGATCGGCTTCTGGGCGGCCGGCGACTTCGGCCACCGCCAGATCCTGCTGATCGTGTGGGTCGGGGTGCTTGCGCTGCTGCGCGGGATCGAGTCGATCGTCTTCGCGTTCAGGGTGCGCGACCTGCGCGAAGCCGCCTGAGGGGGTTAGGCGGCTTCGGCAGGTGACGCGCCGTCGGGGAGGGCAGTCGTCTCGGGGGTCGGAGGAAGTGCGGCCGTCCAGGCGATCTCTCCGGCGCGGAGGATGTAGGCCCGGGCGTCGAGCGAGAAGCGGATGGCGACGAGCCCGCGCTCTGCCACCCACCGCTCCGCGGTGCGCATGAGCGCGGCGAGGTCGTCGTCCTCGCGGAGCTCCGCGCCGACGATCCAGACGTCGTCCCAGCGCTCGGTCCACGCGATGCAGCTCTCGTGGAGGATGCGGGACAGGTCGTCGGCGTCGTCCGGCGACGGAAGCTCGAACAGCACTGCGTCGGTGGCAAGGAGGGAGACGTCGTTCATGTGCGACAGCGTCGCGGAGAACGAGCCTGGGCGGTATGAGCCGTTTGCGTCAATTCGAGCGCGGGACGCCTCCCGCGTTCGTCCCGCCGGCCTCAGTGGAGCGTGAGCTTGAGTCCGACCAGGAGCACCCCGATCGAGCCGCTGGCGGCGATGTGCAGCAGCAGGTCGCGCGCTCGTTGCCGAGAGCGCCAGCCTGCGGCCACCTCGAGCACGACGATCATCGCGACCGCCGAGGCGAGTGCGGCCGTGACACCGCCTGTGATGCTGATGCCCGCTGCCCAGGTGACCAGCAGTACGGCGATCGGAAGGAGCGCGCCCTCGACGGTCGGGAGCTCGTGCACGCAGCTGCGCCAGAGCAGTCTCGGGTGAAGCCGTTCGCGGCTCTCGAGGCGGCTTCCGAGCGAATGTGCGTAGAGATTGGTGAGCCAGTACAGGGCGACCACGGTCGTTGCGGCTGCGACGGTGGCCGGATAACCGACCCCGGAACTGTCTTCGGCGGCGAACAGAACGCCGATCATGATCGCGCCGTAGACGGCGCCGCCGGCGTTTGCGATCGCCATGTCGACGAGTCGGTTCCGCCGCGGTGGGCGCGGCCGACGAAGATCGGAGGCCTGCTCGATCATCGCGCCATTATTCGACATGTCTCGGCCAGGGCCTAAACGCTGATCGCTGTCACAACACCCTGGCGGTCAGGCATTTAGAGTCGCGCTCGATGGAACCGACCGCCGACACCGTCCGCTCGCTGATGCCGCAGCTGAAGGCCGATCTCGCCCGGCTCGTCGCGATCCCGTCCGTCTCCGCGCCGAACTACCCCGAGTCGACCCGCCCCGCCCTCCTCGAGGCCTACGAGGACGTCGTCACGCTGTTCCGCGACGCCGGCGTCCGGATCCTCGATCCGCTCGAGCTGCCGGACACGGCGCCGGTGGTGATGGGGGAGATCCCCGCTCCCGACGGCGCGCCGACCGTCCTGCTCTACAGCCACTACGACGTCGTGCCCGTCGGTGAAGAGGCGAAGTGGAAATCGCCCCCCTTCGAGGCGACCGAGCGCGACGGTGCGATCTACGGCCGGGGCGCGGCCGACACGAAGTCGAACATCCTGATGCACGTCGGGGCGCTGCGCGCCTGGAGCGGGCGTCCCCCGGTCGGCGTCAAGGTCGTGATCGAAGGGATGGAGGAGGTCGGGAGCGCGTTCTCCGTCTTCCCGCCGTCGCGGCCCGAGCTGTTCGCCGCCGACGCGATGGTGATCGGCGACATGGGCAGCTTCCGGCCCGGCGTGCCGACCCTGACGGTGGCATTGCGCGGCATGGCGATGATCACGGTCGAGGCGCGGACGCTCGCCGGGCCGAAGCACAGCGGCCAGTTCGGCGGTGCGGCGCCGGATGCGCTGCTGGCACTGCTGCATGCGATCGCGTCGCTGCACGACGAGCACGGCGACGTGACCGTCCCGGGCCTTCGCCGCGAGGAGTGGACCGGGGCGTCGTACAGCGACGACGAGTTCCGCGAACTGTCCGAGATCGAGCCGGGAGTGCCGTTCTTCGGTACCGGCGGCCTCGGCGAGCGCATCTGGACGGGGCCGGCGATCACCGTCACCGGGATGGACGTCCTGCCGGTCGACAAGGCGGTCAATGCGGTCGTGCCGTATGCGCGCGCGAAGCTCAGCCTGCGCGTGCACCCCGAGCAGGATCCCGTCGAGGCGCAGGCGAAGCTGATCGCCTACCTGGAAGGACTGCATCCCTTCGGCGTCTCGCTCACGGCTCACGCCGCCGAGACGGGGAAGGGCTTCGCCGCGCCGACCTCGGGGCCGGCCTACGAGGCCGCCAGCGCCGCACTCGCGAGCGCGTGGGGAAGTGAGACCGTCACGTTCGCCTCCGGCGGGTCGATCCCGCTCGTCAGCGCGCTGCAGCAGGCGGTGCCCGGCGCCGAGATGCTCCTGCTCGGCACGACCGACGGGTTCGCGAACATCCATGCGCCGAACGAACGGGTGCTGATCGACGAGTTCGAGAAGGCAGTCGTCGCCGAGGCCGACTTCTTCGGCCGCTATGCCGCCGCGTTCGGGCGGCCGGCGTGACCGCCGACGCCGCCGCAGCCGAGCACACCTTCCTCGAGCGGATGCTCGACGGGATCGAGCGGCTCGGGAACAAGATGCCCGACCCCGCGATCCTCTTCCTGATCCTGTGCGGAATAGTGATCGTGCTCTCGCAGCTCCTGTTCTGGTTCGGCGTCAAGGCGACGTTCGAGGTCGTGAAGCCGCCGCCGGCTCCCGCCGAGGAGACCTACTACGGCGGCTCGGTCGAGCCGACCTACGTCGGGCCGAGCGAGCCCGAGCCGGCCAAGGACTACCACGTCGTGACGGAGACGGCGAAGGTCAAGGGCCTCCTCACGGGCGAGGGTGTGCGCTACCTGTTCACGTCGTTCGTCTCCAACTTCCGGAACTTCGCGGCGCTCGCGATCATCCTGGTGGTGATGATCGGCGTCGGCCTCGCTGAGGCCGCCGGGCTGATAGCCGCCCTGATACGCAAGCTGGTCGGCGTCTCGTCGCGCGGGACGCTGACGTTCATCATCGTGCTGCTCGGCGTGCTCTCGAGCATCGCCTCCGACGCGGGCTACCTCGTCCTGATACCGCTCGGCGGTGCCGCGTTCAAGAGCGTCGGCCGCAACCCGCTGGCCGGCATCGCCGCGGCGTTCGCCGGCGTCGCCGCCGGCTTCGGCGTCAACTTCCTGATCACGCCGCTCGACGCCGTGCTGACCGAGATCACGAACGACGCGGCCGGAGCGGGTGTCCACAACATCGACATCGCAGCCAACCTCTACTTCGGGATCGGCTCGACGATCTTCGTGGCGTTCGTGCTCACGTTCGTGACGGCGAAGCTGGTCGAAAACCGGCTCGGAGCCTGGGACCCTGCCCAGGCCGGCGAGGGGATCCAGACCGCCGACGAGACGCCCGAGGTCTCCCCGGAGGCCGAGTCGCGGGGCCTGCGGCTCGCGTTGCTGGCGACGCTCGCCGTGCTCGTCGGGATCACCTTGCTCACCGTTCTTCCAAACGCGCCGCTGCGCAATCCCGAGACGGGGAAGATCATCGGAAACTCGCCGTTCATGGACAGCCTGATCGTGATCATCACTCTCGTCTTCTTCGCCGCCGGCCTCGCCTACGGTCGCGGCGCCGGCACGATCAAGACCAAGGAAGAGGTGATCGCGACGATCACCAAGTCGTGGGCGGGGCTCGCGGGGCTGCTCTTCCTCTTCCTGCTGATCGCCCAGTTCATCGCTTACTTCAACTTCAGCAACATGGCCGAGGTGGCGGCGGTCAAGCTCGGCGACGTGCTCGAGCGAATGAACATCGGCGCGGTGTGGCTGCTGATCGGGGTGATCATCATCACCTGGATCGTCAACCTGATCATCCCGCAGGCGATCGGAAAATGGGCGCTGCTCGCGCCGATCTTCATCCCGCTCTTCAACCGGCTCAACGTCGCCCCGCAGACCGTGCTCGCGGCCTACCGTGTCGGCGACTCCCCGGGGAACGTGATCACGCCGCTGATGGCGTACTTCCCTCTGATCGTGATCTTCACCAGGCGCTACCGAAAGGACGCCGGCATCGGCACGGTCGTCTCGATGATGCTGCCGTACGTTCTCATCCTGACGATCGCATGGACGCTCTTCTTCGTCGTGTGGTACCTCCTCGGGATCCCGCTCGGGCCCGGCTCGCCCGTGCACCTTCATTGACGGTCTCCAGGGCCGCGCGTCCGCGGCAGTCGGGATGACGGCGTGAGCGAGCGCGACGCGAGCACGAACGGCGCACGTCCCGAGCCGGTGCTCGACGTCGGCGAGCTCGTCGAGGAGGTGAGCGAGTCCGATACTGCCGGCGACGGCAGGAGCTTCGAGCGCAAGGTGCTCACGCGGGTCGCCCTGCTCTGTATCACGGCCGTCTCGCTCTACCTGCTCGCGCCGAGCCTGCTGCAGGTGTTCTCCTCCTGGACGCAGCTGAAGACGCTCAACCCCTACTGGATCGTGCCGGCGCTGCTCTTCGAGGCGGCCAGCTACGTGTCGTTGTGGGCGCTGCAGCGCGTCGCACTGCGCACGCGCAGCTGGTTCGCCGTGGCGACGTCGCAGCTCTCGGCCGGCGCGGCGGGCAGCGTTATCCCGGGCGGCGGGGCGGCGGCCGCCGCGGTCCAGTTCGGGATCCTCGTCCAGTCGGGTGTGCCCGCGGCGAACGTCGCCTCCGGGTTGACCGCGACGCTCGCTGCGACGACCGGAGCGCTCTTCCTGATCCCCGTCGTCGGTGTCGTCGCGGCGATCGGCGGCACGGCGGCCCCGCGCGGCCTGCGCGACGTCGCCTACGTCGGGGTCGGCGCGTTCGTGCTGCTGGCGGTGATCGCGCTCGTGGCGTTCGCCTGGGACGAGCCGCTTCGCGTCGGCGGCCGCGGCGTGCGCACCGCCGCCGGGTGGGTCAAGCAGGGCCGCCGTGTCACCGACCTCCCCGAACGGCTGATCAGGCAGCGCGACCAGATCCGCGCGGCGTTCACGGAGCATCCGTTCGTCGC
>Ga0187777_10002598_pt1 | contig 11506 bp, 10 predicted proteins | sample 1015_Q2_SP5_10_M_FD_132416 | JGI IMG/M metagenome (GOLD analysis project Ga0187777, IMG submission 132416) | Tropical peat soil microbial communities from peatlands in Department of Meta, Colombia - 1015_Q2_SP5_10_MG | ecosystem: Environmental > Terrestrial > Soil > Wetlands > Peat | place...
ATATCTCGGTGGCCCGGTTAGCTGTGGTCGTGTTCGATTGCATTGGCCGGAACGATTGTAACCCTGAAAGAGCAACTCGACTGGCGTAACCAGTCAAGTTTAAACGGCTCCGCTTCGTGAAATGTCTGGAAAGTCCCTGCGCGATTCGATGTTGAATGGCGGCAAACGGAAGGAGATCAGGTTCGCAAAGCGCGGGCCGGGTCGATTCGCGTGGCCCGACGCGCCGGAATCAGACAGGCGATCACCGCGACCGCGATCAAGATCGAAAGCGCGGCCGCGAAAGCGAGCGGATCGTGCGCGTTGACTTTGTAGAGCAAATCGCCCATCCATTGCGTCATCGCGAAGGCAGCGACTGCCCCGATCACGATTCCAGCGAACGTCAGTCTCAACCCGCGCGAGATTACCAAGCGCAAAAGATCGGAGCCGCGCGCGCCCAGCGCCATGCGCATTCCAAGTTCGCGCGTGGTTTGCGAAACCGAATATGACATGACGGCGTATAATCCAATCGCGGCGAGAAAAAGCGCCATCCCGCCGAAGATCGTGACAAGAGTCGCGGCCAGCCGCCGGGTATAGCCCCTGCGGTCGACTTGTTCCTGCAATCGCCACGCGACCCCGGGTGCCAGGTTTGGATCGAGCGCGTGCACTTCGCGTGCGAGCGGATTCATCATTGCTGCCGGCGTTTCGCGCGTCCGGATAAGCAAACTGCTCTGCACGCCAAAATTTTGCCGGAGCGGAACGTAGAAGAACGATTTCGCCGGCTCGAGCTTCGTCTCATAGTTTGAATTCTTGGCAATGCCGACGATCTCCATCCATTTGTCCTTAACCTTGAGCCGCTGGCCGAGCGCATTTTTCCCCGGAAAATATTTGGCGGCCATCGTTTCGTTAATGATGGCAATCAGTGGCGAGTTCTCATCGTCTGTCCGGTGAAATTCACGGCCGGAAACGACCGGAATTCCAAGCGTCGCGAAATAATCCTCGGAGATCTCAACGTACTCAGCCTGGGGTTGTTCATTGGGCGCCGGCTGATATCCGTCCACCTCGATCGGCGCGGAAGAGAAAACGCCATAGGTGAACGGAACGAGCCGGGCCAGGCTTGCGGACTGGACACCGGGCAACGTGCGCACTCGGTCGAGCAGCTGGCTGTTAAACGCTTTCGCGCGGTCGAGCTTGTATCCCGCAGAAAACAAATCTGCGCTCGTTACGATGACATCTGTCGAAAAGCCGGGACTGGCGCTCTCCAGTTTCGAGAGGCTTTGCAGCAGCAATCCCGTGCCCGCAAGCAAAATGAAGCTGAGCGACACCTGAATGAGGACGAGCGCGGAGCGCAATCGCGATCGACTCTTGCCGCCAATGCAGCCGCCGCCTTCGCGTTTGAGTGCGCCGGAAAGATCGACATGACTCGCCTGGATCGCGGGCGTGAGCGCGAAAAGCATTGTCGCTCCGACGCAAATCAGCGCGCTGACCACCAACACGCGCCAGTCAATCTGTCCTGGCAAATCGATCACGATTCCGGCCGCGGGCGAGGGAAACGAGAGGACAAGCGCGTTGCGACACCAGTAAGCGACCGCGATTCCGCCGGCCGTGGCGACTAACGAAAGGAGTAATCCTTCAGTCAAAACTTGTTTGATTAAGCGGCGTCGCCCGGCGCCGAGGGCGAGGCGCATGGTCATCTCGTGTCGGCGAAGGAGTGAACGCGCGAGCAAGAGGTTGCTCACATTCGCGCACGCGATCAGGAGAACAAAAAACACGACCGCCATCGTGATCGCGAGGGTCGAGGTCATGTTGCCCGCCTGATTGAACGGCGTTTTCCAGAGCGGAAACAATTGCACGCCTTTGCCGCGGTTCGTTTCTGGAAAGTCTTTCTCAAGCCGTTGCGCGATTGAATTCAGCTCGGCCTGTGCCTGCTCTCTCGTCACGCCCGGTTTCAAAAATGCATAGCCTTCGATCCAGCGCGCGCCGCGGTCCTCCAGTTTGTAGCCAGTCGTGTCGAATGTCTCCTGCATCGAGGTCGGAACCCAGAAGGTGAAAGAATATCCGATGAACGTGCCGTGATATTTTTCCGGCGTGACGCCGATGATTGTGTGCTGGACGCCGTTCATGTATTGCGTTTTGCCGATGATGTCCGAATCGCCGCCGTAGCGATCTTTCCACGCGCGGTAACTAATCACGACAACGGGATGCGCGTTCCGGCCCTCGCCCTCCTCCGGTCGGAAGCCGCGACCAAGCAATAACTTCACGCCGAGGGCATCGAAATAATTCGCAGTCACAATCGCACCGGAGGCGCGTTCCGCGCGATCGCCCACGCTTAGCGAAGTGCCGGTAATTCGATCGACAATGAACGATTCGAACAACGTCGAATTTTTTTGGAAATCGAGAAAATCAGGATAGGAGATCCCGGTGCCACCTTCGACGCCACGTGTCGTGCCGCCCAGGGCGAACATTTTGTCCTGATGCGCGACGAGCGGATACGGGCGAATCAAAATCCCTTCGATCCAGCTCAACACCGCGGCGTTGGTACCGATTCCGAGCGTGAGACAAAGAATCGCGAGAATTGAAAATCCCGGAGCGCGCAACAACATTCGCGCGCCATAACGCAGATCCTGAACAAATTCGTCCGCCCACCGCCACACCCGTTGTTCGCGCGCAATCTCCTTCGCCTGCTCAACCCCGCCGAATTGTCGCAACGCAGCGTTGCGTGCCTCGTCCGGCGTCATTCCGCCGGCAATGTTGCGTTCGGTCAGAAGATCGATGTGGGCCTGCATTTCCTCCGCCATCTCGGCGTTGCGATGACTTTTTCGAAATAATCCGGCGAATCGACTGAACCAGGCGCGAACTCGCGGCATAAGTCTCTTACGCTCCGGACAACACGAAATCGATTCCCTTGGTGATGCGCAACCAGTGTTCCCGTTCCGCAGCGAGCTGTTTTCGGCCGGCGGCGGTCAGTTTGTAATAGCGTGCCTTTCGATTGCTATCAGATACGCCCCATTCCGCCTTGATCCATCCCTGTGCCTCCAAACGATAAAGCGCAGGATACAGCGAGCCTTGTTCGACGTGCAAAATCTCCCGCGACATCTGCTGGATGCGATCTGCGATCGCCAATCCATGTCGGGGACCATGCTGGAGCGCCTTTAGGATCAACATGTCGAGCGTTCCGTAAACCAGGTCGGGTTTCTCTTTGGCCATATTGGGATGAAACCTAGACAGTCTTGGTGAAGAACTGTTCAATCTTTCCCCTAGACTGTCAAGATCAGTCCGAAGACCTACCCTTTCGGTTGCCGTGGTTTCGCGCTGAGCACCCGCTGAGTCGCCAAGGCGTTCAGGATTTCCGGATTCCCCTGCACCCACGCGTTGTCGATAATAATCTGCCGAAAACGCCACTTCTGGCCGTCTCGGATCAATTGGCCATCGTAACGATTCATCAACAACGCGTTCTCCGATCCCGGACGAGGACCCTGCCGCGGCATGAAATGTTGCGCCATCACGTAGGCGTAAACGGTGGCCGAATCTTCGCTTATCTCGATCTGAAGATTGCTCACGGTATGACTGGTATCCAGCGGGCCGAGGAGGGGAATCAATGCATCAACAATTGCCTGCCGTCCGGTCAGCTTCGGAAATTCGAGACCAACCCTTTTGCCCGCTGGGCGGAAATCGAGCACGCAATCATCCGTCAGCGCCGACGCCAGCGAATCCGAGTCACCGTGATCGAGGCCAAACGCGAAACGATGCAACGCGTCGGCGATTTCATAGCGGTCGGCCGCGAGTTGTGCGAGGTCGGCGCTCATGACGGAATTGTAGGTGCAGCTCTGGCAGTCGCAAAGATAAACCGATCAGCGCTTCGAGCGTCGAAAACTTGTAACCACGGACCTAACTGAGCGGTCGTAGCTCTCAATGTGCTGGTCCTCGTTGCGCCGAATCGGCGCGATTTGCATTGCCTGTGCTTTGTTCGTCGGCTGCGCACATCATCATGATGCATCAACAGATGATTCTCAGGACCAGCCGGCGCATCACGGACATCGCGGCGGCCAGGGGCGGACAACACCGACGAATCCTGATCTTGGCGGCTTCTGAATTACACCAGCCACCTTAACAGGCCAATCAGGATTGCAGCGATCGCGATCAGGCCGGCATAGACAAACATATCCTGAACTTTAGCGCGTCGCCTGGCTTGCGCGTATGGAACCCGCGTGAACGTGACCATCGTGTAGAGTGGCAGATAGATTCCTGAAAGGGTGGCTTCGAGAAAATGATCCAGTTTTTTCTTGGCGCGAAAGGCTTTGGATGCGGTTTTGTCGCGCATCTCGATAAAATTTTCGAGCGCGAGATCAGCCAGGGCGTCGGCATTCGGTTTTCTTCGCTGGAAATATTTGGCAAATCCGCGTTTTCGATCCTGCGGAAATTCCTGCAGGCACTCATCGAGGACGACGCAATCTTCGAACGCTGCGTTCATTCCTTGCCCGTAGAACGGAACAACGGCATGGGCCGCGTCGCCGACGAGACAAACCTTGTCGCGATAAAACCACGGTGCGCATCGAATGGTGACCAGCGATCCCGTAGGGTTATTCCTAAAATCGTCCAGCAAATTTGGCATCAATGGAACTGCATCCGGAAATTCCTCTTCAAAAAAGTGTCGGACGTCGTCGTCCGTCTTTGTTGTCGCGAAACTGCGCGGCCCCTCGAATTCCCAAAACAGCGTGCAGGTGAAGGATCCGTCGGGGTTTGGCAACGCGATCATCATAAAACTTTTGCGCGGCCAGATATGGAGCGCGGTCTTTTCCATTTGCCAGGAACCACTGGGGCCGGGTGGAATGGTTAATTCCTTGTAGCCATGGGCAAGATAACTCTCGTCGTATTGGAAATCCTTGATCTTGAGCTGCATCGATTGCCGGACCACGGAGAACGCACCGTCCACGCCGATTACGGCCTCGCCCGATGCGGAAATGGTTTGATCAGATGCAGGCGAGACGCCTGCCGCCACAGAAGAATTGACTAGTTGAGCGGTGGCAGAGTCCAGATCAACGCCGGTGCATTTGTGGTTGAAAAAAACGCGCACATTTGAATAGCGCTGGGCGGCTTCGATTACTGTCGTGTTCAACGCGGCGCGGCCAATCGAATTGATATGCTTGTTTGGATCGACATCGTAGGGGACAAAAATTGGCGCCTGTCCGGTCTTGGCGGGATGAATCATTCGACCGCGCATCGGGATCGCCTGCTTCAGAACGTTGTCCGCAACTCCAATTTGTTCGAGCGCGTGAATGCCACGGGTCGAAAGCGCAAGATTGATTGACCGCCCACCAACAAGGTTGCCTTCGCGCGGATCAGCGCGGCGTTCGTAAAGATCGACCTCGTATCCGCGGCGGCCGAGATTCGCGGCCAACAGTCCGCCGGCGAGTCCGCTGCCGATCAAGACAAATTTCGCCATCAATCAAATGCTTAACCGCAGATAACGCGGATGACACGGATAATTCATGGCTCGCACAAAATCTGAAAAGCAGACAACTTGTGAAGAAACCCAAACCGAGAGGATCTCCTATGATTTATCGCCGGCTCCTGGCTTCCTGTATCATGACTTGCTTGGCAATCCAGATGGTCCTTGGTCAAGCACCAAAGGCCGACAAGCCGAAGCAATTCATCTACGTTTTGCATCTCGTTCCGCGTTTATACGACGACAAGGCGTGGACTCAGGACGACAAGGCTGCAGTCGAACGGCATTTCAACCGATTCAAGGAGGCAATTAATTCGGGACAGCTAATCCTGGCCGGACGAACGATGGAGCCAGGAGAAAAGACATTTGGAATCGCGATCTTCCAAGCGGCCGATGAAAACACTGCTCGCGAATTTATGAATGCAGATCCAGCGGTGGTAGCGGGCGTGATGACCGCAGAGCTCCATCCGTTCGCCGTTATTCTTGAACGAAAAAATCCTTAGCCAGACATTAAACCGCGGCGCAAATCGACATGAAGGACGATGGACTCGATGAGGTAACGCCCGGAGCGCAGTCGCCGGAGGAATTAGCGAAACCAAAGTTGAAGGCGCCCGACCGCGTCGCCGCGGGAATGCGTGCGTTGTGGGAGAGTCTGAAATTCACCGCGCGAGAACCCGGTTTTGCGCGCGGCCTCAAAGACTGGATCAGGATCAACAAGAAGGAAGGATTCGACTGTCAGAGCTGCGCCTGGCCGAACCCAAATGAAGACCGACACTTTTTTGAATTTTGCGAGAACGGTGTCAAAGCGCTGGCCAGTGAGGCGACAAAGAAACACATCGGCCCTGAATTCTTTCGACAGCATTCAATCGCCAATCTGCGGGAGCAGACGGACAACTGGCTCGAGTTACAGGGCCGGCTGGTCCATCCGATGGTGAAACGCGAAGGTGCGACACATTACGAGCCGATTGAATGGAATGCAGCCTTTGAATTGATCGCGCGTGAACTCAACGCCTTGCCAACGCCAAACGCGGCTGTGTTCTACACCAGTGGACGAACCAGCAACGAAGCGGCGTTTTTGTATCAGCTATTTGCGCGGCAATTCGGCACCAACAACTTGCCGGATTGCTCGAACATGTGTCACGAATCCAGCGGCGCCGCTCTAAAGGAAAGCATTGGCATCGGCAAAGGCTGCGTCACCCTTGAGGACTTTGAACAGGCGGACGCCATTTTCATTATTGGCCAAAATCCCGGCACGAATCATCCACGGATGATGACAACACTCGAGCACGCAAAGAAAAATGGCGCGACAATTGTTGCGATCAATCCGATCCGCGAAACGGGTTTCATTTCGGTAGTTAATCCGAATCCACAGGAATATGGCAATCCGTTCACCTTCGCGGCGAAAATGATTTCCAATCACGGAACACCGCTCGCCGACTTCTGGCTGCCGGTGCGCATTAACGGTGATATGGCCGCGATGCGCGGGATCATGAAGGAAATGTTCGAGGAAGAGGGCCGGCGGCCGGGCGAGGTCCTGGATCGACAATTCATCGAGCAGTGCACGGTCGATCTGGAACAATTCGTCGCCCACGTTCACGGGACTTCGTGGGAGCAGATCCTCGAGATTAGCGGACTAACGCGGCAACAAATTCGCACTGCCGCGAAAATCGCGATGCGATCCAAGCGGATCATTTGTTGTTGGGCGATGGGACTTACCCAGCACAAGAACGCGGTCGCCACGATTCAGGAGGTCATGAATTTTCTGCTGCTCGGCGGCAACATTGGAAAACACGGGGCAGGTCCCTGTCCGGTGCGCGGGCATTCAAATGTTCAGGGCGACAGAACGATGGGGATCTGGGAACGAATGAGCGATCTGTTTCTGGAAAAGCTCGGTCGTGAGTTTCAATTCACGCCACCACGTGAACACGGCACGGACACCGTGAAGACGATCAAAAAAATGCACGATCGAGGAATTCGATTTTTCTTCGGCATGGGCGGAAATTTTCTTTCGGCAACACCGGACACTGAATTCACCGCCGAAGCATTGCAAAGATGTCGCGTAACCGCTCACGTCTCGACGAAATTGAATCGCGCGCACCTGATTACGGGAGAAATCGCGCTGATTCTTCCGTGTCTTGGTCGCTCAGAAATCGATCGTCAGGAATCGGGCGAACAATTCGTGACCGTGGAGGATTCGATGGGCATCATCAATCCGTCGCGAGGCCACGCAAATCCAGCGAGCGAACATTTAAAAAGCGAGCCGGCAATCGTTGCCGGCATTGCCAAAGCGGTCCTCCTGTCGCGTTCGACCATTGATTGGGATGCGCTCGTCGGGAACTACGACCGTATTCGAGATCACATCGAGCGCGTCGTTCCCGGGTTCGATCGTTTCAACGCGCGGATCCGTGAAGATGTCTTTTATCTGCCGAACGACGCGCGAGATCGGCGAAAGTTCAACAACAAGGAAGGCAAAGCGAAGTTCATCATATCGGAGTTAACAGGTCTCCAGCTGCGGCCCGGTCAATATTTGATGACGACCGTTCGCAGTCATGATCAGTTCAATACCACGATTTATGGCCTGAGCGATCGTTATCGCGGCATTTACAACGGACGCCGCGTCGTCTTCATGAACGCGGACGATATTCACGCCGCAGGTCTTCAACAGGGGCAATTGGTCGATTTGACGAGTTATTACAAAGACGAGACCCGCGTCGCGCGGCACTTCATGGTTGCACCGATGGAAATCGCGCGCGGCTGCACGGCCACTTATTTCCCGGAAGCAAACGTTCTTGTTTCAATCAATAATTCCGCCGACCGAAGCAATACTCCGGTAAGCAAGAGCCTTGTCATTAGCATTGCGCCGTCAAAAGATGCAGGCGCCGGGGTTAATCGAATTCTCCGGGAAGCGAAATTGTAGCATTTAGTCGAGAACAATGCGCTCAACATGCGAGTAAATGTTGAACGATGGCGGCCGCAAAAAGCCAACCAGCGTTTGATTGCTGTCCCGGGCGAATTCCATCGCAAGACTTGAAGGCGCGGAGACGGAAGCGACGATCGGAATTCCGGCTGCGAGCGCTTTCTGCATAATCTCAAACGAGGCGCGACCACTCACCAAAAGGATGTGACATCCCAGCGGCAAGTTTCCGTCGAGAAAAGCGCGACCGACTGCCTTATCGACGGCGTTGTGGCGACCTATGTCTTCGCGAACGATCAGCGGTTTACCGTTGGAATCAAAGATTCCAGCAGCGTGAATTCCGCCAGTGCGATCAAAATCCGACTGATGTTGGCGCAACAAATCTGGAAGCGAAAGCAACGTTTCAATGGAAATCCGCAATGAGGTCGACGCAATCGGCGCGAAGTTTTGCCGGATCGCGTCGATGCTCTTTTTGCCGCACAATCCGCAGCTGCTGGAAATTGTGCCGAGGCGCTGCGCGGAGTTTAGTTTGACCTTTGTTCCGCCGGCCAGATCGACGGTGATAATGTTCTCGCGATTGCGCGCTGTTTCCGGTCGCGTGAAGTTTTCGATCAGGGCGCGATCGCGAATGACTGCTTCCGAAAGTAAAAATCCGGCGGCGAGCTCTTCGTCGTGACCGGGGGTGCGCATAGTTGTTGCTATCGTTTCGTCCCGCATGCGAATTTCGAGCGGCTCTTCAATCGTCAGCTCGTCGTGTTGATATTCGAGGCCCCCGTCAGATCGACGGCGAACGATTTGTCCCGGTCCAATTCCGTCCTCTTTCATCGGTTCAGCCTCAATGATATCATTCGCCCGGTGGAAATCTGTCATCTTTACATCTCAGCCGGCCATAACTTTATCGGCCACCATGGACGCGAGCCGGATCACTTTGCGATGATCGAGGTCCCGACGGTGGAATGCGTCGCCGGTCGTGGTCTGCGCGGCGATCGTTTTTTTGACTACGTTGAAAATTACAAAGGGCAGATCACATTCTTCTCGCTCGACGTCTTTGATGAACTTTGCGGAGTGTTGCAACTGAACGGCGCTGTCCCAAGTAGCGTTCGTCGCAACGTCTTCGTCCGCGATATCGACCTCAATACGCTGATTGGAAAAGATTTTGAGGTACAAGGAATTCGTTTTCACGGCACCGAGGAGAGCCGCCCGTGTGAATGGATGAATCGGGCGATTGCGCCGGGCGCGAGGGAGTTTCTCCGCGGCCGCGGCGGATTGCGCGCTAGAATTGTGTCGGATGGCTTTCTTCGTTCGAAGTCGCAGGTTCTGGCAAAATCCGAATGACGATCAGCGCGGTGCTCCTCGCCGGCGGCAAATCGACCCGCATGGGACAGGACAAGGCGACGATGTTGTTTCGGGGTGAGTCGCTCTGGAAGAACCGGCTGGGAGTTCTTCGTCGTCTTCAGCCAAGAGAGATTTTTATCTCGGCGCGAACGGATCCTCTCTGGCGTCCGGTGGACGTCGAGTTTGTTCCTGATGTTCAACCGTCGTCCGGGCCGCTAAGCGGAATCGCGGCGACGTTCGCGCGAGTCACTAGTGAATATTTGCTGGTCCTGGCGATCGATATGCCATTCATCACCGAAGAATATCTCCGAGATATTTGCGCGCGAACACAGCCAGGTTGTGGTGTTGTTCCAATGATCGAAAACCGGGCTGAGCCTCTCGCGGCAATCTACCCGCGGAATGCGAACACCGATTTCGAGGCCGCGTTGGCGGGAAGCGATTTCTCGCTTCAGCCATTGATTCGAAAGTTGATTGCTCTTGGCACGCTGCGGCCGATCCATATCTCGCCGGACGACATTGCGCTTTTCCGCAATTTGAACGAAACAAAGGACCTTACTGACCGCTGACTTCTGACCTGTGATCTCCGCCCAATGGCATTAGGGCTGCTTAACCGGGTTTTGCGCAATGGGAAAATTTGAGCCGCACCCGGAGGAGTTTCAGCCAATTATCCACAACCTTGAGCTAAAAGCTCTCCTCGTTGTGGATGATGACAAGCAGCTTGCTTCCGCCCTTCAATGGATTCTGGCGGACGAGAATTTCCTGGTCGACCTCGCCTTCGACGGCGAGGAAGCGATGATGAAGGTCAAGGCGCACGAATACGACGCCGTGATCTGTGACTTGAAGATGCCGAAACTGCGTGGTGACGAATTTTATCTGAAAGCGAAAGACGTCCGGCCGTCACTGGCCGATCGTTTCATTTTTATTACCGGCTTCGCGGCCGATCCGAACATCGCGCTTTTTTTCAACAAGCACGAAGTGAAATATCTGGTGAAACCGTTTTCGATTTCGGTGCTGATCGATTGTGTAAGGACGCTTCTCAGTTAGTCCGGGCCCGCATCCGGAGGTCTCGAGTTACGCGCTTTGGTCGTTAATGCCGGCCAAGAATCTGGGCGAACCGCCAAACCTCGTGGAACGTGTTATACAGCGGTGTTGGCGCCACCCGGATGACATTCGGTTCACGAAAATCACATTTCACCCCGGCGACTCCGAGGTTCTTGAATAGCTCTTTTGGATGTTCGTGCGCGAGGATCGACAACTGGCAGCCCCGAGCGCTGGTATTGCTCGGCGTGATCACAGTAAATCTTTTCGAACCGAGCTGACTCAACAGGAACTCCAGGTAGTCAGTTAATTTCACTGATTTCCCGCGAAGTGGTTTCATCCCCCCAGCTTGGTCGAACACGGCGAGTGAAGCGCGTAGTGGCGCCATGGAAAAAATCGGAGGGTTGCTCACTTGCCATGCATCCGCTGATGCCACGGGGATGAATTCGGGCTCCAATTGCATTTGAAAACGTGTGTTCGGATCGTTTCCAAACCAACCGGCGAAGCGCGGAAGTTTGGTGTTCGTCGCGTGGCGTTGGTGAAGGTAAGCGCCGGCAATCGCCCCGGGACCGGCGTTGAGGTACTTGTAAGAACACCAGACTGCGAAATCGACGTTCCAATCGTGCATGGAAAGCGGCACGTTGCCCGCCGCGTGAGCAAGATCGAACCCGACGACGATACCGTGTTTCTGGGCAGCTTTCGTGATCGCGGGCATGTCGAACAATTGTCCGGTGAAGAAATTTACGCCGGCAATCCACACAATCGCGAGGCCGTCACGATTTTTTTCGATCAGCTCG
>Ga0187777_10002599_pt1 | contig 11504 bp, 12 predicted proteins | sample 1015_Q2_SP5_10_M_FD_132416 | JGI IMG/M metagenome (GOLD analysis project Ga0187777, IMG submission 132416) | Tropical peat soil microbial communities from peatlands in Department of Meta, Colombia - 1015_Q2_SP5_10_MG | ecosystem: Environmental > Terrestrial > Soil > Wetlands > Peat | place...
CTCAAGCGCGTCCCACTGATCTGCCGCATCGATACCCTCGATGAGCTTGACTACTTCAAGAACGGTGGGATTCTGCAGTACGTTCTGCGCCATTTGGCGGGCTGATTGCAATTCATTAACGGTGGGCAGAACAGGGGTGCACGCTCACTGCGAAGTGAGTGGCGGTTGATTGACGAAGCACATTATATGCTGCGTGCGAGGCAGGGGATCGCGGTTACGTTATGACCTATCGCCACGTCACCTTCGCAGTCGCTTTTGCATGCACGTCCATGATTGCACCGGCTTGCGCCGAGCCGCGGGCCGTTATCGAACTGTTCACCAGCCAAGGTTGTTCGTCTTGTCCGGCGGCCGACAGGCTGCTCGGAGAACTTTCGCGTGATCCGTCCCTGGTCACGATGAGTCTGGCGGTCGACTATTGGGACTATCTCGGCTGGAAAGATACTTTGGCGTTGCACGGCCACTCAGACCGGCAGCGCGCCTACGCCGAAGCGCGCGGCGACCGCGAGGTTTACACGCCGCAGATTGTGGTCAACGGCGTCGTGCATGTGCTCGGCAGCGACAAAGCTGCGATCGAAAAAGCAATTGCGCAGACGCGCCGCAACCCGGCCGTGCTTGCATTGCCGGTCAACATGACTGTCGCGGACGGCAAAGTGACGGTGAATGTGCCGGCTGCCAAGGACGACAATCGCAATGCCGAAGTATGGCTCTGTCCGGTTTCGAGCAAAGTCTCGGTTGATATCGGCCGCGGCGAGAACCACGGCCGCACGCTAACTTATCATAACATTGTGCGCCGCTGGGTGAAACTCGGCAACTGGACCGGGAAGGCCCAGACTTTCAGCATGGCGCTAAGCGAAATCCCGAAGGGAGATTATTCGCTCAAAGACATCGATCATCTCGATGTTGTCGTGCAAAGCGGCGTTGCCGCGAAACCCAGTTACATAATGGGCACCGCATCGGTCGCCTGTTGCGCCTCTCCGGCGAACTAAACCGTCAAAAATTCACGACAACAAAAATCGGGCCGGCATCGAGCCGGCCCGAAGGCATTAGGGGATTGAACCGTACGCGGAACTCAACTGGCCCGGCCGGCCGAGCCCCGGGGGGCTGGGGGGCTGAGGAATCCGGCGCCCGTACCGAACCGGGCCTTGAGGCAACAGTGCCGTTATCCCAATGCAGCGTGACCGGCGATTGACGGAATTTAGGCGTTATTGTGGGAGCCTTTAACGAGTTCGTGATCACCAACCGAAGGCTTTTTGCCTGTTTTCTAGCCATTTAGGGCTCCAGACGAAGCCCTTGCCGAGCGCCTCCGGTGGCGCGATCATTGCCAGCAACCAAGAGGAGGCGCCGTATGACGTTCGGTTCCGGCGAAATCGATCCCAGCCAGTCCCTCGGGGGCGGTGCCCAGGTACGCACAGCGTCCGCCCCCGCAAATCAGGTCACTTTCAGCCGACGCGAACTCAATCGCATTCTTGACCTTTATGGCCGCAAGGTCGCCGCCGGCGAGTGGCGCGACTACGCCATCGACTTTCTGAAAGATCGTGCGGTTTTCTCGGTATTTCGCCGCACCTCGGAAGTGCCGATCTATCGCATCGAGAAAAACCCGAAGTTCTCGCGGCGCCAGGGCGCTTACAGCGTGATCTCGGCGACCGGCCTGATCGTCCGCCGTGGTCATGAGCTTGATCGTGTGCTGCGCTCGATAGACCGCTCTTTGGCGCTGGTTATCAACTAGCCCGCGGCGCTGAAGCTGCTCCGGATCCGAGTGCTCGCTGCATTATTACGGTGTCGAGCCAGCGTCCGTGCTTGAATCCGACTTCCTGCAAAACGCCGACGTGGCTGAACCCCAGAGCCTCGTGCAGACCGACCGACGGCGCTTGCCGGACTGAATCTCCAATGACCGCGATCATCTGACGAAATTCCCGCGCTCCGGCCGCAGCGATTACTGCCGCCAAAAGTGCGCGGCCGATCCCGCGGCGATACATGGCCGGGGCGATATAGACGGAGTCCTCGACCGTCCATCGATAAGCCGGCCGCGCCCGGTAGGGGCCGGCGTAGGCATAGCCGCAGAGTTCGCCGGCAGCTTCCGCGGCAAGATAGGGAAAATTGTTGTCCAGCAGATAGCGCATCCGTTTGGCCATTTCGGATTCATCCGGCGGATCGAGTTCGAACGACGCGGTGCCGTGGACGACAGCGTCCGCATAGATACGGGTGATTGCCGGAATGTCGGACGTCCGAGCGGCGCGGATGGCGAAAGTCATGGCTCGGCGAAGCTAGCAAAACGCAAGCGCCCCGGCCTATAGCCGGGGCGCGCATCGCTGTGTTGTTGGCTGAGCTTAGCGGCGATCGCCGAGGAAGCGCAGCAGGAACAGGAACAGGTTGATGAAGTCGAGATAGAGCGCCAGGGCGCCCATCACTGCCTTGCGGCCGGCAATCGTGCCGTCATCGTTTGCGCTGTACATTTCCTTGATCCGCTGGGTGTCCCAGGCAGTCAAACCGGCAAAGATCAGCACGCCGATCGCCGAAATCGCAAAATCGAGGCCAGGGCTCTTGAGGAAGATGTTGACGATCATCGCCAGGATGATGCCAAACAAGCCCATCACCAGAAACGAGCCGACCGGCGAAAGGTCACGTTGCGTCGTGTAGCCATACAAGCTCAGTGCGCCGAACGAAGCTGCTGAGATAAAGAAGGTGCGGGTGATCGACGCGCCCGTGTAAGCCAGAAATACCGATGACAGCATGAGCCCAAGCAGGGCCGCATAGACCATGAACAACATCAAAGCCGTGCTTGGCTGCAGACTGTTGATGCGGAAGCTCATAAAGAACACCAGGCCCAGTGTGCCCAGGAACAGCACGATCGCTAAAGGACCACTGAAGATTGCCTGACCGAATGGGGTCAGCGAAGTGATGTGCCCCGCCGCATCCGTGACGACAGCAGCACTGTAGGTCAGCCAGGCGACGACGCCGGTTAGAGCGACGCCGGCGGCCATGTAATTGTAGACGCGGATCATGTAGGCGCGCAGGCCTGCATCGACCACGGCAGCGCGCGTAGCGCCGAAGCCGCGGGCAGCTACGTTACGATCATAGTCCGACATCGAAGTTTCCTCTCTCATGTCCCGGCCTTCCGGGCCGGTCACATCACGCGCTTCGGCACTGCGCCGTTGCGCTCATGGGCGTGAATCTAGTGGTTGGCTAGCCTTGGCGCCAGATATGGCTTGATGATGACCTTGCACCATTGCGGATCGTTAACCGTCCGGTGACCGGATTATACCCGAAATGTCTCGGGTTGGCTCAATCCGTGGCGGAATGTCGCAAAAACTAGAGATTCCTCAATATCGGAGACGGTTTTTGCCCAAGCGCCATATAGGTACCGGCGAGCCCCAGTCCGACCGTTACGGAAACGGCAGCAAGCGCCGCGGCCAATGCAGGCCAGGGCAGCCAGGCAAACGACAGATGCATGAGCTGGGAAACGATCAGCCAGGCCGCCAGCGAACCGCTGATCATTCCGAACAGCGCCGTTGCCGCGCCGATCAGCAGATATTCCACGCCATAGGCCGAAAGCAGGCGAAGGCGCGTCGCGCCGAGGGTCTTCAGGATCACCGCATCGTAGACACGGTGGCGATGACCGGCGGCGAGCGCGCCGCCAAGCACAAGCGCGGCCGCAATCAATGTAATCGCGCTTGCGCCGCGGATGGCCAGAACCAGGTTGGCGATGAGGCTGCCGATTGCGTCCAATGCGTCCTTGACCCGCACCGTCGTGACCATGGGGAATTTCTCGGCGACCGCCCGCAACACGGTGGCCTCCTCAGCCGGAGTGCTGCCGCCGGGATACGCGAGTGTCGCAAGATGGGTGTGTGGCGCTCCGCGGAAAGCATTCGGCGAAAACACCATGACGAAATTTATCCCGAGACTTTCCCAGTCGACCGTACGCATGTTTGCAATCGTCGCGATTACGTTGCGGCCAAGCACGTTGACGACTACGGGATCACCGAGCTTGAGACCCAAGCCGTCGGCGATACGTTGCTCAAATGAAACCAGCGGCGGCCCGGAGTAGTCGGATGTCCACCATTTCCCCTCGACCAACCGTGAGCCGGTAGGGATTTCGTTCGAATAGGTGATGCCGCGGTCGCTTTGCAAAACCCACGCTGCTTCTTCCTTCGGTTTGATTTTTTCGACCGGAGTTCCTCCAGCGGAGATAATGCGTCCGCGCAACATGGGCACTTCCGCAAGTTTGCCCGCTGGGGCCTGCGCGTTGACGAAAGCCTCGAACGTTGCGGCCTGGTCGCTCGGGATATCGAGGAAATAGAACGAGGGAGCCCGCGTCGGCAGTTCGTTGGCAAACTGGTTGCGAAGATTTCCGTCGATCTCGATGACGGTGACCAGCAAGGTGATGCCCAAGCCGAGCGAGAGCACGATTGTCGGCGTCAGCGCGCCTGGCCGGTGAATATTGGCGACAGCCATGCGCAGGCCGGTCGAGCGCAGGCGCGGTACGCGGCGTGCGAGCGCCATCAACACCGCGGCGACCCCGCGCAGCAAAACGAAAACGGCCGCGGCAATGCCGACATAGATGAGTGCGACGCGACGATCGTAGGCCAGCAGAACGGCGAGAGTCGCCAGCACGATGACCGCAGCAACGGTGAACGCGATGTAACGTTTGCGCGGGTAGCGCGGCTGTGGCGCCACAATGTCGCGGAAAAGTGCCGCTACCGGCACGTCATGCGCGCGTCCGAGCGGCCACAGGACAAAGACAAGCGCCGTAAGCAGGGCATAGACCAGCGCCAGCAACAGTTCGCCAGGATGCAATGCCGGCACCAGTGGCAACGGAATGATGGTGCCGAACGCCCAGGAAATCAGGAAGGGCAGAATGGCGCCCAACACGCCGCCGATTGCAGCGCCAATGATCGCCAGCATCAGAACCTGCATGAGATAGATCGAGAATACGCGGCGTCCGCTGGCACCCAGCGCCTTCATGGTAGCGATGGTCTCATAGCGCCGATCGAGATGACTTTTCACCGCATTACCGACGCCGACGCCGCCAACCAACAAAGCGGTCAGACCAACAATCGTAAGGAATTGCGTGAAGCGTTCGACATTGCGCTCCAGCTGCGGAGAGGCATTGCTTCGGCTGCGGATGTCCCAGCCCGCTTCAGGCAATTGCGCGCCGGCCTGCATCGCGACCGCCCTTGTCGCGGCTTCCGAACCCTCGTTCGGCAGACGCAAACGGTAATGCCAACGCACCAGGCTGCCGGGCTGCAACAAGCCGGTTGCGCGTAGGGCGTCCTGGCTCACCAGCAGCCGCGGACCAAATCCGATCCCGCCCGCAAGTTTGTCCGGCTCGTTTGTCAGGGCGGCGCGAATCTCGAAATTGGCATTGCCGATATTGACCCGAGCGCCGGGCTTGAGCTCGAGTCGCGCCATCAGCGTCGGGTCGGCAACCGCGCCGTATACGCCATCGCGTAGTGCGAGCGCGTCCGCCAGTGGGCTTTGAGGATCCAGCACGGCCTGACCGAACAGCGGGTAGGCTTCGTCCACAGCTTTCATTTCGACAAGCGTCGCCTGCCCACTCGGCGTACGCGCCATGGCACGCAGCGTGGCCGCGCTTGAAATCTTGCCGCGTGCGTCGAGAAACGCGCGTTCATTCGCGGTGGCCTCGCGCTGGATCAGCGTGAATGCAAGGTCTCCGCCGAGGATGACGCGGCCCTCGCGCGCAAGGCCGTCGGCAAGACTAGCCGCCAGCGAACCCACGCCGGCGATTGCCATGCTGCCGAGGGCTATGCAGGCGATAAAAACGTAAAAACCACGCAGGCCGCCGCGCATTTCGCGCAACGCAAAACGCAGCGGCAGCCAGCGGCCGCCCTGAGAGGGAGTCACTGCCAGAGTCATGGCGTGCTCGCGCCGTCAATGCGGCCGGAGCGCAGCCGCACCACCCGGGCGCAGCGCGCGGCCAGGGCTGGATCATGCGTGACGAGGACAAGCGTTGTGCGGCGTTTGGCGTGGCCGGCGAATAAAAGGTCGATGATCTGCCTGCCAGTATCCTCGTCGAGGTTTCCAGTCGGTTCGTCCGCCACGATGATGGCGGGGTTTGGTGCGAGTGCGCGCGCAACCGCAACGCGTTGTTGCTCCCCGCCGGAAAGCTCCGCCGGATAGTGGTGCAGTCGTTCGCTCAAACCGACGGCAGCGAGCTCGTCGCAGGCGCGTTCGTGCGCATCCGTCACGCCGGCCAATTCCAGGGGCACGGCAACGTTCTCTAGCGTGTTCATTGTGGGGATCAAATGGAATGACTGGAATACGATGCCGACATGACGGCCGCGAAAGCGCGCCAAGGTATCCTCATCGAGCTTGTTCAGGTTCTCGCCGGCAACGGTAACTGTGCCGGTATCGGCGCGTTCGAGACCCGCCATTACCATCAGCAGCGTCGATTTGCCGGAGCCAGACGGGCCGACCAGGCCAATTGCCTCGCCGCTCCCTATATGCAGATCGATATCTTTGAGAATATGAACGCGGGCCGCCCCGTGCCCGAGCGAGAGATTGACACCGGCAAGCACAATAGCCGGCCCCGCCTGGGAGTTATTGATCATGGGACCTCATTATCTAGGACCCCGCTCATATGGGAGGAACCCCGCCTTGGTCCAGCGTCTTGCCGCGTGGCTGCTTCTCACTTTGTTTTGTGCGCTGGCGCCGGGGGCAAAAGCGGCCGAGCCGCCACTCAAAATTGTAGCGCTCGGCGACTCACTCACCGCCGGGTTGGGACTGCCGGCCGGCGAGACGTTTCCGGCGCGGCTCACGGCCGCCCTGTCAGCCAAGGGATTGGCGGTCATGATTGAAAATGCCGGGGTGTCAGGCGACACCGCGTCGGGGGGACTGGACCGTCTCGACTGGTCCGTACCGGACGGCACTGACGCGGTTATTCTCGAACTTGGCGCAAACGATGCGCTGCGCGGCTTGTCTCCTGAGCTGACCAAAAAAGCGCTCGACACGATTCTGCACAAGCTTGCCGACCGTCATATTCCGGTCTTGCTCGCAGGCATGCGCGCGCCTCGCAATCTAGGCACGGAATATACCCGTCAGTTCGACGCAATCTACCCAGCGCTTGCCTCGACTCACGCAGTCGTCTTTTATTCCTTCTTCCTTGAAGGCGTGGCGACCGATCCCAAATTGAACCAGGGAGACGGCCTGCATCCGAATCCCGCCGGTGTCGACGAGATTGTGAAGCGTATCCTGCCACAGGTGGAAGAATTGATTAGCCGAGTGCGCGCGGCGCGCCGCTCGTGATTGAAAGTCTGGCCATGCCGCGTCTCTTCACCGGAGTCGAAATTCCGTCCGATGTCGGGCAGGCGCTTGCGACATTGCGCGGCGGGCTGCCGGGCGCGCGCTGGATCGACCCCGAGAATTATCATTTGACACTGCGATTCATCGGCGACGTCGATGATGCTGTTGCCCATGAGGTTGCGTCCATGCTCGGCCGCGTCAAACGCAGTCCGTTCGAGCTCCATATGGAAGGATTGACCTCATTTGGCGGCCGCAAGCCGCGCGCGGTCGTCGCGAGCGTTTCGCCGGCGCAAGCCCTGCTTGACGTGCAAGCGGAGCACGAACGCCTGATGCAGCGCATTGGACTGGAGCCGGAGGGGCGCAAGTTCACGCCACATGTGACGCTGGCGCGCTTGCGCGAATCCTCCAGCCAGCAAGTGGCCGAATATCTTTCGGCACGCGGTTATTTCCGCACCTCGCCGTTCCGCGTCTCGCGATTCGTGCTGTTCTCCTCGCGTGCTTCCGTAGGCGGCGGTCCCTATGTGGTGGAAGCGAGTTATCCGCTCAGCGCGTAGCCGGATCGATGAATCGCGACTGGACGTCGAGGATTGCTGTCGCAACGCCGTGCGCATCGACGACGGCCTCCCGCATAAGTGACAGCGGCGTTGAACGTGGCGGGTCGACCTCTCCGACCACGCTGCCGAAATCGAATTTGAGATCGGCCTCGAATTTCCGGGCAAGCTGTTGCATGCGCTCGTTTTCGGCAAGGCAATGCATGCTCAGCAACTTGATTCCGCGGTTTCTCGCGCTCAACAGCGTGCGTTCAAGCAAAACGGTGCCGACGCCGTGGCTCTGCCAGGACTGTTCGATGCTGAAGGCGGCCTCGCCCTCGCGCGCAAACACGGAGCCAATGGTGCGCAGTTCGGCGGCACCGCGCAGCACGCCGTCCACGAAGAACCCGTGCACAACGACGTCAGCTCCGGTAATCGTGGCGGCATGGCTGACGATGAATTCGTCAGCCACCGCGCCGGAAAAACGCCGGCGCCGGCTGTCCCCATCGAGACGCAGCAGGTGATCGCGATAGATGTCGGTCTCACTGATCCACAATTTGCGGATCAAGCCGCCATCAGGCAAAGGGTCATACATGTCAGGTCTCCATAAGTGTACGGAGCCCTGCCTTGTTTTCGTTTCCTGCCGTCCCCGCGGGCTCCCCCGAATCGTTGGACCGAGTGTATATGGTGCATTGCAACAAAACGTCGACAGATGCCAGCTTTGCGGAAACCCTCATCCGCAAAAAACGCATAGCTAACAAGGCATTACCGCAGCTTTTGTGCGCAAAAAAAAGGCACCAAACAGGGCCCCGATTTTACACCCGGGCATGTTCACCCTAGGTCTGCGCTGCACGCTCCGTCCGGTCTTTCCTCCCGATGTCCGAAACCTTCAGCACCCGTTACGCGGCACTCGTTGCCGCCGGAAAGATCGAGGCCGATCCCGGCCAGGCGACGCTGGCGCGGCGATTGACCGCGCTCGAGCATCGGCTTGATCAGCATCGGCTGGCGCGCAAGTCGTCGTCACTGGGTTGGCTGTTCGGCCAGCGCGAAACCGCCGGTGATCCGCTGAAGGGCCTCTACGTCTATGGCGAGGTTGGCCGTGGCAAGACGATGCTGATGGATCTGTTTTTTGAAACCAGCCCGGTCATCCGCAAGCGGCGCGTTCACTTCCATGAATTCATGGCCGATGTGCACGAGCGCGTGCACGTTTTTCGGCAGGAGAGCAAGAACGGAGAAGCCACCGGGCAAGACCCAATCCAGCGCACCGCGGCCGCGATTGCGGAAGAAAGCTGGCTGCTCTGCTTCGATGAGTTTCATGTTACCGACATCGCCGATGCGATGATCCTCGGGCGCCTGTTCACGAGGTTGTTCGAACTCGGCGGCGTTGTGGTGGCGACCTCAAATCTGGCGCCATCTGAGCTTTACCAAGACGGACTGAATCGCGCGCTGTTTCTGCCATTCATCGCCCTTCTGGAAAAACAATGCGAGGTCGTTCAGCTCGAAGCACGTATTGATTTCCGGCTCGAGAAACTCACCGGGGTGCCGACGTGGTACGTGCCAGACGATGCCAAGGCCGATGCGGCGCTGGATAAAGCATGGCGGCGTCTGGTGGGCGCTCATGCCGGCGCGCCCCAGGAGTTGAGGGTGAAAGGTCACGCCGTGCGTGTGCCGAAGGCGGCGATGGGGATCGCGCGTTTTTCATTCGATGATCTGTGCGGGCAACCTTTGGCGGCAGCCGACTTTCTCCGGATCGCGCGCGAATTTCACACCATTATTCTCGACCACATTCCGGTGATGGATTACCCGAACCGCAACGAAGCTAAGCGTTTCATCATCCTCATCGATACGTTCTACGACAACGCGGTGAAACTGCTTGCCTCGGCGCGGGCTCAGCCGGAGCAGCTTTACATCGCTACCGAGGGCTATGAGGCCAATGAATTCAAGCGCACGGCCTCGCGCCTTATCGAGATGCGCTCGCAGGCCTATCTCGGGTTGCCGCACGGGCTGCGGCAGGGGATTGCAATCGACCCCGACGAGATTGTTGAAACATGAACGTGGTTGAGTGTTGCTGCCTCTGGACTCAGAGGCTTCCGTCTGGTGGTATAATGTATACAAGAAGCCTGGTGCGAGGCCCCCGACCTTTCGGTGTCTTGTCGCGCCTCAGCTAACCGTTTAACCACCGCTCGGCCGCGCTCCGCGGCGCCCAAGGCGAGAGTTTTCTTATCATGGCGCGTAAAAAAATTGCGTTGATCGGCGCCGGCCAGATCGGCGGCACGTTGGCCCACCTCATTGGTCTCAAAGAACTCGGTGACGTCGTGCTGTTCGACGTCATGGAAGGGATCCCGCAAGGCAAGGCGCTTGATATCGCCCAGTCTTCGCCGGTGAACGACTTCGATGCCAGGTTCGTCGGCACCAACACATATGATGCGATCGAAGGCGCCGACGTGTGCATCGTGACCGCAGGGGTTCCGCGCAAGCCCGGCATGAGCCGCGACGATTTGCTCGATATCAACCTCAAGGTGATGGGCCAAGTCGGCTCCGGCATCAAGAAGTACGCGCCCGACTCTTTCGTCATCTGCATCACAAACCCGCTCGACGCGATGGTGTGGGCGCTGCAAAAAAGTTGCGGCTTGCCGCAACAGAAAGTCGTGGGCATGGCGGGCGTGCTTGATTCGGCGCGCTTCCGTTATTTCCTTGCCGATGAATTCCATGTGTCGGTTGAGGATGTCACCGCCTTCGTGCTCGGCGGCCACGGCGACACCATGGTGCCGCTCATCCGGTACTCGGCCGTCGCCGGAATTCCGGTGCCGGACCTGGTGAAGATGGGCTGGACCACGCAGGCGCGCGTCGATGAAATTGTCAAGCGCACGGCCAACGGCGGCGCCGAGATCGTCAATTTGCTCAAGACCGGGTCGGCTTTCTATGCGCCGGCAGCGTCCGCTATAGCCATGGCGGAAAGCTACCTGCTCGACAAGAAGCGCGTTCTGCCCTGTGCCGCCTGGCTTAGTGGCGAATACGGCATCAAGGATCTCTACGTTGGCGTCCCGGTGGTAATCGGCGCCAAGGGCGTCGAGCGCGTGGTCGAGATTGAACTCAACAGCGGCGAGCGCGCCATGTTCGAAAAGTCAGCGGCCGCGGTGCAGGGTCTGGTCGAAGCCTGCAAGAAAATCGCCCCCAATCTCGCCAACTAGAACAAGCCGGCATCATGAACATTCACGAATATCAGGCGAAAGCGGTGTTGCGTGAATTCGGCGTGCCGGTGCCGCGCGGCGTTCCTGCTTTCAGCGTGGATGAGGCGCTCAAAGGCGCGAAGGAGCTGGGCGGACCTGTCTGGGTGGTGAAAGCGCAGATTCATGCCGGCGGCCGCGGCAAGGCCGGCGGCGTCAAGGTGGTCAAATCGATCGACGATGTGAAGAAGGAGTCGACGCGTATTCTCGGCTCTACGCTGGTCACGCATCAGACCGGCCCGCACGGCAAGAAGGTCAACCGGCTCTATATCGAGGAAGGCTCGGCGATTGACCGTGAGTTCTATCTGTCGGCGCTGATCGACCGCGAGACGTCACGCGTCGCATTCGTGGTTTCCACCGAAGGCGGCATGGATATCGAAGAGGTTGCGCACAAGACGCCGGAGAAAATCCTCACTTTCTCGGTGGATCCGGCGACCGGCATCATGCCGCACCACGGCCGCCGCGTGGCGCAGACGCTCAAGCTCAC
>Ga0187777_10002601_pt1 | contig 11496 bp, 10 predicted proteins | sample 1015_Q2_SP5_10_M_FD_132416 | JGI IMG/M metagenome (GOLD analysis project Ga0187777, IMG submission 132416) | Tropical peat soil microbial communities from peatlands in Department of Meta, Colombia - 1015_Q2_SP5_10_MG | ecosystem: Environmental > Terrestrial > Soil > Wetlands > Peat | place...
AAGAAAACCGTCTCGGCGGTGAACATGAAGGCGCCGTGCTCTCCCTTCTTGATGATCACGTGCCGCGGCCCGCGCTCGAGGATCCATCGCGCCGCCTTGACCAGATTCACCTCCTCCGTGAGCTGGCGCGCCTCGCCGTCGTTCAGCGTGATGAGGTCGACGTTCGTCAGGAGCTCGAGCAGGTCGGAGCGGCGGCTCTCGATCCAGAAGTTCATCGTGTCGCACGCGACGAGCCGCGGGCGCTCCACCTGACGAAGCACCTCGAGCTGGAGACGCGGATCGATGTTCCCGAGAAAGAGGAAGGGGGGCCGCCGGAAGCTCGCCGGAATTTTCGGGCGAAAGTGGGAGAAGACGCCCAGCTTGGTCTCGAGCGTTTCGGCGCTATTGAGGTCATGGCGGTAGCGTCCGCGCCAGCGAAAAGACTCCCCCTCGGCTCGCTCCAAACCCGAGAGATCGACCCCTCGCTCGGCGAGCGGTGCCAGTTGATCGACCGGGTAGTCGTCGCCGACCACACCGACCAGCTGGACACCGGTGAGGAGGCTCGCCGACGCGGCGAAGAACGTCGCCGACCCGCCTAACACGTTCTCGGCCCGCCCGAAGGGGGTTTCCACGGAATCGAGAGCAACGGAGCCGACGACGAGCACGGACATGGAGGTCACATTCGCTCGGGAGCGGTGATACCCAGCACCGTCAGGCCGTTCCGGATGACGATCTGGCTGGCGCGGGCGAGGAGGAGGCGCGCCCTGGTCACGCGCTCGGGTTCGTTGAGTACGTGATGCTTGTGGTACCAGAGGTGCGCCAGACGGGCCGTCTCGAGCAAGTAGCCGGCCACGCGATGCGGCTCGAGAGCCTCGGCGGCTCCCGCCAGGAGGAGGGGGAAATCGAGGAGGGCCTTGATCAGCTCCTGCTCTTCAGGCTCGCCCAGCAGCTCGAAGTCCACCCCGCTCGCGGTGACCGATGTGGGATCGATGCCCCCCACGCGGAAGATCCCCGCCATCCGAGCGTGCGCCATCTGGATGTAGTAGACCGGGTTCTCCTCCGACTGCGAGCGGGCGAGATCGATGTCGAAGACGAGCGGGGAATCCCCCTTCCGCATCACGAAGAAGTAGCGGACGGCGTCGCACCCCACCTCGTCCACCAGGTCGCGCACTGTGACGTAGCTGCCGGCGCGCTTGGAGATCTTCACCTCCTCGCCGCCGCGCACCACCGTCACCAGTTGGTGCAGGACGTACTCGGGATAGTTCGGCGGAATACCGATGCCGAGCGCCTGGAGCCCGGCGCGCACACGGGTGACTGTGCTGTGGTGGTCGGCCCCCTGAACGTCGATGGCGCGATGAAATCCGCGCTCCCACTTCGTCACGTGATACGCCACGTCAGGCACGAAGTAGGTATAGGTGCCGTCGCCCTTCCGCATCACGCGATCCTTGTCGTCGCCGAAATCGGTGGTGCGGAGCCAGAGCGCCCCCTCGCTCTCGTACGTATGTCCGGCCGCGACGAGGGCGCGAACGGTGCGGTCGACCTTGCCATCGCTGTACAGCGACGACTCGAGGAAGTAGGTGTCGAAGCGCACACCGAAGGCTTGCAGGTCGCGATCCTGCTCGGCGCGGAGCTCCCGCACGGCGAAGCGGGTGACCTGTTCCAGGTCCTCCCCCCGGCCATCGCCGCGATGCTGCTCGAGGTACCGGTCGGCGATCTCGCGCACGTACTCGCCGTGGTAGCCCCCTTCGGGGATCGGGACGTCCCGCTGGGCCGCCTGGGCGATCCGCGCTTGCACGCTGGCACCCAGGTTGGCGATTTGCGCGCCGGCGTCGTTGTAGTAGTACTCGCGCGACACACCCCAACCGGTCCACTCGAGGAGCGATGCGATCGCGTCGCCGAGCGCGGCCTGACGACCGTGGCCGACGTGGAGCGGGCCGGTGGGATTCGCGGAGACAAACTCGACGTTCACCGGCCGACCGGCGCCGACCGTGGCGCGACCGTACTCCGCGCCCGCGATGACGAGGTCGGCGAGGCCACGAGCGTTCGCCGCCGGGGCCAAGAAGAGATTGATGAATCCGGGTCCGGCCACCTCGACGCGCTGCACGCCCGCAGCAGCCAGATCGAGCTGCCGCACGAGCGCGTCGGCCACATCACGCGGCTTGCGCTTGAGCGTCCGCGCGAGGGTCATCGCCAGGTTCGTGCTCCAGTCGCCGTGGGCGGACTCGCGCGGGCGCTCGAGCACCGCGTCGACGCCGTCCGGCGCACCGATGGCGCGCGCCGCGCCGACGAGCGCGGCACGGATCTGGTCGCGAGGCGTCATTCCTTCTTGGGCGGGGTCGCGCTCGTGCTCGACTCCGGCTTCTTCGCGCCGCTACTCGCTCCGGACTCGCCGGAACCCGTCCCCTCGCCACCACCGGAGCCACTGGATTTCGCCTCGCTCGGCTTCGCCTCGGCGCCGGTGCCGCCGGATTCCCCGCTCTTCCCTTCACCGGACGCTGCGCGCTGCTGCTTCTTTCCGTCCTTCCCGTAGTCGGTGATGTAGAATCCCGAGCCCTTGAAGAGGAGGCCCGCCCCACCGGACACCTGGCGGAGCGCGACCGCGCCGCACTGCGGGCAGGGGAGCTCAGCTACGGCATCGCTGATCTTCCGGTAGAAGCGGTCGAAACGGTGGCCGTTCGGGCAGAGAAACTCGTAAGTCGGCATGACGGAAAAGCTTAAGGCGATGGGGATGGTTTAAGTTATCGCTTCGCCGGCCGCGCGCTCAAGGCGGCGGCCCGCGCCACACCAAGCGCGGCTAACCGCGCGGGCTATACGTCCCCCATCGCGACGAGAGGGCGGCAGCGATCTCTCCCAGGGTAGCGCGAGCGCGCACGGCGTCGATGATTCGCGGCATCACGGGAGCGCGGAATCTCGCGCCGTCGAAGCTCGCCGCATCGCCGAGCCCCGTTAGAGCGTTCGCCACATCGCCCACCGAGCGACGCGCCCGGACCGCGGCGAGCCGCTCCACCTGCTCGCGCTCGAGTCGCGAGAAGTCGGGGGCCGGAACGACGGGAGGCTCACTGCCATCCTCGAAGCGATTCACTCCTACCACGATGGTCTCGCCGCGCTCGATGCGTAGCTGATGCTCGTAAGCACTGCGCGCGATCTCATCCTGGAAGAACCCCACGGCGATCGCCCGCTCCGCGCCCCCCAGTGCGTCGACGCGGGAGAGAAGCTCCATCGTCCGGCGTTCCAACTGGTCCGTCAAGTGCTCGACGTAGAAGCTTCCGGCCAACGGGTCGACGGTGCTCGTCACCCCCGACTCGAACGCCACCACCTGCTGCGTGCGGAGCGCGAGGGTGGCCGAGTCGGCGGTGGGCAGGGCGAGTGCCTCGTCGTAGGCGTTCGTGTGCAGCGATTGCGTGCCGCCGAGTACGGCGGCCAGCGCTTGCACGGCGACCCTGACGACGTTAGTGAGCGGCTGCTGCGCCATGAGGGTGACGCCTCCGGTCTGCGTGTGGAAGCGCATGCGGCAACTCGCGTCGTTCGCCGCGTATCGCTCGCGAAGAAGCCTGGCGTAGAGGCGGCGCGCGGCGCGGAATTTCGCCGCCTCCTCGAAGAGATCGCTGTGCGCAGCGAAGAAGAAGGAGAGGCGCGGCGCAAAGGAGTCCACGGGAAGCCCTGCCGCCACGGCGCGCGAGACGTACTCGATGGTATTGGCGAGCGTGAACGCGAGCTCCTGCACGGCCGTCGCACCCGCCTCTCGCATGTGGTAGCCGGAAATCGAAATCGGATTCCACTGGGGCATCGCGTCGGCGCAAAACCGGAAGGTTTCGGTGACGAGCGCGAGGCTCTCGGCGGGCGGATAGATGTACGTGCCGCGAGCGATGTACTCCTTGAGAATGTCGTTCTGTATCGTGCCCGCGAGCGTCCGGCGATCGATGCCCCGCTCTTCGGCGACCACGATGTACATCGCGAGAAGCGTGGCGGCGGTCGCGTTGATCGTCATCGACGTCGAGACGCCATCGAGCGGGATTCCGTCGAGGAGCGTGTGCATGTCGTCGACGGTGGCGATCGCCACACCGACTCGTCCGACTTCGCCCGCCGCCCGCGGGGAGTCGGAGTCGAGCCCCATCTGCGTCGGCAGATCGAAGGCGACGGACAGGCCGCTCTGGCCGGCGTCGAGCAGGTGCTTGAATCGCGCATTCGTCTCGGCCGCCGTGCCGAAGCCGGCGTACTGGCGCATCGTCCAGAGCCGCGCGCGATACATGTTCGGTTGAACGCCGCGCGTGTACGGAAAGCACCCCGGCTCGCCGAGCTGCTCGGCGTCGTTCGGCGAGACGTCGGCGCGGCGATACACTGGCGCGATCGGGAGTCCGGAGGGGGAGAGCCGGACGCTCTCGTCGTCTGTCACGCTACCCGCGCGCGTCCTGGTCGTGGTTGGGCGTGCCGCACTCGAGCGCTGCCGCACTCGAATTCTACCTCATCGGACGGCGCGCATGCCACCCGGTTGAGATTCGCGAGCCACGGTCGGCGTCGCGAAGTCAGGGCGCTCCGCGGGCGGGAGGCCGAGGTGCTCTCGTGCCCGATTCAACGCATCGTCGAGGTTGCCGAAGAGATTGTCGTCCCCGATCTCGTCGAGCAGCGCCGATCGGCCGAGGGCCATGAGCGGTTGCGTGTGAATGTCGGAGATGAGGAGGAGCGTTCCGTCCTTCCGCGCTCGATGCACGACGTCCTTGAGCGCGTGAAGGCCTGTCGAGTCGATCGCCGGCACGTTCCGCATTCGGATGATCAGGACCTTCGGCTTCCGCGCGATCTGGCGCAGCGTGTCCTTGAAGGTTTCGGCCGCGCCGAAGAAGAAGGGGCCATTCACCTCGAACACCTCCACCTCCGCAGGCACGGAACGTCGGCGCACACTGTTCGGATCCGTGGAGTAGCGATCGTCGCCGTCCTCCAGCTCCATTGTCACGGCGCTCACGTTCGTCACCTCGGCCATCCGTCGCATGAAGAGAAAGGCGGCGGTGACCATCCCGACCTCGATGGCGACTGTCAGGTCGACGAGCACCGTGAGGAGGAAGGTGGCGAGCAAGACGACGACGTCCGACTTGGGCGCGCTCATCTCGGCCACGAAGGTGCGCCAGTCGCTCATGTTGTAGGCGACGATGACCAGGATCCCGGCCAGGGTCGAGAGGGGGATGAGCGCGGCCCAACGACCGAAGAAGAGCGTGATGAGAAGGAGGGTCAGCGCGTGCGCCATCCCCGCGACCGGAGTGCGGCCCCCGTTCTTCACGTTAGTCGCCGTGCGCGCGATCGCTCCGGTGGCGGGGATCCCTCCGAAGAGCGGCGAGGCGACGTTGGCGATCCCTTGCGCCACGAGCTCCATGTTCGAGCGGTGCCGCCCACCGATCATTCCGTCGGCCACCACGGCCGACAGGAGCGACTCCACCGCGCCCAGGATCGCGATCGTGAAGGCCGGGCGGATCAGCGGCTTGACGGCCTCGAGCGAAGCGTGCGGAAGCACGGGGTGTGGGAGGGACGACGAGATGCTGCCGAAGCGGCTCCCTATTGTCTCCACATCCAGGTGCAGCAGGTGGGCAGCCGCCGTGGCGACGACGAGCGCGACGAAGGGCCCCGGAAGGCGACGGTTGAGCCGCGGCCAGAGCAGGATGATCGCCACGGTGAGCGTCGCGACGGCGATCGCCGACGGATTGACGTCGGTCAGATGGCGACCGATCAGGCTCCACTTCTCGAGAAAGTCGGCGGGGAGAGTGCCGATGCGAAGGCCGAGGAAATCCTTCACTTCGCTCGAGAAGATGATGATGGCGATCCCACTGGTGAATCCGACGATCACCGGGTGCGGAATGAACTTGATGACCGACCCGAGGCGCGCAGCCCCCATCACGATCAGGATCAAGCCGGCGAGCAGCGTCGCCACCGTGAGCCCTTCGATGCCGAAGCGCTGGACGATGCCGTAGACGATCACCACGAAGGCGCCGGTGGGACCACCGATCTGCACGCGGGAGCCACCCAGAGCCGAGATGAGGAAGCCGGCGACGATCGCCGTGTACAGGCCGCGATCGGGGGTGACCCCGCTGGCGATGGCGAAGGCGATCGCCAGCGGGAGCGCGACGATGCCGACGATGACGCCGGCGGTCAGATCGGCGGAGAGCTGCCGCCGATCGTACGACTGGAGGGTAGTGACGAGCTTGGGAACGAGCACCGGCGGCGCGCTTGACGTTGAACCGACGTTCAATATGCTTGAGACGAGGCACGGGGTCAAAGGCACCGCACTCTGGACCCCCGCGCCGGAGGAGAACAAGATGCCGGGTCAGAAGGCCTCCGAGGAAGCTCGACGCGCGCAGATCCTGCGCGCGGCGTACGACGTCGCGTCGCGGAAGGGGCTCGATGGGCTCACCGTTCGCCTGGTGGCCGCTCGGGCGCACCTGAGCACCGGCCTCGTCCTCTTCCACTTCCGATCGAAGGGGCGGCTGATCAACGCCCTCCTCGACTACGTACTCGCCACTACCACAGTGCTCCGGGTGACAGACGAGATCACGCGCATCCCGGCCCCGCTCGATCGGCTGCTCGCGCTCCTCGGCCGCGAAATGGACCGCCTCTCGAGCGAGCCGCGCCGGATCCGTCTCTTCTTCGACTTCTGGGCGAGGGGGTTCACCGACCCGCTCATCCGCGCGAAGATGCAGGCGGAGCTGGATCGCTACCGCCACGCCTTCCTGCCGATGGTGGAGGAGGTGCTGGCATCGGAGCCGGACCGCTTCCCCCGCGTGACGCCGGAGGGGCTCTGCGGCGTGGCGGTGAGCTTCATCAAGGGGTGCGCCGTGCAGTCGATGATCGACCCGAAAGGCTTCGCTATCGACGACCATCTGGCGGCGGCGCAGGGGCTTCTGGGAGAGCTTGCAGCGCATGCCGCCTGAGCGTCGACCGAGCCCGCCCGACGTCGTGCTCGCGGTGCGCACGAGGGGCGAGGAAGTGCAGTTCGCGGTGCGCCTGCAGCCACGAGCGAAGGCTGACGCCATCGACGGGCTCCTCGGCGATGCCCTGAAGGTCCGTGTCTCGGCGCCGCCGGTGGATGGCGCGGCGAACGCCGCCCTCATCGCGCTGATCGCGGAGAAGCTGGGAGTGGCGCGCAGTGCCGTGCGGATCGCAGCCGGAGACAGGGCGCGGCACAAGGTCGTCGCGATCAGAGGGGCGTCGCCCGATGCGATTCGTCGGGCCCTGACGCGTTAGACGTCCCCACCGCGCCGCGCGGCGGCGTGGGATCGGCGATCGAAGCTCCGGCGTGAGGGGCCCCGCGATCGGGGCCGCGCTGCGAGGCGTTAGGCGCCCACTCCGGTGGGGAGTCTTCCGAGCACTTCGGATGCGAGGTCGATCTCGCTCTTGCTCCCGATGTAGAGCGGCGTGCGTTGGTGAAGCTCGTGCGGCTGAACGTCGAGGATGCGGATCGAGCCATCGATCGCCGCCCCTCCCGCCTGCTCGACCACGAACGCCAGGGGATTGGCCTCGTAGAGCAGGCGGAGCTTCCCTCTCGGGTTCTTGCGATTCGGCGGGTAGGCGAAAACACCGCCGCCGAGAAGGTTGCGATGAAAGTCTGCGACCAAGCTCCCCACGTACCGGACGTTGAGCGCCTTGCGATCACCCTCGAGCCCACGGTAGCGACGCATGAGCACTTTCGTGCTCTCCTCCCAGAGCTCCTCGTAGGAGTCGTTGACCGAAAGGTAGCGGCCCGCCGCCGGCGTCCGGATGTTGGGATGCGAGAGGAGAAACTCCCCGATCGACGGATCGAGCGTGAAACCGTGCACCCCCTGCCCGGTCGTGTAGACGAGCATCGTGCTCGACCCGTAGATCACGTACCCGGCAGCCACCTGCCGGCGGCCAGGCTGGAGCAGATCCTCCATCTCCCCGCGCTTGCTCCGTGTGATCTTCTTGACCACGGAGAAGATCGTGCCGACGGGGACGTTCACATCGATGTTCGAGGATCCATCGAGAGGGTCGAAGAGGAGAAGGTACTTCCCGCACTTGAATCCCTCGGGGATCTGGATGATGTCGGGTTCTTCCTCCGACGCCATGGCGCAGAGTCGGCCGCCGTGATCGAGCGCCTTGACGATGACCTCGTTGGCGATCACGTCGAGCTTCTGCTGCACCTCGCCCTGCACGTTCTCCGAGTCGGCGGCGCCGAGGACGTCGGCGAGGCCGGCGCTGCGCACCTTGTTGGCGATCATCTTCGCCGCGAGCGCCAGATCGTAAAGGATGCCCGACAGCTCCCCGGTGGCCTCCGGGTGCAGGCGCTCCTGCTCGATGATGAAGCGCTCGATTGTGACGACGGAGGTCGGGGTGTGCTGGACCACGTCAGGCATCTCCTCGACGAGGACCCTCATCATCCGCGCGGAGCCGTGCGGCGGCGTAGGCCCTGGCGTCAGCTTCGAAGCGGTTGCGGTGGTAGCCGCGGCGGACGCTTTCCCAGAGGTAGGCGAGCGGAAAGCTCGCGCCGGCTTCAAACTGATGCACATGCCGCAGTTCGTGCAAGAGTAATGCGGGGTCCAATGGCTCCTCGGGCGCGAGGAACACAGTGTGCCAGAGGGTGATGGCGGCGACGGTTCGCTGACCGAGCACCCAGCCGCCGGCTCGCGGAGGGAGTCCACCGCGGCGAAATCGGGCTGCGCGTAGCTCCGGGTATCGCTCCATGAGCTCGACCGGAAGATCGACGGACGCGCCGATCAGCGGCTCGAGGAATCCGGCGAGAGAGTCCACTCGTCTCCTGCGTCGTCGATCGTGATGACGCCATGCTCCGTTCTGACGACGATTCCGCCAAGCATGTCGGTACGGAGCACGGCAGCGCGGTGCCGCGCCAGGTCGCGAAGGACGACCGCGCTCGGGTGACCGTATGCGTTGCCGGCGCCGACCGATATCACGGCCAGACGCGGGCGCACGGCGTCGAGAAAGGGCTCACTGCTGCTCGTGGAGCTGCCATGGTGCCCGACCTTGAGCACGTCCGCGTGGAGCGCCTCGGCGACCCCTCCGACCAGAAGCGCCTCCTCCCCACGCTCGGCGTCCCCCATCAGCAGCATGCGCACGCCTTGGTACTCCGCCATCAGGACGACACTCGCCTCGTTTGGATCGTCGAGCCCCACAACGTACGCCGAATCCGGCGCCAGGATACGAAGCCGGACTCCATCGAGGTCGAGGCTATCGCCGGGATGCACGCGATGCCAGCGCACCCCGAGCGACTCGGCGGTCACCAACGATCCTCGGTACGCCTCGCTCGTGCCGGCGAACGCTCCGTCCCAATACTCGGCCGGGCGGAGCGCGCCGAGGACGCTCCGGGCGCCGCCCGCGTGATCCGCGTGCGGATGAGTGAGCACGAAGACGCGTAGCTCACCCCCCAGACGGCGGAGGTAGGGGACGACTGTGCTTCGGCCGGCGTCGCCTCCGAGCCACGACCTCCCGGCGTCCACCAGAACCCATCTCCCCGCCGGCGTTCGAAGAGCGATGGCGTCACCCTGACCAACGTCGATCGCGTGGAGCTCGAGGCCTCGAGCTGCTCCGGGAATCGGGAGAGCAGGGATCCAAACGGCGCCGGCCGCCGCCGCGACGGCTCCGACAAGCCCGCGTCCCGGATCCCAGGAAACGCAGGCGACGAGCAGGGCCACCGTAGCGACGAGCCAGCAGAGCGCAGCGGCCAGAGTCGGCGCCACTCCGATCGACGCGAAGGGGAGGGCGGCGCCTGCCCGCGCGACTGCGTCGAGCCCGATGAGGAGCGGATGCGCGCCCGCGGCGAAGATGCGCGCAACCGTTGTGATGGGAAAAACGATCGCCGCGAAGAGCGCGGGTTGGAGCAGAGACACAATGGGGGCGGCGACGATGTTGGTCAGCGGGGCGATGAGGCTCACTCGGCCAAAGGTCCAGGCGACGAGCGGGGCGGTGACGACGGTGGCCAGTGACGACGTCAACGCGACCGCCGCCAGGGCGCCTCGCCAGCCAGCCCATCGCGGCGCGATCCATCGTGCGCGGAGCGACCCGCTGGCGACGAGGCTCGCCATGCCGAGGACGCTCAGCTGATATCCGAGATCGAGCACCGTGCGCGCCTCCACGAGAGGGAGCAGGGCGCCCAGCGAGAGTACGCCCCAGGTGGAGACCGGACGCTGCAACATTCGTGAGAGCAGCCCGACGGTGAGCATGACGCCCGAGCGAACAGCGGGGGGCGGCGATCCGATCATCGCGACGTAGAGGGCGGTGATCCCGGCCGACGCCGTGCTTGCGACGTGTGGTGGCAATCTGAGTGCGCGTGCCACGAGCAGGATGGCCATGGCGATGATGCCAACATGCAATCCCGAGATCGACAGCATGTGGATGATACCGGCGGCGGCGAACCGATCGCGCAGCTCGGGGGACAGGTCGCGCGTGTCGGCGATGAGTAGCGCCCTGACCAAGGGCGCATCCTCGCCGAAAAGGCGGTCGATGCGCGCTCCCGAGCGGGCTTTGAGGGCCGAGAGCGCCGAGCCGCCGTCTAGCGGAATGACGGCCGCGTGCGCGACAGTGAGCCCACGCCGCGACGCAATCCCCCGCCCCACGACGATGACGCGGTCGCCGGCGCTCGCCCGTCCCCGGTCGACCGCCAGCCGTCCCTCGAGCGCACACCCTCCGAAAGTGACGCGGGCGGGAACGAACGCACCGGGCGACGCTACGTCTCCGAGAAGGGCCTCGAATTGCCTCCCCCGATTCGCTCGCTCCCGGCAGGCGGCCGCTCGAGCCGCCGAGGCCGAGGCCGCGCACACGCCGGCCGCGACACAGGCGCTGAGCGCGATGAGTCGACGCTCTCTCCGAAGGCAGCCGACAAGTGCGGCGAGTGCGGCGAGGGCGAGCGCGCCCGCACCGAGTGTCGAGAATCCGAGGAGGAGGCCCGAAGCGTACGCACCGACGGCTTGCGCGACGAGTGGCACGACGGCTCACGCGGAGAGTCGCAGCCAATCTCGCCTCGACGCATCGGCAGAGCGGCATCGCAATCGCGCGAGCGGAATCGGCGGGGCGCCCCGCGGGATCGCGCCGCGCTTCGGGCGTTCACCGCACGCGGGCGGTTCCGACGGGACGCGGGGTGGGCGGCCGCTCGCGCGATGGCAGCGTTCTAAGGCCGGCTGCGGCTGGGGTGGATCTCCGCGAGGGGCTCTCGCCCTCCCGCGGCTCTACGGTTGGTGGCCCGACGCGTGCCTGGGGTTCACCGACACGCGACGCATCGCGTCGATGACGATCACGGCGATCTCCGCCCGCGTCTGGTCCTTCTGGAGATCGACGGAGATGAGCGCCGAGCCGGTGTTCGTCCCACCGCTGTAGCGTGGGCGCGCGTGATTGAGCACGAACGCGAGCACATCGGCGCGACAGAGCTCGCAGCGACAGGACTCCGGATATTGACCGAGGAGCTCGTCGTAGACCTCGAGCACCGTGCTTTCCAACCGATTCTGCATCTTCATCCGGCGAGCGGGAGCTCCTGCCGCGGTGAGACGACGGCCCCGGTGAACGTCGAGCCGG
>Ga0187777_10002606_pt1 | contig 11487 bp, 10 predicted proteins | sample 1015_Q2_SP5_10_M_FD_132416 | JGI IMG/M metagenome (GOLD analysis project Ga0187777, IMG submission 132416) | Tropical peat soil microbial communities from peatlands in Department of Meta, Colombia - 1015_Q2_SP5_10_MG | ecosystem: Environmental > Terrestrial > Soil > Wetlands > Peat | place...
CCAGAAGCGCCCGTCCGCGGACGACACCGTCCACTCACGAGACTCGTCATCCCAGCAGCAGGACACCACCTCCACGCCCAGCCGCACGCGACCGAGAACCCCCTCGTCGCCCGCGACCTCCTCCAGATAGCGAAGGATCTCGGCCTGCGGCGAGCAGATCCGGGACCAGTGCCGGCGCTGCGCGAACGAGAACGAGTACAGATGGCTTGGGACGTCGCAAGCGCAGCCCGGATAATCGTTGTAGCGCCAGGTGCCGCCGATGCCCGATGCCCGCTCGAGCACGGTGACATCGACAAACCCGTGACGTTGCAGCTCGATCGCAGCGGCCAGCCCGCCGAACCCGGCGCCGACGATCACGACACTCAACCTGCGTTCCCCGCTCACGGGGAGGAACCTACGCGACTACTTCAAGCCCAACAAGGTCGTCCGGCGAGACATTCGTCCCCTCCTGCTGGACGAGCACGGCCTGCAGCGACGAGATCGAGACCGCCAGCTGGTTGAGGTCCGGTTCGGCCGTGGTCAGCCGCTGGAGCTGCATGCCCGGGTACATGATCGCCCGGACCCAGCCGCGCCGGCGGTTGCGACCCGCCCACTTGATCACCTCGAACGACAGACCGGCGATCAACGGCACGCCGACGATCCGCGTGATCACGAGGATCCACCACGACGGCAGCCCGATCGGAGCGAACACGAAGATCGCCATGATCATCACGATCAAGAGAAAGCTCGTGCCGCACCGGGGATGGAACCGTGAGTAGAGCTGCGCGCGTTCCGGGGTCAGCTCATCTGACGCCTCGTAGCAGGAGATCACCTTGTGCTCGGCGCCGTGGTACTCGAACACGCGCTTGAGGTCCTTCACGCGCGAGAGCAGCAGCAGGTAGCCGAGGAAGATCGCGGTCCGCAGCACACCTTCGACCGCCCAGAACGCCACCGAGGAGCCGAGCTGGTGCTTGATGAGGCTGGTCACCCCGACCGGCACGACGAAGAACAGGCCGATCGCGAAGATGGCGGCGACGGCCACCGTGCCGAACCAGGCGCCGCTCGAGATCTCCTGCTCCTCGCCCGGGAGCTGCGCGTTGGCCGAGATGCCGAGTGCGCGGAGGCCGATCGCGAGCGACTCGACGAGCGCGACCACGCCACGGATCACCGGCCAGCGGTAGATCCGCCGGCGCCGGTTCCACGACTTGATCGGGAATGTCTCGACGCTGATGTCGCCGAGCTCGCGGTCTTCAGCCGGCGGCTTACGAACCGCGACCGCCCACGTGTTGACGCCACGCATCATCACGCCCTCGAGCACAGCCTGTCCGCCCACCGGGGCGTCGCGCGACGCCGTCAGGCGCCCCTCCTGGACCGCCGCGCTCATCTACCGCGCCGCCTGCCGGCTACGAGCCCACGGTCGCGCGTGCCGCGCGCCGGCCCTTGGCCACCCGCCGCTGGAAGCGCTCGACCCGTCCACCGGTGTCGACCAGCTTCTGCCGGCCCGTATAGAACGGATGGCAGGCGGAGCAGATCTCGACGTGGATCTCTGGCTTCGTCGAACGGGTCATGAACTCATTGCCGCACGTGCAGCGCACATGCGCGTCTGAATATTCTGGATGTACGCCGGTCTTCATGGCACGTTCGAGTTTAGCGGGCCGCCCGAGGTCCGCCCTCGCCTCATATATCGGTCGGGCGCCGACGGTCCATTAGCGGCCTTCAGCTGGTCGGGGTCGCCGGGCACGCCATCGTCAACGCGTTGTTGGCGTAGTCGAACTCGTCTATCGACTGCGTCGGATCGACGGTCACGGTCAGCGTGCTCCCGGCCGTGCACGGCGCGGACACGAAGCGCTGGCGCACGGAGGACTTTGCTCCGACCCAGGCCACCGTCGACGACACCGGCGCGCTGCTGCCGCCTGAGAACTGCACCTGGACGGGCCCCGCTCCGGTCAGGCCTCGGTTGGCGACCAGCGCGGTGTACGCCCACTGGCCTGCGGACGGCCCGGAGGTGATCGGGCTGACCGATAGCGAGCGCACCAGCAGGTCCGCTCGCAGCTCGGGCTGGTAGCAGGTCGGGCTCGCCTGCGTGGCGGTGCCGAGCGTCTGCCCCTGCGCCCCGATCCACTTGAACGAGACCCTGAACTTGTACGTGGCCGGTGCGATGAGGTTGACGACGGGATGGTTGAGGATCCACACGTCGCCGGCCTGCTGGCCGAGCGTGGGATCGTCGGGCGAGATCCAACTGCCCAGCCCCCGGCCGTGCACGGCAAGGAAGCGCGTATGGGGCTTCAACTGGCGCAGCAGTTCGAACTTCATCTGCATCTTCGACGTCCCGGTGAGCGGCCGCATGACGGCCTGAACCGAGACGGCGCGCGCCGGCGGGTCGAGCGCCTTCTGGCACACGAACGAACGCAGCTGATCATTCGGTGGTGGGGTCGTGGTCGCCGCGGCCGCTCCGGAGCCGAGCGCCAGCGAGCACACGACAGCGGCACCGACCGCAAGTAAGCGCTTGCGGGACATGCGCAAATACCAACAAATCCTGGCCCCGAAAGTCGCGCCCCGCGGCCCGGCGGTCAGGTGACCGTGTACAAAGGCCCGTCGCCACCCTCGGGCGGGGTCAACCGACCGCCCTTCGCGGTGATCGCCCCGCACTGCACGCAGTTGGTGTAGTTCACGATCACGTCGACCTTTCCTGACTCCGGCGCGTCGTCGGGGAGCTCGTACACGCCGGCGGGGCACATCCACTGCCACGTCTCGGCGATCTCGCGTGGTACCTGCTTGCGCACCCGGATGTGGTTCGGAGCGTCGTCGCGGGTCGCGTTGCCGGACACGTACACCGAGGACAGCTTGTCGAACGTGTATTTGCCGTCGGGCTTTGGATAGGTGTCCTTCTTCGAGTCGATCGTCATACCCGCCTCGGCGTCGCGGTGGTTGGACCACCGGCCGCCCGGGAAGTGGCCCTTGCTGATCACCATCGCGTTGGTGATCGCGCCGCCGACGAAGAACCCGCGGCTGAACGGCTGCTTCATGTTGCGCGACTGGTAGAGCTCCTTGCCGATCAGCGAGTCCTCGACCCGCAGGTCGTAGGCCGACAGGTCGGTGCCGCCGGCCTTCAGCTGCTCGAAGATCGTCTCGGCGGCCATGATTCCGGAGTGGATCGCGTAGTGGATCCCCTTGAGGATCGGCACGTTGACCATGCCGGCGCTGTCGCCGCAAATGACCATCCCCGGAGCCGACGGCCTGGGCATCGCCCAATAGCCGCCCTCGGGTATCGCCTTGGCGCCCCAGGCGACGCGCTTGCCGCCGTCGAGGATCCCCCGCACCAGCTTGGAGGTCTTGAACTGCTGGAGAATGTCGTGGGGTGAGACGGTGGCGTCGGTGTAGTCGAGCCCGACCACGAACCCGATCGATACGCGGTCCTCGCCCTGCGGGTAGATCCAGGAGCCGCCGAACTCGTGCCACTTGGCGCCGTAGCGGAGCGGCCAGCCGAGCGTGTGGATCACCCGGTCGAGCGGCTTGGGGACTTCCCACACCTCCTTGACCCCGAGCGCCCACACCTGCGGCTCGCGGTTCGCCGCCAGCCCGAACTCCTTGATCGCAGGGCCGGCCAAGTGGCCCCACGTGCCCTCGGCGAGCACAGTGGCGCGCGCCGTCACGTCCGAGCCGGGCTCGAAGTTTGAGAGTTCCTCGCCATCCTTGCCCCGGCCCTTGTCACCCGAGCGGATCCCGCGGACCACCCCGTCGCTGACGAGCAGCTGGTGCGCGCTCGTCTCGGTGAGGATGTAGGCGCCCGCTTCCTCGGCCCGGTTCGCCAGCCAGCGCGACAGCTCGGCCACGCTGACCATGTGGTTGCCGTGGTTTCGGAACGGCGGTGGGGTCGGCTTCAGCGGCAGCTTCCGGTTCGGCCCGAGCATCCAGTAGACGCTGTCCTTGGCCACCGTCCCGTGCGACGGCCAGTCGGATTCGGGGACGTCCGGAAACAGCTGCTTGAGCCCGGACGGGCGCATCATCGCCCCGCTGAGGTTGTGCGCTCCGCACGCCTTGCCCTTCTCGATCACCGCCACCGGTACCTCGCCGAGCTTCTCCATCAGCTCTGGCTCATCGGCGAGGAGCTGGAGCAGCCGGTTGGCGCACGCGAGTCCTGCAGGCCCGCCGCCGACGATCACGACGCCGACATCGATCCGTTCGTCCTCGGGATCGAGCTCGCGCTTGATGAACTCGCCGACGGAGTCGACCGGCGGCGGGAACTGGCTCGGAGCTACGGCACCGTTCAGCGACATGGTCACCTCCGCGGGGCATCCAGCCCCGCGGTCTGACCAAGAGCACGGCGTCCAGCCTCGCTTGACCGTTCGCTGACGCTCACTGATCAGCCTTTCTTAGCCTTGATCGCCTCGGTCAGCTTGGGCAGGATCTTGTTGAGGTCGCCGACGATCCCCAGGTCAGAGAACTCGAAGATTGGCGCGTTAGCGTCCTTGTTGATCGCCACGATGTTCTCGGACGACTGCATCCCGACCTTGTGCTGGATCGCTCCGGAGATCCCGGCCGCGAGATACAGCTTCGGCGCGACCGTCTTGCCCGTCTGGCCGATCTGGGCGGCGTAGGGGTACCAGCCGGCGTCGACCACCGCGCGGGTCGCGGCGACCGCGCTGCCGGAGCCGAACGCGGCGGCGAGGTCCTCGGCCAGCTTGAACCCCTCGGCCTTTCCGAGGCCGCGGCCGCCGGCGACGAGGATGTCGGCGCCCTCGATGTCGACGTCCGCGCCGCGCTGCTCGCCACGCTGGACCATCTTCGCCTGATTCGACCACGTCGAGTATTCGACGTCGACGTCGACGACCTCGGCCGAGCCGCCGTCCGAGGACACGATCTCGAATGCGTTGATCCGCCCGATGATGATCCCGAGGTCGCCGTTGTACTTGGACACCGAGATCTGCGAGTCCTGGAGGATCGGGCGCTCGGCGACAAGCCTGCCATCCTCGGCGCGGACTTGGGTGACCTCCATCGTCACGCCCGCGTGCTTGCGCGCCGCCAGTCCGGCGCCGATCTCGAATCCGAGCAGCCCGCCGCCGAACAGCGCGTACGAGTGGCCGTGGTCGTCGATCACCTTCGCCATCACGTCGATGACCGGTTGAGCGAGGCCCTCCTCACCCTTGGCGCGGAACACCTTGGTCGCGCCGTAGGCGCCGAGTGACTGGCAGAGCTCATCGGTCAGGTCGTCGCCGCCGACGACCACCGCATGGCACTCGCCTCCGATCTCCTTCGCGCGCGCGGCGCCCTCGGACACCGCCCCGAGCGAGTTCTTGTTGAAGGCGCCCTCGTAGTGCAGAACGTATGTCAGGACATCGGCCATGAGTCGTCTCCTTCGTGCGTGCGGAATCCGGGCGTTCGTACAGAGGCGACCACTAGATCAACTTCCTCTCTTCGAGCCACGCGACGATTTTCTCGACGGTCTCGTTCGTGTCCTCGTCCTCGATGATCTGTCCCGCCGGCTTGGCCTCGGGCGCGTGGAAGTCACCGCACTCGACCCGCGACCCCTCGACCCCGACCATCGACGCGTCGATCCCGACGTCGCCGATCGCGACCTTATCGAGCGGCTTCTTGCGCGCGCCCATGATCGCCTTCAGCGACGGATAGCGAGGCTCGTTGATCGCGTCGCCGACCGAGATCACCGCGGGCAGCTGAACCTCCACCGTGTCGTAGCCGTACTCGGCCTGCCGCTCGCACCGCAGGGTGGGCGGAGCTCCACCATCAACGTCCATCTTGATCACCTGCGTGAGCGACGGCATCTTCAGATGGTCGGCCACGACCGCGCCGATCGTGTAGCACTCGCCGTCGTCGGACTGCTGTCCGAGCAGCACGAGGTCGGGCTGCTCCTTCTCGACCACCTTCGCCAGCGCATATCCGGTCGCGGCCACGTCCGAGCCCTCGAGCCCGTCATCGGTCAACTGGACCGAACGGTCCGCGCCGAGCGACACCGCCTTGTGCAACGCCCGTACCGCCGACTCGGGCCCCATCGTCACGGCCACGATCTCTTCCACCTCGACCGAGTCGCCTTCGCGCATCTGCATCGCCGCTTCGATCGCGTGCGTGTCGTAGGGGTTCAGGTTCTTCTCCCCCGACCGGTCCAGACGCCCGGTCGACGGGTTGATGCGCTTCTCGACGGCGGCGTCCGGCACCTCTTTGACGAGGACGCAAATTTTCAAGTGGAGCCTCCTAAAGGTTCAGAGGGGTCGGATACTACCCGGTTGACTGACGAGTCAATCGGTTCGGGAGGGGCGGGCGACAACTCAGGCGCGCACCGCGCTGCGGATGAACTCGACAGCCTGTTGCGTCGAGGCACCGGGCGTGAACACCTCCGCCACGCCGAGATCCTTCAGCTCTTTGACGTCGTCCGACGGAATCGTTCCGCCGAGCGTGACGATCACATCGTCCGCGCCCTGTTCCTTGAGCAGCTGGAGCACTCGCGGCACCAGCGTCATGTGCGCCCCCGACAGGATCGAAAGCCCGACCGCGTCGGCGTCCTCCTGGATGACCGTCTCGACGATCTGTTCGGGCGTCTGGTGAAGGCCCGTGTAGATCACCTCCATGCCCGCGTCCCGGAGCGCCCGGGCGATGATCTTCGCGCCGCGATCGTGCCCGTCGAGGCCGGGCTTGGCGACGACGACGCGGATCTTCTTCTCGGTTGAGGCGGCCATGAAGGGGACGTGGAGTGTAAGACGTCCCCTAGAAGACGGGTGCCTCGCTGTAGCTCCCGAACACCGTCTGCAGGGCCTTGACGATTTCGCCCTCGGTCGCGTGGACGCGCGCCGCCTCGAGCAGCAGCGGCATCAGGTTCTCCCCCGGATCGCGCGCGGCCTCGACAAGCTGGTCGAGCACGTGGGTGACGGCACCTGAGTCGCGCCGCTCCCTCACCGCCTCGACGCGGCGGATCTGCTCGGTCTCGAGCTGCGGGTCGATGCGGAGGATCGGCGTGGCCAGGTCGTCGCCCTCGGTATAGGCGTTCACGCCGACCACACGGCGCTCGCCCGACTCGACCTCCTGTTGATAGCGGAACGCCGCGTCGGCGATCTCACGCTGCGGGAACCCGCGCTTGACCGCCTCCACCATTCCGCCGAGCGCGTCGATCTTGTCGAAGTACTCGTACGCCTGCTCCTCCATCCGGTCGGTCAGCGCCTCGACCAGATACGAGCCGCCGAGCGGATCGATCGAATTCGCCACTCCGGTCTCTTCGGCGATGATCTGCTGGGTGCGCAGCGCGACGCGCACCGCCTGCTCGGTTGGCAGGGCCAGGGCTTCATCGAATGAATTTGTATGGAGGGACTGCGTGCCACCGAGAACGCCAGCGAGCGCCTCAATCGCGGTGCGGACGATGTTGTTCAGGGGCTGCTGGGCGGTCAGCGATACGCCTGCCGTCTGGGTGTGGAAACGCATCCGCCACGACTCGGGCTTCTTGGCCCCGAACGTCTCGCGCAGCTCGCGGGCCCAGATTCGGCGGGCCGCACGGTACTTCGCGATCTCCTCGAAGAAGTCGATGTGCGCATTGAAGAAGAACGACAGCCGGGGCGCGAAGTCGTCGACGTCGAGGCCCCGCGAGACCGCCTGCTCGACGTACGTGAGGCCGTCCCTGAGGGTGAACGCGAGCTCCTGCGCGGCCGTGGAGCCGGCCTCGCGGATGTGGTAGCCGCTGATGCTGATCGGGTGCCAGCGTGGCATGTGCTTCGAGCACCACTCGATCATGTCGCCCACCAGCCGCATCGCCGGATCGACCGGGAAGCACCACTCCTTCTGGGCGATGTACTCCTTGAGGATGTCCGTCTGGATCGTCCCGCCGAGCGCCTCGGAACCAATCCCGCGGCGCTCCGCGGCGACCACGTAGAACGCCAGCATGATCGCCGCCGGCGCGTTGATCGTCATCGACACCGTCACCTGGTCGAGCGGGATGCCGGCAAACAGCGTCTCCATGTCATCGAGCGAGTCGACCGCGACGCCCTCGCGCCCGACCTCTCCCAGCGAGCGCGGATGGTCGGAGTCGAGCCCCATCAGCGATGGCATGTCGAACGCGGTCGATAGCCCAGTCTGGCCGTGGTCGAGTAGGTACCGGAACCGGGCGTTCGTCTCGGTGGCGGTGCCAAAGCCGGCGAACTGCCGCATCGTCCATAGGCGGCCGCGGTACATCGAGCCGTACACGCCGCGGGTGTAGGGATATTCGCCCGGGAACCCGATCGCCGCGTTCGGATCCGTGGGCAGATCCGCCTCGGTATACAGCGGCTTGATCGGCTCGCCCGAGATCGTCGAGAACGGCGCATCGCGCTCGGCCGCGCGGCTGAACGTGTCGCGCTCCCAGCGCTCCTCCCGCTCCTGTTCTGAGAGTTGCTCGCCGGTCGCCATGCCCGAAAGTCTAAGTGTTCGCGAGGAGAACCGCTGCCGAACTTACCTCAGTTTGGCGACGAGGCCCCGCCGGCGCCGGGCCCGCGCGGCGAGCGCGGCCGACCCGACGCCGCCGGCCGCGGCGGCGCCCACGAGCCCGACCGCGGCCTTCAGCCGGCGCCCGAGCCGGTCGAAGCGGAGCACCTCCCACCGCTCCTCGCGCGCGGCCCGGGCCAGCGCCTTGTCGGGATTGACCGCGACGGGATGGCCGACGAGCCTCAGCATCGGCAGGTCCGACGCGGAATCCGAGTAGGCGTAGGAACTCGCGAGGTCGAGGCCCTCGCGCTCGGCGAGCTGCTCGATCGCGCGCGCCTTCTCGCGGCCATAGATGAACAGGCCCGCCGGGCGACCCGTGTAGACGCCGTCGACGACCTCGGAGAACTGCGAACCGATCGCACCGTCGAACGCGAGCACCGTCCCGAGCATGTCGGCGAGGTCCTGCGACGCAGCGGTGACGATGTACACGCGCCGCCCCTCGTCCTGGTGGTCGTAGGCGAGCTCGAGGACCTGCGGGTAGATCCGCGGCAACACGCCCGCGAGCACGTCGACGCCGAGCCGCTCCATGTCCCGCACGCGGATGCCCTCGAGCGACTGTGAGATCCGGTTGCGCAGCTCGTGCGAGGACTCGTCGGTCGCCCCGCGCAACCGGAACATCAGGTTGGCCCACCCGTCGGCGATCAGCTGGCGCCGGCTGAGCAGGCCCGCCCGATATGCCGCACGACCAAACTGGAAGGCCGAGGAGCCCTCCATGAGTGTCCGGTCGAGGTCGAAAAAGGCGGCAGGCGACCCGTCAGCCGCCATTGACCTCGATGATCACCGCATCGCCCTGGCCGCCGCCCGAGCAGATCGCGGCACACCCAAGCCCGCCGCCGCGGCGGCGCAGCTCGAGCATCAACGACCCGAGGATGCGCGCGCCCGAGGCGCCGATCGGATGACCGAGGGCGACCGCGCCACCGTTGACGTTGACCTTGTCCTCGTCGATGCCGAGCATCCGCATCGAGTTCAGCGTGACCGACGCGAACGCCTCGTTGATCTCCCACAGGTCGATGTCCTCGACCTTCAGCCCGGCCTTCTCGAGCGCGAACTTGGCGGCATTCGCGGGGGTCCGGGCCAGATACGGGAAGTCGTCGGCAACCTGGGCATGGGCGACGATCGTGGCCAGCGCCGGCTTCCCGTTGGCCTTGGCCCATTCGTCGCTGGCGACGACCAGCGCGCCGGCGCCGTCGTTGACGCCCGGCGAGTTGCCCGCCGTGTGGGTGCCTTCCTTCATGAAGATCGGGGGCAGCTTGGCGAGCGCCTCGAGGCTCGCGTCGCGACGCGGCGCCTCATCGATCTCGACCACCGTGTCGCCCTTCCTGCCCTTGATCGTCACCGGCACGATCTCCTCGGGCAGGCGCCCCTCGTCGGTTGCCTTGACCGCGAGCTGGTGCGAGCGGAGCGCCCACCGGTCAAGATCGGGGCGCGTCAGCTCGAGCTCAGCGGCGACCTCGCTCGCCTCTTGCGCCATGTGCTTGCCCGAGAACGGGTTCGTGAGCCCGTCGCTGATCATCGCGTCGATGGCCTTGCCGTCGCCCATCCGGAAGCCGAACCGAGCCTCCTTGAGCATGTACGGAGCCTTTGACATCGACTCCATCCCGCCGGCGACCCCGATCTGGAGGTCTCCGATGCGGATCGCGTTGTCGAGCAGGCACGCCGAGCGGATGCCCGAGGCACAAACCTTGTTGATCGTCTCCGAGGAGACCTCTTTGGGGATTCCGCCCTTGATCTGGGCCTGCCTCGAGGGGATCTGCCCCTGGCCGGCCTGCAGCACTTGGCCGAACACGACGTGCTGGATCTGATCCGCTGAGACGTCGGCGCGCTCGAGCGCGGCTTTGATCGCGGTTCCGCCGAGCTCGGTCGCATCGACAGCTGACAGGCCGCCACCGAGCTTGCCGATCGGCGTCCGGGCGGCCGAGAGGATCACGGTCTTGGGCATCTTGGCTCTCTCTCCGAGGGGTTAGAGGCAGTAAGCGTCCATCCTAGTGGGCCGCTCGAATGCCGTATGACCTGCCGACGGGTCCACAGGTAGCACTGGTACGTTTCGGACCGTGCAAGTCGAGGCGACGACGGCCGGTCCACTCGACTCCGGAGCAGACACGATCGTGGTGGGAGTGTTCGAGGGGGAGGACGTCGCCCACGATCTGCCCGGAGGCGCGCTCGGGGCGCTGCTTGACTCGGGCGAGGCGCAGCGCAAGTTCAAACGCCTCGCGGCCACGCACGCGGCCGGCACCCGGGCGATCCTGATCGGCCTGGGCGAGCGGGGAAAGTTCGACAGCGAGCGAGCGCGCGTGGCCGCGGCGGTGGCGCACCGGCGGGCACGCGAGATGGGCGCGACCAGCATGTGCTGGGAGGTTCCGCACCACGTCGGCGACGACGTCGTCGAGGGACTCGTCCAGGGCACGCTGCTCCACGCGTACCGGTTCGGGCGCTACAAGAAGGAGCGCGAGGACTCGCACGAGGTGGAGATGCTCGTGCTCAGCGCCCACCACGACGTCGCGGAACCCGTGCGCGCCGCGGCGATCGTCACCGCCGCCCAGAACCGGGCCCGCGACCTCGGGAACACGCCCGCCAACGACCTTCCGCCGTCGGCGCTCGCGGATTACGCCCAGGAGCTCGCGGCGCGCCTCGGCATCCAGGCGACCGTGCTCGAGGAGCGAGCGATCCGCCAGGCCGGGATGGGCGCGTTCGCGGCGGTCGCCCAGGGCTCGCACGAGCAAGCCCGGCTGATCCGGCTCGATTACAACGGGAACGCCGATTCGGGCGGCGACGCGCCGCTGATCGCGCTCGTCGGCAAGGCGGTGACGTTCGACTCGGGCGGGATCTCGCTCAAACCCGCGGGGACGATGCACGAGATGAAGTTCGACATGTGCGGTGGCGCCTCCGTGATCGAGGCGATCGCCGCGCTCGCGGAGCTCGAGACCCCCGTGCGCGTGCTCGGCCTGATCGGGGCCACCGAGAACCTGCCGAGCGGCGCCGCGGTCAAGCCGGGCGACATCATCCGCGCGCTCGACGGCACCACGGTCGAGGTCAACAACACCGATGCCGAGG
>Ga0187777_10002607_pt1 | contig 11484 bp, 11 predicted proteins | sample 1015_Q2_SP5_10_M_FD_132416 | JGI IMG/M metagenome (GOLD analysis project Ga0187777, IMG submission 132416) | Tropical peat soil microbial communities from peatlands in Department of Meta, Colombia - 1015_Q2_SP5_10_MG | ecosystem: Environmental > Terrestrial > Soil > Wetlands > Peat | place...
CAGATGCTCCGTACGGAAAGGAACCGGTGCCAGCACACCGTCGCGTGGAACCCGTCCCGAGAGCACTGGCCGAGGCGGTGTGCCGTAACACTGGTTCGGTGATGTGTGCCGGTGAGGGCATGACAACCGGGACCGCGCCACGCCCATGGCAGGCGTAGGCGAGGGCCTCCCAGCCGGACTCAGGCGCTGCCCCGGGACCGATTGCCCGCGCCCCGCAATCCACCGGACCACCGCGTGGTGCATAGGCATGACCCAATGCAGAGCAGGGGCGCCGACGGGACGGACGCCTAAGTCAACTCGCTTGCGCAATCGCCTGGAAGGAGAAGTCGCCGAGTCGTAACCGCTTCAAGCGTCCTGCAGGCACCCGGGAACGCCGTGAACCGGCTCGTTGTTGGGCGTGGGCCGCTGGCGCGGCCGGCGCAACGTCGTCCGCGACCGCCTGCTGAGATCCTGCTAATTGCGGGTGGGGTTCGTGCATGCTTCCCGCCGCGGGGTCGCTAGGGCGCTGCGGCCCCCCGCTGTTGGCAAGGAGGAGGTTCATGGCTCGGATCCTGCTTCCGCATCGGCGCGGTACTTCGCGCCCGCACCTGGCGTCCGCCTATTCCGCTCCCTGCCGGAGGATCACTCGATCGGTAATCGCTCGTCGTCGTGCTGCTCGTCCACCCGAGCATTGACGTCGGCGTCTAACTCCGCTGCTGCTCCTCGGTCGCGGAGGAGGCCTGTCGTGAGGGGGGTGCGCACGGCCGGGCGATCGGCTTGTGCCCCGGACCGGGTGGGACGGGGGCGGGATCCATTCGGCAGGCAACACATCGGCGACTGAGCGTTGGGCGCCGATCCGTGTGGGATTGAGGCGACGGGCGCTGGGGTGTCGCCGGCTGCGGATCCGGGCGCCTTCCAGGTATTCCGTCGCCGCTTGGCGGCCGCGGTAGGCTTGCAGGCCTGGTATGACCGTCGAGGGGGCACTCGACTGGCGTAATCGTCAGGTTTCGGCCACGGAGGCCGTGTCCGCCATCCGGCCTGGCGACAAGGTGTTCATCGGGAGCGCGTGCGCCACTCCGCACAGCCTCGTGGAGGCCCTGGAACAGGCGAAGAGGCCGGGGGTGACGCTGGTGCATTTCCTGACCAGCCGGGTCGCCGCCAGTGGCCCACCGCAGACCAGCTACCGGCATCGCGTGTTTTACGTCGGGAGCGACGAGCTCAGCCTGCGCGAATCGGGTCGTAACGTGGAGTACCTGCCGCTCTCGCTCGCGGACGTCCCCCGCCTGTTCCAGAGCGGGCAGATCCCGCTCGACGTCGCGATGGTGCAGGTCGCCCCACCCGGTCCTGACGACACCTGCAGCCTGGGGATATCGGTGGACGTGACCAGGGCGGCAGCCCTCGCGGCACGCACGGTCATCGCCGAGGTGAATCCCGCGATGCCGCGCACGGCCGGCGACAGCCGGATCCCGCTGGATCGGATCGCCAGCTTCGTGTCCGTCGATACCCCCATCGTGGAGTACCTGCACGAGTCGGCCGATGAGGTGGCCGAGCAGATCGCCCGCTACGTCGCCAGACTGATCGACGATCGCTCAACCCTTCAGGTCGGCTTGGGCCGTGTCCCGAACCAGATGCTGGCCCGCCTCACCAACCGGCGCGAACTTGCGATCCACTCGGACGTCATCACCGAGCCGATCGTCGACCTCGTGGCCGCAGGCGTTGTCACCGGTCCCGTGACGACGAGCTGGGCGATGGGCACCAGGCGTCTCTATGACCTCGTTGACAACGATCCGCGCTTCGCGTTCCATCCGATCGAGTACGTCTGCGACCCGACGGTCATCGCGAGCAGGGAGCGGATGGTGTCGGTGACGCAGGCGTTTACGATCGACGTGACCGGTCAAGTCTCCACCGAGACCCTCGACGGGGCCCTGTACGGTGGGGTCTCCACAGGACCGGCGTTCCATCGCGGGGCGCTCGCGTCCCCGGGCGGTATGCCGATCGTGTGCCTCGCCTCGCGGACTCCGGCCGAGCGGTCGGCTGTCGTCCCCGACCTCGCTCCCGGTGAGGCGGTCGCGATCCCTCGGGCCGACGTGCACTGGGTCATTACCGAGTACGGCACTGCGTACCTGTTCGGCCGTTCGCTTGCCGAGCGCGCGGTCGCGCTGATCGAGATCGCGCATCCCGACTTTCGCAGGGAATTGCTCGACGCTGCGATCGAGCGCGGGCTCGTCGGCCCAAAGCAGCAGCTACGCAGTCGCACTGCATACCCGGTAGCCGCGGTGCGCGACGTGCGCCTACGCGACGGCCGGGAGGTACTTGTGCGCCCGACGCGCACGAGCGACACCGGCGCGATGCACGAGCTCTTCTACCGGCTCAGCGAGGACGATGTCGAAACCCGATTCTTGCAAAAGCTGACCTCGCTCACCGACTCGGTCGCGCAGTACCTATGCAGTGTCGACTACGACCAGGAGATGGCTTTCGCCGCCGTGGTCGGCCCACCGGAGCACGAGCGCATCGTCGCCGCCAGCTGCTATTACCTCAGCCCCGCAAGCGGCCTAGCCGAGGTGGCCTACATGGTAGACCCGGATTGGCAGAGCGCGGGCCTCGGGACGATCCTACATTCGGGCCTAGTCGAGTACGCCCGTCAGCACGGTGCTCGCGGCTTGAGGGCGGACGTGCTGATCGGCAATTCGCGAATGATGCGCGTCTTCAAACGCGGCAAGCACTCGCTCACCTCACGGATATCCGGTGGAGTCGAGGAACTGACGATGCTCCTCTGAATCGCTCTATAGCGGTGCTCGCCGTCGAGCGCCACCTGCTCTTTCAGCTGACCGAGCATCTGCGCTTGCGCCGACCGAGCGCGGATACGAGGGACGGAGTCGTCGGGCCGCGCGGCCCGCACGAGCGTGCGACGGCTAGCTGCAGCGCGAGCGACGAGCTAGCGCCTCGATCCAGAAAGCGACACTCCACGCCCAGCGGATGACAGAGCTGCGAAGGGCTACATGCGGCAGCCCGTCATCTCGCATCGCAAGGCCTCGTCTCAATCGCACGCCACGCTGCTGCATCTCGATCAACGCTCGGCCATCTGCTGGACCGGCGATTCCTGTCGCGTTTGTCCGGACGCAGCGACTAGGCCCGCTGTCAGTGGTCACCGAGACGGCTGCTTCGCGCCGGGAGCGGCAGCGTCACCGGCTCACCGCAAGGGTCGTGAGAGTTCTGCGTTTTCGTAAGGGAGCACCCTCGACGACCCATCGGCGCCTGAGTGCCCTGTTCAGCCCAAACCCAGCAACCTCCGGCGGCGGCTGGTGATCCATTGAAGGCTCAGGCAGCTGGCCTGGTGCTAAGGCGTACGCTTGCTCCAAATGAGTCCGGCCTCCGGAGAATGGGATTCGTTACGCCTCGCCGCGAAGGCCGCGGATCGCGAAAGGACGGCCAAGACCTTGTGGCCGGCGTTCGAGCAGCGACTTAAGGATTTGGGCTACAGCCACCGAGTGATTGCGCAGGCGTTCAGTACCCTGACTGGCCCCGGTACTGTTGCCGAGGCGCTGGCCGAGCTCGCACAGTACGCGCGGTCGGAGCGGAGGCGAGCGGTGGCGCTCGACTTCGAGACCGTTGAACAGGAGCCAGCGTTGCCGGTTGGCCACTCGCTCACGGTCACCGGCGTCGAGCGTGACGGTGACGGCATCTGCATCAGGTACGTGATCCGTCCGCCAGTCTCGCCGCAGGACGCTGATCCGCACGCCGAGGCGCGAGACGATTGCGACTACTCATACGATGACATCGGGGGCGCGTTCAGTGTCGCGGGACCTGGCGACCGCACCACCGGTCTCCTCAGGATGCCTCTTCCGCAACCGCGCGCTTCGTCGTTGCGTGTGCGTATGAGCTGGTCGCAAGACTCCAGACCAGTGTGGACGTGCCCCGCCTACGAACTACGTATCACACTCTGAACTGCCGATTCGCCGATACCGGGTAGCCACTCACGGGAGGCGCGGACTACTGGATTGTCGCCCACTAGCACCGCGGGTGGAACGGGATGGTGGAACGCCGACAGCACTCCGCACTGACCTCTCCGATGCAGACGGGCGCTTCCTCGCCTACGCCGCCCATGAGCTACGCGGCGAGATCGCCCTCCAGCTCACCCTCGCGGAGGTCGCACTCACAAACCCGGGCGCCACCACAGCCAGCCTGCGACGGATGGGCGAGGAGGTCGTAGTGGCCTGCCGGCGACAAGAACGCCTGCTCGAGGCTCTGCTTACCCTCGCCCGAACCGAATGCGCACGCCTCCCCCGCGAACCCGTCGACCGCGCCGCCACCGCCGGCGAGGTCCTCAGGGGCCACGAGCACCAAGGACTCAGGACCACCACCACGCTGCAACCCGCCCAAACCACCGGCGACCCACACCTCCTCGAGCGCCTCGTCGCCAACCTGATCACCGAACGCCGTCCGCCACAACCTTCCAGACGGCTAGCTCGACATCCTCACCCAAACCGCCCAAGGGCGCGCCCGCTTAACGATCACGAACACCGGACCTGTGATTCCCACCGGCGAGCTCGCCCGCCTGTTCCAGCCGTTCCAACGACTCAGGTCTCACGCCGGCCCCCGCGCCGACGGGGCTGGGCTCGGCCTCGCGATCGTGCACGCGATCGCCAACGCCCACCACGCGACTGTCAACGCACAACCCAGAGTCGGCGGGGGCCTCACAATCGAGATCGCCTTCCCCGCCGCACCGCGATAGCCCACGCGCCGGAACCCGCACCATCAGTACGCCAGCTTGACGATTGCGTCTGATCTTGTTGCGGCTGGCGGCGACCCTTCAATCGCTTCGGCGACCAGGCGCAACCACTCCTCGGGACGCGGCCGCATGGCCGCGTGTGTCCGCGAGCAGAACGCGGGGCTTTCCATCGAATACGCGATCGGGTCAGCGATGCGCGCCCAACATCGGCTGCGCCGGGACTTCTCGCGACCAACTGATTCCCACGTGCGTTCCATCTCTCTCGATCCTTCGCTGCGAGCGACCGACCGGTGGCTGGCAGGAAACTAGTCCTGTGTCGGGGCGGTCTGGGCGAGCGCCTCCTCGAGCGCGCCTTTGCCGCCCGGCTTGCCGGTGATCGCTAGCTCCGGGGACCAAGTCGGGACGCGGCCGGCGAGCGCTGCGGCGCGCTTGCGGCCCGCGACCTCGATCGGTGCACGGTGACGAATTTGCGCGAGCAGCCGCGTGCTGTACTGCTGCGGTGACTCCTCGGGCGCGATCGCGGGTCGATCGAACTCGAAGAACTCGACTCGCACGTGCGGACGTGATCTTGGGAACCGCGGGATCGCAACCGTGCCGCTGCACGCCCCTCCAATGATCGTCGCCTCCGGCACCGCCCGCGCCATGTAGCCGACGCCGCTACGGGCCCGCAGCACTCGGCCGAGCGAGCGTGTCCCTTCGGGGTAGATCCCGATACACGCACCGTTGCGGAGCTCGTCGATCGCCCGGTCGAGCGCGCCGGTGTTGCCGGACCCACGATCGATCGGGATTTGGCCCATCCCGGTCAGGACCGCGCCGAGCAACCTGTTCTTCCACATTGAGGACTTCGCCAGCGCCCTGATCTGCCGGCGGCCCAGCGCCGCGATCCCCGCCGTCACGGTGTCCCAGTAGCTGTCGTGGTCGCCGACGAGCAGCAGCGGCCCCTCCAGCGGCAGCAGCTCGAGCCCGGTCACGTGCAACCGGCCCCACCAAACAACGCCAGGAGTAGAAGCGATCATCACGCCGCGGTAGGCCGGGGTGATCCGCTCAATGCGATCGGCCATCGCCCGGCAGGCTACTTGGATCGGTCGGGCGAAGGCGTGAGTCCGCCGCCCGTTGTACCCGCCGACGGCTAGATGTAGATCTCGAACGCGATCACTCAGTCGCGCTCCACTAACCGCCCCTCCGTTGTCGCCAGGCGATCGTGGGCTCGGCCTTGGCGCTCGACCGAAAGCAGCCGTCGGGCAGTGGCCGCCGTCAGGCAACTGCTGGCGGCCGTGCTGTGAGCCACGCGTCAACCTTTCCCCCTTGTGATAAGCCGGCCTCGGTTACCTTCTGCATTTGTGGCCGCGCAACGACCGGGCTGCAGATCGCGCAGGTACGAGGATGGCTGAAGCTGACCAGCAGCCGATCGCTCACACCACGGGCCAGCCGCTGGAGCTGATCTTGGCGCGCAACCTCGTCTCGCTGATCACGCTGGCTGCGGTGCTGATCGATGTCGAGGGGGCGATCATCTTCTTCAACGACGCCGCCGCGGAGTTCTTTGGTGGGCTGTTCGAGGAGACCGGGCCGGTCCCGCTCGCGCGATGGAGAGACGACGTCGGCCCGTTCGACGAGCACGAGCAGCACCTTCCGACCGCCAATCTTCCGGTGACGCGGGCGTTTCGTGATGGACGGCCGGGATTCGGCAATTTCTATATTCGCGGTGGGTCGGGGCTCGTCGAAGTGGAGGTCGTCGCGCTGCCGCTCGTCGGGTCGGCTGGGCTGCACGGGGCGATGGTCATGTTTTGGCCGCTGCATCGGGAGTGATCGAGTGCGAGTTACGTTTTGGGGTGTCCGTGGGTCGGTCCCCGTGACCGGTCTGGCCGCGGCCGGTTTCGGCGGGAACACGTCGTGCGTGCAGGTCACGGCCGGCGACGGAACTCAGCTGATCCTCGACGCCGGCACCGGGATCAGAGCGCTAGGGCTGGCCCTCGCAGGGCGTGCCCGAACCGTGCATATCCTGTTGACGCACCTCCATCTCGATCACATCCAGGGCCTGATGTTCTTCGCTCCCCTGTTCGACCCCGCCGTTGAAGTGACGATCTGGGGTCCGACGAGCGGGCAGCGCCCGCTCCGCGAGCGTCTTGGGCGCTACCTCTCGCACCCTTTGTCGCCGCTGGAGATCCGAGATCTTCCGGCACGCGTCAGGTTCGAGGATGGCCACCGGCCGCCCTGGATGATCGGTGACGTGCAGGTGAAGTCCTCGCTTGTCGCTCACCGCGGCCCGACGCTCGGGTACCGACTCACGGCCGCGGGGTCGAGTGTGTGCTATCTGCCTGATCACGAGCCCGGGTTGGGGGCGAACCTGGAAACCGCGCAGCCGGACTGGATCTCCGGATATGCGCTCGCTCACGGAGCGTCGCTGCTGATCCACGATTGCCAATACGAGGACGTCGAGTACGGCGCACGCCGTGGGTGGGGGCACTCGCGGCTGTCCGATGCGTTGACCTTCGCGCTTCGAGCCCGCTGTCGCCAGCTGATGTTGACCCACCACGACCCAGACCACGACGACACTCGTCTTGACCAGATCGGCGCGGAGGCCGCCGAGCGGTGGGCGCTCCTTGGCGGAGAGGGCACGCCGGAGCTGGCTCGTGAGGGCAAGGCAATTGATGTCACCCCGTGAGAGGAGCTCAAGCTGTTTAGGCTGGATTGTGCCCAGCGGGATGCGCGTGCTATAGCCGCCTGGAGATGAGCAGTTCTAAGCCGCCGCGAGCCCGCAGCCTGCCTCGAGGCATCGCTGGGTCACTGGCACGAAGACCCGCGTGGCCGTGCCTGCAGCGAGAAAGGATTTCGCTGCAGCAGGGCCTAGGCGACGTGCTGTAACGGGGTGAGGGTATGGCGCTCGTACGCCCCAACGACCGCATTCGTATTCTCCCTGGCGCACAGCTTGCTATCGCCTTGGCGACCCTTCGCAGCCGCGGCTTGGGCGGGCTCAGCGTTGCCGCCGGACGCGCAGAGCAGCCACGCGGGCGTCGGGCGTCGCGTAGCTGAGGCTGTCCGCGAGGAGCAGTCTCCAAGCCGGATTCGTGCTGGGGGCTCGCTGCTGCTCCAGTAAGCCCGCTGCAGCCACGACGCCGTGGAGGTCGAGACGATTCCTCTACGCCTATCGCGGCAGCGCTGGCGCCGTGGCCGTTTCGCGCGGGGAGCAGCGGCGTCACCGGCTCGTCGAAAGGTCGTAAGAGTTCTCCGTTTCGTGGGGAGCAGGGTCTCAGATGGTTGAGGCTGTCTTCTGCGTGTAGCACCGGAGCAGCACGCTTTGTCCAGGACACCTTGCTGCTAACTAAGACGCATGGAAGGCAGCGGCCGTGCGCGTGCCGGCGAACGTCGAGGCGGAGCCTCTGGGCACGCTGGTCCCGGTCAGATCAACGGTGTTGCACCGTCCCCGGCCGTCCACGACACCCACGGATTCCATCGCCACGAGGCCGCATTTGCTGCTGGTCCCCGATTCGCACGGTGAGGAGCACGACCTTTGCGCCGGTGGCGGCCGAAGTTCTGGATGCTCCCCCAGAGCGGATAGGCCGAACGAACCTGCCGCGACTCCGGCTTGATCACCAGGGTGTCACCTTCTGCGGTTGCGATGTCCACGGTGCCGGCCAGGGTGAACCGGTCAAAGACGAACGGCAAGCTCCGGCCGGTGAAGATATCGGGCCGGTCCAAGAGCCCGAAATGCAGGTGCGGGCCCGTGGAGGGACCGGTGTTCCCGAGCTTGGCGAGGACCGCGCCGGCGTTCACGACGTCGCCGACCTTCACGGTGAGGCTGCCCGGCTGCAGGTGCTCGTAGACCGCGAACACCTTTGGGGCGATCTTGAGGATCACCTTGTTGCCGCCGATGTCCGCTTGCTTGTCCGCCGGGATCACCGCGCCCGGGGTCTGCTCCGGCACGCCGTCCTGGGTGAAGACCACGGTTCCGTGGGCGACCGCGAGCACGTCCGCCCCGAAGCCATAGAACTGCTCGTTCGTGCTGCCGTCCCCCGCAAAGAGCCGGTTCCCCTTGACCAGGCCCCAGTCGACGGCGAAGGTCTCGGGGGTTTCGATGCGGCGACCGTCGAGGGCGAGTCGAAGATCGCGGTGGGGGTTGGGTCCGCAGCACGCGGCGGTAGCGAGCCAACCATCCCCCTCGAGGGGTGGCTGGTTGATCACGATCGCGGGTCGCCGGTCGACCGCGACCTCAGGGCCGTCCACCTCGGTGGCGCCGAGGACCGCCACGCTCGGCGCGCCTGCCGGCAAGGTGTACGCGATCCGCTGCGTGACCCGCGCGGGCACGGTGCCCGGCGCCAGCGCCAGGTCGACCTCGACCGCAACCGCACCCGATGAGGGAATCGCGGACACCGGCGCGTGTGTGAACAGGTTCTGGGTCGCGGCGGCGAGCGTGTCCCCGTCGATCCGGCCGAGCTCCTTCCCGGCGGGATCGAGGACGGTCACGCTCGATAGCGTCACCGGGTCGCCGACCACATTGACGACGAGCAGATCGTATTCGACGTGGTCCTTGCCGTCGTCACCGCGGACGACCTGCGCGTCGTGAAGCGGACGGACCATGATCGCCGTCACCTCAGGCATGGCATTTCCGGCTGCGGCAGCCGCGGGCGCGAACACCGCAACGGAGGCGGCGAGAACGGTCGCGAGTGCCGCGATCCACGCGCGCAGGGAGGTCGATCGCAAGGTCATGGTTCGCTCCTTCGAGACTGGGGGAGGGCGACGGACGGCCGTCCTCGCTGCTTGTCCGCACGAACCTACCGCCGACATACCGCCGAGTCCAGCCTGGCGCTCCCAGCGGGGCACGAGTCGCGACGTCCGAAAGCGTGAGTATGAGCAGGCGCTCGTCGCCTGCGTCGACGCCGGCTGCCGTGTCAGCCCAATAGCGTCTTGAGCGCTCGCGTGCTGGCGCTACAGATGGGCCGCCGAGGCCGTACTCGGTGGCCCGAGCACGGATCGCATGTGGTTGGCGATCGCTTGGGCGAGCGCCCGGGCATCCGGCCGCCGGACGCGATCAGCTCAACGCGCAACGGCCGAAAGTCACGCAGATTGTTCGTGACAATCGCGCGTCGCTCGCTGAGCGCCAGCGAGACGAGCTCCGGGTCTGAGAGCGCCTCCCCATCCGGAGGCTCCGTTATGGGGGAACGTGCCTCGCGCTTGGGGCCGCGGCGGTGTACGTGTCGACTTGGCGACCCGCCAGGAGGCGAATAATCGAGATTCCCTTCCAGCAGCGCGAACAGCCACCGGATGCATCAGTCGGTGGCGGCGTGGCCGTGGCCCGCCAGCGCAGCACGACCAGATCGTGCTCGGCGATCTCGTCCTCGATCTTGATGTAGAGGTCAGGATAGGTCCGGCGGTGAGTAATCACCAGCCGTCGAAGCTCGTCTCGTCCGATCACTTTCCGCTCGGGCCACGGGATGTCGCCTACGTAGTCGATGGCCACCAGCTCGTCGATCAGCTCGATGCGACCCTCGTTCAGGACCGCCTCTACGAAGAGTCGGGCCTTCTGCTTATTGAGCTCGCTCAACCGTGTTCACCTCGTCCTGCATGGTCTCCCCAGCCGGTCGTGCTTACAAGGGAGGATCCCCGACTGTTTTCCCGCGGGTTTCGATCCTGGCACGCCCCCGATCGTCGGTGTATCGTGGGCCGGTGCTGGGCGCGATGAGCGCTCTCCTTGAACGCGACCGCGAGCTCGAGACGCTGCGTGAAGGCGTTGATCGTGCTGCGGCGGGAGAGGGGACGCTAGTCCTGATCGAGGGACCCGCTGGCACGGGCAAGACCGTGCTGACGCGAGCGGCGCGCGAGCTCGCGGACAGGACCCGCGTGGTGGCGCTCGAGGCACGGGGTTCCGAGCTCGAGCAGCCGTTCGGGTTCGGTGTGGTCCGCCAGCTGTTGGAGCCGGTGGTCACGGGGAGGCCAGGACGTGCCGATCTGTTCGCCGGCGCGGCTGGTCCCGCAGCGCGTTTGTTCGAGCCAGACGGAGGTCACTCACGGGGGATCGAGGCGGGATTTGAGGCGTTGCACAGCCTGTACTGGCTAGTGGTGAACCTTGCCGATGCGGCGCCAGTCCTCCTGTCGGTCGATGATTGCCAGTGGGTCGATCTGGACTCGCTGCGGTTCGCTGCCTACTTGGCACAGCGGCTCGAGGGGCTGGGGGTGATGATGCTTCTGACGGGACGTCCGCCTGACTCGCCGCTCAAGGCCGCGGGGCCACTTTGGGTGCAGCTGCATTCGCGACCGCAAGCCGTTGCGTTGCCTCTCCGAGAGCTGAGCCGCTCTGCGGCGACGGCGCTTGTGCGAGAGCGTCTGGGGGCGGAGGCAGGGGACGAGTTCTGCCGCTCGTGTCATGCCGCGACTGGCGGCAATCCGCTGTTTCTGCGGGAGCTTCTGAGGGCCTTCGAGGCGGCCGGCGTGGCGCCTTCGGAAGCTGCTGCTCGCGAGGTGCAAGCGGTCGGCCCGGCCACGGTGAGCCGGTTTGTTTTGCATCGGCTTGCTGCCCTCGGCCCCTCAGCGACCGAGCTGGCGCGCGCGGTCGCGGTGTTCGGAGACGGCTGCGAGCTCGTGCTAGCCGGTCGTGTGGCGGGGGTCCGCGAGGTCGCGGCGCGCGCGGCGGCGGACGATCTCGTCCGGGCGGACATCTTCGTTCAGGCTGAGCGTTTGTCGTTTGTTCATCCAATCGTGCGAGCGGCGTTGTACGAGGATCTGGCTCCGGGCGAGCGCCAGGCGCGGCACACCGCGGCTGCCGACGCCCTGGCCGAGGACGG
>Ga0187777_10002608_pt1 | contig 11483 bp, 5 predicted proteins | sample 1015_Q2_SP5_10_M_FD_132416 | JGI IMG/M metagenome (GOLD analysis project Ga0187777, IMG submission 132416) | Tropical peat soil microbial communities from peatlands in Department of Meta, Colombia - 1015_Q2_SP5_10_MG | ecosystem: Environmental > Terrestrial > Soil > Wetlands > Peat | place...
CCGGCTCGCCGCTGCAGATGTGCGTGTGTACGCTGATCCCACGGCTCTCCAAGCGGCCGCGCGCGCGAGTGACGATCTCTTCTGCACGCGTCTGCTCCTGCTCGGCGGTGGCCAGCTCGGCGGTTGCGAGCCCACCTGCGGCGGCCAACCAGGCGGCGGGCGAGGTCGAGGCAAAGGCGCTGACGATATGGACGGGGGCTCCCAGCGCCAGGGCCAGCTCACCGGCCCTGTCCACCGCGAGCTGCGCGCTTGCCGAGCCGTCGGTACCGGCCACAATTGGATCTTTTGACATCTTCTACTCCCCGGTGTCTGACACGCACATGAGCGCTCCTCGTGCGCCCTCAGCAGATAGGCGGATCCTACCCCCGCGGGCCTCTGGGTGTGGAGAAGAGGGCCTGGAGAAGGTCCCGCGGGCTCGTCCGAAGAGGTTCTCCGCCCTCGATCCAGGACAGCTCGTGCGGACATTAGCCATAAGCTTATGTGACTGTGGTTGGTCGGTCGCTCGTCCGAGATGTGATATTGCGGGACGGCAGCCCGCTGAGGCTTCGCACGCCGACGGTCGAGGACTACGACGCCATCAAGTCCTTCTACGACTATTTGTCGGAGGACAGCCTCTACACGCGCTTCCACGGCTGGGTGCGGACCGAGGGGCCGGCACGCTCGGATGCAGAGGCCGACGGCGATGCTCGCGTGGTGCTGATCGGATGGCGAGGAGACCGGGTCGTGGCGTCTGGCGGCTACGACCGGCTGCGTGAGCCGGCGGTCGCGGAGGTCGCGTTCACGGTCGCCGATGACTTCCAGGGCCACGGCGTCGCCACGCGGATCCTCGAGCAGCTGGCGGAGATCGGCGCGGGGCGCGGCATCGAGCGCTTCGACGCCGAGGTGGCCGAGACCAACGGGGCGATGCTGCGCGTCTTTCGCCGGGCGGGCTTTGGCGTCCGCAGCAAGCTGGACTTCGACGAGTTACTGGTCTCCTTGGACATCCATCCGACGGAGGTGGTGCGGGAGCGGATCGAAGAGCGCGACCACATTGGCGTGGTTGCGTCGCTTCGCTCGATCCTCGCGCCGGCCTCGGTTGCGGTCGTGGGGGCCTCGAATGAGCCGGGCAGCGTGGGAGGCGACCTGTTTGCCAATCTGATCGCTGGCGGCTTCCGAGGGGTGGCGGTCCCCGTGAACAGGAGGGAAGGGGCTGTGCGCTCAGTGCGGGCGGCGGCTGGCCTTGGCGATCTCGAGGAGTCGCCGGAGCTGGTGGTCGTTGCGGTGCCGGGCGAAGAGGCGCTCGATGTGGCCGCAGAGGCCGCACGCTTAGGAGCGAAGGCTCTGCTGGTGACCTCGCGCTTGGCGGAGGGCGCGACCGCGGACCCGGGGCGAGAGCAGCGGCTGCTTGAGATCGTGCGCTCGGCCGGCCTGCGCCTGGTGGGGCCGAGCACGCTGGGCGTGCTGAACAATGATGCCTCGATAAGCCTCCGTGCGACGTTTGCGGGCGCCCCGGTGCCTGCCGGGCGCCTCGCGATCTCGTCGCAGTCGGGGGCGATTGGGATCGCGCTGCTGGGTCATGCGGCGGCGCGCCGGCTGGGTGTGTCGAGCTTCGCCTCGCTCGGCGACCGCGCCGATGTTTCGACCAACGACCTGCTCGAGTACTGGGAGGAGGACGAGGCCACTGCGGCGATCATGCTCTACGTCGAGACGTTCGGGAATCCGGACCATTTCGGGCGGATCGCGCGGCGGGTTGCGAGGCGCAAGCCGATTCTCGCGATCAAGGGCAGGAGGGCGGAGGTCCGGTCGGAGGAGGCGCGCTCGCACACGGCGGCGGCACTGCGCGGGGACGCCGTGGTTGACGCGCTTCTGCGTCACGCCGGGGTGATGCGCTTTCACAGCGGTGAGGAGCTGTTCGACACCGCCGAGTTCTTCGAGACGCAGCCGCTGCCGCTGGGGCGCCGAATGGGGATTGTTAGCAGCTCGAGAGGCGTGGCTACGCTCGCCATCGATGCCTGTGGGTCGCGCGGGTTGGCGGTCGGCAACTCGCTCGTGATTGGCTCCCGCGCCGGGCCCGCGGATTACGCGGCGAGCATCCGTGAGCTTCTTGCCGAGCAGACGATCGACGCGGTGATGGCCTACCACGTCGACGTCGGAGGCGGTGATCCGGAGGCGGTGCTTGCGGCGATCTCTGAGCTCGCCGCCCAACAGGACAAGCCGATGGTCGCGTCGGTGATCGGCGGCGACGGCCGGCGGGTCCAGCGGCAGGGCAGCTCGGTCCCGAACTTCCGTTTCCCGGAAACCTGCACGGCTGTCCTGGGGCGTGCGGTCGAGCGACGGGAGTGGCTCTCCCGAGCGCTTGGGCAGCGCCCGGAGTTCGATGGCATCGACGCCCAAGCCGCCCGTGCCCGGGTGGCAGCGTGGCTGGACGATCACCCCGTCGTCGGCCCGCAAGAGAGCGGCGGCTGGCTGCCGATCGCGGAGTCCGAGGCCCTGCTCGCCACGCACGGGATCCCGTTCGTGGCCAGCGAACGCTGCTCGGAGGTCGAACGGGCCGTCTCGTCAGCGTCTGCCCTCGGGGGGTCGGTCGTCCTCAAGGCCGACTTCGCCCCGCCATCACACGCCACGGATGTGGACGCGGTCCTGCTCGGTCTGGAGGGGGAGGCCGCCGTGCGAGCAGGCTGGCAGGAGCTCGAGCGCCGGTCCCGGTCGGCTGGTCGCGAGTGGCGCGGGGTTATCGTCCAGCCCCTCGTTGGGTCTGGTGCCGATGTCTTGGTCGGCGCGCTGGCGGACCCGGAGCTGGGACAAGTGATGGCGATCGGCCTTGGCGGGCGCCAGGCAGGCCTGGGGCGCGACGTTGCCTATCGGCTGTTGCCGTTCACCGACGTCGACGCACGCGAGCTGATCGATGGCTCCGAAGCCGTCTCGATCCAGCTCGACGGCTTCCGCGGCTCCCTCCCCCGAGACCGGATGGCGCTGCAAGACCTGATCCTGCGCTTCGCCGCGCTACTGCGCTCCGTCCCGGAGCTGGTCGAGGTGGATCTCAACCCTTTGCGTTGTCTACCCGAGGGCGCGCTCGTGCTCGACATGCGCTTGCGGGTCGAGCGCAGGTCGCGAGCCGAAGCGGTGACGCGTTGGTAAAGATGCCGGGCGACAGCGCGGACACGCCCGACCGAAGTGGGCGTGGACGTCGAGTGATCCGGGCGCTTCAGCGTTAGGCCCGCTTGCCCGCCACCATACGGACGCCGGAGGCGCCGAGAGGGCGGCGGCGCCGACGGAAGCGCCCTCGGAGGCGATCTTCTTGGCGGGGGAGGAAGCGCGCTCAAGCTGGATGTTGTCTTGGTTAGATTCTAGATGACGGTGCATGAGGCAGCTCGCGGCCGCTGAGCACCAGCTTCAGTCCGGCGCCCGCGAGAGGCCAAGTCTGAGTCGGCGGCCGAGGTCCTTCGCACACTGAGGTGGATGTCGCCGCCCGGCGCGCTGATCGCGTCCGTCGCCTTCGCGGAGCTTCGCCGTCGATGGCTGGTCGGCTGACTGAACGGCGAGTTCCGGCGAGACGTTGCGAAGCTCAGGAGGTGCGCACGATGAACAAGCCACATCGGGCGTGATGCGAGACACGGTTGGGAAGGGACCCGAGGAAGCGCCGCGAGCCGATCATCCCGCGGTTGCCCACCGCGATCATCTGCGCATTTCCGCGGCGGCGATCGTCATCCGCACCTCCGCTGGCTCGCCTGGGCACACGTGAGTAGTCGGAGTCACCTCGACACCTTGGCGCCTCAGGCGCGGACTGGCTCGGTCGACGATCTCCTGCGCAACCTGCCGCGCATTATCGTCGTCTTGGCCCGGCACGCCATCCTCGCGGCGGCTGCCGTCGAGGTCCCCAACGAGCCCGAAGAGTACGCGGTGACGACATACACCTGCGCTCCAAGCGCACGAGCCAGTTCCGCACCCCTATCGACGGCGACTTCGGCCATTGCCGAATCGTCGGTGCCGGCCACAATCGGACCATTCGGCATCTCGCTCACCCCGGCTGACTTGTGCGCCTGAGGCCAGGCCGCACCGTTGCACATGCGAGCAAAGCTTGTCTCGACCAGAGCATCCTACGGCGCGCAACCCCTGGCCGGGGAAAACCTGTGACGGCGAGAGGGCCAAGCAGTGGTGGGGTGCGCGTAACCCTAGGTGCGCGGGTCTCCAGTGATGGACACCAGCCTCCGAGCGAGCGTGCGCAGAAGCTTGCGCTCGATGCTTGGATCAGTGGCCAACACGCTACCGAAGGCCGAGGCAGTGACGACAAAGAAGCGCAGCGTCGTCGTCGCGGTGACGGTTGCCGTCCGGACTACGCGCTCGAGCAAGGCGATTTCGCCAAAGAATTCGCCGCTCCCTATTGTCGCGAGATGTTTGCCACCTCTCGTGACCTCGGCCTCGCCTTCGATGATCACGAAGAACTCGTCTCCGCGTTGGCCCTCTTTACACAGGACAGTGCCTGCCGGGACGTCGAGATCGTCCGTGAGTCTTGCAAGAATCGTCAGCTGCTTGCTGCCCAGCCCCTCGAAAAGAGGGGAGCGCTTCAGCGCCGCCACCTTCGTGTCCTGACGAAACCGCGCCACCCGGGAATCTTACCCGCAGGTAGATCGTCACGGAGGAGCGTGCGCGCGGAGGCGATCGAGATCGAGTACCGTGAGACGCCGCCGGTGGGTTTGGACGAGCCCCATTGCCCCGAGCGTGCGGAGCGACCGGGCCGTTGACTCGCGCGATGAGGCGCTCCACGAGGCGAGCTCTTCCTGGGTGATCGTCAGCACCACGTCGATCTTGCCGTTGGCTCCGCCGCGAAGCGCTCCGTCAGCTCGACCAGGCGGCTGGCCACCCTGGCGAGGCTTCCGGTGGTTGCGACTCGGTTCGGCGCGGGGACTGGGCGTGCAACCGCGCGAGGGTCATCTCCAACAAGCGGACGTGACGCGTGGTCTGCGAGAAACGAAGTTCGGAGGTCGCGGACGTCGACCCTCAGCCCCTCGACCGTGGGCACCGCATTTGGTATTTGGTCCAGCTTGAGTCCTTAGTCAGCAGGGTCGAAAAGGAGTGATGATGGTCATCCTGAAGATCGCTTTCATGTTTCGATCGGTGTTGAGATCGTCGGCTTCCTGGCGTGGAGCGTCGTCACGCAGCATCGCCAGTCCGGAGCTGGGTTGCCGCGCTTGATTGGATTAGAATCCCCGACGTGCGGGCCGGCTCGCGGCCTACGTTGTGGGATTTCTGGTGCGGGGCGCTCCAAATACGGGGAAGTTCGACTGCTACGTCCCTCGCGTGCTCCTCAAACGGCTTGTCGCCGCACCGGAGGATCTCGTAGAGACGCTCGAGGGCACCATGGTGTTCGTCGACGTTTCGGGATTTACCAGGCTCTCCGAGCGCTTGGCTCGAAGGGGCAGGGAGGGCGCCGAACACCTCACCGACGCCATCAACGCATGCTTCTCGGCGCTTCTCGCCGACGCATATGCCAACGGCGGTTCCCTCCTGAAGTTCGGGGGCGATGCGCTGCTGCTGTGGTTCGACGGCGACGACCATCCGCTCAGGGCGTGTGCGTCGGCCGTGGCGATGCGCAACACGATTCGCCGGGTGGGCCGCATCAGCGTCGCCGGCAGCCAGATCAGTCTGCGGATGTCGGCCGGCGTGCACAGCGGCAACTTCCAGATGTTCCTCGTCGGCAAGTCGCACCGCGAATGCCTCATCGCAGGGGCGGACAGCAGCAGGGTGGTCGAGATGGAGGCGGCGGCCTCGGCCGGTCAGGTCCTACTCAGTACGCAGACGGCGGCGATGCTCCCCCGACGCGCGCTCGGGGCGACCGCCGATCCCGGGATGCTGCTTGCGCGCTCGCCGTCCACGCGCAACTTCGCGCCAGACGAGAAGATTCACTGTCCGGGCGACGATGCGATCATCCGCTGTCTCTCGACGGAGGTCCGCCGCCATGTGCTGGCGGCACCGGCCGCGCCCGAGCACCGGACCGCCGTCGTCGCATTTGTCCAGTTCGGTGAGCTGGACGAGTTGATCAAGGCGCGCGGGCCCGGGGCGGCAGCGCAGGCGCTCGACGCGTTGGTCGAGGCGGTCCAAACCGGAGCCGATCTGTTTCAGGTCTGCTTTCTCGGCTCCGATGTTGCGGCAGGTGGCGGCAAGCTGATTCTGACGGCGGGCGCTCCACGCGCCGTTGGGGATGACGAGGAGCGAATGCTCCTCACGCTTCGCCACGTCGTCGAGCAGCAGCGCGAGCTTCCGATCCGAATCGGGGTCAACCGCGGCCGGGTGTTCGCAGGCGAGATCGGTCCGCATTACCGCAGGACGTACTCGGTGATGGGAGACACTGTCAACCTCGCCGCCAGGTTGATGGCGAAGGCGCCTTGGGAATCGGTGTACGCGACGGAGGGGGTACTCACTCGTTCGCAGACCAAATTCCAGCTGAGCCGGTTGGAGCCCTTCATCGTGAAGGGCAAGAGCCAGCCGATCGAGGCCTGGGAGGTCGGGCCACTCGCCCGCGCCGGCGCCGCCCATGGGAGCAAACAGGTACCGCTCGTCGGGCGCGATGCGGAGTACGCAACGCTGCGCAACGCGCTGGTGCAAGCGGAGCGGGGCCACGGCTCGCTGATCGAAATCATCGGGGAGACGGGTAGCGGCAAGTCCCGCCTGCTCGCCGAGGCGCGCGACCTCGCCGGCCGGTTCCGCTCCGCGCACACGATCTGCGAGAACTACCGGCGGAGCGTCCCGTACGTCGTCTGGCGGGACATCCTGCGCCAGCTGCTCGGGCTGCACTGGGACGATCCGGATGACATCGTGCTCGACGCCATCCGCAAGCACGTCGAAATGTCCAACCACGAGCTTCTGCCCTGGCTTCCGCTGCTCGCGCTCGCTTTCGATGTGCAGGTGCCCACGACGCGGGAAGTCAGCGAGCTTGCCGCCGACTACCACACGCCGAAGCTGCACGAGGTCGTGCTCGAGTTCCTCGAGCCCTTGCTGGCAGTCCCCACCCTGATTCAGATCGAGCACGCACACTTCATGGACGCGGCCTCCGCCGCGCTTCTGCAGGCGATCGCGCCCCAACTGGAGTCGTCTGCCTGGACGATGATGGCGACGCGGCGCGATGTCACGGGAAGCTTCGAGGGCACGCCGGAGTCGTCAACGCGGATCATACTCGGGCCTCTTCCCGCCGACACGATGATGGAGCTGGCGGAAAGCACGCCAGAGGCGAGCATGGTCCCTCCGGACCTGCTCGAAACGGCCGTGCAACGGGCCGGGGGAAGCCCAGAGTTCCTGCTCGATCTTCTGGCGGCGGCGGCCAGTGGTTCCGAGGCATTGCCGGACAGCATGGAAGCGGCCGCCACGGCCCGGATCGACGAGCTCGAGCCCTCCGACCGGATCCTGGTGCGCCGCGCGTCGGTGCTCGGCCTTTGCTTTCACCCGCGCCTGCTGCGCTACGTCCTCGACCCAGCTGTCTCTGAGCCTGACGAGCACACCTGGAGCCGGATGTCCAGCGTGTTCGCGGATGACGGCGACGGCTACGTGCGGTTCAAGCGGCCGGCCGTGTTCGAGGCCGCCTATGAAGGCCTGCCTTACCGGTTGCGGCGTCAGCTGCACGGCGCGGTGGGCGAGGCGCTCGAGCCCGAACTGGGCCATGACGCCGACGCCGATCCCGCCGTGCTCTCGCTCCACTTCATCCTCGCGGGCGATCATGGCCGGGCGTGGAAATACGCCAAGCTGGCCGCGGAGCGGGCAGTCGCCAAGTTCGCTCAGGCCGACGCAGCGCGGCTGTATCGCCGGGCGATCGACGCGGCGCGCCACGACCGAGCGAGCGACCTCGAGCTGGCCGAGTGCTGGGAGGCGCTCGGCGAGGCGCTGAGTCAAAGCGGGCACCTGTCTGCTGCGGTCGATGCGCTCACGGCTGCCCGCAGGCTCGTCCGAGACGATGCGCTCGCACAATCGCGCCTCTTCCTACGACATGTGAGGATCGCCCACCGTCGCGGTCGACTGGCGGACGCCGTGCGCTGGGGCGGACGGGGCCTTCGGGCCGTTGACGATGCCGCAGACGACGAATCGCGGGTCATTCGCGCCCGCCTACTCGCGGAGCTCGCGTTCATCAGGTACTACCAAGGACGACCGAAGGAGGCCGAGCGCCTGTGCCGCACGGCCATAGCCCAGTTCGAGTCCGACGTGGAGCAGCGACCAGTCGCGCATGCGAGCTACGTCCTTGACATGGCTCTGATGGATCTGGGGCGCCTTGACGAGGCTACTCATTCACGCCGGGCACTCGCGATATACGAACGGTTGGGTGACCATGTGGAGCAGGGATATGTGCTCAACACCATGGGCCACCTCGCATACGTCCGGTGGGAGTGGGACGAGGCGCTAAGACTCCTCTCCCGTGCGGCTGACGCCTTCGAACGCGCGGGCAGCCAGGGCGGCATCGCGCTCGCGAGCTGCAACATCGGTGAGCTCCTCGCCGAACGCGGAGCGCCAGGGGAGGCGGCAAAGCAGCTCGGCCGCGCGCGACGGATTTGGAGCGCAAGCGGCGAGCGGGCCTCGGCAGCCTACGCGGACCTGCAGCTGGGGCGCGTGGCCGGCCGCGACAGGAACATTGAAGTCGCGCGGGAGCTGGTAAACGAGGCGACGCGCGAGTTACGCACGCTGGGCGAGACCCGATCGTTGGAAGAGGCCGAGCTCGTACTTGCGGAGGCGGAAGCATTCGGAGGTGACGCGTCGCGCGCGGTGGAGATCACGGAGCGCGTGGGCACCTCCAGTCACGAGCAGCCATGGCTGAAGCGCATCCGCGGGATCGCGCTCGCCCGGCTCGGACGTCTCGACGATGCCATCGACGCGCTCGACGCGTCGCTGCGGATGGCGCGGCACAGCCGTGCGCTCTACGACGTGGCGGCCACACTCGACGTCCTTCATGCCCTCGGTGCCGAACGTGATGAGCGAGCCCATGAACTCGACTCACTGCTCCTGAGGCTGGGGGTCGAGCGGCTCCCAGCCCTCGAACTCGGGCCAACGACGAAGGAGCTTGCCGGGGCGATCGGCGGCTGACCTCCGCCGATCAGTTACCCATCCGCATGTCGAACCCGTGCGGGATTGCGGCCACAATCGTGTGCACTGGCTCGCCCGCACCCGCATTCTGCCGGGAGAAAACGCCTGGGAGCTTGCTGCAGTTCACCTGCAGGGCCTGCTTACCACAGTCCGGGAGCAGCCCCACGAATCCGGCAGTGCCGTCCGGCAGAAGAATGGAGTTGGCGGGAGCGAGCGAGCAGCCACTCCATGGCGTGCACTGCGTCTCAGGCGACGGGTTGACGAGTTGGGTGAATGGCGTCTTCGTCTCGAGGCAAACCTCGGATTCGTAGGTTTGGAAGTCCGTGGTGTTGATCGCGATCATCTGGCTTCGGTCCGAGCCGTTGTCGGCGCCGTTAGAGAGGTTCTCGTAGGTCAAATGTGGAGAAGTGACGCCCGAGCAGTTAGGAACGGTGTTTGGGGGACTTGAAGGGTTCTGGGGGTCATCGATCAGCGGCGGGCCGAAGTCGATCGACTCGATCTGAGTCACCGTGGTCTGTCCGCTCGAGGTGGTGACCGTCGTGCTGATGCTTCCCGGCGCGCTGGTTGCGGTTCCGCCGTTGGCGAGCGTCGTGCTGCACCCCTGCGTCTTTGCGCACGATGCCACCGCGCTCGTGACGGTGCCGTATGCGCTGTTGCTGTCCGAATTCAGATCGTTGCCCGCGCCGTTGAAGTCATTGGACTGCTTGGCCTCGTCGGTCCAGAAGCAGGGCGATGTCGTCGTGCAGGCGGTGGTCGAGGGCGCTGGTGTGACCGCTGACATGCTGATCGAGATGAACTGACCGGGCGCCAGGTTGAGGTTCCTGAAACCAACCGTCGTCCCGCCGTTAAGCCGAAGTTGCGGGCGATTAAGGAGAACGAAACAGGCCGGCGCCTGATTGTTGAACTTTGGCGGGCAGGTCGGCAGCGACGTGCTGATCACCGAGAAGCCCGCCGGTGTGCTCGGGACGTTCAGGTTGTCCGAGCCAAGCCTAATCCCCGTCCCCAGCTTGTTGTCGTTGGTGAACGTAACGGACAGACTCGACGGGTTGGCAGTGGTGCCTCCGGGGGCGATCACAGCTGGGTTGGTGGAGGTGCAGCCGGTCTGGCCGCCTCCGCAGATCACGATGGAATACGGCTTGTTGGGGCTCGCGCCTGCGCCGGCGCTAAGGGTCAGCGCCGCGAGAGCCGCGAGGAACAGCGCCAAGGCCATCGCGCGAAACCATCGAGCATCCATATCGTCGTCCCCCTCTTCCTGTTTCGCACCAGCGTCGATGGCCCCGGTAGCGCGTCCACGCTCGGAGCCTAGGAATTATATAGGGACTCGTCGTCGTTGGGGTTGATTCGCGCTCCCGGGGTGAGCCCGATTCAGGTGATGCCGAAGCGAAGCGGTCTGGCCCTGTCAAGCTCGCGAAGTGCTGCACACTGCGCTTCGCAAGCCTTCGTGCGGACCGCTTCGTCATGAATCGAAGACCGGCTCGAGGCCAGGATGCCACGTCGCTCGAGGCCGTGGACGACGTGCCAGGTAACGGCGCGGTTGGAGATATCGTCACGGCTTCTGGCGGTGGTGATCGTGCTGCAGCGGATCGACGGCTGCGGCACTTGAGCGCCTCGGTGGCGATCAGCCCTCGACCTGCTCGACCTCAGTGTCGAGAGGCGGGTGGGCCGAGCGCCTTGCGGCATTCACCAGCCCGGCCCGCGTGGCCACCTCGCGCGCGGCTCGCGTCCCGTGGTCGCGTACCTAGGCCTGGACCCGCGCGTCTACCAGTCAGGCTCCGGCAAGGCGCGCACGGGGCGGATCTCCAAGCAAGGCTCGCCGCAGGCACGCTGGGCGCCAGTCGAAGCCGCCCAGTCAGTCGCCCAGCAACCCGGACCATTACACGCCTTCTAGGAGCGCGTCCGAGCCCGCAAAGGCCACAACGTCGCCACGGTCGCCGTCGCCAGCGAGCTCGCGGTCCTGTTCTACTGCATGCTCACCGCGAGGAGGACTACGCCCATCAGCAGCCCTCGCTCACTACCCAGAAGCTCCGGCGATGAGAGGTCAAAGCCGGCCAGCCGACGGTCAAGGGCAACCCGACCGGGGTGTGGGCCACGCGCGAGCGGATGCGCCAGGCCGAAAAGCAGCTCGCGGTGCAGGCCGCGGCCTCCTACGAGCGCTCAGTCGCCGATTGGCAGACAGCGGGGGCCACCAAGAACAAGGCGGGCGCGAGCTCGTGACAGCGGGGCGCGCATAGAAGGCCCTCGAAGGGCATGGTCGCGTGCCAGGCCTATAGGTCATCCTGGTTGTTGCCTCGACCGCCGCCGGGAGAGGGCTTTGCTTTGCCCGCCCCCCGTGTGGAGGGCCGACCGTAGACCAGCCCCTCTCGGCGGTGGTGAGGTGCCGCAAGCGGCAACAGGACGTAGCCCCGTGTTGAGGGCCTGTCTATAGGCATCCGCAACGGTACCTC
>Ga0187777_10002609_pt1 | contig 11482 bp, 14 predicted proteins | sample 1015_Q2_SP5_10_M_FD_132416 | JGI IMG/M metagenome (GOLD analysis project Ga0187777, IMG submission 132416) | Tropical peat soil microbial communities from peatlands in Department of Meta, Colombia - 1015_Q2_SP5_10_MG | ecosystem: Environmental > Terrestrial > Soil > Wetlands > Peat | place...
ACGTTCATCAACGAGCACAGCCAATGGGCCCTGCTCGTGATGTTCGCGCTGCTCACGCTCGAGTCGTTCGGCCTTCCGGTTCCGGGTGAGACGGCCTTGATCGCCTGCAGCGTGCTCGCCTCGCAGGGCGCGCTCTCCATCGGCTGGGTCATCGTGGTCGGCGTTCTCGCCGCAATCGTCGGCGACAACCTCGGCTACTGGGCCGCGCGCAAGGGCGGACGACCTTTGCTCGAGCGGTACCGGCTGACGCGACCGTATGCAGAGAAGTACCTGCCCAGAGGAGAGCGGTTCTTCGCGAAGCACGGCGGCAAGGCGGTGTTCTTCGGCCGCTTCGTCGCCGTCCTGCGGGTGACCGCCGCCTGGGTCGCCGGCATCACGCACATGCACTGGTGGCGTTTCCTCGGCTGGAACGCGGCAGGGGGGATCGTCTGGGCGACCGGGGTCGCCGTGATCTCCTACTGGCTGGGCGACGCCGCGGCGAGCGCGCTCAGCCGCTACGGCCTGTACGCCGCGGGCGGCGCGATCGTGCTGTCGGCGGCGGGCTTTCTGATCGTCCGGCGCCTCGAGCGACGCGTCCTCGAGGGAGACCAGTAGGCGACGGATGTGACGATCCGGTGACGATGTGGGAACCCGACCCGCTATGGCGCCGTGAGTAGTAGTTTTTGGGTGATTCCGACTTCGCCGCCGTTGGCGCAGTCGCAATCGGCTTTCGAAAGAGGAGGATTTCCATGGCAGACGAATCACCGGTCCTCGACTTGCTCGCGAGCATGACGGCGGACTCGATCGAGGCTTCGAGCCTCGACGCGGAGAAACTGATGCTGGTGCGCATCGCGGCCCTGGTCGCGGTGGATGCCCCGCCGGTGTCCTACGTGCTGAACCTCGGTGCGGCCTCCGAGTTGGATCTCGATCCCGATGAGATCCAAGGCGTTCTCGCCGCGGTTGCGCCGATCGTCGGCACGGCGCGTGTCGCCGCTGCCGCCGGGAACATCGTTCGGGCGCTCGGCATCGCTCTCGACCTCGCAGAGCTCGAGAGCACGGAGGCGTAGGGCCACCAGCCGCGGGTTGAGGCGGGCGCCGTCGCGCGCTCGCCTCAGCCGGCGCTCATGATGTGCCGGCCCGCGCGTCTTCCGCAAGCTGCGCCTGCACCGCCTCGTGCACGTTGCCGTGAATGTGATCGGCGCCGATCCGATCGACGACGCCGTCGGCCGCGAGCACGCTGAGAACAGTGCTCTTGACGCGGGCGAGCCGCAGCGAGATCCCGTAGTTCTCGCCGAGCTCGCTCAGCTCGGCGAGCTTCGCAGACCCCTGTGAGTCGACGAAGTCGGCGCCCTCGAGGTCGACGACGATGGCGTGGACAGGTGGGTCGGCATCTTCCACGAGCTTGCGGAGCCGGTCGTGGAGCGCGTCGGAGGTGGCGAAGAAGAGCCCGCCGTCGAGTCGCACGACCGGGAGTCCGGGGAAGGTCTGATCGCCTGGATCGTCCGGCTCGCGGAAGACCTGTGTCCCCTCCTGCCGCGCGAGTAGCGGCATCGAGGGCGCCGTCGCCACGTACACGAGCCACGCGAGCGACAGGGCGATGCCGATCAGGACTCCGGCGAGCACGCCGGCCGAGAGCACCGCGATCACCGCGATGAGCGCGACCCAGAAATCGAACCGTTTGACCCGGAAGAGCCTGCGGAACTCCGGCACGTCGATCATCCCGAACACGACGGCGTCGATGATCACGGCGGCTAGCACAGGCTTGGGAAGGTGGGAGAAGAGCGGCGCGAGCGCGATCAGGGTCAGCAGAACGCATGCACCTGTAACCAGGGAGGCCAGCGGCGTGCTCGCGCCTGCCGACTCGTTCAACGAGCTCGCCGAGAGGCTCGTCGACACCGGCATCCCTTGAAAGACGCCGGCACCGACGTTGGCCATTCCCTGGGCCAGCGACTCCTGGTCGACGTCGATCCGGTAGCGGTGTCGCGCCGCGAAGGCGCGCGCGTCGCCTGCCGTCTGCGAGAAGCCAATCAACAAGAGCGCGGCCGCGGCTGCGAGGATCGTCGCGATGTGGTCCTTCACGAGTTGGTAGTGGGGGAGCTGCGGCGCTGGCAGCCCGCGCGGCACGTGGCCGACGAGCGCGACGCCGTGAGCGCCCAGGTGGAACAGCCACGACGCGAGCAGCCCGCCGACGACGAGCACCAGCGCGCCCGGGACGGCCGGAGCCACGAAGCGGAGGCCGAGGATGACCGCGAGAGCGACCGCTCCAACGAGCAGCGTCGTCCAGTGGATCGAGCCGAGCGAGCGGGCCCAGGACGAGAGCTCCTGCCAGGCGTTCGTGCCGCTGTTGGAGGTGCCGGTCAGCTTCGGCAGCTCGCCGATCACGACGTCGACGGCCGCTCCCGCGAGGAAGCCGGTGACGACCGCCTTCGAGAGGAACTGTGCGATCCGGCCGAGACGGAACACGCGCAGCAGCAGGAAGAGCAGCCCGCTCGCGATGGTGATCGCTGCGACCAGCTGCGCGGCTTGATCGCCGGCGAGCTTCGTCGCGATCACCGCCCCGCCCGCCACGGCGGCGAGCGACGAGCTCGGCCCCGTCGAGATGTGGCGCGACGTGCAGAAGAGCGCATAGATCAACGCACCCGCCGCTGCGGCATAGAGGCCGTTCTGCACCGGCACTCCGGCGATGCCGGCGTAGCCCAGGTTCTTCGGGACGATCAGCGCGGTGACAGCGACACCAGCAGCGATATCGCCGCGCAGCAGGCCGCGGTCGTACCGAGGCAGCCAGTCGAGGATCGGGAGCAGGCGAGCGACGCCGCTCGGCCGCACCGATTCGGTGGCGGTCTCCACGGCGTCGCTCGCCCTCAACCGCCTGCTAGGCGAGCGCTTTCGCCTTCAGCGTGTCGAACTCGGCCTGGCTGATCGCGCCAGTCTCGAGCAGCTGCTTGGCCTTGGCGATCTCGTCTGCGGCGCCTGCGCCTCCGCCCGAGCCGGCGACGGAGCGAACGTGGGCGTCGAACTGGGCCTGCTGGTCGGCCGCCTGCCGCATCCTCCGCTCGCCCATGCCCTTACCCTCAGCGATCAGGTAGATGAAGATCCCGAGGAAGGGAAGCACGATCACGAAGATGCACCAGCCGGCCTTCGCCCAGCCGCTGATGTCGTGTCGGCTGAACAGGTCTCCGAGGATTCCGAACAGCATCCAGAAGAACAGGATCCAGCAGAAGAAGATCAGCATCGACCACATGACCTGGCCGAACGTGTACGCCAGCACTCCAACCTCCTTGGTCCTTTGAGAACGTGCCCGTGCGACTCTATTCACGTTGGCAGCTGCCTGCGGCACCGCCCGCAGCCGTGCCTATCATCGTCCTCGTCCGTAGGTGTGGCAGCTCGGCTGCGATTTTCGGAGGAGGAACGATGGCCAAGAACGGTGCTTGGACGGGGTGGATCAGCTTTGCCGGCTTGCTCATGGTCGTGATGGGCGGACTCGATTTCTTCGAGGGGTTGATCGCAGTGATCCGGGGGCAGTACTACGTGCTGACCGCGAACCAGATCATCGTCTTCGACATCAAGACGTGGGGTTGGATCACGTTGCTGTGGGGGATCGTCGTCGGTCTGTCCGGCTTCGGCCTGCTCAGTGGCGCGAACTGGGCTCGCTGGGTCGCGATCGTGATCGCGAGCCTCAGCTTCTTCGCGCAGCTCGGCTTCGTCGGGAGCTCGTCGTACCCGCTGTGGTCGCTGACGGTGCTGGTGCTGACCGTGATCGTGCTCTACGCCCTCATCGTCCGCTGGGGCGACCACGAGCAGATCTGAGTGAGACCGCAGGCGCGGGGCCGGGCTCAGACGAGCCGCAAGAGCAGTCTGATCCCGGCCCCCGCGCCCTTGCGAAACGTGACGAGCGCGATGAGGGCAAGGCCTGCCGCGACGAGTGGCACGAGCGAGCGCACCTCGGCCTTCAATGCGTCGAGGTCGTCGGTCAGCCCTTCCCGCTCGGTAGCGATCTCCTGCCGGATCTGATCCGCGCCGCGCTCAGACATGGCCCTGGACGGCGGCGATCGTGCGCTCTGCCTCCTCGATCGCCTGCGTGGGCTTCGCAGGGGACGCCTTCCGGGCGAACCGCGCGGCGAGGAACGCGGCAAGTGCGGCGACGAGAAGCAGGATCGCCGCCACGATGAGCAGGGAGAGCCAGAGCGGCAAGGCCTCGTTGAGGCCCGCAGCGGCGGCCGCGAAGATGAACCCGACGGCATATGCGACAAAGACCGCGGCCGCAGCGCCGAGCCCTCCTGCGACCCCGAGCGCGGCGGCTTTCTGCTTCGCTTCCAGCTTCGCGAGCTCGAGGTTCAGCTGAACGAGGGACCGACTGCGCCGCTTCACGGCCTTCGCTTTCGAGATCACACGGAGCATGGGCTGGAGCCTAGCTTCCTCCCCGAGGAGTTCCTAGGCTCGGTCGAGGCGGTAGGCTGGCGCCGCGTGCGCCGCCTGGACGAGAGCCTTGCTGCCGGTCGAGAGGAAACGCGATGAGGCTCTCCGGCAGGGTTGCCGTTGTGACGGGCGCTGCCGGCGGAATCGGCTCTGCGGTCGTCGCGCGGTTCGCCGAGGAAGGCGCTGCCGTCGTGTGCGTCGACCTCCACGAGCGCGTGGACGACATCGCGGCCGGAATCAGCGAGGCGGGCGGGTCGGCGGTCGCCGTGGTCGCGGACGTCTCCACGGACGAGGGGAACAAGAACGCGGTCACGACGGCAGTGGACGCCTTCGGAGGGCTGGACGTCTTTCATGCGAACGCGGCCGTCCAGATCATGGGCCGGCTCGACGAGACGGCGCCTGCGGAGTGGGAGCGCCTCTACCGGGCCAACCTCTACGGTGTAGCTGCGGGCCTTCGCGCGGCGTTGCCCGCGTTGCGCGAGCGCGGCGGGGGCTCGCTGATCGTCACGGCGTCCCTCCTTGGCATCGTCGGCGATCCCGACCTGCCGGCCTACGGCGCGATGAAGGGCGGGCTTCGTGCCCTCGTTCGCTCGCTCGCGACGGCGCACGGGCCCGAGAACATCCGGGTGAACGCGATCTGCCCCGGAGACGTCGAGACGCCGATCCTCGCCGAGTTCTTCGCGTTTCAGGACGACCCGGCGGCAGCGCGGCGCGAGATCGTCGAGCGCTATCCCTTGAGGCGTTTCGCGAGCCCACACGACGTTGCGAACCTCGCCCTGTTCCTTGCGTCGGACGAGTCGTCGTACATCACGGGGACGGACCTCGTCATCGACGGCGGCCTCCTCGCGCGGATCTACTGAACCTGCCTGCACCGCTCGAGGGCTATTCACAGGGATCTCTTAGGTGCTTCGTCTAGGCTCGAGCATGTGAGCGTTCGTCGGGCTGCCGGACGCCTCGAGCGAGTCGGGTCGACCGTCGCGGGAGTCAGGATGGGTCGCCGTCGGTCGCCGTCCGCCTGGCTGTCATCGCAGCGGCCGACGACACTGCTGACGATCAGGCTGTTGATCCTGGTCAACGCCGCCGTCCTCGCGGTCGTCGGCGGCCTGTACTTCGTGTTCGCCGCCCCGCCCGCCGGGCGGATCGCAGCGGTTGTGATCTGGCTCGTCGCGGCCGTGGTGCTTTCGTTCCTCCCAGCGACGAAGACGCCGAGGGACGGTCGCTGAGCGCGATGCAAACCGCGACCCACCCATCGAACGAACCGTTCGACGACACCCCCTGAGGAGGAGCACGACGTGACCGAATCCCGGAACGACCCCCCGTCCGACCTCGCGCCGCCCGACGCCCGGGAGCGTCTGGAGCCTGCGTTGTTCGAGATCAGGCGCGTGATCGCAGGTCAGGACGCGATGCTCGAACGCGTCCTCGTCTGCCTACTCGCGCAGGGCCACCTCCTGATCGAGGGCGTGCCCGGGCTCGCGAAGACGCTGACGATCAAGACGACGGCAGGCGTGCTGGGCGGATCGTTCGCACGGATCCAGTTCACCCCCGACCTCGTCCCCTCCGACCTCGTCGGCACGCGGATCTATCGGCCCGGCGACGGCTCGTTCGACGTGGAGCTCGGGCCTGTCTTTTGCAACTTCCTGCTCGCCGACGAGATCAACCGGGCTCCTGCGAAGGTGCAGTCCGCGCTGCTCGAGGTGATGCAGGAGCGGCAGGTGACGATCGGGCACGAGACGCACCGCGTCCCGGAGCCGTTCCTCGTGATGGCGACCCAGAACCCGATCGAGTCGGAGGGGACGTATCCGTTGCCCGAGGCGCAGGTCGACCGCTTCATGCTGAAAGTCGTGATCGGCTACCCGGCGCACGACGAGGAGCTGACAATCGTGCAGCGCCAGCTCGTCGAGCCGGTCGAGCTCCGCCAGGCGCTCTCGCTCGACGAGCTCCGCGAGCTCCAGCGAGCAGTCTTCGACGTCTACGTCGATCCCGCCCTCGTCAGCTACGCGGTCGCGCTCGCCACCGCGACGAGGGAACCCGCCGCGCACGGGCTCGGCGAGCTTGCGCCGTACATCGCCTTCGGCGCGAGCCCACGCGGGCCGATCAGCCTCGTTCAGGCGGCGCGCGCGCTCGCTCTCGTGCGCGGCCGCGACTACGTCGTCGTCGACGATCTCCATGCGTTGGCCAAGGATGCGCTCCGGCACAGGCTCGTCCTGACGTATCAGGCGCTTGCTGAGGAAGTGCCGCCCGACCGGATCCTCGACCAGGTGCTGACGGTGGTTCCGCTGCCGCAGATCGATCTGGCACGCACGACTGCTGCATGACGGTTGTCCGGCTCGTCCGCGGCTCGGCGACTCCGGCCCGTCCCGGCCCGGGGCCGATGCCGCGCTCGCTGCTCCACGCGCTCGACGTGACGATCGGCCGGCGTGTGGAGGGTCTCCTCGCGGGGGACTACCGCTCCAAGGTGAACGGCATCGGCACCGAGCTCTCTCAAGTCCGGCCGTACGTGCCGGGCGACGACGTCCGACACATCGACTGGAACGTCACCGCGCGGACCGGGGAGGCGCACGTCCGCGTCCATCTCGCGGAACGTGTCCTCGTCACCTGGCTCGTCCTCGACATCTCCCCGTCGATGGGCTTCGGCACTGCGGACCGCCGGAAGGCCGACGTAGCCGAGGGAGTTGCCGTGGCGATCGGACACGTCGCGACGCGGCGCGGCAACCGGCTCGGAATCGTGACGTACGGAGATGCGAACCCACGCTTCTCACCCGCTCGACCCGGCCGGAGCGGACTGCTCGGGCTGCTCGCCAGCGTGCGCGAGGAGGACACGTTCCGTCCGGGCGAACCCGTCGGGAGCACATCGCTCGGCGCGGCGCTGACGAGGACCGGGGCGCTGGCCGCGCAGCGGGCGCTCGTCGTCGTGGTTGGCGACTTCCGCGGACCGCGCGACTGGCGACTCCCGGTACTCGCGCTCGCCGCGCGCCACGAGGTGCTGGCGGTCGAGATCCGCGACCGCCGCGAGCAGGAGCTTCCAGCGCTTGGCGAGCTCGCCATCGTCGATCCCGAGACCGGTCGCCAGCTCCTCGTCGACACGGCGAGCCCGGCATTCCGGTCCCGGTTCGCTGCGAGTGCGGTGGCCGAGCGTCGTGAGGTCGAGCTGGAGTTCCGCTCCGCCGGGGTTCGCCATGCGGTCCTCGTCACCGAGGGCGACTGGCTGCGTCCGCTGGCTGCGTTCCTCGAGAAAGGGACGCGGTGAGCTTCGACTCCCCGCTTGCGCTCCTCGGCCTGCTCGCGCTGCCGCTCCTGATCGGTCTCCGCATCCTCGCCGAACGCCGCCGGACGTCCGAGGCGGCCCGCTTCGGGAACCCGAGCCTGCTCCCGAACATCGCAGCCCGCGTCCCGGCGGTTCGCCGGCACTTCCCGCTTGCGCTCGCCCTCGTGGCTCTCGCGGCCCTGATCGTCGGAGTAGCAAGACCTCGCGCCACCGTCACCGTCCGCGCGGAAGAGGCGACCGTCGTGCTTGCAATCGACACCTCGGCGTCGATGCAGGCCAACGACGTGATGCCAACGCGGCTCCAGGCGGCCCGGCAGGCTGCAGCCGCCTTCCTCCAGAAGGTGCCGGCGAAGTTCCGGGTGGGTATCGTCGCGTTCGGGACACGGGCGACGGTGGCGCTCCCGCCCACGACCGATCGGCAGCTCGCGCTCACGGCTCTCGCCGACCTGCGGCCAGGCCAGGGCACGGCTCTGGGCGACGCGGTGCTGCTCGCGACCAAGCTCGGTGCCAACGAGCGGAGCACCGACGGCTCCGTTCCGCCGACCTCGGTTCTCGTCATCTCGGACGGTGCGAACGAGGGCGGGACGACGACTCCGCAGGCCGCCGCGCAGAAGGCCCGGACAGCCCATGTCCCCGTCACGACCGTCGTCGTCGGAACGCAGGATGGCCAGATCGAGAGGACGCTGACAGGCGGCTACCGCGAGATCATCCGCGTTCCCGCGAGTCCCGACACGCTCCGTCAGGTCGCGCAGACGACGGGGGGCGAGTTCTTCACGGCGGCATCGGACGCGCGCCTCGAGGACGTCTACAAGCGCCTTGGCTCGAGGTTGGGGCGGCGGAAGGAGTCGCGGCAGATGTCGGACGTCTTCGGCGGCCTGGCGGCGGTGCTTCTCCTCGCTGGAAGCGCGTTCTCGGCGGCGTGGTTCAGGCGGGTCCCGGTCCCATGAAGATGTCGAGCCGCATCGGTCTGCTCGTCGCGGGACTCGCCGTCGCCGCGGCGACCGCTGGCTCCGCGGGCGCGACGAACGAGTGCGCCGGCCTGCAGACCTGCGTTCCCGTCGCTGGCCCATGGGTCGTCGTGCCGACGGGAACGGGGGCGAGCCGACCCCAGGTCGATTACCAGTTGTCCTGCCCCAAGGGGTTCGTCGTCGGAGGTACCGACGTCGAGGTCAGCGACCGCGCGATCGACGTCGCGTTCCTCGGCCTCTCGGGCAGTCCTGTCAATCCCGGTGTGACGACGGCGCGCGCACTGGTATTCGTCGCGTCGTACGTCGGAGGGAGAGCCGCCGTACCTTCGTTCCGACCGCACGTCGGCTGCCTTCCGTCAGCGGGCGGCGGCGGCCGTGTGCCGACGGCAGTTCGCCCCGTCGCCGTCGGTCAACCGACGGTGCGACGCGCCCGCCAGGTACGCCTCGCGCCCGGAGTGCGGTCGATCAGGCAAGGGTGTGCCAGAGGAGAGCGGCTCGTCGGCGGCTGGTCTGCCGTCGGTTTCTACCAGTCGAATCCGCCGACGCCGGCGGTCGCGAACGCTGTCCGAGTCAGCCGCGCGGTGTCGGGAGCGAAGATAGTCGCTGTCGTCAGGAGCGGGAGCGCGGTGAGCTCCGTTCACGCGGTTTTCCAGCTCGGCGCGGTCTGCGCGGGTGGAACATGAGCTTCGGACAGCCGCTCTTCCTCCTGACCCTGCTCGCCGTTCCTGCGGCTGCAGCCGGGTATCTCCTGCTCGAGCGCCGACGCGCCCGCTACACGGTCCAGTTCACCAACCTCGAGCTCCTCGCGGCGATACCCCGCGCTCTCCCGTGGCGCCGTTACGTAACGCCTGTCTTACTCCTACTCGCGCTCGCAGCCGTTTGCGTCGGGTTGGCGCGACCTCACGTGAAGACGCTCGTGGCCGGGTCGGGAGGGACCGTGATCCTCGTGATCGACGATTCGGGCTCGATGCAGGCGACCGATGTGAAGCCGACTCGCCTGGCAGCGGCGCAGGAAGCGGTGCTGACTTTCCTGAAGAGTGTCCCGAAGAACGTTCGCGTCGGCCTCGTCGTGTTCGCCGGCGAGCCTCAGGTCGCCGCGCCGCCGACCACCGACCACGAGCTCGTGAAGGAGGCGGTTCAGTCGATCGGGGACTTCCCGGGCTTCGGCGGGACGGCAATCGGCGACGCGCTCGCCGCGGCAGTGCAACTCGCCCAGCAGTCGGCCAAGACGCAGACCAACCAGAGCAGCGGGTCCGGACAGCCGATCTCGTACATCATCGCCGCACCCTCGGTCACGGACGCGAGCCGTCCGCCCACGACGATTCTGTTCCTGTCGGACGGGTCGCAGACCCGGGGTACGCTCGAGCCTCTCGACGGCGCGGCGCGGGCCAAGGCGGCAGGCATCCCGGTGTACACGATCGCGCTCGGGACGCCCGAGGGCGTGCTGACGCGCGACTTCGGCGGCTTCGAGCGGTCGATCCCGGTACCCCCGGATCCGGACACGCTCCACGCGATCGCGACTACGACGAACGGGACGTTCTTCGCCGCACGAAGCGCCGGCGCCGTGAAGGCCGCCTACGCGCACCTCGGGGCGACGATCGGCCGGAAGCCCGGTAAGCGCGAGATCACGCAGGACGCGCTCGCGCTCGCGGCAATCCTCCTCGCTTGTGCCCTCGCGATCGGGATCGCCCGGTCTCCTCGGCTCCCCTGATCGACGACCCGCGATCCGGTGTCGAGCCGACCGGACGGCGGTCGTGTGCGCGACGCACGATCCGATCGTCTGCGAGCTCGCTGACGATCAAGTCGAGCTCGGCTGACTCAGGGGAGGATCGCGAACGCCCGCGCGGGAGCGCCGGACCCATCGACGACGGGAATCGCAGCGGCGACGAGCCACGCGTCCCGAGCCGGCACGCGTTCGAGTCCGACGAGGCCTTCGAGATGCCACAAGCCGGCCGGGAGCGTGATCCGATGGACGGGGAAGTCGTCCGCGTATCCGGGGTCGACGCCGAGCGTGTCGATCCCGATCCCGGCCACCCCGCGCTCGACCAGCAACCGCGCCGCATCGGGGCCGACGCCGGGGAACGACGTCGTTCCGCCCGGACCGCGGTACCGCTCGGGATCCTCCCGGTACCGTTCCCAACCTGTGCAGACGAGGACAGCGGCGCCGTGAGGGATCGCGCCGCCCTCCCGCTCGAACTCCTCGACGTGGGTCACGGTGAGCGTGAACGACGCGTCGTCGCCGACGAGCTCGCGAACGTCCAAACGGATCGCGGGACGCACGAGCGCGCCGATGGCCAGCTCGTGAGTTGCGAGGCCGCCTCGCGCGAAGTGGATCGGTGCGTCGAGATGCGTCCCCGAATGCTCGGACAGCGACAGGTCTCGCGCGTAGCTGTCGCCTGTTTCGTAGTCGACCTCCGCCTCGGCGAGGAATGGACGTGAGCCCGGCCAGAGGATCGTTGCAGGCCCAAGCGGCTGTGTGAGGTCGATCAGGCGGTCTGGCCCGAGGTCGAGGCCGAGCGGCTCGCGCATCTAGCCGCCTGCGGAGTTGCACTCGCCGGTCGCGCCCTCGCAGCAGCCGATCTTGAAGCGGCAGCGCGGGCACTGCCACGTCTGATGGCGCCAGTCCATCGGCGTGCCGCAGCGGAGGCACCGCTCGACGATCCGCTCCGCCGCGGGTGTGGGAGCAGGTGCCGGCTGGCTCATATCTTCGAGTCTAGGTCGGAGAGCAGACGGCTACGATGCTCGCGCGGCGCCTTGGCCGAGTGGTTAGGCACAGGTCTGCAAAACCTGGTACACCGGTTCGACTCCGGTAGGCGCCTTCGCCTCACGCCTTGCGGCGGTAACGGCGGACGAG
>Ga0187777_10002613_pt1 | contig 11462 bp, 7 predicted proteins | sample 1015_Q2_SP5_10_M_FD_132416 | JGI IMG/M metagenome (GOLD analysis project Ga0187777, IMG submission 132416) | Tropical peat soil microbial communities from peatlands in Department of Meta, Colombia - 1015_Q2_SP5_10_MG | ecosystem: Environmental > Terrestrial > Soil > Wetlands > Peat | place...
ACGAAGAGCGCCAGCCCGCGCATCCACCAGTCGCCGGCCGGGCCGCGCCGGAGGATGACCGTCCAGATCAGGGAGCTGAGCAGGATCACGAGCTGAATGCGCAGCAGCTTGTAGATGATGAGCTGGCGCCGTGTCAGCGGTGCCGGGAAGAGGAACTGCACCTCCGCCGGGGAGAAGTGGAGCGGAGGCTTGTCGCTGCCGAAGATCCACCAGCTGGCGATCAGCGCGCCGAGGAGGAGCTCGTAGACGAGCCGGGCGACGGTGGAGCTGGCGGTGCCGTAGGTGAGCTGATGACCGGGGCGGAGGAAGAGCGCCCAGAAGTAGAAGACTCCCGCGACCATGGCGATTGCATAACGCGGCGAGCGCAGGCGCCCGATCGCGCGCGCGATCCGGTTGCGCATCGTCCGAGCCACGAGGTAGCTCAGCGCGTCGATCATGCCCGGTCGGCGGTCAGCGCGAGGAAGATGTCCTCGAGGCCCTGCCCTGCCAGCTGCGGTCGCTCGGCGACGATTTCGGCGATCGTCCCGAAGGCGACGCATCGTCCTGCACGTACCACGAGGAGGCGGGTGCAGAGCTCCTCCACCAGGTGGAGAAGGTGGGAGCTCAGGAGCACCGCCGCGCCGCCCTGGGCCCGCGCGGCGATCGTGCGCTTCATCTTCCGAATTCCGCCTGGATCGAGGCCGGTGAGGGGCTCGTCGAGCAGAAGGACGCGAGGGTCGTGAAGCAGACCGCAGGCGATCGCCAACTTCTGTTTCATTCCGCGAGAGAGCTCGCCGGGGAGCGTGCGCCGCTTGTCGCCGAGCTCGAGCTCCTCGAGCAACGGCGACGCGCGCCGTGCGGCGTCGGCCACCCCGTAGAGGCGACCGATGAACTGGAGATGCTCCTCCACCGTCAGGTTGTCGAAGAGCTGGGGCTCGTCGGGGATGAAGGCCAGCTGCGACTTGGCCCGCACCGGGTCGCGCGCCAGGTCCACGCCACAGATGCTCACGGCGCCGGACGTGGGGACGATGATTCCCGCGAGGCAGCGGAGCGTGGTGGTCTTTCCGGCGCCGTTGGGCCCCACCAGACCGAGCACCTCGCCGGGGGCGACCCGGAAGGACAGGTCGGAGACGGCGACGACGCTGTCGTAGTGTTTCGTCAGCCGCTGAACGTCGATCATGCCATCTGCCTCACGCGGGCGCGTGTCGGGCGCCGTAGCCGTGGTGGCTGCCTGCCTACAAGTGAAGGAGTGAGACGCCAGGCTGGATTCGAGAGGGCGGGCGCGCTCTTACATCGAGAATCTAGCGCGACCGCGTGTCGCCGCAGTATCGTCCCGCGCACCAGCGGTGCCGTGTGGCGCACCGCCTCCAGCCCAAGGGCATGGCAACCTTGACTCACTCTCTCCCACCTTTCCCCATGATCCGCGCGCTGTCGATTCTCACTCGTCTACGCTTTCACGCGATGGTGTCGCTCGCGACCGCCGCGCTGGCCTTCGCGCTCGCCTCGAGCGCCGCCGCTGAGCCGCGGGCCGCGGGTGACACATTGAGCGGCTCGGTGCGCGACAGCGCCGGCGCACCGCTCTCCGGCGCTGAGGTCACTCTTCAGGAGCTCGATCGGGTAGCGGTCGCGGGCGATGATGGCGGATTCACCTTCGCCGACGTTCCGGCCGGCGAGTATACGATCGTCGCGAGGCGTGTGGGGTTCACGCCGGTCGCCGACAAGGTGACGCTTCCGCGTCAGGCGCCCTTCGCCATCGTCCTCGCTCGGGCGACGGTGCGGCTCGCTCCGGTGACGGTGACTGCCGCTCGCCAGCCTAGCGACCCCCTGAACTCCGCGCTCCCCGTGTCGGAGATGAGCGGGGAGCGTCTGCGCCGGGAAGGGGAAGTCTCGCTGGCGCAAACCCTCGACGGGCTTCCGGGGTTGAGGAACCTCAGTACGGGGCAGCAGGTGGGAAAACCCGTCATCCATGGTCTCTATGGCCCTCGCGTTCTCGTGACGGATGACGGGATGAGGCTGGAGGACTACTCGTGGAGTGACGAGGACGGCCCCTCGGTGGACTCGCGACTGGCACAGCGGATCGAGGTGGTACGCGGCCCGTCGAGCGTGTTGTACGGCTCCGATGCGATCGGTGGCGTGATCAACGTCGTTCCGGAGGACGTCCCCGACGCCATCGGGAAGCCGTCATTCACCCGGGGCTCGGCGGAGCTTTATGGCGCAACCAACAACGGCGAGTTCGGCGGGCTCCTGCACGCGGAGGGCGCGAGCGGCGCCTTCGGTTGGATGGGGACCCTGATCGGTCGGACCTCGGGAAACTTCCACACCCCCACGGGGAATGACTCGACGCCGTCGGGCGACATCTACGACACCGGCTACTACGCTGTGAATGGCGCCGCCGCGGTAGGGCTGCATGGTGAGAAGGCGAGCGGATTGCTGCGCTACGAGCGGTACGGCGGGGATTTCGGCCTCCTCGATGGGCCTCCGGTTCCCGATGACAACACGAGCGGACCGTTGCGGAGACTGGCTGACGATCGCGTGCAGCTCACCACCAACGTCCTCCTCGGCGGGAACACTCGCCTCGAGACGCGCAGCCAGTATCAGCGCCACTGGCTCGAGGAGGTCGTCGGCGACAGCCGCGTCGGCGACGAGGAGCCGTCCTTCGAGCTGCTCAACAACACGTTCACCACCGACGTCTTCCTGCACCACGCGAGCGGAAACTGGCTCGTCGGCACAGTGGGTGTGTCGGGGTTGTACCAGGGGAACACGACGAGTGGCACCTTCCCGCTCATTCCCGATGCGCAGACCTACGGGGGCGCGGTCTTCGCTTGGGAGCAGGCGACCGCCGGTAGGTTCACCTTCCAAGGTGGAGTGCGCGGCGACTGGAGTCACGTGAACGCGGACTCGAACGCGTCGCTCCAGCTTGGCGCGCAGAGCCGCGGCGGCTCGGCGTTCACCGGTGATGTAGGTGTCGCGTTCCGGGCGCTGCCGCAGCTGGCGCTCACGGCGAATGTCGGGCGGGCCTTCCGCGTCCCGACGCTCTACGAGCTCTTCACCAACGGTCCGCACCTCGGCGAGGATCGCTATGAGATCGGGCTCCCGAGCGCCGTGCCGGAGGTGAGCCTGAACGTCGATGCCGGGGCACGCTGGGAAGGAAAGCGGTTCCGGGCCGAGATCGACTTCTACCGGAATCAGATCAACAACTACCTCTATATCGTCCCGACCGGCCAGAACGCCGAGACGCCTAACGATGAAGGGGGAGTCGACACACTGCCGGTGTACAAGTATCAACAGACGGCACGCGCCGTGCTCACCGGTCTCGACCTCGCGGCCGAGGGGGACGTGACGCGGATGCTCACCGTGCGCGCGCGGTTCGACTTCGTGAACGGCGACAACGACGCCACCAACCAGCCGCTCCCGCAGATGCCGCCGCCGCGCGGCGATTTCGAGGTCGAGGTGCATACCGTGCGCGGCGATCGGGCGTACTTCACCGTCGGCACCCACATCGTGGCGAATCAGACGCGGCTCGGTCCCTTCGACACGCCGACCAGCTCGTACGCGCTGCTCAATCTGAGCGGCGGCATCGAGCACGACTTCGGCCGGCACCCCTTCTTCTTCGACCTCCGCGTGCTCAACGCCACCAATAAGGCGTACTCGGACTTCATGAGCCGGTACAAGATCTTCGCCTACGAGCCGGGGGTGAACTTCATCCTCAAGGTGAGCACGGGACTCTGACCGGAACCGAACCGGGCGGGCCAGGGGGTTGGGATGGAACCCGCCCTCGGCCGCCCTCGTCTTGCCTTCGATCAGCCGTGTGATGGCCGGCGCGGGTTACCCGCTTGACCCAGCCGGGCGCCTCCCGTATGCATGGAGCCTGATGCGTAATCGGCCGAGCCGGTTGATCGGAGTCCTTTCGGCGCTGCAGCTCGTCGTCGGCATGGCGATCATGCCGCCGGCCATGCCGCAGGTTTCACTGGGGGCTCACTCCCTGCCGGCGCACGCCATGGCGTCGGGGAGCGACCATATGCCGTCGGACGGCATGGAACGGTCGCCGACGCATGGTCAGCAACAGATCCCGTGTCAGACGCAGTGCTGCGACCAGTGCCCCTGCTGTGGCGCGCTGGTGAAGGCCCCCGAGTGGTCGGCTCCAGCGTGGGCCGAGGTCTCCGTCCCCGATCGGCCTCTTCCCGTCAACGCAGCCGCTGGCGTCCAGCGCGCTCCCGAACTCCGCCTCCCCTTCCCGCTCGGCCCTCCCGCGCTCCGCAGCTGACGCCCGGCCGCGTCCCTTCGACGCGCGCCAAACACCCGGCGGTGGCGTGCCCTCGCGGCACGCGCCCACAGCGCAGCGGAGAGATCAATGCGTTCGCACATTTTGGCGCTCGCCATCGTGGCGGCGCCCCATCTTCTTTCGGCACAACAGCCTGCCATCACGGATACGTCGCAGCGGCGGCAGGATAGCCTTCGCAGCGACAGTCTGGCGCGGCGCGCACAGCGCTTGGCGCCCGTGACGATTACGGCAAGCCCGGCTCGCCGTGAGGAGCCGAGTAGCGCCGTGACCATCACCCCACAGGTCGTTCAGCTAACGCCGGCTGCGGATCCGTGGGATCTCGTGCGTCAGGCCGGAGGGGTCGAGGTCCATGAACAAGGCCAGGGGCCTGGATTCGCCTCCGACGCTTCCGTGCGTGGCTTCAGCTCCGACCACTCCACGGACATGGCGCTCTGGGTCGACGGCGTGCCGATCAACGAGCCGGTGAACGGGCATGCCGAGGGGTACAACGATTTCAGCGTCATCATGATCCCCGCCGTGCAGGACGCCGACGTCATCAAAGGCCCCACCAGCGCGCTCTTCGGCAACTTCGCCTTTTCGGGCGTGATGAACCTCCGCACCCTCGATCGGATGCAAGGCACGGAAGGGTGGTTCACCGCCGGGAGCTACGATCGGTTCGAGGGGACGGTCCTCACTGGCTTCGATCGCGATGAGAACAGCGGCGTTTTCGGAGTGCGAGGGATGTACGACGGCGGTTGGCGGCCGCACGCGAGCTACTACCTTGGCCAGGGGCATGCGAGGTATGTGCACGCATTCGACAGCACGACAACCATCGATGGAGGCGTGGAGCTCTACGCGTCGAATTGGGACTCGCCGGGCTTCATCACCACCGATCAATTCGCCCGGCAGGATTACGACACGGTCGCCAACATGACCGATGGAGGATTCAAGCGGCGTGCTCAGGAGCGGGTGAGCCTGAAGGTCCTGACGAAGTCGATGCTCTGGCGAACCACGCTCTATGCGACACAAGGTCGCTGGCAGCTCTATCTGACGATTCCGCCTGAGCCTGGAGAGGGGGAAGGAACGGGGCAGCAGACCGAGGAAGAGGATTCGCGGTTTGGCTTCGGCCTGACGAGTGCGGCGACCTGGTCACTCCCCCACACGGAGCTGACCGTCGGTGTGGAGGGGCGCTTCGACCACGCGCACTACGAGAATTGGCTGACCCAGGACCGGGTACGGGAGACATATCAGAGCTTGGTGACGGCCCACCAGCTTTCGGGCGGGCTCTTTGTTCAGTCGACCGAGCAGCTTGGCTCGCGACTCACGCTGTCGCTGGGGGCGCGGCTCGATCACGTGTCGACGAATTCCACGCCCGACACCGGAGAGGCGACCACGGGGTCGGAGGGGATCTTCTCGCCGAAGCTCGGTGCACTCTTCAAGCTGACCGATGCACTCGGCGTTTACGCGAACGTGTCACGTGGATTCCGATCCCCCGATGGCCTGGTGAACGACGCCAACATCGCGCTGATCACGGAGTGGCAATATGAGACGGGACTCAAGTTCGATGTTGGCAAGCTCTCGGCGTCGATCGCGTACTTCCGCATGGACGTGAGCAACGAGGAGAGCTTTGACCCGATCACGCAGGAGACGACGAGTGGGGGCGCGAGCCGACGACAAGGGATCGACTTCGAGGTCCACACCCCAATTGGCAGCATGGTGACCTTCTCGACGAATTGGACGTATGTGGACGCGAAATACTTGAACCTCATCAGCGACGATGGAGACACGCTGTCGGGGACGCGGGTGGCCAACACTGCCCGATGGGTTGGGATCGCGGCGGTCGACGTGGGCCCCCAGGGCGGCTCATGGACGGCTCGCATCAGCACGAACGCGGTGGGGCCGTACACACCGTTCGATGTCGTCGGCATGGAAGTGCCGTCCTATGCCCTGCTCCACCTGAGCGGCATCTGGCGCATCAAGCGCGCCCAGCTCGAGCTCGGAATCCGGAATCTGCTCGACAAGCCGTACGTCGAGCTTCAGGCGAGCAACTCGGTGTCGCCCGGCCAACCGCGAACGATTTATGGAGACGTGAAGTATGTCTTTTGAATTACATGAAGAGGCTCAGCGACCCGTGAAGGCTCCACGCGGGATGCGACCAATGTCGCCAACTCTGTTGGCACTTCTCTTCGTCGTCGGGTCGCTCGCCGCTGCGGCACCGATGGCGGCGGAGCGTCTACACGCGCATCTAAAGAAGGCCGATCCGGGGGTGAATGACACGGTGCCGGTCGCGCCCAAGGCGATCCGCCTCTGGTTCTCCGAGCCGGTGGAGGTCGCGCTCACCGGGGTCCAGGTGACAGGGCCGTCGGGCCCCGCCGCGGTCGGCGATCCAACCCAGGCCAGTGCGGAAGACGCGCCGGTCGTCTTCCCGACCAGCGGCGCCCTCCCAGCGGGCGTTTATACCGTCAACTGGCACACAGTCGCGCGGGACGGCCACCCGTCAAAGGGGAGCTACAAGTTCGTGGTGGGACCGAAGTAGCAGCGCCGAGCATTAGTCACCGAAGGGTGACATAGGCGATGCAACCCTGACTGGCAAGTGTTGGCTACCCGAGCCCGCCGATCTAGACGTCGCTGGGCTCGAGTAGTGCGCGCGTGATCGTGCCCAGAACTCGGTCGACTCGCTTCCAGTCCGTATTACTTGCCGGATCGAGGCCGAAGACGCGCTCGCCCCCGTCGCGCGCCAGCGCGAGGAGCGTCACTCCGGAGAGAAGCAGGGCGAGTAACGCTTCGACGTCGATGAATGGCGGCGGCGTGCGCCCTTCCCTCACGGCTGCTGTCACGCGCCCGTGCTCGGCCTCTCTCGGGGCGGTGAGCTCAACGATTGTGGCCCGCGCTCGTCCCAGGCTCGCGCGCAGCACCTCCCGCGTGAGCGCGGCCCCGTCCTGCCGCAGCTCGCTGCCTAACGTGGAGGCGTAGGCGCGGGCCGCCGCTGCGAGCGAGGAAGCGCCCCGCACCTGCTCCTCGAGCTCTGGCCAGAGCCGGCGCTCGCTCGCGATCGCGGCGAGCACCCCATCGAGCCCGCCGAAGTACCGGTAGATGAGGACCTTGTCGGCTCCGGACTCGGCGGCGATGGCATTGATCCCCACCGCTGCGAGGCCCTCGCGCACGGCGATTGCCTCGGCCGCTGCCAGAATTCGAGCCCGGGTTGTTGCTCGGTTGCGAGTAGGCGCCATTGGTGGCGGCATGCGGTAAGTCACTAATCGGTGACGTCTGAATATTGTGTCACTGATCGGTGACATACAACACTCGCCGAACGCAAGCCCAGACGCCTCACACCGCTTGGATCCTTGATCACGGCGGCCTCAATCCGGACTGAGTAACGGGGCCGACGCGCGTCGCGGTCGCCCCTCGCGCCGAGGCGAGGGACTGATAGGTTGGTTCTCCCTCGCCGAACGTGTCCATGTCCCGGCCCATAGCGGAGTTGCCTTTCTAGGGCGCAATTCATCTTCACTAGGTGGTCCCTGGCTCCTACTCCCGCACAACGTGACCCACGCCTCGCCTCCCGCCACCGAATCGTCCGTCATCCCCAGACGAGTAGCGGAGTTCCTGCTCGAGTTCGCGGTGGCAGTGCAAAAACACGCGATCTATCCGGCGGGGCACCCGCAGTTGGCGGGTGCCGTTGATAAAGCCATCCGCCGACTCGACGTCGTGCTGCAGGGTTCGGAAGCCGTCTCCTTCGCCGTGGCGCGCACCCAGATCGTCGTCGAGACGGCCGCGACCGATCCCGGCAACTCGCTCATGAAGGAGCTCGCTCAGCGGCTGCACAAGCAGCGCATCGGGACGATCACCTTCCACCCCGGGACGCTGCGCGACGAGCTGGCGGACTTTCTCGCCGCGTCCTCCGTCGACGATTCCGAGAAGCCGGGGATCGCGCTCGTCGCCCAGACGCAGCGCTGGCCGCACATCTCGATCGCCTCGCTGACGTACGAGAAGCTCGAGTTGATGGGGGACGAGAGCGGTCTCACCGACGATGAGAATCGCCGGGCGGGCGCGCAGCTGATTTGGACCGCGCTGGCGCGCGCGACGCTGATGACGGGCGACGACCCGACGACGGAGAAGCTCCTCGATCCGCGCATCCTCGCCAACGCGTTGAACGATCGGAAAAACGATCCGGCGTACGATCAGTCGGTGATCGGATTCCTGATGCAGCTGACCGAGGCACTCAAGGGGCCGGCGACCGAGGAAGGGGCGCAGATGGGCGGGCGCCTATCCGACCTGATTCGCGCGCTTCAACCCGAGTCGCTCGAGCGTCTCATGGCGATGGGCGGCGACGATGACCGTCGCAAGCGCTTCGTGATCGACGCGTCGCAGCACGTCGCCGCCGAGGCGGTGATCGCCCTGGTCAAGGCAGCGTCGAGTGCCGGAAATCAGGCGATCTCGCACACCATGCTGCGCCTGCTCGGCAAGCTGGCGCTTCAGGCGGAGAAGGGTGGGGCAGTGATGCGCGCGGGCGCGAGTAGCGCGTTGCGCGATCAGGTCGAGCAGCTCGTGGACAGCTGGGATACGCGGCGGCTGAACCCGGACAGCTACCAAACGGCGCTCGACCGAATGGCGCAGCGGCGAGTCTTCACGCTCATGCTCCAGCGGCAGCACCCCTGCGAGCCGAAGCGTCTGGTCGCGACGTCACTCGAGACTGACACTCTCGGCGGCCCCGTCTGGATCGCCGTGAATCAGCTGATCGCCCACGGCGGCATCGCGATGCTGCTCGACCTTCTCGATCGCGCGCCGCAGGGGAGCACCGTCGCCGAAGCGCTCTGGCCGCTTGTCGCCACGCCCGACAACCTGCGCCATTTGCTCAAGGAGGAGCAGATCGAGCCGCAGCTCCTCGGGCGCATTACCTCGCGCATGGGACTCGACGTGGTCGAGCTCCTCCTCGACGCGCTCGAGACGAGTGAGACACGCAATTTCCGACGCAAGCTTCTCGAGCTTCTCGCGCGCTACGGGGCCGACGCGGGCCCGATGATCGTCAAGCGGCTCGAGCAGGAGGACATTCCCTGGTACGTGCAGCGGAACCTCCTCACGCTGCTCGCGGCGCTCCCCCGCATTCCGGACAACATCTCGCCGCAGAAGTTCATGGCGCACAGCGACGAGCGCGTGCGGCGCGAGGCGCTGAAGCTGCTGCTGCGCATGCCCGAGCAGCGCGAGGCGACGATCGTCGCCGCGCTCAGCGATCGTGACGACGGCATCGTGAAGACCGCCATGCAAGCGGCCCTCGACAGCTGTCCGAAGGCGGCGGTGCCGCTCATCATGCGCAACGTCGAGCGCAAGTCGATCAAGCCCGAGATGCGCGCACTGGGCATCAAGGTCGTCGGGGCGGCGCGCGACGAGACAGCCTTGCCGTGGCTGCTCGGCTTCGTCGTGACGAAGACGAGGATCCTGCGACGCGAGAAGCTGCTCCCGAAATCCGCCGAGCTGCTGGCCGCGTTAGGTGGCCTGGCGAACGGGTGGGCGGAGGACTCGCGCGTGAGGTCGGTGCTCGAACGGGCGGGGAAGTCGAAGGACAACGATGTGAAGGCGGCCGCGACGCCGCGCCGGAGGCCGAGTGATCGAACCGGCTCGCTTCCTTAGCGCCTTCGGAAAGGCCCTCTCGGCGATGGCGCTCTACGCGCCGTCGCACCCGGCGCGCGCCAAGGCGTCGCAGCTGGCGTTCGACCTCGTCGCCCAGCTGCAGAAGCAGGAGGGCGATGTGCGCTTCTCCTTCCTCGGCGACGAGGTGGTCTATCAGGACCGCCAACTGCGCGAGCTGAAGGACTGGGAATGGTCGCAGCGCTTCACCAAGGCGGGCATTCAGCGCCTCGAGTTCGTGCAGGAGGTGATCAAGGAGGAGTTCGACGCCTTCCTGTACGACGTCATGGAGCAGGTCACGCCGGGGTGGCACGATCCCCGCCACACGCAGCACGCCGAGGATCGGCAGTACCAGTCGATCCGCTTCGGCGCCGTCGGCATTCGCGGCGATGGCGAACAGTTCCTTACCGATCCGCTGCCGCTCATCGGAATGGATTTTCCGCTCGACGAGGAGACGGAAACCATCCAGATGATCTACGACGAGGTCGCGGCCGGTCGCCCGCTTCCGGCGGCCGAAGTCGAGGGCGTCGTCTCATCGCTCTCGGTGGCCATGCACGGCGACAGCGAGATCATGATGCCGCTGCTGCAGCTCAAGGAGTTCGATCAGTACACGACTGCGCACGCGCTCAACGTGTCGGTGCTGGTGATGGGGTTGGCGGAATTTCTCGGCCTCGGCGGACGCGACACGCGAGCGATCGGTGTGGCCGGGCTCCTCCGCGACGTCGGCATGACAAAGATTCCGAAGGAGATCGTCTCCAAGCCCGGTCCGCCGACGGAAGAGGAGTGGGCGCTCATCCGGCGCCATCCGATCGAGGGCGCGAAGATCGTCCTGAAGAGCGAGCCGCAGCTCGACCTGGCGGCGGTTGTCGCCTACGAGCACCACATGGTGCCCGGGGGCGGGGGCTATCCGACGGTGATCTTCGAGCGAGAGTGCCACTTCGCGAGCAAATTGGTGCAGGTGTGCGACTGCTACGACGCGTTGCGCACCCGGCGCTTCCATCGCGGAGCGTGGACGCCAGAGGCGGCGCTGCGACACGTCGAGGAGCAGGCGGGCGTCGCCTTCGACAAGGACATCGCGCGCTCGTTCGTCACGATGATGCGCCGCTGGGAGCGGCGCCTCGTCCCGTTCGAGGAAGGAGCGGTGGTGAAGCCGCCGCCGCGGACGGAGGGGGAGAGCACGGGGACGACTCCGCCGGCCGGAGTCGCTCGCATCACTCCGAGCCTCGGAGTCCCGACGATGCGGCGCACCCCCGTCGGCGGACAGGCAGTGCGCGCGACCCCGCCGATGGGCGTTCCGGGAACGCGTCCGACGCCGCCGACCGGAACGCCGGCGCCGAGGCCGACCCCGCCGACAGGAGTCCCTGGTGCGCGCCCGACCCCGCCGGCCGGAACTCAGGCACCGCGTCCGACCCCGCCCGCGGGGACACAGGGGCCGCGTCCGACGCCGCCTGCCGGCATTCCGGGAACGCGTCCGACGCCACCCGCTGGGACTCCGCCGCCTGGACCGGCGGCACCGGTCGGGGGTCAGCCGGCCTCGCGTCCGGCGCCGGCAGCTCCCGCTCCATTCGTGCGACCGACCCCTCCGGTGGCCCATCCCGCT
>Ga0187777_10002614_pt1 | contig 11460 bp, 9 predicted proteins | sample 1015_Q2_SP5_10_M_FD_132416 | JGI IMG/M metagenome (GOLD analysis project Ga0187777, IMG submission 132416) | Tropical peat soil microbial communities from peatlands in Department of Meta, Colombia - 1015_Q2_SP5_10_MG | ecosystem: Environmental > Terrestrial > Soil > Wetlands > Peat | place...
CACCGTGGAAACGATCGAAGCTGACGTGGCGCTGGTCGCCATCGGCCGCGTGCCATACATCGAGGGCCTCGGGTTGAAAGAACTCGGCGTGAAAATCGACGAACGTGGCCGTGTTGTGGTCGATCACTACTACGCCACCAGTGTTCCCGGTGTCTGGGCGATCGGCGATGTGATCGCCGGGCCAATGTTGGCGCATAAGGCCGAAGATGAAGGACTCGCGCTCGCCGAAATTCTGGTCGGACAGGCGGGTCACGTGAACTACGATGTCATTCCGAACGTGGTCTACACCTATCCGGAAATCGCCACGGTCGGCAAAGGCGAAGAGGAATTGAAGGCCGCCGGCGTCGCCTACAACGTCGGTAAGTTTCCCTTCACCGCCAACGGCCGCGCCAAGGTCAATCTGACCACAGACGGTTTCGTGAAAATTATTGCCGACGCCAAAACCGATCGCGTTCTCGGCGTGCATCTGATCTGCGCCGATGCCGGCAACATGATCGCGGAAGCCGCGATTGCCATGGAGTTCGGCGCTTCCGCCGAAGATATCGCTCGCACCTGTCACGCGCATCCCACACTGCCCGAGGCGATGAAGGAAGCCGCCATGGCTGTGGCAAAGCGCGCGATTCATATGTGATAATCTGGCCCTCATCCTGAGGAGCCCGCGTAGCGGTGGATGAGACGGCCTAATGGTTCGAGACGCGCTCCTTCGGAGCGCTCCTCACCATGAGGCCGATTTAGTTTTGCGCGCTGCGCACTTTTTCGGGGTGTGAAATGGCCAAAGGTCACAAGGACAAGGTCGCCGTCATTACCGGTGGCGCCAGCGGCATCGGGCAGGCGTCTGCCAAGCGCCTGGCCGAGGATGGCGTGCACGTGGCCATTGCCGATCTCACCGACGGCAAAGAAACAATAAAGCTTGTCGAAGCAGCGGGCCGTCAGGCTCTCGCGGTGAATTGCGACGTATCGTCAGAGGCGTCCGTCGCCGCGATGGCCAAGCAAGTGAATGCGAAGTTCAGTCACGTCGACATCGTCATCAATTGCGCCGGCATCTTCCCGCAGAAGCATTTTCCGGAAATGAATTTTGCCGACTGGCGCAAGGTTCTTTCCATCAATCTCGACGGCACATTCCTTGTCACCGCGGCTTTTGTGCCTGGCATGCGCGCGCGCAAATGGGGCCGTGTGGTCAACATGGCTTCCAGCACGCTCGGGTCAGTGGTGACAGGCTTTGCGCACTACGTCGCCAGCAAAGGTGGCATCGTTGGGTTTACGCGCGCGCTTGCCACCGATCTTGCCGCCGATGGCATCACGGTCAATGCTATCGCGCCGGGGCTTACCCGTTCTCCCGGCACGCTGGTGCGTGCGCCCCGGCCGGGCTTCAAAACGATGGATGAGGAATTCGCCGCAGTCGCCCAGATGCAGGCGATCAAGCGGGTGGAGGTGCCGGAGGATCTGGTTGGTGCGGTCTCATTCCTCACCAGCGACGATGCGGCGTTCATGACCGGGCAGACGCTGAATGTCGATGGCGGGCGCGTCAGATCGTAGTGGAAACAAGCTTGAATTGGGGCCGTTTTGGGTGAATTGTCATAGCGCGTGGCGCTACCAATATTAGGACGATGCGCCGCAATCTGCTTCGCCCCCTGTGGGTCATCCTCGCGCTTCTATTTCTGCTCGAAGCGTGGCTATGGGATCATCTCGAGCCCGTTGTCGCGCGCGTCGTCAACGTCATCCCGTGGGGCAGGCTCAAGATCTGGCTTTCAAAGTCGATTGAGCATCTGCCGCCTTATTTTGCGCTGACGGTATTTGCCATCCCGATCATTGTCGTTCTGTTACCACTGAAATTTCTCGAGGTTTATTTCATCGCCACCAGCAGTTGGCTCGGCGCGATCACAATGCTCGTCGTCGCGAAGCTGCTCGGCCTCGGCGTGACCGCTTTCGTATTCGAGGTCACGCGCGACAAGCTGTTGCAGATAGGTTGGTTTCACCGCTTGTACGACTGGTTCGTCTGGCTGCGTGTGTGGTCGCGCGCCATAACCGAACCGGTGCGCGAGCAATTGCGTCAACTGAAATGGCTGCTGACGCCGCAGCGTGCGGGGCGCTTCATGCGCCTGTTCATGCGGCTGCGCCGCAAAGCATTCGTGTCACCGGCGAACAGCGACGGGAAATAGCATCAGCCCAGATGTAGCGCGTGGGGGAACCACAGGCCGAGTGCCATGAACCCCAGACCGCCGACGCCGACGGCCACGGCCAAGTAGGCGAGCGCGACAATACCTGTGATCACGGCGGACGAGGCCAGCACGATGCCAATCTGGAACGCTGCCGAGGCAAATTCATAATTATGATAGCGCGCCAGCGCGAGTTCTCGTTTCTCTTCGGCCTGTTTCGCACGTTCGGCCAGCTGCTTGCGGCCTTCACCGGTATCCGGTTCGTCGTTGTAACGAGCAATTGTCTTTTTCCAGCCTTCCACCAGTTTGTTGAGTTTTGCCTTGCCGTCGGCATCGGTTGTCCGGTCAGCCTCGACCTGCGCTTGCTCGGCCGCCGTTGACAGCACTGTCGAGCGGATGGTCTTGGCCTGGAAGAACGACCACAGGTCATTCGTCGCAACATTGTAAGTTATGGCGGAGGTCTGCGAGCTCTTACCGAGCGTTTCGGAGAAGGCCAAAAACAGCGCGAGCACCGCGATAACCAGCGCGATGTTCTTGTTGGAATGCGCTGCATGCTCGGCGTGTTCGGCGTGCTCGAGATTTTCGTGTGCACTCATCGTCGTCCCCTCCGGCTATCTTGTGCCACGATGATCGCAAAGACGGCCAGGTGCAAGAGGGGTGTGCTACGCGCGCGGATGTGCGCTCGCGTATACTTCCAGAAGTCGCTCGCTGTCGACGGCGGTGTAAATCTGTGTCGTCGAAAGGGAGGCGTGGCCGAGCAATTCCTGAATGGCGCGCAGGTCGCCGCCCCGCGACAATAGATGCGTTGCGAATGAATGGCGCAGGGCATGTGGAGTCGCGCTGTCCGGCAGGCCGAGCGCGCCACGCAGCCACTCCATGGCCAGCTGCACGATGCGCGGCGAAAGCGGTCCACCACGCGCGCCGACAAAGAGCGGTCCATCGGGCGGCAGATCGTGCGGGCAAAGCGCGATGTAGTCGGCAATCAATTTGCTGACCTGCGGGAGCACCGGAACCATGCGCGCTTTGTTGCCCTTTCCTGTGACAGTCAGAGCGTCAGCGCCGGTGGCGTCCTTGCGCTTGAGGCCGAGGGCCTCCGATATGCGCAGGCCGGACCCGTAAAGCAGCGCAAGCACCGCCGCATCGCGCGCGGTGACCCACGGCGGGCGTGTTTCGCCTTTGCGTAAGCTGGTGTCGGTGATTTGTGTGGCGGCAGAAACCGCAAGTGGTTTCGGCAACGCCCGGGGCAATTTAGGCGAACGTACCGCGGTCAGCGCAGCAACTTTGCCCTTGCCGTTTCGTTCGAGAAAACGTGCAAACGAGCGTATGCCGGCAAGCACGCGCATCAGCGAGCGGTTGCCGACACCGTCACTGCGCCGCGCCGCCATGAAGGCGCGTATATCGGCGGGCGTCAGCTTCGCCAGCTGTTTGAGCGTGGGTGCGCCGCCCAGATGCTCGGCGAGGAAACCGAGGAACTGACCGACGTCACGCCGGTAGGCCTCCAGGGTTTTGGCCGACATGCGCCGCTCGGCGGCGAGATAGCCAAGCCAGCGTGCGATTTCTTTGTTGACCTCGGTTGCGGCGGAGAATTCTCTCATGATCGGAAGAGTGGCATTGCTTTCTTCACTCTTCCTTAAGGGCGCGGAATCGGCCAGACCAAGCGTATGAACAGGGTTGTCGACATTCTGGTGCCGGTCGCGCTCGACCAGACATATTCCTACCGGGTTCCGGTGGGGCTCGATCTGGCGCCGGGGGACCTTGTGGCAGTACCGCTTGGCGCGCGCGAATACATGGGCGTTGTCTGGGCCGACAATCCGAGCCCCAATCCGCGGCTGCACAATCGCCTGAAAGATGTCGATGAAAAGCTCGACGTACCCCCGCTAAAGCCCGAACTCCGCCAGTTCGTTGACTGGGTATCCGCCTACACGCTGGCCTCGCGTGGCACTGTGCTGCGCATGGCGCTGCGCATGGGCGAACATCTTGGCCCAGGCCGCGAACGTGTCGGCGTGCGTCTGACCGGTCCGGCTCCGCAGCGGATGACGGCCGCACGTGCGCGCGTGCTTAAACTTTTCGCTGATGGTCTCACGCGTTCAAAATCCGAAGCCGCGCAGGAAGCCGGTGTCAGCGCTGGTGTCATAGACGGCCTTATCGATGAAGGCGCGCTGGAAACATTGGTGTTGCCACCCGAGCCGGTTGCGTCGCCCCCCGATCCTGATTTCCGCAAACCCGAGTTTTCGCTCGCTCAACTTGCCGCCGCCGACTCGTTGCGCACGACGGTGCAGCAAGGCGGCTATACCGTCACGCTGCTTGACGGCGTCACCGGCTCGGGCAAGACCGAGGTTTATTTCGAAGCGGTTGCCGAGAACATCCGGCGAAAACGGCAAACCCTCATTCTGATGCCGGAAATCGCGTTGACCGCGCAATTTCTCCAGCGCTTCACGGAGAGATTCGGTACCCGGCCCGCCGAGTGGCATTCGCAGGTATCGCCGCGCAAACGCGCCCGTACCTGGGCCGCGGTGGCGGCAAACGAAGTATCTGTCGTGGTCGGCGCGCGCTCGGCGTTGTTTCTGCCCTATGCCGACCTCGGGCTCGTTGTCGTCGATGAAGAACACGATCCTGCCTACAAGCAGGAAGATGGTGCGCACTATCATGCTCGCGACATGGCGGTGGTGCGCGGTTCGATCGCGAAAATTCCGGTCGTCCTTGCCTCCGCGACGCCATCGGTTGAATCCGAGGTCAATGCCAGACGGGGCCGCTATCGGCATATTCACTTGCCGGAGCGTTTCGGCGGGGCGCAGCTGCCCTTGATCGAGCCGATCGATATGCGGCGCGAAGGTCCGCCGGGCGGACGCTTTATTTCACCGCGGCTTGCCGAGGCAGTGGCGATATCGCTCACCCGCGGCGAACAGGCGCTGTTATTTCTTAATCGCCGCGGATACGCACCGCTCACGCTATGCAGAGCCTGTGGATTCCGCCTGCAATGTCCGAACTGCGATGCCTGGCTGGTTGATCACCGCTTCAGGCGCCGGCTGGTCTGTCATCATTGCGGCTTTGCGATGCCGCCGCCGGCGGAATGCCCGAGTTGTCACGCGACCGACAGCTTTGCCGCCGTCGGCCCCGGCGTCGAACGTCTGGAACAGGAAGCGGCAGAACTCTTTCCGCAAGCGCGGATTCTTGTGCTGTCGAGCGATCTGGTCGAATCGGTCGAGCGCCTGCGGCAGGAACTCGACGACGTTGCCGCGGGTCGTTTTGATCTCATCATCGGCACGCAACTTGTCGCCAAAGGCCACCATTTTCCAAAGCTCAATCTGGTCGGCATCGTCGATGCGGATCTTGGCCTGGGCAATGGCGATCCACGCGCGGCCGAGCGCACATTCCAGCTGCTGCATCAGGTTGTCGGTCGCGCCGGCCGTGAGGAAGGACGCGGTGTCGGCCTCCTGCAGACGCACCAGCCGGAACACCCGGTCATGCGTGCGCTGATCTCCGGTGACCGCGAAGCCTTCTACCGCAATGAGATCGAGCAGCGCGAACGCACGGGCTATCCGCCCTTCGGGCGCCTGGCTGGCCTCGTTGTCACCGCGAGCGACAAGCACACGGCGGAGGCTTACGGCCGTACCCTTGCCAATGCTGCGCCAAAAAACGAAGACGTTCGTGTGCTCGGTCCGGCTGAAGCGCCGATCGCGGTGGTGCGTGGCCGCCATCGCTTCCGGCTGCTGGTGAAATCGCCGCGCGCATTTGATCTTTCCGCGTATTTGCGCGAATGGCTGGCCAATGCGCCCAAACCGCGTGGCAATGTGCGGCTGGAAGTGGACGTCGATCCGCAGAGCTTTTATTAGATCTTATTCCGGCATCTCGTCATGACGCACGTTCGGCTGCAGCAGCACGCAAGCGGCCGCGGCGAAAATCATCGCGAAGCCGATAATGTCGGGCATGGTCAGACGTTCGCCGAGCACGACCGCCGACGCGCTCACGCCAAGCACGGGCACCAGCAATGAGCCGAGCGATGCCGTAACGGCCGGCAGACGAGAGACGATTGACCACCAAAGAAAATGCGCCAGGCCGACACCAAATAATCCGACAAAGAGCACGGCCAGAATGGTTTCGCCACGCAACGGCCAGAGGTGTGGGTGACCTTCGAATGCGAAGCTACCCGCGGTGATGAACAGCAGGCCGAACAGCAGTTGCCATGTGGCGTTCGCCAACGGTTCCATCTTCACTTTCGCCCATTTGATGTAGACAGTGGCAAAGGTCCAACTCAGCGCGCAGCCGAGCGAGTAAAAAACGAAGGGTGGAAATCCATCGGCGAAGAGCGGCCATAACAGAATCGTTATGCCGACAACACAGAGCGCGAAGGCAAACCAGCGTATTGCATTGAGCCGCTCGCCGAGGACGAAGTGACTCGCCACGGTCGTCCAGATTGGCATCGAGTAGGTGATAATGATGGCGCGAGTGGTTGCGCCGCTCAGCTGCGCGAAGCCGGAAAGAATTTGAAACCCCGCGACGTTGAATAGCCCTGCGATCATGACATGAATGTATTCGCCGCGCGGCACCCTCAGGTTGTGTCGGGTAAGGGTCGCCGCGACGAACAACGTCGCTGCGCCGATCCCGGAGCCGGCAACGCGTAAGCTCCAGGGCGACAGCTCGCGCAAGGCAAATGCCGCCGCGATCCAGTTGAGGCCCCAGGCGAACGCCAACAACACGACGAGCAGCTTGGCGGTCGCGGCGGCGTTGCCTTTCATTTGCGGGTCTACCATTGCTGCGTGCAGGCCCGGCCAGAGCGGTGCGCGTGTCACTTCGAGGGGTGGTGCCCCGCTATAGCGGGCGGGCGGCGTGATGGCGAGGCATCCCTGCGATGCAAATTCGTCAACCGAGGAGGTACATCTGTCGCAGGCCGAAAAAGGCCGGCTTGTTGCACCGCCACCCTTGCTGTGTTAGCTAGCCCTTCGGTTTCCGCGACGTTCCCGGAGATCGGAATTCCATCTTGAATTCCAATAGTTTGCGCCGCCCTTCGCGACGGCGTCCGGGCTGTGAATGTAATAGCGACGAGCGTTCTCTTGGCAGGCGAAGATCCCATCATCTCCGGCATGGCTGGTCGTTACGCCACCGCCCTGTTCGAGCTCGCGCTCGATAACAAGGCCGTCGACGCCATCAAGAAGGATCTCGATCAGTTCGACGCGCTCATTGCCGGCAGCGCCGATCTTCATCGGTTAGTACGCAGTCCGGTTTTCGACGCGGACGAACAGCTCAAGGCTCTCTCCGCAATTCTCGCCAAGGCCGACATCAAGGGGCTGGCGGCTAATTTCCTCAGGGTGATCACGACCAATCGCCGGCTGTTCGCGGTACGCGACATGATCCGCGCCTATCGTGCGCTGGTCGCGCGCCACAAGGGCGAAGTGACCGCTCAGGTGACGGTTGCCGAGAAGCTCAGCGACAAGAATCTCGATGCGCTCAAGAGCGCGCTCAAATCTGTGACTGGAGGCAAGGACATCGATCTCGACGTCAAGGTTGAGCCCACCATTATCGGCGGGCTCATCGTCAAGGTTGGAAGCCGCATGGTCGATAGTTCGCTCCGCACAAAACTCAATTCGATAAAAATTGCCATGAAAGAGGCCCGCTGATGGACATCCGCGCCGCAGAAATTTCCGCCATCCTGAAAGAGCAGATCAAGAACTTCGGCCAGGAAGCTGAAGTCTCCGAAGTCGGCCAGGTGCTCTCCGTCGGCGACGGCATCGCCCGCGTTTACGGCCTCGACAATGTGCAATCGGGCGAAATGGTCGAGTTTGAAAATGGTGTGCGCGGCATGGCGCTCAACCTCGAAATCGACAACGTCGGTATCGTGATCTTTGGCAACGACCGGGAGATCAAAGAAGGCCAGACAGTCAAACGCACCAGCGCAATTGTCGACGTGCCGGTCGGCAAAGGCCTGCTCGGCCGCGTCGTCGACGCGCTCGGCAACCCGATCGACGGCAAGGGACCGATCAAGGCGGATAAGCGCGCTCGCGTTGACGTGAAAGCGCCGGGGATCATCCCGCGCAAATCGGTGCACGAGCCGATGGCGACCGGCCTGAAGGCGATCGATTCACTAATTCCGATCGGCCGCGGCCAGCGCGAGTTGATCATCGGCGACCGGCAAACCGGCAAGACCGCAATCGCGCTCGACACCATCCTCAACCAGAAACCGCTCAACGCGCAGCCGGACGAGAAGATCAAGCTTTATTGCGTGTACGTCGCGGTCGGTCAGAAGCGTTCGACCGTCGCCCAGTTCGTGAAGGTGCTGGAAGAACAGGGCGCACTTGATTATTCGATTGTCATCGCCGCAACCGCATCGGATCCGGCGCCGATGCAATATCTTGCGCCGTTCAGCGGCTGCACCATGGGCGAGTATTTCCGCGACAACGGCATGCACGCGGTCATTATCTATGACGATCTGTCGAAGCAGGCCGTCGCCTATCGTCAGATGTCACTGTTGCTGCGCCGCCCACCGGGCCGCGAAGCTTATCCGGGCGACGTGTTCTATCTGCATTCGCGGCTGCTCGAGCGTGCAGCGAAAATGAACGATGAGAACAAGGCCGGCTCGCTCACCGCGCTGCCGGTGATTGAGACGCAGGCCAATGACGTTTCGGCCTACATACCGACAAACGTGATTTCGATTACCGACGGCCAGATCTTCCTGGAAACCGACTTGTTCTATCAGGGCATCCGCCCGGCAGTGAACGTCGGTTTGTCCGTCTCACGCGTCGGTTCCTCGGCGCAGACCAAGGCGATGAAAAAGGTCGCCGGACGCATCAAAGGCGAACTGGCGCAGTACCGCGAGATGGCGGCCTTTGCCCAGTTCGGCTCCGATCTCGACGCCACCACCCAGCGTCTGCTCAATCGCGGCGCGCGCCTGACCGAGCTTTTGAAGCAGCCGCAGTTCTCGCCGCTGAAGATGGAGGAGCAGGTTTGCGTGATCTACTCCGGCGTTAACGGCTATCTCGATCCGCTTGCGGTGGACCGCGTACGCGCTTTCGAAAGCGGGCTGCTGATTCTGCTTCGCACCAAGCACGCCGATCTCTTGGACAGCATTCGCAAGAGCGGCGATCTGTCGGATGCTGATGCCGGCAAGCTCAAGAGCGTGACCGAGTCCTATGCGAAGACTTTCGCCTGAGATGATGACGGGGAGCGATCAGGGATAGCCCGACATGGCCAGCCTCAAGGACATGCGCGTCCGCATAGCCGCCACCAAGGCGACGCAGAAAATTACCAAGGCCATGCAAATGGTTGCGGCATCGAAGTTGCGACGCGCGCAGGCGGCCGCTGAAGCGGCGCGTCCCTATGCCGAGCGGATGGGCAAAGTGCTGGGATCAATCGCTGCGGCGGTTGCGGGCAGCGATTCCGCACCCAAGCTGCTGGCCGGTACCGGCAGCGATAGAGTGCATCTTCTGGTGGTCTGCACTGCCGAACGCGGCCTTTGCGGCCCCTTCAATTCATCCATTGTGCGGCTCGCACGCGAGAAAACGAATGCGCTGACGACCGAAGGAAAAGAAGTCAAAATCCTCTGCGTTGGCCGCAAAGGTTACGAACAGCTGCGCCGCCTGCACGGCAAGCAGATTATCGATACGGTCGACCTTCGCGGCGTGCGCACCATTGGCTTCGAACAGGCCGATATGATTGCCAACAAGATCATTACCCTGTTCGAGCAGGGCGGCTTTGACGTGTGCACGCTGTTTTTCTCACGCTTCAAGTCGGTGATCGCGCAGATACCGACCGCCCAGCAGATCATCCCGCCGGTTTTCGAACAGACTGACGAGGCCGGTGCTACCGCCGCCTATGACTATGAGCCGGAAGAAAGCGAAATCCTTTCCGAACTTCTGCCCCGCAATCTGTCGGTACAGGTGTTCCGCGCGCTTCTGGAAAATGCCGCTTCCGAGCAAGGCGCCCGCATGAGTGCGATGGACAATGCCACGCGCAATGCCGGCGAAATGATCCGCAAGCAAACTCTCACTTATAACCGCACCCGCCAGGCGATGATCACCAAGGAGCTGATCGAGATCATTTCCGGCGCGGAAGCACTCTAATTCGGTAACGAGGACGCAATGGCCACACCCAACGCAGTCGGAAAAATCACGCAAGTCATCGGCGCCGTCGTTGACGTACAGTTCCAGACTCACCTGCCGGCGATCCTGAATGCGCTGGAAACCACCAACGGCGGCAAGCGTCTGGTGCTGGAAGTGGCGCAACACCTAGGTGAGTCCACGGTGCGCACGGTCGCCATGGATTCCTCCGAAGGGCTCGTACGCGGGCAGGAGGTCACCGACACCGGCCAACCGATCGCCGTGCCTGTCGGCGATGAAACTCTCGGCCGCATCATCAACGTAGTCGGTGAGCCGGTCGATGAAGCGGGTCCCGTCAAGACAAAAGAAAAGCGCGCGATCCATCAGCCGGCGCCCGCGTATGTGGAGCAGTCCACAGAAGCGCAGATTCTGGTAACCGGCATCAAGGTCGTGGATTTGCTCGCGCCCTATGCCAAGGGCGGAAAGATCGGGCTGTTCGGAGGCGCCGGCGTCGGCAAGACCGTGCTGATCATGGAACTGATCAACAATGTCGCCAAGGCGCACGGCGGCTATTCGGTATTTGCGGGCGTGGGCGAGCGCACGCGCGAAGGCAACGACCTTTATCACGAGATGATTGAATCCGGCGTCAACAAGGACCCGAAGAAGGGCTCGGTCGCCGGCTCAAAGTGCGCGCTGGTCTATGGCCAGATGAACGAGCCGCCGGGCGCCCGCGCCCGCGTCGGCTTGAGCGGATTGACGGTCGCCGAATACTTCCGCGACCAGGGCCAGGACGTGTTGTTCTTTGTCGACAACATTTTCCGTTTCACGCAGGCTGGTTCGGAAGTGTCGGCGCTGCTTGGCCGCATTCCTTCGGCGGTGGGCTATCAGCCGACACTCGCAACCGACATGGGCGCGCTGCAGGAGCGGATTACCACCACGACCAAAGGTTCGGTCACCTCCGTGCAGGCGATCTACGTGCCCGCCGACGATCTTACCGATCCGGCCCCGGCAACGTCATTCGCCCATCTTGACGCCACCACGGTGTTATCGCGCGATATCGCGGCCAAAGGCATCTATCCTGCGGTCGACCCGCTCGACTCGACGTCGCGCATGTTGTCGCCACTGGTCGTCGGCGAAGAGCACTATGCGGTGGCTCGCCAGGTTCAGCAGATCCTGCAGCGCTACAAGGCCTTGCAGGACATTATCGCCATTCTGGGCATGGATGAGCTCTCGGAAGAGGACAAGTTGACTGTCGCCCGTGCACGCAAGATCGA